>Ga0187844_10000775_pt1 | contig 24839 bp, 22 predicted proteins | sample SpaLakP09_SKY_50_FD_134517 | JGI IMG/M metagenome (GOLD analysis project Ga0187844, IMG submission 134517) | Oligotrophic lake water microbial communities from Sparkling Lake, Wisconsin, USA - SP09_SKY_50 | ecosystem: Environmental > Aquatic > Freshwater > Lake | place: USA: Sparkling Lake... | reverse complement strand
TGAGATTGCTAATCATGTGCCACCCTATGTGCATGTGATTAATGCGGGTGACGGTAGCCACCAGCATCCGACACAGGGTTTACTCGATATGTTCACCATGCGTCACTTTAAGCAAGACTTTACAAAGTTAAAGGTTGCGATTGTGGGTGACATTGTGCATAGCCGGGTTGCAAAGTCGAACATTCATGCGCTCACAGCGCTCGGCTGTAACGATATTCGAGTGATTGGCCCAGAGAGCCTATTGCCAACCGATTTAGATATGCTTGGTGTGAAGGTCTTTCACAGTATGGAAGAGGGTTTGCGCAGTGTTGACGTGGTCATGACCTTGCGCATTCAAAAAGAACGTATGGAGGCCGGCAAAGTTCCCGAAGGAGCAGCTTTTTTTGCCCAGTTTGGTCTAACGCTCGAGCGTTTAGCCCTTGCTAAACCCGATGCCATTGTGATGCATCCAGGCCCGATGAATCGCGGTGTGGAAATTGATTCAGCCGTCGCTGATGGCGCACAATCAGTGATCCTCAAGCAGGTCACCTTTGGGATTGCGGTACGCATGGCGGTCATGTCTATTGTGGCAGGGAACTAAAAAAACAACGCAGACAATTCATAACTGACGCTTTGAAATAAAAAGGAACCCCCAGTATTTGTAAATATTAAGCACTGGTGCGTTGGAGTTCCTGAAATTTCTCTATGATATTTTGGGCCATTTGATCATAGGAGAAACGGCATTGAATGAATTGATTTCCGGATGATGAGATGGACTCTATTAAAGAATCATTCTTAAGTAACTCAGCAAGAGTAGCCTTAAATTGTTCGACAGTATCGAAAAGAACAATATTCTTTTTATCTACGAGCCCTGAATTAAGTTCTTCATACTTGTCAGAGAGAAGTAATGAGCCAGAGGCTAGTATTTCATAGGGCCTCATATTGATACCGCTTTGAAGATTATTTGAGCCTTGCGGTTTTGCAATGATGCTAAGTACGATTTTGGATGTGTTGTAAAGCGTATTTAACTTTTCGCCGAAACACTCTGTTCCTTTAATAGAGCGCAAAAGTGCAGGCCTTGATAAAGCAGGGGCAAGCCATCGTGAGCCATAAATATGTACGCGCTTAGTGAGCTCAAGAGCCGCTAAGATGTACTTTTCTCGATGAACGCTATGCTTGCCCACAAAGCAGAGATCAATTGATTTTGGCTGCTTAGGAATAACATAAAACTGCCGATGATCAACGGAATGTGGCAGGTAACTGGCCCTAGAAAAATTAAATTGATTTACTATTTTTATAGCCTGCTGACTATAAGAAAAGTACCAATCCATTTTCGAAGTAAATAACTGTAAGCGCTCAGGATTTAACACGGGATCTACTAACCACCCCACTTTTGGGCATGTAATTTGACTCATGGTTTCGTCAGAATAGTGAATACCATGAATAAAAAAAACACCATCTGGCTTATTGTGATTACAAAACTCAACTAGTTTGGTGTTGAGGTAATTCCAGTGACTTAATTTATTTTTGGTAAATAAAAACGAGCCTTTTTTTAAAATCCGAAGATTATGGGCAAGTTTATTAATGACGCGAAATACGTATCTATCAATCCAAAGCTGATAATCATCAGCTAAAAATGTTTGAACTTCAATGCCCTGGCTTATAAGCCCTTTTTCAAGTCCTGAAACAATTGCTGGCTTGGATTGATAGACAATGAGAATGCGACGCATAGGATAAATTATTCAGAAATCAATATTTAATGGAGTTTACAATGCTAATTGATCATTGCTTAACTTAAACATGCGACTCATTAAATACTTTAAGGCAGTCAAAATCTTATATCGATCGATCAGTCACTTGGTTGATATGGAGGAAATTAAAGATATCGATGCTTTTTATCAGGAACAGCGCGTTCGATATCCATCGGGTTTGGGATCCAAGACTTTGGATTTGGGTTGCGGAACAAAGCCGCGCAATCCTTTTTCTGCCGATACAGTATTCGGCGTTGATATTACCGATGTTGGTATTTCCAATATTGTGCAATCAGACCTTAGTCAGTCTCCGATTCCGTTTGAAAACGGCTCGATGGATTACATCACCGCATTCGATTTTATCGAGCATGTACCGCGCGTAATTTATTTGCCCAGTATCCGACTCTCATTTATAGAATTGATGAATGAAATTCATCGCGTACTGAAACCAAGGGGTATTTTTTTGGCACAGACTCCTGTGCATCCCTTTTCAGCATGCTTTACAGATCCAACCCACATCAATCCGGTGACCAGCGAAACTTTTTCTTTGTATTTTGATGATCAGCGAAAATGGGGAACAATGTATGGCTTTAAAGGCTCTTTTCGGATTCAGAAGCAAGTTTTATTTTCTACCCACCTCTTAACAGTAATGCAAAAGACATAGAGTAGAGCAGGCGAAGGAGTAATCCCATTGACTCAAGTGAATGATGCTGTTTTAGTGATTTATCACTACTACGAAAAAGACCAAAGCTACATAGATAATTTTTTACACTTTATTCAGTTTGCCTATCGCCCCAAGTTGAATTATTTAATTGTTATTGCAGGAATTATTTCAATTGAGCTTCCTCAGGCAAGCAACATTACTTACTTTTATGCAAAAAATCAAAACTTTGATTACGGCGGCTATGCTCAGGCAATCAAAGATTTGAAATTTGAGACCAATTACACCCATTTCATTTTTGTTAACTCCTCAGTGCGCGGTCCATTTTTGCCACCCCATTCCCAAAAAACCTGGGCTAATCATCTACTCGATCTCTACTCGGAAAACATTGGTATTGTAGGAACGGCAATTAGCCTTACCCCATCCCATCATGCAATTGGCAAGATGTACCATGAAAAGTATGGATATGCTGAGCGAAACAAAAACATCCTAGCGCACGTTCAGTCCACCTGTTATGTCTTGTCACAGGCAGTTCTGTGCTCTTTAATCAACGAAGGTTTCTATGATGTGCATGAGCCACTATCAAAAGATGAAACCGTTCGGGATTATGAAATGTACCTCTCACAAACGCTACTTACTCAGGGTTTGAATTTAAAGTGCATGCTCCCCGAATACAACAAACCTGATTACCGCTTCCTAGGCCATGAAATTAACCCATCTGCTCGGGAGGGTGATAGTGGGTTTGAGAACTCTTACTTTGGCCGAACTGTTCACCCTTATGAGGCTATGTTTATTAAAACAAGTCGCAACACCTCTAGTGATACATACTTGAGTCAGTTGGCATACTCAATGTCATTTCAATTCCCGCTCAATGCAGATTTAAGGTGTACCTCAGCGATTGAGGGCTATGGGCGGCGCTTTGAAGCAATCGCATTAAATGCGACAAGCTCCGCAGTAAAGAAAAAATCGTTCTGGAATGCGTTTAATTCCAAAGATTAGGTATCAGCGCCCTAATTGGATTTCAAAAAATAAGCAGCAATTTGCTCTTTAAAGATTCTGGGTTCATCTTTTAGCCACTTTCGATAGGGCTCGAACGCAGCGAAGTGCCTTGGAAAATCGCCTATGATGTCGGCTGCTAGGAGCCCAAATTGTTCAACAAAGCTATTTGCGTTGCTATCCAATTTGTATTTGGGCGGTATTGGTAAATCTACGGTGTTTCCAGCAGAACCCAATTTGCCGGTAATCAGACAGCAGCCATGCATGGCTGCTTCGCGCGGCATCCGATCTCTGCCGGGGTGATGACCAAAGTCAATGTATAGCTTGGCTTGATAGAGCTTTTCAGAAAGTTGCTCGCGGTTTAATCCCTTCAAGGGTTCAAAGTGCCACTCCGGATACGCTTTGATCAGTCTCTCCGTCACCTTCCAGCCTTTGGTGGGGTTGTACAGAATGGTGTTTTGTTTATGGTCGATCTGATCAAGGAAGCGATCGGTTAAAAAATCCTCATTGATGGAATCAATCAGTGGAATGGGCTCAATACCGCAGGATCGCAAATAGCCAGAGGAGTGCTCCGTTTGGGAAAAGTGCAGAATTTGCTTAAGACTCTTGGCGCCGCCCCATGGCCTGCGACCTTGCATCACGCGCTTAAGGTAGCGCACTTTATCGTGCAAACCCCAAATATGACGGCGCTCTAAAAAATTCTCGAGAGAAAGCCACCACAATCCCGCCTGTGCCTGTTTAACCTTGAGAGCTAGCATGGGATATACCTCAGGGAAAATAATCAGATTGCCTGGGGCATCTTCGTAAGGTACCGATTGAGTCTTGTAGCGCGCATAGGCGGCAGGTGCGATGGCGGACTCTGAAAAGGGTAGATAGCACATGTAAGCCGATAGGCCTAGTGTGTTCATGTGTGCCGTGAGCTGGTGTAATGCCTCAGGCCCACCAGTCACTGCTCCAGCAGGGCATACCACCAGAATTTTTTTATAGTGTTGCATTCAGCTCATTCCAAAAAATTAGTACATCAATTGATTACGAGATGCTGTCACGCGAGCTCTGGTAAAAACGCCAAGTATCCTGGCACATCCGGTCTAGGTCATATTGGGCAACCCAACCTAATCTGCGTTTTGCCAATTGGGCGTTGGCAAAATACTCCGCTAGATCGCCAGCGCGACGACCTACAAATTCATAGGGTATGGTGATGCCGCAGGCACGCTCAAATGCAGCGATGACTTCAAGTACGCTGTGAGGCCTTTCAGTACCTAGGTTTACTGTGAGAACACCTGCATGTGTATCAAGGTAGTGCAGGGCTAAGCAATGCCCCTTAGCCAAATCATCGACATGGATATAGTCTCGCAAACCGGTGCCATCGGGTGTCGGATAGTCATTGCCGTACACCTTCAGGCGGGGCAATTTACCTAAGGCCACTTGTCCGAGGTAGGGCATCAGATTATTTGGAATGCCCAAAGGGTCCTCGCCAATCAGCCCTGAACTATGGGCCCCAACAGGATTGAAGTAGCGCAGGCAAGCGACTCTTAATGCTGGATTTGCGTTCACCAGATCAGTCAGTAAGTTTTCTACCATTAACTTACTTCTGCCGTACACATTAATTGGTTTGGTTGGCAGCGTCTCGTCGTATTGGGTTATGCCTGGTTCGCCGTAAACCGTTGCCGATGAGGAGAAAACAACGGTATGCACATTTGCCTTAAGTGCTTCTTCTAGTAGGGTAATACTTCCAGCCACGTTGTTGTCGTAATACAGCAAGGGTTTGGTTTGTGATTCTGCAACGGCCTTGAGTCCAGCAAAATGAATGATGCCATCAATTGAATGGGATTTAAAAACACCTGCCAAGAGGGCGCGATCTCGCACATCACCTTTATAAAAAAAAGGCTTTCGGCCTGTAATGGATTCGATTTGGTGAATGGCATTGACTTTGCTATTGCATAAATTATCAACAATAACCGCGCCATATCCCTGTTCTTGAAGCTTTACGACTGTATGGGAGCCGATGTAACCAGCCCCGCCAGTGACTAAAATAGTCTTCATCGATTAATCTCGGAAGTTCAAAGCTGGGCAGATGGTGGATGGTATTCTGATAGCACTCATATACAAATTGAATATAAATATGCCATTCTACAAAAGTAGGCTCAATTAAGCCATTTCAATCTGCAATAAACCGCCTATGACGCAATCTAAACGCACTAGTAGTATTTTTTCGATATCAAATTGCATTCTGCTTGCGGTTTTTATGTTTCCCATTACCTTTATGACGGTTCGGCATGGTGTGCATGTATCTCTATTCGCATTATTGCTGATTGCGCTTATTGTATTTTTTCAAAATAAGCAGGCGCATTTTCGTTTTGAAGACAAAACGGATCTCATTGTGATTCTGTGCTTTTGCGGCCTCATCCTTGCCGTTTTATTGGGACAGCTGTTTCGCTCAAAAATACACATGGCGGCATTCGATGGCCCCTCGCGCATTGTGTTTGCCGGCTTTGTCTACTTGTTACTTAAGAGCCGCCAAATAGCGTATATCAAGATTTTGGATGTAGCGATCCCAGTTGGTCTGCTCTGTGTACTAACTGCAGTAACGCTCAATCCCTCCGCGTATTGGGCCGAGCGCTTTGCCACCTATTTTGTTGATCCGAATACCCTGGGAAGCCAAACCTTTATTTTGGCCTTGATTGTATTTTTATCGATTGCACCTGGCCAGGGTGAGTCTCGGTGGCTTGTATTTCTCAAGCTGATGGGCGGTGTGGCAGGCATCTATGTGTCGATTTATTCAGGCTCGCGCGGCGCTTGGCTCGCCGGACCATTTATTTTTTTACTATTCTTGTTAATTCGTTTCGGTGACTTTTGGCAGGCGCAAGGAGCTGAGCGAATTAACATTGCTTTGCAAACCAGTCTCATTATTATTGCTGCGATTGTTTTGTTTTGCCTTGCCTTTTATTTTTCGGATGCGGTGTCTAGTCGAGTGATCAGCGGTTACCATGAAATCCTTAATTGGTTTACGGGTGAAAATCTAGATAGCTCGGCTGGAACTCGCCTCAGCATTTGGAAATTTTCATTCCAGTTTGCGAGCGAAAGCCTTCTGTTTGGGTATGGGGAAGAAAAAAACATGATGCAGCTCTTGAGCAATAGTCCGCTCAACATTCCCGCCAATGAAATTGCCATCAACACCATGGCCTTGACTGGTCCGCATAGCGATATTTTGAGTAAATTACTTTCTTCCGGATTGTTTGGTCTTTTTGCCTACCTCTGTTTACTTTTTGTGCCCTTCTATTTTTTCTATGCCCACCGAAATTCACTGCTTGCAGATAAAAAACGGGCAGCACGCATGGGCATGTACTACATTACGGGCGTCTTCATTGCAGGTCTCTCCAATGAGCAGCTATCGCTAAAGTACCTTTGTACCTTTTACGGGCTCATGACGGCGACCTTGCTAGCGCAAGTGCTTCAGGCCTCAAAACAGGGCGCTGATCAATCCTTGGTCCCTTCCGGCACCAAAGCGCATGAAGCATCTGTGCATGGCTAGTTCGAAGACGGTATTTTTTACAGACTCATCGATGAACATCGGTGGTCAAGAGTTGCAGGCTTTGCAGCAAATGCGCGCCTTGCAAGAGTCCGGGTTTAATGCCCTGCTACTGTGTAAGCCTAATAGCGCAATACTGCAACGGGCAAGAGCATTCGGAGTAGAAGCAAACCCAATACGCTTTCGGAACGCATTTCACCTCCCCAGTTTTTGGCTGTTACTGCAGTTGGTGCGAAGCAAAGACCCTATGGCGATTGTGTGCCATGGAAGCCATGACGCCATCCTCTCTGCGCTAGTCAGCCGGTGGATCGCCTTTTTAGGCGGCAGGCGTATTCCAGTTTTGAGGGTGAAAACCTTTCAGCACGGCTACCCACTGTCCTTTGCTTACAACTACCTCTTTAGTAAAACGCTGACACCTAGCAGCTATTTACGTTCGCTGTTTTTGGTCAATCGCTCGATCAAGCCAAGCAAAATTGAGGTATTGTATCCGGGCATAGATTTTTCTAGCTTACGTCAAGTCGATGACGTATTACCAGAGCATGTGCGTCAGTGGCTTAGCGCTCACCCGGGCCCCGTCATTGCACATGGGGCAATTCTGCGGGGTGAAAAAGGCCATCGCGTTATTTTGAATGCCTTGGTGGAAGTAAAAAAATCGTTTTCAAACGTGCGTTACTTAATTGCCGGCGAGGGTCAGGATAGGCCATTGCTTGAGGCCGAGATTAAGACCCTTGGTCTTGATGACCACGTTTATCTAACGGGGATTTTACATGAGATTGCACCGCTCTTAAATGCAAGTACGCTCGCGGTACTGCCTTCTCTGATTGAGCCCTTGGGCATGTTTCAGATTGAGGCGCAATATTTGGGTGTACCTACGATTGCCAGCCGTGTGGGCGGCATCCCGGAAACCATTCTGCATGAAGAGACGGGGCTGATGGTGGAACCCGGCAATGTGCCCGCATGGGCTGACGCTATTTGCTGGGTTTTACAGCATCCAACGGAAGCAAAGCAGCTGGCTGAGCGAGGCAGGGCATTTGTAACAAACAAATTTTCAATGGAGCGCAATACGACTGAGTTGATTCAGCTGATTGAGGCTTAGTGCAGCTTGGTGTAGCCACAAGGCAGTGCTTACTCCGAAAGTATAAGACACTAAATCCATACAAATTCGTGATTTTCTCGAAGACCGTGTACGGTCATGCCGTACTCGCGCAGCTCAGCTTGACTGCAGGTAATTTGATGTTGCTTTGTTTTGCGTTTGTTGAGTTTGCGGGCAAGCCAGCTTTGATTTAGTAGCTTGTAGTTATAGCGGTTGGCTAGGCCGTCTTTTTGACTCAGGCCACGCTCTAGTTTCATGGCGGTCTGGGTAATCGAGCCAAAGTGGTGTAGCCAAGATGAGCCTGTAATAGAAGTCTGTATGCCAGCCTTCTTCAGCTCATGAAAGAACAGCGTATCTTCGTAACCTAAGAGCTTGGGTACCGGCTGAAAGTAGCCCACATCCATCCAAACCGACTCATGTATGGCAAGGCAAACGGCATGCTTGCTACCTAAGCGGTTGACATTCTTCATGGTTTGCCCGGCTTTAGTACTAAAGGAGTCAAAGTCGTAATCCAGAGGCCCTTCAATCAGTGCCGGACTAATCACTTTCAGATTTAATCTCTCGGCAGTTTGAATAAGGTTTTCGATCCAGTGGGGCGAAACCAGCACATCGTTGTTCATGATGATGCTCCACTCTGACTGCAGGGCAAGGGCGCCTTGGTTCCAGGCAATGCCACACCCTAAATTACGTTGATTGAAGATTCGGCCACCCAAGGGGAGGGTCATCAGGTAATCTCGGGTGGAGTCGGTTGACTGGTTATCGACTACCACCAGGCGATCTAGGGGGGTGCCGTGTGCGACCATACTGTCAATACACTTTTTGGTGTACTCAACCGAGTTATAGCAAGCAAACGTCAAGCTGTATTTGGACGGGTTCATGGACTAAGTATAAGTCAGGGCTTGCTACCTAAAGCCTGAATCAACCCTCCTGATCGGGTGATAATGTGAGCATTAAAACAAATACCTTATTTCTATGATTTTAGTGACTGGCGGCGCCGGTTTTATTGGCGGCAACTTTGTGCTGGATTGGCTAAAAGAGCCAAAAGCCGAGGGAATTGTCAATCTCGATAAATTAACTTATGCAGGCAATTTGGCCACGCTCGACTCCGTTCGGAATGATCCGCGCCATGTATTTGTTCAGGGCGATATTGGCGACCACGCACTCGTCTCGCGCTTATTAAAAGAGCATCAACCCCGAGCGATTATCAATTTCGCTGCTGAAAGTCATGTTGATCGCTCTATCCACGGCCCAGCCGAGTTTGTGCAAACCAATATCGTCGGCACATTTAATCTCCTAGAGTGTGCAAGAGCCTATTGGAATGAGCTAGATGAATCAAAAAAGCAGCCTTTCGCTTTCATCATGTATCTACCGATGAGGTGTATGGTTCTTTATCGGCAAGTGATCCTGCTTTTACGGAGGCCAACCCTTATGAGCCCAATAGCCCCTATTCAGCATCAAAGGCCGCATCAGATCATTTGGTGCGGGCCTGGTTTCATACCTACGGATTTCCGGTTGTAACGACCAATTGCTCAAATAACTATGGCCCTTACCATTTCCCGGAAAAACTCATTCCGCTGGTCATCCTCAATGCCTTAGACGGTAAACCTTTGCCCATTTATGGCGATGGTCAGCAAATACGCGATTGGCTCTATGTAGGCGACCATTGTTCTGCAATCCGAGAAGTACTAGCCAAAGGCACGCTAGGCGAGACATACAACATTGGCGGCTGGAATGAAAAGGCTAATATCGATGTCGTGAAGACCATCTGCAGTATCTTAGATATGCTCAAGCCTAGGGCGGATGGCAAATCCTATGCAGAGCAAATCAGCTTTGTAAAAGATAGGCCCGGCCACGATCGGCGCTACGCAATCGATGCCAGCAAAGTGAAACACGATCTAGGCTGGAAACCCAAAGAGACCTTTGATAGCGGTATAAAAAAAACCGTGCAATGGTATTTAGACAATCCCATATGGATTGAAGGGGTTGTAAGCGGATCGTATCGTGATTGGTTACAAAAGCAGTACCACTGAATTTGCACTCAACACCATAAAAAGACAGATCAAGAGAATAAATGAATATCCTCATTTTTGGTAAAGACGGTCAGCTAGGTAAGGCATTTAAGGTAGTCTTTAGCAAAAAGATAGAACAGCAGCACCAAATTCAGTATGTGGGACGAGCGGACTGCGATCTGGCCAGTGCCGAGGCGATTACAGTCCTCCTCAATCAGGTTAAGCCAGACCTCATCATCAATGCTGCAGCCTACACCGCCTTTGATAAAGCCGAAACGGAAATCGACTTAGCATTTGCGATTAATACGAAAGCCCCAGAAATCATGGCTCAGTATGCGGTAGCAAACGGCGCAAGCTTTCTACATTACTCAACAGACTACGTTTTTGATGGAAGCAAAGTCGGTTTTTATACTGAGGATGATCCGCGTAATCCGCTCGGCATTTATGGCAAAAGCAAGGCGGCGGGTGAGCAAGCAATTGAAGATGCTTTTTCTAATCTTCCGGCGCAATTGCAAGAGCAACATGAGGCGCAATACGCCATTTTCAGAACCAGTTGGGTCTATGGCGATGGGGGTAACTTCATCCGCACCATTCTGCGTTTAGCCAAAGAGCGTGAATCACTTAACATCATTTCAGACCAGCATGGCGTGCCAACCAGTGCTGAATGGTTAGCGCAGGTGAGTTTGGATTTGGCGCTAAGGGAAGATGGGCAAATCAGGCGATTTCCTTCAGGGGTTTACCATGCGGTACCCAGTGGCCAGACCACCTGGCACGGTTTAGCCACATTGGCGGTTCAGACTGCTGGCGAGGCAGGAGCCTCCTTAAAAGTAAAGCCAGGGGCTATTAAACCCATTTTGGCAGTGGAATACCCCTTGCCCGCCCCAAGACCCATGAACTCGCGTATGGCAAGCAATCGCTTGCAGGCCTTATGGAAAGGCGATGCAGATATCAATCAGCGGACTCAATTGCTAGAGCCTTGGGATGGCCTAGTAAAGGCTTATGTACACCAGTTAGTTCGCAGTAAACTCGTTTAATGCGATTGATTTTTATAAAGGCGTAGTCGGTATGGCATCACATCACGTTAATCGAAAAGGCATCATTCTGGCAGGGGGCTCTGGTACCCGTTTGTATCCGGTGACGCAAGCCGTCTCAAAACAGCTCATGCCGGTCTACGATAAACCGATGGTGTATTACCCCTTAACAACCTTGATGCTCGCTGGCATTCGGGATGTTTTGCTCATTTCTACACCACACGATACCCCCCGTTTTACTGACTTACTTGGGGATGGTTCACAGTGGGGTTTAAACATTCAGTATTGCGTGCAGCCTTCACCCGATGGTTTGGCGCAAGCATTCACCTTGGGTAAAGACTTTGTGGGCAACTCGCCCAGCGCATTGGTGCTGGGTGACAATATTTTTTATGGGCATGAGTTAGTAGAGCAACCGAATAGCGCCAACGCTAGAACCGAGGGCGCTACGGTATTTGCGTATCACGTGACCGATCCGGAGCGCTATGGCGTGGTGGAATTTGATAAAGATTACAAAGCCCTCTCGATTGAAGAGAAGCCCCTCAAGCCCCGCAGCAACTACGCCGTAACGGGCCTGTATTTTTACGACAATCAGGTGTGCGATATTGCTGCCTCGATTAAGCCCAGCAGTAGGGGTGAGTTAGAGATCACCGACGTCAATCGCGCTTATCTTGCAAATAACGAGCTCAGCGTAGAAATTATGGGCCGTGGTTTTGCTTGGCTGGATACAGGTACGCACGACTCTTTACTCGATGCAGCTGGCTTTATTGCGACATTGCAAAAGCGCCAAGGCTTAATGGTCGCCTGCCCAGAAGAGATTGCTTATCGCCAAGCTTGGATTAGTGCGGAGACGGTACAAAAAGTAGCGGATCAGCTCAAGAAAAATAGCTGCGGCCAATACCTCAACCGAATCCTGCTTGAGTTGGGCAATAGCCCTCAGCCAATTTCTTTATCGGCCAAGAGGTAAGTAATGGCTGACTCTAAGTTACAGGTAACGCCCACTGCCGTTCCGGATGTCTTGGTCATTGACCCTAAGGTCTTTAGTGATAACCGCGGTTGGTTTACGGAATCCTTTAATGCGAATGACTTTGCAAAAGCAACTAATTTAAACACCCAGTTTGTCCAAGATAACCATTCTTTTTCTAGGCAGTGGACTTTGCGGGGCTTGCACTATCAGCTTAAGCACACCCAGGGTAAATTAGTCAGGGTGACTGCAGGCGCTGTATTTGATGTGGCGGTCGACCTAAGAAAAGATTCCGGCACTTTTGGTAAATGGGTTGGGGTAGAGCTCTCCGCTGAAAACCACAAACAGCTGTGGGTACCCCCAGGCTTTGCCCATGGCTTCTTGGTTCTCTCTGAAACGGCTGAGTTCTTGTATAAAACGACCGACTATTACGATCCCAGTAGCGAAGTCTGCTTGTCGTGGTGCGATCCTACAGTCCAAATAGATTGGCCTATTCCGCTGGGGAAGCAAGCCTCGCTCAATGCCAAAGACGCTGCCGGCTTGGCATGGGACGCCGCACCAAAGTTCTAAGCGGACGCCCCTTAGCAATAAAACCAGAGTAGGGCGAATGTAAACAATACGATAATGGTCCCATGTCGAGTCACCAACCAAACCCATTGCCTACATTAACTTCAGCAGATCAAGCGCCTAAGATTCTCTTGGTCAAACTCTCCTCGCTTGGGGATGTGCTGCATAACTTGCCGATTGTGTGGGATTTGCGTAAGCGTTTGCCTCATGCCCAAATCGATTGGATTGTGGAAGAGGGATATGTGCATTTGCTAGAACCTCTTCGAACAACGGAAAAATTTAGAGGCATTGATCGAATTATTCCAGTGGCATTTCGGCGTTGGCGAAAGAATCTCTTCTCTTTTAAAACCTGGCGTGAATTTTTTGCTATGCGTAAATTATTGCAAGCTACCACTTACGATGTCTTGCTCGAGACCCAAGGACTTTTAAAGTCTGCTTTAGTGTGTGCCCTCGCTAATAAATCAGGTCAGGCAATCGTCAGTGGCTTAGGTAACGCAACCGAGCATTCAGGGTATGAGCCACTAGCCAGAATGTTTTATAACCAATCCGTGCACGTGCCATTTAAATGCCATGCGATTGATCGCTCGCGCTGGGTGATGTGTTCTACCTTTGATTGGCCACTACTCAATCGCAATGAGGAGCCGCCACTATTCTACCCGAACGATTTTGTAAAGCAGTTAGCCCCACTACCAATAGAGGGCTTAAGAAAGCAGCCTAATGGCACAGCAGTTCCTTATGTGGTGTGCTTCCATTCAACGGCAAGGGCAGCAAAGCGCTGGCCGACTGAACACTGGGTGGCATTAGGTAAAGCATTATCAAGTCAAGGCTATCAAGTTCTTTTTCCATGGGGTAGCCCAGAAGAAATGAAAATCAGTGCGCTTATGGCAAGCCAAGTTCCCGGGGCGATTGTACCAAGGGCATTCTCGATTGAGGAGGCCTATCGCCTGGTTGCGCATGCTGAACTTACGATTGGCGTGGATACTGGCTTAACCCATTTGGCTGCGGTATTAGGTAAGCCCACTATTGAGATTTACTGTGATTCCCCAAGGTGGAAGACGGAGGGATATTGGAGTAGTAATATTGCCAATTTGGGGGACTTTGGAGGCATTCCGCAGACAAGTGGGGTCTTGCAGGCCGCAGAGGCCCTCTTTAAAGATGGGCGTCAATGAAAATCCGTAAGCATCTACATACTTACGTGGCCAGAAAGAATTCAATACAAATCAATTGCTTAAGTAGGTTTATAAGACGTGATTTATCGTTAGTAACCTTGATTGTTCAGATAAAATAAGGCTTCTCTCTTGATAGAAACCATAAAAGTTTCAATAGCCTAATTAATGAGCGCCAGCACTACATCCTCTTTGGTAGTACCAGTCATTCTTTGTGGTGGTTCTGGTACGCGTTTGTGGCCCTTGTCGCGCTCTGGTTTCCCAAAACAGTTTTTAGTCCTTTCTGGTGACGACTCTAATCAGAGCTTATTTCAGCAGGCGATTGCCCGGGTTAATGCAATTGGCAACGAGCGCATAGAATTGAGTGAAACCCTCATTGTGACCAATGAAGAGCATCGCTTTTTGGCTTTGGATCAGTTGCGGGAGTTAAAAAATATCAAAGCTACGTTGTTACTTGAGCCCATTGGGCGCAATACAGCACCTGCCCTAAGCCTAGCTGCACTTCATGCTTTGGATCAAGGTCAAATTGAAAGCTCTGATCCAATTCTTGTTATAACTCCAGCAGACCAAACCGTTCAAAATCAAGCGGTCTTTGTAAAAGCATTGCAAGATTGCGTAGCTGTTGTTGCTGAAGACAAAAGTAAAAAGACCATTGCTATTTTAGGCATTACCCCAACCGCCCCTGAGACGGGTTATGGTTATATTCAGCGCAATAGCACTAAAGGCAAAAATAATGAATTTGCTGTAGCACAGTTTGTTGAAAAGCCCGATGCAAAAACAGCGCAAACCTATTTGGCTGATGGAAATTACTTATGGAACAGCGGGATGTTTGTGTTGCGTGCCAGCACCTGGCTTTCTGCTCTCGAGCAGCATCGCTCAGATATTGCAAGCACTACGAGAGCGGCATGGAGAATAAAAACCAGTGATCAATCGGGTGAAGTTAACTTTGTGCGGCCCGATAAAAAACTCTTTACTGCCGTGCCAACTGAATCAATTGACTATGCTGTAATCGAAAAGTGTGCTGCGAGTACTTTTTCGATAAAAATGGTCGAGCTCGATGCGGGCTGGAGCGACCTTGGCGCTTGGGATGCAGTATGGCAAGCCGGCAAGCAGGATGCGGAAGGCAATGTAACTTATGGCGATGTCATGCTGACTAATGCCAAAAATTCATTAGTATATGCAAGCAATCGTTTGGTAAGCGTCATTGGCATTGAAAATCTCATCATAGTTGAAACGGCAGATGCAGTTTTGGTCGCCGACAGAAAAAATAGCCAGGATGTTAAAAGTATTGTGAATCAACTGGAGCAGCAAAAACGGGAAGAAAAGAATCTACACCGTAAAGTTGCTCGTCCATGGGGCTGGTATGACAGCGTGGATGAGGGCGAACGCTTTAAAGTGAAGCGTATACAAGTAAATCCAGGGGCGAGCTTGTCACTCCAAATGCACCGCCACCGCGCAGAGCACTGGATTGTGGTTAAAGGCATAGCTGAAATCACCAATGGAGATCAAGTCATCTCTCTTAAGGAAAACCAAAGTACGTATATTCCACAAGGTCAGACACACCGCTTAGCAAATCCGGGTAAAACTCCTTTAGAAATCATAGAAGTACAGTCCGGCGGCTATTTGGGTGAAGATGACATTGTTCGTATAAAAGATATTTACGGAAGGGCTTAGATAGTAATGGATCATATGAAGAATTTATATAAACCTTTACATGGTCAGAAGATTGCAATTATTGGCTTAGGTTATGTTGGCCTTCCTTTGGCAGTCGAATTTGGAAAATTTAGACCTGTTATCGGGTTTGATATTGATGTTTTGCGTGTCAAAGATCTGGGCTTGGGAAAAGATACTACGCTTGAGCTATCGTCAGAAGAATTAAAGCAGGCAAAGGAGCTTTCTTTTAGCGCAAATCTAGAAGATTTGCGAACATGTGCTATTTTTATAGTGACAGTTCCGACACCAGTAGATAGTGCGAATCGTCCAGATTTGATGCCACTAGTAAAGGCGAGTCAGATGGTCGGTGAGTATATGCCCGCCGATTCACTAGTTATATATGAGTCAACGGTTTATCCTGGCGCAACAGAAGAGATATGCGTTCCAGCCCTGCAGAGAGCAAGTGGCAAGATTTATAACAAAGACTTTTTTTGTGGATACAGTCCAGAAAGAATTAATCCTGGAGATAAAGAGCACCGCTTGCCGAATATCAAGAAGATTACTAGCGGCTCAACACCAGATGTTGCTCAAATGGTAGATGAACTGTATGCGCAGATTATTGTTGCAGGAACCCATAAGGCTAGCAGCATTGCTGTTGCTGAAGCGGCTAAGGTTATTGAAAATACCCAGCGAGATTTGAATATTGCCCTTATGAATGAGTTGAGTCTTATCTTCCACAAGATTGGGCTAGACACTACTGAAGTATTGGAGGCTGCTGGTACCAAGTGGAATTTTCTACCTTTTCGTCCCGGTCTTGTTGGAGGACACTGCATAGGAGTCGATCCCTATTACTTAACCCATAAAGCTCAAGAAGTGGGGTACCATCCTGAGGTGATTCTGGCTGGTCGACGCATAAATGATGGCATGGCCAGCAATGTAGTGGATAGGGTGATTAAGCTCATGCTTGGTAAATCTATTCCTGTGCTTGGAAGTCGAGTATTGGTTTTGGGATTAGCCTTTAAGGAGAATTGCCCGGATCTACGCAATACTAAAATTGCTGATTTGGTGAAATGTCTAAAAGCATATAACACGCATGTTGATGTTTATGATCCTTGGATTGATTTGGAAGAGGCGCAACATGAGCATGGAATTGAGTGTCTAGCAGAGATGCCTACGCCTGGACAGTATGCAGCTGTCATTCTAGCTGTGGGCCACCGCCAGTTTATTGCGCTTGGCGAAGGCGGTGTTAAGGCCCTCGGGTGTCCAGATGCTGTGATCTTTGATGTGAAAAGTATCCTACCAATTAATGCCTCAGATGGGCGACTGTAAATTTAACTTTGGAGAAGCGATGCAAAAAGTTGCACTGATAACTGGAGTCACCGGACAAGATGGATCCTATTTAGCAGAATTTTTGTTAAAAAAAGGCTATATTGTCCACGGCATTAAGAGGCGCTCATCATCATTTAACACTGCAAGAATTGACCATCTCTATCGCGACCCACACTTAGAAGGGGTACGTTTTTTTCTGCACCATGGCGATTTGACTGACTCAACTAATTTGATTCGCATTATTCAACAGACGCAACCAGATGAGATATACAACCTTGCCGCACAGAGTCATGTAGCAGTATCCTTTGAGTTACCTGAGTACACTGCCGACGTTGATGCTATTGGAACCCTGAGAATGTTAGAAGCCATTCGTATTCTTGGTTTACAACATAAAACCCGTTTTTATCAGGCTTCCTCATCAGAGCTATATGGATTAGTTCAGGAAGTACCTCAAAAAGAAACAACACCCTTCTATCCGAGGTCTCCATATGCAGTAGCAAAAATGTATGCCTACTGGATAACGGTTAATTACCGTGAGGCTTATGGTTTATATGCGTGCAATGGAATTCTTTTCAATCACGAGTCTCCTAATAGAGGTGAAAATTTTGTCACACGCAAGATTACGCGTGCGCTTGCACGAATCAAGCTTGGTCTCCAAGATAGGCTATATCTTGGGAATTTAGATGCAAAACGAGATTGGGGTCACGCTAAAGATTACGTAGAAATGCAATGGCTAATGCTACAGCAAGATATTCCAGAAGATTTTGTAATTGCAACTGGCGTTCAGTTTAGTGTCCGAGAATTTGTTGATTTAGCTGCATCTAAATTGAATATGAATATTCGATGGGGGGGGGTTGGGCTTGAGGAAAAAGGCTATGACTCTTCAGGCAAGTGTATTGTCTCTGTTGATCCCCAATATTTTCGCCCATCTGAGGTGGAGACGCTCCTAGGAGATTCAACAAAGGCACGAACTAAGCTTGGTTGGGTGCCGAAGATCTCATTTGATCAATTGGTAGAGGAAATGATATTTGGGGATCTTAGGGCTGCAGAGCGTGATGAGTTTGTTAAAAAATATGGCCATGATATTCAAAATTATCATGAGTAACATAAATTCAATTGCCTAATAATGAGTATTAATAAAACAGTCCCATTACAACATCTGCTAGTTCGACTTTGGCGCTGCATGGGGCGGCATCGACAAAGACAATTTGCTATCCTTATGTTACTGACACTTGCCAGCACTTTTGCAGAGGTTGTAAGTCTAGGAATGGTCCTCCCGTTTCTGAGCATACTGATTGTTCCAGAGAAAGTTTTTAATTACCCTTTCGTTGCTCATAATTTGCAGGCATGGGAAATTACAACCCCAGATCAACTTGTGCTACCACTGACAATTGGGTTCATCACTGCTGCGCTGGTAGCCGCAGGTATTCGCTTATTGATGCTGAGGGTAAATACTAAGTTTGCGTTTGCTAGCGGGGCCGATCTAAGTATCGAGGTTTACCGCAGAACACTATATCAGGCTTATAGTGTACATCTTGAGCGCAATAGTAGCGAAGTAATTAGTAGTATTATTAGTAAGGTAAATGCAGTAAGTTTTTGGGTGATGCTTCCAATTTTAACCCTTATTAGCTCATTAGTTTTGCTAGTAGCGATTACTATCACATTATTTTTTGTAGATCGGTTTGTAGCTGTTACGGTGCTAGTTGGTTTTGGTTTATGCTACATCATTATCACCATATTTTTTCGTTCTCAACTCAGGTTAAATGCTAAGCGTATTGCCCACGAACAAAATCAGGTAATTAAGGCCTTACAGGAGGGTCTCGGCGGAATCAGGGATGTGTTGCTAGATGGCACGCAGTCCATTTATTGCGAAATCTATCGACAGGCCGATCATCCATTACGAAAAGCCTACGGAAGTAATCTTTTCATTGCAGGGAGCCCCCGTTTCATAATGGAAGCCCTTGGTATGTCATTGATTGCTTGCCTAGCTTATATATTGAGTCTTAGGGCTGAAGGTATCGGATCAGCCTTGCCAGTTTTAGGTGCCCTAGCACTTGGAGCGCAGCGTCTTCTACCAGCCTTACAACAGGCTTATAGTTCTTGGACTAACATTATCGGGAGCCAAACGTCGCTAGCTGATGTGGTTGCGCTACTTGACCAACCATTGCCTGAGGAAATTTTGCAACCGATTCTTGTGCCTTTAGCCTTTGAGAAATCTATCTACTTTGACGCTGTCCGATTCCGTTATTCTAGTGATGGCCCCTGGGTGCTTAATGGTTTAAATCTCACTATTACTAAGGGTGCGCGGGTGGGAATCATTGGAAGCACTGGCAGCGGGAAAAGTACTACTCTTGATTTGATGATTGGCTTGTTATTGCCAACTGAGGGTACGATACTGATCGATGGTGTGCCATGTACTGGAAGCCGAGTCCGAGCTTGGCAAAAAACTATTGCACATGTTCCCCAAAATATCTACTTAGCAGACGCTACATTGGCGGAAAATATTGCGTTTGGTGTACCGAAGGCTGGAATTGATATGGCTCGGGTCCGTCGAGCAGCCCAGCAAGCACAGATTATGAGCTACATCGAGAGTCACCCTGATGGTTATGAGGCTAAAGTCGGAGAGCGGGGCATACGATTGTCCGGCGGGCAGCGCCAGCGTATTGGTCTTGCTCGGGCGCTTTATAAGCAAGCCAAGGTATTAGTATTTGATGAAGCCACAAGCGCACTCGATAATGCAACTGAGGCATCGGTAATGGAGGCGATTGATGGTCTTGATCGGGATCTAACTATCCTGCTGATCGCCCACCGAATTACCACTCTTAGTCGTTGCGATACTATCGTAGAGCTCGAGCACGGATCTGTAAAGAGAGAGGGTAGTTATGCGGAGCTAGTTGAATTGGTCCAAACGGGGTCAGCATGAAAGGGTTACAAGATAATTCAATGGTTAGATCAATTAGCTGGCGTTTGGGGCGCAAGTTATATTGTTGGGCAAGGCGCGAGTTATCAAAAAAACCGAGTTTAAATGGTGAATATTGGCTGTTAGAGCAGATAATTATTAATACGCGCGTCTCAAAGCCAGTTTTTATTGATATTGGCGCATATCGTGGGGAATGGTCGAGTTATGCTGAGACTCTATTAGCTAAGCGTGGTCCCAATTCGTCCGGAAATATATATGCTTTTGAGCCAGCCACCGATTCGTATGCATTTCTTTCAGAGAGATTTAAGTCGAGCAAATTTATTACTTGTGAAAAATTGGCTTTGTCAGATAAATTCGGTAAAAAAAATTTTTATATTTACGGCAAACTGGCCGGCATAAACTCCCTAAGTAAAACAGTTGATGCTATCAATATCGAGCAAATATATGCTGAGCAGCTTGATGATTTTTTGGCGCGGCGAAAGATCGACCAAGTAGTATTTGTTAAGTCGGATGCTGAAGGTCACGACTTAAACATTATTTTGGGTTCGATTGCTATGTTTGAGCAAGGACGCGTGGAAGTCTGGCAGTTCGAATACAATCACAGGTGGCTTTCAGAAAGATTCCAGTTAAAGGACGTGTTCAATTTTATCGTCGATAAACCCTATCGGTTGGGCAAGTTATACAGCGATGGTATCGAAATATATGATAATTGGCATCCAGAGTTGGAGCGATATTTCGAGGCGAACTATGTGCTGATTAGGCGTGGGAGTCAGTTTGAAAGACTATGCAAGAATATACTTTTTGACAGCAATAATGTTCTAACCCAAAAAGTATGACACGATGTCCTTATGCGAGTATCAGATCATTAGTTGCCAACATGTCTAACAATACTCCTACTCAGACAATTAGATCTCTAAAAGAGGTTAAGTGGCGCACAGCTGGTTATTGCGCGTTCGTAAACTGCGCAATCTTTTTGGTTATGGCTACTTTCATCTATGCTGCAAAGCCACAATCCTTATCCATCATCCTGTTTGCACCAGCAATCTTTTTTGTTGGCAGCATGCTGACATTTATATTGATGGTTCAAAGTGGTGCTGCACTGGCGCCGCTCGCCTGGTTCATCTTGGGCTCGGGTATTTATTTTGGACTTGGAACTATATTCGGAGGGTTGCGCGTACACCACTATACGAATCAGATTTTCGGTGACGATATCCATTATCTCACTCAAGTCAATATGCTCAATTCATGCTCTGTATTTATAGTGGTAGGCGTTGCACTCGCCTTTGGATGGTGGCGGCGGCCTGTTATGCGAGCTCAGGAAACGGCTTTAGTTAAAAAGCAAAATATCCTTCTCCAGAATTTATTTCCCCTCGTAATAATTGTTGCTGTTGTATGCGCTTGCCTAAAATTTTTTTTCTTTCCAGTCGCAGAAAATTTACTTATACGCAGCATCATTGGAAAGCTTACTCTTTTTTTACCTGCCTGCTTCCTTTTGCTCGGCATGCTATGGCACTCTACAGCACGACCTCTAAAGCTGGTTGTGCTCACCCTTTTTATCATCGAGATATTTAGTGGTGTCCTGACTATCAGTAAGTATCAAGTCCTCTACACCATACTCGCGTTTATCACTGGAATATGGATTAATAGGGCCTCATGGAAATCCATGTTCTTAACCCTCTCAGGAATGGGCTTGATATTTGCCATGATCAATCCGTTAACAACTTTAGGTCGCGCTCATCTTGCCTATGATGCTCAGAACACTCTAAAAGCTCGCATAGAAATTCTAAAAGATGCAACCATGGCACTACTGGATCCGAAATTTAATTTCTTGGCAGATAACCCTCTTATTATGGAAGTTATCAGTAAGCCGGAAGAAAGCGCGAGAGCGATTGGTCGTCGGTTTGAGGTCGCTTCCATACAAGGCTATCTAATTAATGAATACAATAACGATCGCGTAGGAAATACCTTGTCAAATTTCTGGCTAACCTTTATACCAAGGATAGTCTGGCCGAACAAGCCGATTATTACTAATATGGGAAGAGAATTGCACTTGAAGTATTACAACGATCCAAGTCAGATAAACAGCTCACTTGCACCCACTTATTCTGCAGAAGCCTATTGGAATTATGGCTCATTGGGGGTAGCGCTAGTCTCGATATTGCTCGGATTGTCCATTGGCTGGCTTACACAATATTCTTTGTTAGCAGTTTATGGTGTTCGATCAGAGTATTTCATAATCGCCTTTCCAGTCGTGATCTGGGCATGCTTTGTGGAGTCGTGGCTTGTCTCGAGCTATCTGGGAGAGTTTTTGATATTTGTACTTGTATTGCTTATTTCTCGCACCTTCTTAAAAGGCTGGGAATCTTTTAAAGTCAAGATTTATGGCCGTTAAAAGAACTTATTAATGAATATTCTTTTCATAGCTGGAGATGTCGGATTGATTGGAGGGATTGAGAAATATAATCGTGATTTCTTAACGGCCCTACAAAAAGCAGATGCTCGTGTAATTTTGGTGGCGCGCAACAAAGGGAGGTTCTGGGCGAAAATTTCGTTTGCAATAAGAGTGTTACTCACGATACCTAAGATACGGCCGGATTACATATGTTGTGCACATTTAAATTTTGCCCCTTTATGCCTCATTATCAAGAGGTTACTCAAAATTCCATACACACTGGCGCTTTATGGAATCGAAATCCCAGAGATAAAAGGTGCAAAAATTAAATCAGTTTCTAACGCTTTTCTTCTTTTAACTATATCGGAATACGCAAAAAATTTAATACTAGAACAATTGCCGAGTTTAGCAGAGCGTATCTATATACTTCCGAGTGCTGTAGATGGCTCAATTTTTAAAATAAAAGATAGAAGCCGGGATCTCCAAATAAAGCATGGGCTTGGAAAGCGACCATTAATCCTATCGCTCGCTCGCCTCTCGACAAAGGAACATAAAGGTCAAGATCGAGTTATTAAGGCTTTACCCCTTGTATTAAGAGAAGTCCCAGATGCAGTTTATTTGGTTGTTGGTGGCGGCGTAGACGAAAGAGTCAATTATTTAATGCATAAATACCCCGAATTAAGAAAAAGCGTAGTGTTTACAGGCCCCATTGCCAATGATGAGCGAACAGACTATTACAATTTATCGGATCTGTATATTCTTCCCTCTAAGTTTGAAGGTTTTGGGATTGTATTTATTGAGTCTTTGGCCTGCGGGGTACCGGTTATTGCCAGTGATGGATATGGTTGTCGGGCTGGCCTGCTAAATGAAGAGCTGGGGCTTGCGATTCCTCCGGACGATATTGTGGCTATTGCAAAAGCTATGGTGTCAATCTTAAATCGCACTGCGCCTTCAAGGCTCTTTGAGCGTGAAATGCTTCGACAGAAGACTCTAGAGGTCTATGGAATTGAAAAATGGAATGAGCGAGTTCGCGATCTGCTTGAGATCCTTAGCGTCAGCAAGGTAGCAGAGCCATTAAAAATTTAGCATGAAAAAAACATTATTTATTTCAATCTGTATCCTGTCCTATAATCGCCCAGAGACACTAGCACGTTTATTGAAGACAATTGACACTCGACATATAGATGATATTGAAGTGGTCATTTGCGAAGACGCAAGTCCTAGAAGACTTGAAATTCGTCAAGTTGTTGATGTTTTTTCTGCACAGAAAACTTTCCTAACACGCTATTTTGAAAATGAACATAACCTTGGCTATGACGGTACATTTACTGAGCTTTGCAAGCATGCTCAAGGCAGGTGGTTGGTGTTTATGGGAGATGATGATGAATTTACTCCTTTAGCCTTTGATAAGATGTTCGATTTTTTACAACATAAGCCAGAATTAGGATTCGTGATGAAGTCACACTATCTTCTCCACGAATCCAGGCAAAAAGAAATATTTCGATACTTTAAGGGAACAAAATTTTTCCCATCTGGACTAGACGCCTATGTAATGCTTTTCCGAAGGAGTGTTTTTATAGCAGGATTTACAATTAGAAGAGAATTTGCTCTTCCGTTCTATACGGATCGTTTTGATGGAACTATGCTGACGCAACTATATCTTCTTGCAGAAGTTGTGCTTAAGCATCCTTCGGCTTATTTTGATGAGCCTTTTACGCAGCAATATGCATCTCATGCTCACAATGCTGGGGATGTCATGTTTGATCGTGATAAGAAAAGCTTCATACCTCGACGTCCTACATTAGATATTTCATTAAATTTTCTGAAAAGTTTTTCAATAATTACTAAATATATTGATGAAAAATATCATATAGATTCAACAAAAAGAATCAAACATGATATGTCGAAATATTTTTACCCCAGTCTATCTATTCATCGGGAGGCTGGGATGCTTTTCTTTATAGGCTATGTAAGGCAATTAAACAAACTCGGTTTTAACACCTCAATTTATTACTATATCTATGTTGTTATGCTTGCTTGCTTTGGGCGTAAATTTTGTGATTGGGGAATTTATTGGTTAAAGCGCATGCTTGGATATACGCCCCAATTATAGAAAAAGGAAGGATTTAATGATGAGGCAGGCTGGCTTTGAAGTGGAAAGTAGGGCTATGAAGTTTTTTAGAAAACTTCGGATGGACTCTATTGCTTGGTCATTACGACGGGTGTACTGCCCTGTAAGTAAAGAGGCATTAGTGCTAGAAGTAGGAAGTGGTGCATCTCCTTATTTTCGTGCAAATGTACTTTGCGATGCCTATGAGGAGACGCAGGAAAGATTCTTTACACCATTAGTACATGATCGCCCTACAGTTTTAGCTTTTGTTGAAAACCTCCCTTTTAAAGACGGCGCCTTTGACTTCGTCATTGCATCCCATGTTTTAAAGCACTCAACTAATCCCGAAAGATTCTTATCCGAACTTCAGCGTGTTGCAAAAGCTGGCTATATTGAAGTACCCGATGCATTTATGGAGCGCCTCACTCATTACGGATTTCACAGGCTTGAAATAAGTGATGTGTCGGAAGGATTGATCATTCGAAAAAAGAAAAACTTTATTCAGGATGAGGAAGTTGTTGCGCTTTTTCACAACAAAGCACGGCCTATTTTCCCCAAATGGGTTGCTCGCTTCCCCTTTCAATTTCACGTTCGCTACTACTGGTCGAAAGATGGCGGGGGTATAAATTACCAAGTTCTAAATCCGGAGTGCGATTCGAGTTGGGATGCCCCGCAACTGCCAACTCCGCTTG
>Ga0187844_10000770_pt1 | contig 24875 bp, 30 predicted proteins | sample SpaLakP09_SKY_50_FD_134517 | JGI IMG/M metagenome (GOLD analysis project Ga0187844, IMG submission 134517) | Oligotrophic lake water microbial communities from Sparkling Lake, Wisconsin, USA - SP09_SKY_50 | ecosystem: Environmental > Aquatic > Freshwater > Lake | place: USA: Sparkling Lake... | reverse complement strand
ATTCCAACAGAAATCAAAAACGTCTTGTCAATGAGATTGGCGTCTATTGAAATTCCTAATGCGTGGTATTTGTTTTCAAACATGAGAAAGAACAATACATTTAAAATACATGTTTGTGTTTGTAATGAGGATTACACGTTTGTCATACAAGTGCCTGATGGTAATTACGACAGTGATACGTTACAAAATTATTTAAATACAACTTATTTTTACGAGGCGGAAAAAGACGATGCGTTGAAATACATTAAATTTTCAATTGACCCGTATAGTTTTAAATCCCTCTTTGAATTGACACATAATCATCCGCATGGATTTAAATATACTATTGAATTTGTTGAAAATATAAATCAAAATATAATGAATACCATGGGTTGGACACTTGGTTTCCGATTGGCAAAATATGAGAATATTACGGGTAAACTACAATCGGAGGCGCTTTTTGATGCCGGAGGGGATCGTTATATTTACATGTCAATCACGGATTATCAGTATAACAACAACATGTCAAATATAGTGGGGTTTGATAAGAGTATGTTGAATGAAGATATTATAGCAAAAATTCCGATTGTAAATGGAAAATTGTCGATGGTCATTGATGAAACCCAAAATCCGTTGGCAAAAAGTAGAAAATATAATGGTCCGGTGAATTTAGCTCGGCTTCATATTAAAATCTTGGACAAGTTTGGGAAAGTGATTGATTTTAACAATATGGATTATAGTTTTACATTAGAATTGGAAGTTTTATATGAAAGTTTTAATTTCAAAAATGTAACTGGATAGTTTATTGAAGAGAAAGAAATATTTATTATATATAGTAATACGTACAAATATTATATAAATATATAATAAATGACAGAATTTATTGGTGGTAAAACATATAACAATAGTGAAATATATACTACAACAGATCATATTTGTAGGAATAATTATCCAATAATCCCAATAGCAACATTATATAATTATTTTGAAAAAAAATCAGGATCATGTTGTGAAAAAGAAAAAACTCCCATTGACCATTATTGTAATATAAATCATATTGTTTTGAATTTAATTGATTTAGAAGAAAGCGAATTTTTTAATCTTTTTTTTCACAATAGTTCCAAGTATTTTTGTGTAAATAAAGCAGTCATTACAAATAATAATATTGTTTTTTCAGAGCAAAGCTTTGTATCTAATAATTCAAAGATGAATCATTTTTCTTTATACAATGAGGTATTGAAATGTTTTGAAGAAAATTACAATATTAGTGTGAATAATATAAATCCGAGTACACTTATTTCTCTACAAAAAGAAGTATATAAAAGTCAGTCATTGGCATCTATATGTGGGACGCAAATTGGATTGAGTTGGGACCAAGTGATCAATACTCTGATTTCGGCTGGGTACATTGAATATTCAACCAAAAACAATTGTGCTCCTATTATTTTTCAGATAAATTTTCGATTTTATTCATGTGCTGCAAATGTGTATTTAAATGTTACCTTTCAATATAAAGTTCATATTACCGGATATTCTTTGAAAAATAAATGTATTATTTCGCCATGTGAAAGTGATTGTTCATCAAGTGAATCAAGTAGTTATTGTGAATCGTGTGGCACAAGTAGTTGTACGTGTGAATCGTCATCTAGTAGTTGCGGCAATTCTTCTAGTAGTTGTAGTGATTTGACAAGTAGTTGTGAATCATCTTCCAAGAATTGTTCAAGTGATTGTGATACATTTTCATATTATTCAAAAAAATCAAGTAGCTCATGTGGTACTTCATGTAGTAGTTCTACTCATTAGATCCAACGCATTTATTTAGGTATGATTTAGGTATGATATGGTTGTTCTTGTTCTTGTAAAAATATCTTGTTATAATATATATAATATATGTCTTATAAAAAATTCTTTTCAAATAACTATGAAAATTCTTACAATGACTATTTAAAAATAAAGAAGGGGAGAGAAATGATTAAAAAGGCGGTTTCAAATAAAAAATATACATTAAATACATTTATAAATTATGAGACATTTTTAACATTAACAAAAGCATATTATAATCAGTTGAATAATAAAAACCATATTGGACCACCTGTGTCTATTACGAATTCAAACACCAGTTTGTTGAAATATCGGTCAATACTTGCGCATTTACATGATGGAAACTGTGACTATTGTAATAAATGTCCGGTGGAAGAAATTGTGAATTGCAAGTATGTTGCCAATATATTATATCCTTATGGCGAGTCAGTTATCAAAAATGACCCTTTAGAAAATATATTTTATCCACACAGTATTAACTTGGATTTATATTGTAAGAAATGTCCATTTCCGTGTGTAGAAAAGTGTGAGACTATACATTATCAATCATGTGGACCATGTAGTTCTTGTAACACTTGTGAGACGGGGTGTAAAAACCAGTGCGACCTTAGGTGCGACCTTAGGTGCGACCTTAGGTGCGAGCCTTGTGGGGGTGGAAAACGGTGCTGTGGGGGGCACAAAAACCACTGCAATACGGGTTGTGGAAAAACTGCGCCTCTTTTTTTCAAAGAAAAGAAGGTTTGTAGGTGTACTAAGTGGTCAAAATGTGAAAAATGTGATTGTCATTCATATATTTGAATAAAATATACATGTTATAATATATCACTATTATAAGATGAATCATAAATGTATAACCGCTAGTTTGACAGGAAAAAATTTACTGAATCCTGCGAATATTTCAGGAAAACCGCTTTGTAATTCAGAGTATATTCCATCTGATGTGGTCAAGATTAAAATTTACATCATGGCAAATATTATTATACCACTTGTATCAAAACAATGGAAAACATTACAGGAAAATCTCTTTTGTTTGGACAATATCAAAAAGAAACTGGATACTTATTACAATTGCTATAAAATACAAGACATGAAAATATACAAGGAATTAATCAATGCTTTTGAGGCGATTTTGGTGGAACATCAACAATTGGAAGAATTGGAAAAGACCATTTATAGCGGCGATTCCAAAGATGTGACAACCATGATTTACCGCACCGCGATGATTCGACTCAAACCCGAATACGAAATTTACGATATTCTGTATGGAAGACCCCAGCAAAGTGAAAATGAGGAATACAATATGGCGATTGTCGAGTATATTGAGCGTTTATTAAAAATAGAAGGAATCACTTTTCATAAAATAAAGGAATACTCACTAACAAAATATCCGGCGATTCACCGGTAAAATCTGTATTTAATACCGATTTTTTCGGGTCTTGTTTTTAGTTTCTCTCTTTGACTTGTTTATAAAAGAGTAAATTTCATTTTTTTGATTACAAATATCATCTGCTACTGCTTGAAAGTAACTACGAAATTCAGATCTCATTTTAGGAATGTCATCAACGCATACCCATTTGATTTCCGACTTTTCAAATATTTTTGAGTTTTTTATTAAATTTGGATCTAATTTTTTCTGTAAAAATCGTTGATTGTTATTGTAATAAAAAGGGAGTTTTTCATCATAAATGAGCGGAAATATGTGAATTCTATATCTACCTGAATCGAAATGGATATTGTATGTTCCGTGTTTTTTCAACAATTTTTCCAAATCTTTTTCACTGCCTAAAAATCCAGTTAATTCTTCGGTTCCTTCGCGTAATGAGGTTTTCATGAACGTTTCACCTTTTTCTTTACCTCCACCAAAATCGCACCATCCGGGTGTGTCATTATAACGATGCTCTTTTCCAAATAAAAAATATAATTTATTTTTATATATACATGTTGGTAATATACCGGATCCTCCCATACTTTAATACAATATTTTTTAATTTGGAATATTTTTAAATATATGTTAAATATATGAGACATAGAACCACGAAAAATAGAAGAACCATAAAAAATAAATATGATAAAATAAAAAAACACAAAAAATCTAGATTTCGAAAACGAAAAGTACATATTCTTAAAAGCACTACCCCAAAAAATATACGATATGTAAGTAATATGATTTCGGATGAAATTGACAATAAAGCTAGAGGACTGTTTAAATATTCATCATATTCACCAACAATTAATAAGGAATTGGTTTCATTAAAATCTACAATGAGAGAAAGGGTAATGGGTTGTAATAATGATCGTGCTTTTGAATTACACGAGCCCCTTCAAATTGAACTTCCCGGAGAGAATAAATGTGTACCATATTATGATGAACGCGCAAAAAAATTATTGTTACATAATTTGTCAGCAAATAAACACATAGATGTTTCTAAAATAATAACACCTAAACAGTATCTCTCGAATTGCTGGTTTAACGCAATGTTTGTAACATTTTTCATAAGTGATAAAGGACGCAAATTTTTCCATTATTTTAGACAACTAATGATACTTGGCAAATTAAAAAATGGGAAAAAAATACCGGGTAAATTAGCAGACGCATTTGCTTTGTTAAATTTTGCGATTGAATCGTCACTTACTGGATCAAAATACGCATATGATCTAGACACCAATAGTATTATTCAACAAATATACGATTTTATGCCAAAAAATCTTAAAAATAGTACAACCGAAACTACAAGCGATGTTGATAATGTGAGTTATGAAATTTATAACATTAATGAAGCAGGTAATCCCTTTGATTATTATTTGAGTATTATAGAATATTTAGATGAATCCAAACATATAGATGAAAAGCCGATTGATTTTTTATTAATAGAAACATTAACAAACCCAGATTGGAAAAATAATGTGCGAGAGAAAATTAAAAAAAATAATTATTACCCACATATAATTTTGATTGTAATACCCGATTTTTTAAATAATAAAAATTCATATGGCACATCAAATATTATTAAAGATAAACAAGAAGAATTTTCTATTAATGATAGTAAATATGTTCTTGACAGTTGTGTAATTCGCGACAATCATCAACAACATTTTTGTGCGTTAATTACATGTGAAGGAAAACAGTATGCTTATGACGGCGAAAGTTATCATCGATTAGTTCAATTTGAATGGAAACAACATATTAATTCATCATATACATGGAGTTTTGATTATGAGGATGAAAATTATTTCGAGCTTAAACCAGAATGGTCTTTTTTAAAAGGATACCAAATATTAATGTATTATTTGACATAAAACATGTATTTCGGTTATACATGTTTTACGCTATATCTTTTGCGTTGTCTTCTTTTTTTGGTAACAATTTACCAACTATTTTTTTATCAGCATAAATGTACATATAATATGCGAGGAGAGCGCCAATAAATCCACCCACAATGACTTGTAATATGGTATGATTTTGGTATTTTATTCGTTGCGTCAATGTGAGTAATGAAATGACTATATATAAAAGGGTAAGCTTTGTATTTTTAAATACAAAATAGATAAAAAAAGTCGAATAAAATACATGTTGGGCATGACCGGATGGCATACCATAGATATCCGATGAAAAAATACGTTTATGATTATTATTTTCTGTTGAATTCAAAATATGAATGCTACCTTTTGGTCTGGGTTGTTTTATAATTTCCTTCAATACTAAATTGGAAAAACAACTTAATATTATACCAATAATGTAAGCAGATAAGTAATTACTCTTTTTGTGTAATAAAAAAATAGAAGAAACAAACAAAATGACTGGTCCATAATAACCAATTAAATCTAATATATATAAAGGATTCATTGTTGTCAATTTATATATATATATATATATATATTATCAACATTGTTGATAAGCCGACTTTTACTTAATAATGAAATTATTTACGAGCGCGGGTTTTCCTTAATTTTCTAGTTTTTCTTTGCTTTCTTGATTTTTTAGTTTTTTTTTGTCTTCTTTTTTTACCTCCCTTGGGTAATAATCTATTAAGTAATGACCTATTGGCTAATCTATCAAGTAATGACCCATAATTTTTTTTGTTCTTATTTTCGTATTCTTCATTATATTTTTCAATAATTTTTTCTATGTTATCTGAATTATCTTGTATCATATTGGCTTTTTCATACTCGGCTTCGAATCTTTTTAATAATTCTGGGTCAGAATTAATTTTTTCTCTTAAACCTTTTGTCGCCTTTTCGAGAATAATATACACTCCACCATCTCCCGACATTTATATTATAACATAATATTATATTTTTAGTTTTTCTTTATTTTTACATGCCAAAGGTTGAAAATGAGAAATTAAAGTAAACTAAAATAATATAAAATTTTGTAAATAAGTTTCGTACTCTGGTGGTAAATAGGGATTTTCTTTTATTAGTATTTTTATAATTTTATTCCAATCTCTATCAAATAAATCATTGTTATTATTTATACGTTTTTCAATTTTTTGAATATTTGTGTACTCATCGCTATTATATTCTTGATGAGCAAAATTTTCTAATTTATTCTTTATAAAATGCGCATCACCAAAATAAGACAAATGCCAACCACATGTTTGAATAATATAATCATTTTGATTTAGACAATTTTCATTTTTGTATACAATCGTATTTTTAATTTGATAAATACCTTTATGTTTTAATATTGATATAATATTTCTGCGACAATTGTCAAACACCAGTCAGCTCCATTTAAATTTAAAACATTTCCCTTGTCATCCAATAATTTAACACGCATTCGGTCTATATTTACCGGTCCAAAATAAATGCGTTTATTTAACTGTAATGTACTTGAATCATCTACATATAAATCACCGGTTTTGAGATCCTTTTTACCCAATGGAATCACCGCAAATATATCAGATAAAGTGGGCGCGGATGCCCGATATTTCACGCTTCGTTCATTGTTTTTTATAATTTGATTGATGGAATATATTTGCGATTGTGTCAGTATTCGCGGTGCGGTAGGTAATACAGTTGGAGTTGCTACATAACTCACGTCCCATTTATCCATAATTAATGTACCCGCATTTATATCTTCTACCAAAAATTGACTATTCGCATCGAAATTTGTTCCCAATGGATTTGCCGGGGTACATCTCACTGGTAAATCCCGACTATAATAAGTCGGAAGTTTTACTGTTTTTGATAATTCGGTAATAGCAACTAGACCATTGTTAATATGGTTCTGATTCAAATCATCCAACACAATAATTAAATATTTGGGTCCGATTAGATTTATAATCGCCGGAGCAACATTTCCGGTTGCGGAGACATTTATATATGGCAAACGGTATCCTAATGTCCAACCTAATGTCTGATTAACGAGGTTTGTTTGTTTACAAGTATTGGATGAACAAGAAAATTCATCTGTTGGATCAAAAAAGGTGATAATAGTTGTTTCGGTTATGTTATACGTGGTGGATGTCTTGGGATCTGTGTAAATTCCGCCATACAAATTCAATGTGATTTTACCATTGATTGAATTATATGAAACAGGATTTCCTGTACCGGAGAATCCAGAAAACCCGGCATTTGTAAAACTGGTGTTTAATGTTGTTACAATACTTGTTGTTGTATAATTACCGGGGTCTAAACTAACAGAAACCGTTTTGTCAAATAATTGGGTTGTTGTATTGATAAAGGATATCCAAAAACAAGTATTACCATTTGCCGTATCAATTGTATACCATGTGTAAGGCACTTGAAAAGAATAGGGTTTTAATGAAAGCACGTTTACCAAATGCTCCGACAAATCAAGCGTATAATCTGTTGAGGTGTCATTCGGTCCAGTCACTTGACGATATTGACTATCCAGACTAATAATACGGGTTGTCACATTTGTCAGCGTAGGATTCAACTTGTCTTGTGCCACATCTACTGCTTTCACATTTGCCACCCCTAATTGTTCTCGATTCATAGGCATATGCGTATTATTGTAGGTTTCTATATCTACATTATCACCACGCTGCGTTATTTTTTCATTTTGTATTTCATCGGTTTGAGGCAATACTTGTTGATTTTTCCACCAGTTTTCTGTTTGTTCCTCGGTTGGACGATAGCTCACAGGCTCGTTGGAATTTTCCAATTCATCCACATATTCAAGAAGTGCCTGTTTAATGTCTTCAAAAAAAATTACTAATTTACTATTATTTTCTCTTTGAAATTTTAAAATAAATTTATCACATGCGTTTGTAACAGTTTCTCGATCAGGAGTTGGTGTATCTAAAGATAATATGGTTAATAATTCAGCGAGTGTATAATTATCTACATTTGTATCAAATTCGTTACTCATTAATATTAGTATATATTATACATTTATATTTATATATTTTTCCTGGTTTTACATTCTGATAAATTATTGTAAAAGTTAGTTATTTTGAAAGTTACTTAAAATTTTTCGGTTCATTTATTTCAGTACACGTAAAATGCTGTCGGAATATTTTTCTGATTTCTTCTTGGATCACCATAGTGCGACACATTTCGTGTTTCAACAGTTTTTCGGGGATTAATTTAATTCCACTCCCGCGTTTCATGTGTGTCTTTTCCTTGAATAAAATATAATCCAGGAATTCAACCAGTTCTATGTTCATTTTTTCTAGGACGGCGCGGTCAATATGGTAGTCGCCTTTATACACATATCTATTATAATTGTGGCATTTGTATATATTGTAATATTTATCTGCTCTTACTGCGTTTTTGATTAACCCGATGCCTTCTATTTGATTCGTGCTATTGTTCATTTCTATGATGAAAATATGGGACTCATCCGTGATTTTGGGTGATATTCTGCGAGGGCACCCGTATATACACCCGTTTGACGCGTTTGTTCTTAAGCGGTAACTACAATTTTCGTCCCAGGTTTCATTATTAAAACGACTGGTTGCTATTGATATCATTCTTTTTGTTTTTGTTTTTGTTTTTACTGGTTGTTAAAAACAAAAAGATTTTTCAATTTTTATTTTTGTGTTTATATCAAATATACTTAAAATTTAAACATAATTTTTAATTACATATATGTTTATACTGATAGTAAAAGCAAACGGTATTTATGATATTTTGTGCGCATTGTCTATATTGCGCCTAGTAAACATACCGTATTTACATTTACACCGTATACATTTGTCAATGATTAACAACAATAATGGTAATCCATTGTTTGAACGATTTTTGGCTTACTGGATATTCACCTATGGAATCATGCGACTTTGTACAAATTATTCTTTTATTGTTTCGGGGTCGTACTATTTAGAGGCGTTATTTTTCGCAAATGAATTATTCAAGCATCAATCTGTTTATGTCGACAAGGCTTTATTTGTCATTTTCAGTTCTTTGTTCATGGGATACATTTGTTCTTTTTACTAAAATATTTTTTATTGGTATATATTATAACCATGGCTACAAATGATAAAATTTGCTATACAGGTATTGGGGCAAGAAAATCCGGAAATCACACAAAAAAACAATTTTTAAACGTCATGGATAAAAATTTCAAAGATGAATGTTCTCAATACATTAAATCATTGAAATGTAAATCTTGTAAAAAATATAATAGAATGAATAATGTTGTCATAAAAAAAACGGTAAAAGCTCAAAAGAAAAATAAAACGTATAAAATGTCAAACAAGACCGAAAAAAAATTAGTAAACCAGCTGTTATTATGTGGAAAGTGTAAAAGAAACAAGACAAAAAATACAAAAAAATGTGATTTAAAAAATTATATATCTTTTTCCGGGGCTGAAATGGGAAAATGTGTAGAAAACATTTAGTATTTGTCTGGGTAAAATAACATTTTGACAATTTTTTCTTCCAAACATTTGTATCTAGTGTTTTTCAAACATTCCTTCATTTTAGTAAAAGGGGTAATATTTGGATTGTAAGTTGTCTCCGAACAATATGTAATGCCGGCTTTGTCTTGAAATAAATTCAATAATTTGGGATTATTTCCAGAAATCATTGTTACATTGGGATGTACCGATAAACAAGGGAATCCATGAGTTGATTCCATATTCCAAAAAACAATATGTGGCAGGGTATAAGGTTTATTGTTTACCTTTTGACCAGCGTTTTCATATTTACGTTTGATTGCCTCGTACACAGTGATGAAATCTTGGTCTTGGTCTTGGTTTTGCGGTTTTATAAAGTTCATATTGGAAAATATGATAATACCCATTTCAGCGACTTGTTTTTCCGGCATTTTGGACTCCACAATGGTGTCTAATAATTTATCTATTCCGTCGTATAGATTGGAATATTCGTCCAAATACATTGGGTTTTTACTTATGTCTTTATGATTATTTCCCGTAATTGCCTTTACTGCGCTTATAAAATCTTCGCAGTGTTCCAAATTATGCCACCTGGATGTCTTTCCAAAGGTCATGATTTGTTTTCCAAAATACGCGTTTTTTTCGGCGACCTGTATTCCTAGTCCAAGCGCAAAATATAATGCGTCATTTTTCAACATGGACAAAGAGGTGTCTACCATCGCAACCATGGGTCTTAATGTGAGATTTATTTGATCGCCATTTTGTTTCCATAGTGTGTTTAATAGGTTACATTCGTCTTGTCTTTCCGGGTTATTTTGCTCAATGATTTGTATTGCCGACTTGACATATTCGTTCAGTTGAATATGGGACGTTTTTTTGATTCCAGATTCAATATACTTCATGATATTATTGCGACAATACAACCGGTCTTTTGTTGTTTTTCGCATTGTTTTTTTTTCAGAGGCGCCAACTGACTTTTTATGGGGAATATTCAAGAATGCCTTTCGCTGTTTGAATAATGTTTGCGACGTAATGTTTGATGGTTCTATTTGTGACCATTTATTTTCGCATTGTTTTATTTGCGTTGTATCTAGCCTTCTATTCAAATGCGATATTAATTTGCGATAGTCCATTTCACACTTGTTTTTTGCGCGTTTTTCTTGTGAGGCGTCGTCGTTTATACAAGTGGTCAAATACTCCTTGAAATACGCGTGTGCCATTTTTTTAAACAACCATGAAAACGCGGGTTGTTTTTCACGCGGGATCCATTTAGCAACTAAGGTTATTTTATCGTTTTCGGTGTCTTTGGCTAGCTGTTGGTTTGTTAATTCAATGGCATATTGTATGAGTGGATGATTCTTGTCACCCGTTTCTTGTTTACAATAATTACAAAAATATTTCATATCTTTCCATGAACCATACGGGTGTTGCTTACTTGTTGTTGGCATAATGACACACGTTTTAAGTAAAAACTCGGCAAGTCTGGGATAAAACCCATACCACACCAGTATTTGCATATATGCTAACATGTATTCTCCTTTGCCATCAATTATGTCTCTGGTATAAGCAACCAATTTATACAACATAACAATTTGTTCCTGGAATTCCTCGGGCAATAATTTACCGTTTTCTAAACCATCTTGTAAATCTTTTATAATATTGTATAAAATGTCCGCCAAATGCGCGATTTCTGCGGATTTATATGTTCGCACCAATTGATAATTCAATTGGACAATTTTTTCTTTGGTATATTCGGACCAGCCATATTCATCGTGTCCATTTTTTCCGATTTGTTTTGTAAAAATCTTGGGTTTTTGCGATGATGATGGGGATGATAATGGTGTCGTCATTTGAAACATAGTTACTATTATTCATTACAACACTTTAAGTTGTTTCTTTTTTGTTTTATTGTTGCTTATATATATCTTTTTGGTGGTTTGATGATTTGATCCGTTAGTGGGATTTGTTTTTTCATAGAAAAGTATAAAAAGAGTATTCAAATCTTGAAACATGGAAATTGTTTTTTTCAAAGGAATATTGTCAATGTTTTTTACCACCTGTAAAAAATCGCGGTGGGATGCCGGGTATTTCAAATAGTGTTTGACATGCGTCGTTTCTAAATCGACATTGTATTTCAAAAGCGATAAAATAGTATATCTTTTTTTGTCTTTAAAACTATTTTTTTTGATCATGTGAATCAATTCTTCTTTGGTCACCATATTTTCTTGTTTTAAAAGTAGTATCTCTTCTTTGATGGTTTCTATATTATTTTCCTTATCCACATACAATGACGTCACTTTGATTTCATTCACGTCTTTATTGTAAAATGGTATATAATTTTGATCGGTTGTTTCAAATTCTTCTATCCAATTTGTGTCTAAATTAATGTCTATGTTTGTTTCTTCATCTATGTCTTCTTCATAATTCATTGTATGTAATGTATTATATTGATTCATTAAAAAATATAATATATTCAAACCAATTTGTTTTCTTACTTACAAATAATTATCATAATCGTCGTTAATTTCGTCATAATAATCTTGTTCGTCCGCGCTTGATATTTGATCATTATATTCTTCTTCGTTTTCGTAATATTTATAGTCATCCCTTGGCATCTCATACATGTGATTGTAACAATGTTCTCCATATAATTCAATATACTGCTGTTTGTATTTTTCCCAAGATATTACCATTTGTCCTAATATATTGCGCCAATTCGGTTCTTTCTTGGGTTTGGTAATATATTTTGGATGGATTTTGTAATTTTCTATTTGTATTTTTCTATTTTTGTCCATGGTTATATAAGTCCAACCAGGCTTCTTTTTTTCTTCTTCTTGTTCACCATCATTCATAAGTGACGCCCCTTTATAATCCAGCGATTTATTGGGTTCTTTATCCAAAAGTTGCGTAGTATTATTCACCAAGTCGGGAAAATCGTATTGATTCAAATTTACAAGGGGAACTTGGTATTTTTGTTGCGTTTTTTTGGATGACGCGTTATTCATTTTCAAGTGAATCTAAATCTAAATCTAAAGTATAATATACTAAAAGAGAATCTATATATGATTGTTGGGTATTCTTTAAATGATTTTAAAATATGTTTTATAAAACAAATTAAAATTGATTTGGTTTTCTCTCTTTGATGTAAAAAACAAAAGGCAAAAGACAAGAAAATGAATACAAAAAGTAAGATTAAAAGTCTAGTTTTGGGACAAAGATATTTATTTTTTGAGAAAGCACCCTATCATGAAAACGAAATATCTTTTAGAGCCAATTTCTTGAATTATTACGAACGCTCAAATACATTAATTGTAAATACAAGTGAAACCGAGGCGTCACCTATGACACAAATAAGTATCCCTTTTGATTGGATTACCAAAATTCAAACCTTGGAAGATATATTGAGGAGAGAAAAGGTGGGGGGTGTGGTTTTACCAAGCGAGATTCTACTTGAAATTGATGGATATATATGAATTTATCAGGAAAACAATATAAAGACAAATCGTGATTCATATTTGTCTCCATACAGCAAAGTTGCGGTATTAACATAACTAAAATATACATTTTTGTATAGCCATAAAATATTTTACCTATAAAATATTTACAGGAGACAGCAGTATTTCGGGTGTCGCATAAGGGGGTGTTGCCAACAAAACAAAACAAAACAAAAGAAAAAAGAAAAAATAAAATGTTTTCGTAATATTTTATTTTTTACAATACAACCATAGTATATAATAATAGTCATATGAATTTTGGTCATTTTTTTAGGAATCTTGTTAGTTTGAAGTATTTTGTTAATAGAAAATTGCCAATAATAAATCTATGCGTTTCAACATCGTGTTTAGTGCTACAGTGTAAATGTTAATTTTGGGATAAAAAATGTCTTAAGTAAATTTAAGACATTGACATGTTTTCTTGTTCCTAATGTTTTCTTGATTTGTTAGCCTTTTTTGATTTTTCAGCCTTTTTTGATTTTTTATGATGTTTATTACTACGATTTTTTTTGCTCTTACTTTTTGGTACTATTGCTACTTGTTCTGCCATTTCCTGTTCTGCCATTTGTTTTTTTGATCCCATTCTTCGAGATTTTTTTGATGGTGCTGAAGCTGGAGCTGGAGGACCACCCTTTTTATACATTTTTTTGGCATCAACCATTGCTTGCTTGTATTTGTAAGCAGGGTTTTTGGCACGATTTTCTTTAAATACTCGTTGAACTAATGAAATCCAGTTTTCTCCCATTATACAATAATCAAAGAAAAAAGAAAAGAAAAAGAAAAGAAAAATAAAAAATTGATTTAAAATAAGGACTTTAAAATAAATTATATAATAACTATATTAGTGTTTTAACATGAATCTTGAATATATAAGGAATTTTAATATTGATTGCGAATTTACTCTTACGCGTTATTTATATGTTACAAAATATGTAAAATTATCATTAATTATTGCTTTATTGGAAAAAGATCTAGATAAAGCATTGTTTTGGACCTTTGAACTTTATTTCTCTGGTTTAGACCAAGAATTATTTGGATTGCTTTGGGTTGTTTATTTTGGATTTTATGCGTCTCTAAATCCCGAATTATTTGATTATTTATTGGAAACCTACACTAATTGGGTAAAAAGTGAGGATTTTGATGAAAAATCAAAAATAGTTTGTCTTATGGTAAATAATTTAATTATTCGAAATTATTCAATAGATGTCTTTATTTTGTCAAAATTATCAAATACTCAAAATATTGATATTAGTTGTGTAGAATTGGAAAAAGAACTAGAGGATAAAAATTTCCCCGTTATTACTAAATATATCATGAGTAAGATAAAAATGGATGATTTACAACAAACGCACAAGAAAATTTTGGATTATTTTAAAAAAAAGAATAAAAATGATGAAATGGAAAGATTTAAGAAAATGATGAAAGTTTCGAATGTAAATCCAGGTATTATACTATTATCATTGGTGTTTATTCATTATAATAAAAAATTAAAAATAAAAATGAAGAAAAATATCATTATTGATTCTTTTGATAAGAATCTAGATGATTTTAAAACAATACAAGTACAAGACGATTTACCCGCATATCGGATACTACCAATAGCGTATGAATATGAAATATTTGATGAAAATAACTATATACATTTGTTCGACAATAAGAAAAATTTGATAAAACGAGAAGAAATCATTGATTTATATCAGTATAAATGGTTATATCACGCGTCTTTCTCGCCTGTTTGGTTTTATAGAATACAAAAATATAATGGGATTATTTGTCATTCAAAAAAAACAGTGGTGTTTCCAGACGATGATTCAATGGAAGAATTCTATTTGTTTTACGGGTATGAACCGGATGAACTGCCTAGAACCATACAAAACAAAAGTATTGGGTACTTATCGAATTGCGAAGAAATGTACGAAGGAAAAACCTGGAAGACCTTTTATGGAAAATATGGCAAGAATGGTATATACGTGGTTGAATAGATGATGATCATTATCATGATGACGTGATATTTAATTGAAATAAAAAATATTAGCATCAATTTAGTGCTAATATTTTTTATTTTTACTTTTATTTTTACTTTTATTTTTACTTTTACTTTTATTTTTACTTTTACTTTTATTTTTACTTTTATTTTTATTTTTATTTTTACTTTTATTTTTATTTTTACTTTTATTTTTACTTTTATTTTTATTTTATCATTTGTCACTACTTTATATATAAATAATTTTTGCGTTACTATTGGTAATGACTGTGCCGACTTGCGTGGGGGATTTTGTAATATCGTTTAGTTTAGAGTAAATGATGGGTAGTTTTTTTTGTGACGCATATTTGGAATACTGCTTACATATACAAGCGCCTTGTTTAGCAATATAGGCGAGTTCCTTGTGATTATATTTTTCCGGGTTGGGAATACTGGCGACTACGTGGCACGATGGTAGGTTATCCACATGAAACCATAAATCGGTTTCGTTTGCCGCGTCTATGATATCAAAGTTTTCTTGGGCGTTTGTGCCGATAGTATATGTAATGGTTTCATTTATTTTTGGAATATATACTTGCGATGTTTTCATTTTAGGATTTGTGATTGGATTTTTAGGAATTTAACAATTATAAAATAGTAATTCAATTTTTTTAGAAATAAATATAAATATAAATTTAGTTGTTTTATAATATATAATATAAATGGCGTATTCTGTTAGTTATGGAAGTACATTACCTACTACTGTTACTGGAAATACATATGCTATAGGGTTTGGTTTTACCGGAAAGGGTACTGGAACAACTGCTGGTTGGAATAGTACACAAGCAGCAAAATTAGTAACTACTAAATGGGTACCTCCTGGTATTTGGATTATGAACTCAAGCCTTATTGTTTCCACTCCAAATACAGCAGCCAGTCCAGTATATGCTGGTATTATTGCGACGGAAACAGCAAGAGGTTTCACTGTAAATATGTTTTCCGCGGGTGTTACCACTTTTGGAATACCTGTTAAGTCATTCGCAGAATTACCAACTATTGGTGCCTACAGTTCGTGTTTTCAATATAGTAATGGAGCAACCTTGGTTATACCGCTTGCTATGAGTTTTACAAGTAGTTTTAATACCGGTAGTACTGGAGATACTGTTTATCTTTATGTTGGCGCGAGTGGTCAAGGAGCTCAAAGTGCTTTTACGTGGAATTATACTATCGTTAGAGTCGGTTAATTGCGTCAATATTTATATAATATTTTATTTTATCATAATAATATATTATATATGTCGTATGGTACTGGTTATACTTTATTAAATACTAGCTCAAATAGTTATGAGAGAGGTTTTATTTCTCAAAATTTTAATCAACTTGCGACTGACTTCGGAAGTACTGGCGGTAATTATATGACTTTGGGTGGACAGACTTTTTTAACACCTGGTGTTTGGTTTGTAGATGTTGATATTAAAGCCGCAGGATTGACGAATCTTCCGGGTGGTGGGGGGGGGGGTAGTATAAATGCATTTTTGACGCCGGTTTATTTTGGGAATATCGTTGCTAATAATAGTGATTTAATATCCGGATTATCGGGGGGTGGTACTGGAGTGTTAGGATTTAATGGTAGAAATCTTCAAAATGCGCTGGATGGTTATATAAATGTGTCTTCAATATTTCGGACAAATAACCAAGGAAATACATTGTATACGTATATGAGTGGTACTATCCTTACTAGTGGTTCTACGGGAATTACTCAATTAAAATGTGTTAGAATTGGGTAAATAAAGGTTAAAATGTGTAAAAATAATGTAAAAAAGTAAAAAATATATTATTATATTTATATTATTATATGTCATATAGTTTTAATTCTTCTGGATATACGTTATCAAATTATTTAAGTGATTCATCAATAAATACCATAGGTTACATTGGTGCGACGGGCGGCTCTCTTACTGCCGTACAGGTTTCTAATGCGGGGGTTTCTCTATATGCTTTTAGAAATGTCTCTACTCTTTATGTAACTCCCGGGGTATGGCTAGTGAATTGTTCAATATCTGGAACTACTGGTGCTGCTAATTTTTTTACTACTGCAATATCAACAAATGGTCTGACCGGATGGTCAAATCAAGGAGTCGCTGGTTATACATTCATGTCACCAAATTTAGGGAATACTATTTTAGCGGTAAATAATAGGTTCAATAATTCTAATACTCCAGACCCCAATATTAATATGTCCGCTATATATACATTTTTACAGGGTACTACGTCTTCATTATATTTATCATTTGCTACAGATGCCTCAGGGCAAAGTTACACGTATTACTATAAATGTATAAGGATCGCATAATTTATTCCAATTAAATTTGGAGATGAAAAATAAAAAGAAAAAGAGAAAAAGAGAAAAAAGGGAGTGAAAATAGCGAAAATAAAAATTGAAAAGAAATATGGTTAGTCTGTTTATTGTATAATCATATATTTAGAATAATCAGAAAATGGTAAAAAACGTGAAAGGTGGTAGTGGTCATAAAGGTCAAGCTCGTAAATTTGTGGTTCCTGCTTCTTCCAAGCAAATAGTGAAAACCCGTGTTGCCTTGGAAGACGGGGAATTATATGCTCAAGTAACAAAAATGCTGGGTAATGGTATGTGTCATGTATTGTGTCAAGACAATAAGACGCGCTTATGTTTTATTCGTGGTAAATTTAGAGGTAGAGGAAAACGCGATAACATGATTAGTAATGGAAGATGGATACTCGTTGGATTACGGGATTATGAATCTGAAAAAGCATGTGGGAAACTAGATAATTGTGACTTGTTGGATGTTTATTCGGATCAAGACAAGGAACGATTGAAAAACCAAATTCAAACTGTGAATTGGAATCAATTTATTTTGAATGATCGGGTCAATACAAATACAAACGACGGTGTTGATGACGGATTTGATTTCACTGATGAAAAAGAGGACGAATACAAGAAAATCATGGAAATGGATATTAGTTCAAAGAAAATCAATTTGAATTTGAAAATAGAAAAAGAAAAGGGCGACGGCGATGACGATCGCGAGGATGAAATTAATATTGATGATATTTAGATTTGGATTAGGGTTAACAAAAATAAAAAACAAAAATAAAACAAAAACAAAAAAAACAAAAACAAAAAAACAAAAACAAAAAATGGTGTAAACCTTTTTTATTCTTTGTTTTTGTTTTACATTATTTTCATCTTGATCGCGATAATTAAGGGTTCATTATCATGAAATAACGATTTTTATATGTTTTTTTGATTTTGTTTTCTATCATGCTTTCATCAAATCCTTCTTCTTGACATAAATCCCGGGTTTTTTCCTTGATATATTCTGCGTTTATTTGTTGAAATTCCTTTACACTGTCGGACGGTTTCATTTTTATATTCGTGGATATATTTCTTTTGATGTGCTCATCCATCGCATATAATAACTCCTTGTCTAAACTGACATATATTCCGCGCTCACCCGGGTCTTTCTTGATGGTGCTCTTTTTACGGAAATAATAACGCGCGCTTTTAAACATTTTATCCATAATGTCACCCATGTAATTCATATTTTCAAGTCGTTTGGTTTCATTGCTTATTAATTCGCTGTTGTTTTCTGTCCAGGTATTCCAGGCGTCCTTGTAATCATGCCGGGAATCATATTGGTGGACTTTTGAAAATACATAGATTTCATCAATAAATGGTTGACTAAATTTAAAACGAAATATGGGATGTGATTGGGGTTTATTTAAATCAGTACAGGTTGAGCCAATAGTAAGTGTATTATCATACTTGGATGACTCGTGATTTGTTGGCGACAATAATTGATGATCCTTTCGACTTGTATTACATATGGCTCCGATACTATCAGGAACCATAGAAAGAATATGAATAGTGTTATCAGAAATAATGGTTGTTTTAGCATTTGGCATTTCTGGTGTTGTTGTATGTTGTGTTTTTTACTTTTTAACATTGAATTACTTTTGTTTCAATTTTTATTTTATTGGATTTTTAGATTTTTGAGATTTTGGGGTTTTTTGATTTATATTAAAAATTGAAATATAAATTAAATATTTTTTGTCTAGTAGTAACAAATAGAATTATAAAAGTATGATAAAAGAATTAGAAGATATTTTAAAAGAGTTTGAGGTTGAACATGAAGATTTGAAGGAAGTGTCGCATTATAATGAAGACGACCAAAAATCAATTGCGGCGTATTTGAAAAAATTCGGTCCTCGGGAGAAAAAAGCATTTGTCATCGCAAAACAACACCTAGGCACGTCTTTTCATATTCTTCGAAGCACTGGGTATAATGAGTGGAAAAAAACTTAATACTTCCTTTTGTGTCGCCTTGTTTTCCTTTTATTTGTTCTGTGAAAACGAGCAATACTTTTTTTGATTCTTTTTTTGATTTCTGACGCCTTTTTGATTCCACCGCCGTATATTCGTGTTGCTGTTGCCATTGGTATATTTTCTTGTCCAGTTACTTTTGCTACCGCAGCTTGTGCTTCTGCTTGTTGTTTTTCTATTAAAGATGTTAAATAAGCAGGTGTTAATTGGTCTGAAGAAGGTAACAAACTTAAAAATCTTTTTACAAAAACTCCGTAAGAATCCACTATTTTTGTAATCAGTTGTAAATTCGCATCAACTAATGCCTCGCCAGATTTTACTGCGTCGTCAACGACCCGAATACCTTCAATTGCTGATCCTAGAACGGGTACAGATCCTGCTAAATCCAGCGCCAATTTTATTAATGCTTGTCCTAACAAACCTAAACCTTCAAATGTGATTTCTATGATTTGTGGTGTTACTTGTTTTATTACTGGTGTCGCAACATTTATTGCGATACCCGCATATACACCGACCTTTTCTGATAATTCTCGTAAATTGTTTTGAGTTACCGCGTCATTAGATAAATCACGTAATTCACTTATTTGTTTTGCTAAAAACTCCTTTATACTAAAATTTGTAATGGAAGACATATCTATTCTTAACACCTTCGCAATCGCATTTTTTGATGTTATTACTACATATGTAACACCTGTTGATAAAATTTTTATTAGAGATATAACTAAACCTACTAATCCTTCATGTTTTGTTTTTAATTCTTTTTTCAAGTCACTTTCATAGACTACATCTGGTAATTCATTTCGTTCAGTACTCCCACCCATATGACACTTTTTCTTTGATTTTTTCATATTTCTTTTTTTGATTGACATATTATTTATATTATAAATATATTTTTATTTTTTTTTATTTTTTTATACTTGGAACAATCATTTTTTTAAAATCCGAAAAACTCATGGCATATCTTTTATCCACCACCTTTTTATCTACTTTTTTCAAAAAACTGAAATTCATTAATTTTCCTTCACAAGAATAACGATTTGCGTTTTCTTTAAGTATCATTGGCTTATTATTTTCCTGAATATTCTTTTTTGATATTGAAATCGATTTGTTATCGGTTGGAATGCCTGATGATTTCAGGGATGTATTTGTATTGTATTTTTTCAATTTGGCAAATACGTCTTTTTTTACAATCGTATTTGTTGTGGAATGATATTCATCGGTTTTTTGTTGTTCTTGTTGTTCTAGTTGTTTCTTTTTTTCTTCCTCTTCTTGTTTCTTTTGTTCTAGCTTTTCTTGAGCATCTTTGATTTCTTCTTCCATATCAACATGGATTTGTTTACAATTATTCATCACGACATATTTGCGCGAAATCGCCTCTAAATATCTATAAGGAATGTTACTGTCGGAATAATATATAAATGTTTCGCGAGATTTGTCATAATACATGATTACATTACCGAGTGGGGTATTTTCCATCAAAATACTATTTTTTAAACTCTCAATCTTTTCATGGGAACAAAGTGTGGACTCGGTCTTTTTGTAAAGGTCTAGATATTTATCCTCATATTTTTCCGGGGCTTTTTCTAGAAGTGGTTCCGATATTTGCTCGGTTTCACCGTTTTCCAAAAATAAAAATGAAAAATTTTCTTTTACAAAACTGATTACATTGTCATTTGCGGTTATCATACATTTATAAAAAATCTTTGCGTCTTCATCCGTGTAAAATTTTTGTATGAAAAAATAATTGAAAAATTCTGCCAAATATTCAAAATTCTGAAAAAATAATTTTTGTAGTATATAATCATGTTCGATTCCCTTTTTAATCAAATAGGCGATTCCAAAGGAAAGAAAAATATCAAAAATATTTGACCACACCATATTGATTATTTAAAATTATATGTTTATATTTATTTATATTTTTATTTATATTTTTATTTATATTTTTATTTATATTTTTATTTATTTTTTGGTGAAAGAGAGAAAGCGGGGTATTGTTACTTCATGGCGACATTGTTGAGTTCTTGTGTTCTATATTCAAATAAAGCGGCAACCTCTTGCGACAAGTCGGCACATTTTATTAAATCAAATGTTTTGCGCATGTTGTTTGGATGGAGTCGCACCAAATACAAATCACGGACCTTCTTATTGTATTTGCGTTCAATGATTGCCTTGTATATATTTAATTGAAGACTGTAGTGCCAATAATTGGTATTCGGCAAATGATTGATACATTCAGTCGTTGCGTATTCATTGAATCCGGTTGTCTTGGATATTTCTTTACTGCGTTTCCAGTCATATATTGAAATACTGTCGTCTTCGGGGTGATAATAAATCATATCAATTGACCCGGAAAATTTGAGGTCTTCGTCAAAGACGCGTTTTTCTGTTCTGTATGGAATAAGGTGTGGAAATGTTTCGGCGAATTTCAAGAAATACCCCCATTCTTCGGATTGATTGGGTGGGGTCACGTTTTTTGCGGTGTATTGTTCATGGTAATACTCTAATAAGTGTGCGTGGGATACATATGTGTTGGTGTCTTGGGTTTCTACCGGGTAATTCATAAAACATTCAATATCAAAATGAAGATTGGTGCCAAAAGATGAAACTGCCTCGCCGTTTTTCTTCCATTCATTTTTAATTTCTTCCGGGGTCATACCCCAGTATTTATTGGTAGGATTCCAGTTTTTCCCGTTCATCATTTTTTTGATGACACTGTCCGGATTAAAATGGGGAAAATGGGTGTGGATCCAGGTAGTGACCGAAGTATATTTGCTCTCTGGGTCGGTTACAATGGTATACTTGTGGGATGGCTCGTCGAATAATATGAGGTTGTCTTTTTCATCATAAAATTTTTTTTTCAATGTTTCCAAGAGGACTGACGACATATTTGTTTTTTATGGATGGTTTTGTTTTTAAATGAAATAATGAAATAAATCAATTTTTATTCTTATTGATTTATTTTTACATGATTATTGGTTTTATTTATTCAATATATACATTTCTACTTGTGGGGTTTCATTGTTTGTATAAAGTATTTTTATTCTGGTTGATTCGATGGTGATTCTATTTTTTACATCTAATTTTCTATTATCTATATCATATACTACTAAACTTGTTTTACTTTTAAAATAGAAATCTTGTGTATTTCCTGTGGAATTTATAAAATGAAATATGGTTCCATCGTGAGATTGCGTGAAATTATCAACATATATATTCCATGTTATGAAACCGCTTGGGGATTTATTAATATAATGATTGTTTCGTTTGATCTCGCAAATATCAAAATTTGTATCCGCGGTTGTTTGTGTAGTCGTATTGTAACCCGTATTTTGTATAGTGCCATCCATAAATTTAAATCCATCAATATTTGTCAAATAATTACCACACAAATCAATATCACCAAGACTGACTAATTTTTCATTTAATTCTAACAAGTTGTTCATTTTCTTTGTCTGTTCTTTTAAATCCTTGATTTCTTGAATTGCTACACCGATTAAACCGGAATAATTCAAGGATTGATAAGTGTATGCGTCTTTTTCACCGGAAACTAAAAAGGGGAATTCTTCTTGAACCTCATGTGCTATAAAACCTATATCTCGTTTATTTAATATTTTATTCATATAAGTCACGGGTCTTAAATTATTTACATTATATTCACTTAAATCTATGTTTTGAACATTTTCTTTTACTCGGTAATCGGATGTTGCGTTGAAATTACCGGCTGTTACCGTTCCTGAAAAAGTCGCTGTTGTACCTACACTAGAAATTTCATTCCATGCTGATCCATTGGAATATTTCATTGTTGTTGTAGTTGTATCATAATAAATGGATCCAGCAATACCCGTAACACCCGATCCGGATGTATAACCACCTACATTTATTACGCCTTGCGCATTCATGCTGTTGTAACAGGTGTATATGTAACCAATACTAACACATGCTGTTATGTATTGTCCTGATGCTGACACTGATATTGAAGCCCAATTTCTTGATGTTGCTGTTGATGTCCATGTGTAACCATAATTGGATGATATATAAATTTTTCCTCCATAGATAACAGCCATTTGATATTGCCCTGACGCAGTTATTGCTACTGAATTCCAACTATTTCCTCCTATACCTGTAGAGTTCCACGTTGATCCATAATCATTTGAAATATAAATATACCCATCACCACTAGCATCATTACAAGTAACTTGATATTGTCCAGATGCCGATATTGCTATTGATTGCCAACTCTGTTGTGGAACACTTGTTATTAATGTCCAAGATTTACCATAATTTGATGAAATGTAAATATAACCAGCATTATATATTGCGCTTTGATATTGTCCCGATGCCGACATTGCTACTGAAACCCAATTTTTTGTTGAACCAATACTTGTATCTTGAGTCCATGATGAACCGTAATTTGACGAAATATAAATATAACCATTATAGGAAAGTGCTGTTTGATATTGTCCTGATGCAGACATTGCTACCGAAATCCATTCTTTTGGGTATATATTTTGTATTTGTGTCCAGTCTACTCCATAATTTGTAGAAACAAGCAAATAATTATATGGTGATATACTATCTCCACCATATGAAGTTACTGTTTGATATTGACCTGATGCCGATATTGCTACACTATTAAATTTCTTTCTGGTGCTCCCACTATAAGCTTCACTCCAGGTTACGCCATAATCTGTTGAAGTATAAATGAATCCAACATTTAAAGCACTTGTACCTACAGCGGTCTGGTATTGTCCACTTGATGATATACTTATAGATGACCAGAATATAGAACTACTGACGGCAGATATCCAATTTCTGCCATAATTACCCGTTGGACCTGGAATACCATAATCGGTGGTTTGAGTTGAGAAAATATCCGAATAGGAACCGGGTAATAATCCTGGAGTATTGGTTGTTCCGCCACCAATGGCATATGCGAATTGTAAATAACCATTTGTAGTATTCGTCAAGGTCGCTCCGTAAAGCAATCCTGTGTCACCGAATGCGGTAATACCATTAATACCCCCACCTCCCTGCGCTCCAGTAGCACCAGTAGCACCAGTAGCACCAGTAGTACCAGTAGCACCAGTCGCACCAGTTGTACCAGTATTACCCGTCGCACCAGTTATACCCGTCGCACCAGTTCCACCTGTCGCACCAGTTCTACCTGTAGCACCAGTTCCACCAGTTGTACCAGTATTACCAGTTGGACCAGTCGCGCCAGTCGGACCAGTATTACCAGTTGGACCAGTATTACCAGTTGTGCCTGTACCGCCCGTTGCACCAGTAATACCCGTATTACCAGTCGCACCAGTTGGACCAGTTGTACCAGTATTACCAGTTGGACCAGTATTACCAGTTGTGCCTGTACTTCCCGTGGCACCAGTAATACCCGTATTACCAGTCGCACCAGTTGTACCAGTATTACCAGTTGGACCAGTATTACCAGT
>Ga0187844_10000767_pt1 | contig 24946 bp, 19 predicted proteins | sample SpaLakP09_SKY_50_FD_134517 | JGI IMG/M metagenome (GOLD analysis project Ga0187844, IMG submission 134517) | Oligotrophic lake water microbial communities from Sparkling Lake, Wisconsin, USA - SP09_SKY_50 | ecosystem: Environmental > Aquatic > Freshwater > Lake | place: USA: Sparkling Lake... | reverse complement strand
GCCAGCAGCGCCGACCATGCCGGGTTCACGAAAAGTAGCCCATACGACACCAGGAAACTCAGCGCGCTGATCAGGTGCAGGCTCTGGTTGATGCGGCTGTGGTGGTAGTAGCGGTGGTCGTCCCAGCGCTGGGTCTTCAGGGTTTGGAAGAACTCGTTCACGTCGTCCCGTCCTCATGTTGGGTGGATGCGGGGCGGATGGTGAGGGGCTTGCGTGAAATCGGCGTGACGATGCGACTGTCATCGTCCTGTTGCATGCGCTCGTGACCATTCGCGGCATGAACGCACACGACGCCGACGACATCCTGGTCGACGACCTCCCTGCGCCGCGCCATTCGCGTCGGCTCGCGGTGGTGACGGAGACTTACCCGCCCGAGGTCAACGGCGTCGCCATGTCCATGGCCCGCGTCGTTGACGGACTCAACCGCCGCAACCACGACGTGCAGCTCGTCCGCCCGCGCCAGCCGGCCAAGCTGGCGTCGGCACCGACCGGCAAGCCTGAGGTGGACGAGGTGCTCACCAAGGGCCTGCCGGTGCCGCTCTATCCCAACCTGCGCATGGGTGTGCCCAGCAAGCGGGCGCTGGTGAAGCTGTGGTCACTGAAGCGGCCCGACGTCGTGCACATCGCGACCGAAGGGCCTCTCGGCTGGTCTGCGCTGCAGGCCGCGCAACACCTGGCACTGCCGGTCACGTCGGACTACCGCACCAACTTCCACGCCTACGGCAAGCACTACCGCCTGGGCTTGTTGTCCAAGCCCATCATGGGCTATCTGCGCAAGTTCCATAACCGCTGCGACGCGACCATGGTGCCCACCGAAGCCATCCGCGTGCAGCTTGCGGAGCGTGGCTTCGAGCGCTTGTCGGTGGTGGGCCGTGGCGTGGATACGCAACGTTTCGACCCCGCACGCCGCAGCGCCGCGATGCGCGAGAGCTGGGGCGCGGGGCCGGACGATCTGGTCATGGGCTATGTCGGCCGCCTCGCGCCGGAGAAGAACCTCGGCGTCGTGCTGGCCGCGTTTGAAGCCGTGAAGATCGTGCAGCCGCGCGCCCGGCTGGTGTTCGTCGGCGACGGACCGATGCGTGCGGAACTCGCCGCTCGCATGCCGGAAGCGGTGTTCGCCGGTCAACGCAGTGGCGACGACCTGGCGGCGCATTACGCCGGGCTGGATCTGTTCCTGTTCGCCAGCCTGACCGAGACCTTCGGCAACGTGACGACCGAGGCGATGGCCAGTGGTTGCGCAGTCGTCGCGTTCGAGAGCGCGGCGGCGGGGGAGTTGATCCGCAGCGGTGTGAACGGCTGGCTGGCGGGCGCTGGCCGGGAGGCGGACTTCGTGGCGGCGACGCGTGGCGCTGCTGCTGATGCGGCTGCACGTTGCGCTGTGGCCGAGGCCGCGCGAGCGACGGCGCGCCGGCTCGACTGGGGCGACATCACGGCGCGGTTTGAGTCGGTGCTGGAGGGGGCGATCGGGCGGGCTGAGCCAGCGTTTGGGCTGGCGCGGCTACAGCCTGCGGCTTGAGGGCTTGGCGTGCCAGCTTGAATCAACGGCGGCTGTCCGGTTCATGGCGAACCCCAGGCGACTGGGTTGCTGGAAGCAAGATCTAGAACCGAGCCTTGGCAGGCACGTATTTGCAGCACTCTGCCAGTTCGCGCTCGGCGACCGCAGGCGCAAGGCCGGTGGCTTTGGAGCCTGCGCGCCATTGCCGACCGAGATTCTCAAAGCTACCGGACAGCCGCAAGAAAACGGGCGCGTGTTCCGTCACGTTGATCTCGAAGCTCAAGTCGGGCCAGCCGGTGTCCCATGCCCAGTCAACAGTGATCTTGTTCGTGCCAACCGGCAGGTGCACCCAGGTGTATGACTTCTCCGGCGGGGCGAACAGTAGCTTGTCGTTGACCAGAATGTCGGGCGTTCTCATGGTTGGATATGCCCCTACACGGTAGATGTAGACCAACCCTTGGCCGGAATTTGGCGCCGGTGCTTGTGTGAAGGCAGGGGCATCCGAAGGGACGGTCGCGCAGCCGCCGACGAGGAGGAGCATTGCCATGGCGAATGAAAGGGCGATCTTCATGGTGATGTCCTTGGATAGGCTGCGGAGTGAGCTGCGTTCTTGGCGGCGGCGCAGTGTAGGAGTGAGATCTCGTGCAGGTTGCCTTGCGAATTCACCTCCAGTACCGAGGTCTGGGCGCGACGTCGGGCGCTGGGTTTGTAGTTCGCGGCAAGACCTGGCTTAGCTGGCTCGTGCTCGCCGATCCATGCAGATCAGCACCAGGATTAGCGCGGCCACCATCACCCCCAACCCACTCAGCGTCACCCCAATCGGCACCCCCGCCGCCTCACACCCCGCGTACGCCGCCAGCATCACCAGCACGCTCAGGTTCTCGTTGAACCCCTGCACGGCAATCGACCGCCCCGCGCTCAGCAGCGTCGCGCCGCGGTGTTGCAGCAGCGCGTTCAGAGGCACGACCATCGCACCGCCCACGCCGCCCACGAGGGCGAGCATGACGGCGGCCAGCGCGACGTCATCCACCTGCGCGACGACCGGCATCAGCAGCCCAAGCGCGACACCCGCCCACAACCCATGCCGCGCCTGATGCAGCGCCAGCCACCGCCCCGCCGCGCCAGCACCGATGATGACGCCGACAGCGACCGCCGCCTGCAGATATGCGGCCTGACTCAACGGCAGCGCCAGCGCCTCACCCGCCCACCGCAGCACGGCGAACTGCAGCGTCGCGCCCACCCCCCAGAACAGCGTCGTCGCTGCCAGTGACAGGCCGCCTTCGCGGTCGCGCCACAGCAGCAGGTTGGCGGCGCGGAATTCGCGCAGCAGCGTCAATGGGTCATGAGCCACGCTGCGCTGGCGCTGGCCGCTGTCGGCGATGCCAGCATTCAACAGGCTGCTCACCGCGTAGATGGCGAGCAGCGCCGCGAGCGAGCCGGTCAACTTGTCGGCCGGCAGGTCGAAGCCATCGCAGATGTCTGCCAGCCCCGACGCCAGCCACAGCGGGCTCACCAGCGCGCCGCCCAACACCGCACCAAGCAGGGCAGCGGAGACGACGCTGATCTCGATCCAGCCGTTGGCCTTCACCAGCGCCTCGGGCTCGGCCATCTCGGTGATGAGACCGTACTTGGCCGGCGCATAGGCCGCCGCGCCGAGGCCCACCACGGCGAGCGCGGCGACCGGATGCAGACCGAGTGCGAGCAGGCCCAGGCCCAGCATCTTGACGAGGTTCATCACCGCCATCACGCGGCCCTTGGCGAAGGCGTCGGCCAACGGCCCGACCCAGGGCGCCAGCACGACATAGGCGGCCATGAAGCCGATCTTCAGCAGCGGCGCCCACCAAGCGGCAAAGCCCTGCTGCGCGAGCAGGGCGATGGCGACTATGAGCATGGCGTTGTCCGCCAGTGCCGACGCGAACTGCGCGCCGATGACGAGGCCGAAGCCGCGCGGCAGACGGGTCTGCCGGGCACAGGTGGCGGCGGCGGGCGCGAGGGCGGTGGTGGCGGTGGGCACGAAGGCAGGACTGTGCCGACCCACCGTGAACCGCCGATGAAACGCTGCATGAATCTCTGGTTAAGACTGGCAAAGCTGTATTTGTATACAGTACTCGAATGGAAGTTCAGGACAAGCTCGCCATCCTGGCGGACGCCGCCAAGTACGACGCCTCATGCGCCAGCAGCGGCACGGAGAAACGCGACTCGCGCGACGGCAAGGGCCTGGGCTCGACGAGCAACGGCATCTGCCACGCCTACACGCCTGACGGGCGCTGTGTGTCGTTGCTGAAGATCCTGCTGACCAACTGGTGCGTGTACGACTGCCTGTACTGCATCAACCGAAAGTCCAGCGACGTGAGGCGTGCGCGCTTTGCCATCGACGAGGTGGTTCAGCTGACGCTGTCCTTCTACCGCCGCAACGTCATCGAAGGGCTCTTCCTGTCCAGCGGCATCATCCGCACGCCGGACTACACGATGGAGCAGGTCATCGAGGTGGCGCGGCGGCTGCGCGAGGTGGAGCACTTCAAGGGCTACATCCACCTGAAGACGATTCCCGATGCGTCGCCCGAGTTGGTCGAGCGCGCGGGGCGCTATGCGGACCGGCTGTCGATCAACGTGGAGTTGCCGAGCGCGCAGAGCTTGAAGGCACTGGCACCTGAGAAGAATGCGGACGGCATCGAGCGCACGATGTCCCGCATCCACCTGCGGCTGCAGGCCACGAAGGACGCCAAACGGGAGGCGATGGCCGTGCGTGCGTTGCCTGGTGCTGCCGCACGTGCTGCAAAGCCGCCTTCATTCGCGCCGGCCGGCCAGAGCACCCAGCTCATCGTCGGCGCGGATGCGTCCGACGACATCGCGGTGCTGAAGCTCTCCAGCCGGCTCTACACGGGCCAGGGCCTGCGGCGGGTCTACTACTCGGCCTACAGCCCCATCCCGCACGCGAGCACCCAGTTGCCACCGCAGGCCGCGCCGCTGATGCGCGAGCACCGGCTCTACCAGGCCGACTGGCTGATGCGCTTCTACGGTTTCGGTGCCGACGAGATCGTCACCGAGGCCGGCTTCCTGTCGCTGCACCACGACCCCAAGCTGGCCTGGGCGCTGGCCCACCCGGCCAGCTTCCCGCTCGACGTGGACCGCGCGCCGCGTGAGGCGCTACTGCGCGTGCCGGGGCTGGGCGTCGGCTCGGTCGACAAGCTGCTGGCCGCGCGGCAGAGCCGGCGGCTGCGGCGGGCCGACTTGCTGGCGCTGGGACCAGCCGTGAAGCGCGCGCTGCCCTTCCTCGTCGCCGTGGACCATAGGCCGCGAGCAGCCGACGTGCAGTTGCTGGCCCGGCCGGCGCATCAACCTCAACAGGTCGCGTTGTTCTGATGGCGCTGCCGCTGCGCCACCCAGCCGACTGGCCGGGCTTCGCCGCACAGTTGCCGGCGCTGCTGGCGGGCGATGCCGACTGGACGCGCGACGTGGGCGCGCAGGCTGCGCTGTTCGGCGCCCCCGCCGAATCGACCGCGCAGGCCTGGACACCGCCCGACGGTTGGGACGACCTCGGCCGCCGCGTCGCCATGCATGCCGACGACGCGCGCTACGCCCGCCTGCTCGCCTTTGCTCGGCGCCTGCAGCGCGAGCCGCTGCTGTGGGCCGACGTGCTCGACCCCGACCGCCGCCGCCTGCAATCCCTGGCCCGCCAGGTGGACCGCGAGATCCACAAGATGCATGCCTTCGTGCGTTTCCGCGAGGTGGCCGACGAACACGCCGCCGGTGGCCGCCGCCATGTGGCCTGGTTCGAGCCCATGCACCACATCCTGCGCGCCGTCGCGCCCTTCTTCGTGCGCCGCTTCGCCCAGCATCCCTGGGCCATCCTGACGCCGCTGGGCTGCCTGCACTGGGACGGCCAGCGCCTCACCGGCGCCGGCCCGGCCCAGCGCGAGGACGCGCCGCCCGAGGACGCCGGCGAGGCGCTGTGGCTGACCTACTACCGCAGCATCTTCAACCCCGCGCGGCTGAAGGTGGCCATGATGAAAAAGGAGATGCCGGTGCGCTACTGGGCGCAGATGCCGGAGACGCGGCTGATCAGCGAGCTGGTGCGCGACGCGCCGAGGCGGGAGGGCCGCATGCGGGATTTGTGATCCCTGGGTACCAAGCGCGGAGACGGGCTTCAAGCCCTTTCGAAAAGCAAAGCCAACTGACTTGCGATCAATAGCTCCTGGCGCGTCCACGCCCGCGTCGCGCGGGCATCCACCAGCCACAGCGCACCGGCCAGTTGGGCGCCGTCGTACAGCGGCACCTCGATGCGCGCCTCGGCCGCGCCGGGCAGGCCGGACAGCTCGGCATGGCAGGGGTGCAGGGCTGCGTCGGGCAGCGCCAGTGGCGTGCCGTGGCGGGTCAGCAGGTCGACATAGCGCGGCTGCTCCTGCGCACTCAGACCGCCCTGGCCTAACGGCAGGCGGATGACACTCGCCAGACCCAGGATGCGGGCGCTGGCCGCCTTCAACTCGGCAAGCGCCTCGGGCGGCGGCGCAGCGGCCAGCCGTTGGCGTTGGCCGCACAGTTGCAGCAGCAACTCCTCGGGTGTGACCGGCGCGCCGGTGTCCTCGGCCGGCGGCGCGGCCAGCGTGACGCGCGCGGGCAGGGACAGGCGCTCGATCTCGGACTGCAGGGCCAGGTGTTGCCAGAGGTGGTCCAGCGCGCCGGCGGCGTCGCCTTCGGCCTGCAGCAGCTCGGCCAGTTTCAGGTGTGCCTGGCGGGCCTGGGCGCGGGCCTGGATGCGCTGGGCCAGGGCCAGGCCGTGGCGGGTGGAGCGCACGGCGGCCGCGTTGTCGCCGCGGGCCAGCGCGATCTCCGTCCAGGTGCGGCTGGCCGCCGCCTCCAGCCAGGGGTAGCCCTGGCGGGCCGCGATGTCCAGTGCGAGCCGGCAGTCGGCCACGGCCCAGTCCATGCGTTGCCGGGCCAGCGCCGCGCGGGCCAGATGCCAGTGCGCCTCGGCCTCGAATACGCGGTGCCCGCCGCGCCGCGCCGCCGCGAGGCCATGGCTGAATTGGCGCTCGGCCGCGGGCAGGTCACCCGTCTCGAAGCTGCCCACGCCAATGTTCAGCGCGAGCTTGGCGGCCAGATAGCTGTCGTCGCCCTGGCTGCTGGATTGCGCCAGTTGCTCGCCGGCATCACGCATCTGGCGCAGGCCGCGCGCCCAGTCGGCCTGGGCGTAGTGGATCTGCCCCAGGCCGATGCGGGCGGCCACGGCGGTCTGCAGATGGCCAATGACCTCCGACATGTCCAGCGCGCGGGACCACTGCTCGCTGGCGAGCTGGTATTCGCCCTGTTGATAGGCGATGCGCCCCAGCGCCTCGCAGACGCGCGCCGCCTGCACCGGGAAATGGCCGGCTGCCGCAAGGGCGCCGGCCTGCTCCAGCGCCGGCAACAACTCCAGGGCTCGGCCGCGCGGCTCCAGAAGGCCAAAACGGGCGTAGAGCCCGTCCACGGCGACAGCGGTGTCACCCGCGGCGAAGGACAGGGCGGTCAGGCGCTCCAGCAGCCGGTCGGCCGCAGCGGGGTGGCGATGCGCCACACGGGCGATGCGGCCCAGCAAGGTGGCCAGGGCGTCGCTGGCGGCGGGTTGAAGAGTGAACACGGCAGGGGCTGGGTGAGACGCGAGGTCGGGTTGGTTTCTCACTGGTATTCTTGTTCATCCAAGGGCCATCTCAGCCCCAGTGGGAAGCCGAGCCGTCGCGCACACGAGTGGTCGTAGACCAGTTTAAAACCAATTGACGTCGACTGTCGTTGGTATTAGAGTGGTATCGATTAATCCTTGTCGACCATGCCGGCTGTATTCGACCCTTCTCTTGTGACGTCTCGCACCTGTGGCCGCTCCGCGCGGTGGTGGGTGGGCGTCGACGGCGGCGGCACCAGCACGCGCGCCGTCGTGGCCGATGCCAGTGGTCAGTTGCTGGGTCGCGGCGAGGCTGGTGCGTCGGCGCTGAACCAGGGCGTCGAGCAGGCCTGGCGGCACATTGCCCAGGCCATTGAACGCGCCGGCGTGCCGGGTTTGCAGCTGCGGGATTGTGCGCTTGGCCTGGGGCTGTCCGGCACCGGCGTGCCGGCGCAATTGCAGGCCTTCGTGGCTGCCGACCCCGGCGTGGCGCGCTTCTCGCTGGTCACCGATGGCTTTGCGGGCCTGCTGGGCGCGCATGGCGGCCGACCGGGTGCATTGCTGATCTCGGGCACGGGCTCTGTGGCCGAAGCGCTGCTGGAAGACGGCTCGCACCGCATGACTGGCGGCTGGGGCTGGCAGATCGGCGACGAGGGCAGCGGGGCCTGGCTGGGCCAGCAGGCAATGAAGATCGCCCAGGCGGCTTTCGATGGCCGTACGCCGCGCGGCACTCTGGCTGACAGCGTTTACGCGGTCACGGGCAGCAGTCGCCAAGAGCTGCTGGCCTTCTGTGCCAAGGCCGGCCAGGGCAGCTATGCCAGTCTGGCCCGGCTCGTCTTCGAAAACGAGGCGAGCGACCCCGCTGCGGCAGCGCTGCTCGGCGTGGCCGCGCGGGCGCTGGACGAGTTGGCGCTTGCCCTTCACCCCACCTTGCCGCTTGCGCTGGCCGGCAGCATCGCGCTGCGTCTGGCGCCGCGCCTTGGCCCGGCGTTGCAGGCGCGCCGTGTCGAACCCCAGGGTGAGCCGGTCGCCGGCGCGCTCTGGCTGATCCAACACACAGAGACAAATCCCGCATGACTGAAGTTTTCGACTTCAAGCCCGACCCGAATGCGGCGTCGCCCCTCTACATGCAGCTGGCGCAGAGCCTGGCGCAGGCCATCCGCGAAGGCATCTTCCATGCCGACGAGGCGCTGCCGAGCGAGCGCGTGCTGGCCGAGCAACTGGCGCTGTCGCGCGTCACCGCGCGCAAGGCCATCGACCGGCTCGTGGAGCAGGGGCTCATCATCCGCAAGCGCGGCTCGGGCAACTACATCGCGCCCAAGCTGGAGCAGCCGCTGACGCGCCTGACCAGCTTCTCCGAGGAGTTGCACCAGCGCGGCTTCGTGCCCAGCTCGCGCTGGCTGCTGCGCGGCTTCACGCCGGCCGCACCCGACGAGCAGCTCTCGCTGGAGCTCAAGAGCGGCGAGCGCGTTGCGCGGCTGGAGCGGTTGCGGCTGGCGGACTCGGTCGTCATGGCCTACGAGGTGTCGGTGCTGCCGCAGTCGGCGCTGCCCGACCCGCAGAAGGTCGAGGCCTCGCTGTACACCCACCTGGGCGACCGCGCCCAGGTGCGCGCGCTGCAGCACATCCGCGCGCTGAACGCGGACGCCAAGCTGGCCGGTCTGCTGGAGGTGCCGTTAGGTGCCGCGGTGCTGTTCATCACCCGCGTGGGCTATCTGGCCTCGGGTCAGGCGGTGGAGCTGACGCATTCCTACTGCCGCAGCGATTACTACGACTTCGTGGCCGAGATGAGGCGCGACTGAAATGATGATGCCCCTCGCCCAACGAGTACGTCGGCCGGTCTTGCAGACCGCGCAGCCGACGGAGCGGCTGCCCTTCGGCAGGCACGACAAGTCCACAGGACTTGCCGTGTCCGGCCTCAGCCCCCGCGGGGACGGCGATGCTTGCCGGCTCGACCGGCAAGCACGTCGCCATGACGGGCCGGCTTGGGAGCGGCCCGGCGCTTGGCCCGCGTTGTGCACTACGCGGTGGAACGACTGATGCGACTCGAAGGCGACATCGTCACGCCGCAGGGCGTGATCGCCGGCTACCTTGACATCGCGGATGGCCGCATCGCGGTCGTCGGCGGAGCGCCCATCGCCGCCGCTCGTGCCGGCGAAGGCGGGCGGCCCATCCTGCTGCCCGGCTTCATCGATACCCATGTGCATGGCGGCGGCGGCCGCGACACGATGGAGGGTGGCGACGCGATTGCAACCATTGCTCGCCGCCACGCTCGCCACGGCACGACGGCGCTGCTGGCCACGACCATGACCGCGCCGGTCGGTGACATCGAGGCTGCGTTGAAGGCGCTGGGCCCGGTCTGCCGCGAGCGCGGCGCGCAATCGGCGCGCGTGCTGGGCGTGCATCTGGAAGGCCCTTACATCAGCCCCGACAAGCTCGGCGCACAGCCCGCGCACGCCATCCCCGCGACGCTGGCCGAGGTCATGCGGTTGAACGATTTCGCGCCCATCAAGGTGCTGACCATCGCGCCCGAGATGGCTGGTCACCTCGCGCTGATCGGCCCGCTGCGCGACGCCGGCATCCGCGTGCAGATCGGCCACAGCGCCGGCACTTTCGACGACGGCGTGGCCGCCCTGAAGGCGGGCGCGGCCGGCTTCACCCACCTCTTCAACGCCATGACGGGCCTGCACCACCGCGAGCCCGGCATGGTGGGCGCGGCGCTGGCCCATGGCCAGCATGCCGAGCTCATTCCCGACCTGCTGCATGTGCACCCCGGCGCCATCCGCGTCGCGCTGCGCTGCATCCCGGGCCTGTTCTGCGTGACCGACTCGACTGCTGCCGCCGGCATGCCTGATGGCGAGTACGCCTTGGGCGAATACACGGTGCAGAAGTGCCTGGGCGGCGTGCGTCTGGCCGACGGCACCTTGGCCGGCAGCGCGCTGACGATGGACCAGGCCCTGCGCAACCTCGTGCAGGTGCTGGGCCTGGAGCTGCCCGACGCCGCGCGGCGCGTGTCGACCGTGGCTGCCGAATACCTGGGCCTGCCCGACCGCGGGCGGCTTGCCGCTGGCGCGTGGGCAGATGTCGTCGTGATGGATGCCGGGCTTGAGCTGCGGCGCGTGTTTGTAGAAGGTGAAGAGATCGATGTCGTCGCTGATGCTTGAAGAGGCGCTGAGTGCGCCTGACGTGGTGGCCCGCCAGCTGGCTGCCGACCCGCTGAGTTATGCCCGCCTGGGCCAGGCCCTGCAGGAGGTGCCGCCCACCAGCGTGCTGACGATTGCGCGCGGCAGCTCCGACCACGCGGCCCACTACCTGGCCTACCTCGTCATGGCGCGGCTGGGTCGGCTGGTCACGTCGCTGCCGATGTCGCTGATCACGCTGTACCAGAGCCGCATCCACTGCGAAGGCCTGCTGTCGATGGCGTTCTCGCAGTCGGGCCAGAGCCCCGACCTGATCGCGCCGACCAAATTCTTCCGCGAAGGCGGCGCGCGCACGGTGGCCTTCGTCAACGCCAGCGGCTCGCCGCTGGCCGCTGCGGCCGAGCATGTGTTCGAGCTGCACGCCGGCCCTGAGAAGAGCGTGGCCGCAACCAAGAGCTACATCGCCCAGCTGGTGGCCGGTGCGCGCGTCGTGGCCGCCTGGCAGCAGGACGACGCCTTGCGCGCCGCGCTCAATGTGCTGCCCATCGCCATGGAGCAGGCCGCCAAGCTGGACTGGACCGCCGCGCTGCCGGTGCTGCAGAACGCCGAGCGCCTGTTCGTGCTGGGCCGTGGCACGGGCCTGGCTGTCGCGATGGAGGCGGCACTGAAGCTCAAGGAAACCTGCGGCATCCAGGCCGAGGCCTTCTCGGGCGCCGAGGTCAAGCACGGCCCGATGGCGCTGGTGCGCGATGGCTACCCGCTGCTGGTCTTCGCGCCGCGCGGCCCGGCCCAGGCCGGCCTGCTGGCGATTGCCGAGGAGATGCGCTCGCGCGGTGGCCGCGTGCTGCTGGCCGCTCCCATCGGCACGCCCGGCGCCGAGCTGCCGCTGGTGACGACGGGCAACGAGGACCTCGACCCCATCGCCCTGGTGCAGAGCTTTTATCCCATGGTCGAGGCGCTGGCGCGCGCACGGGGCTTCAACCCCGACGTGCCACCCAACCTCGCCAAGGTCACCAAGACACATTGAGCACGACGACGATGAGCACCTTCGACCCTGGCCGTCTCGTGATGGTCGACATTCCCGGCAAGTCCCTGGACGCAGAGACGGCGAGCTTTCTGCGCGAGCAGAAGATCCGCTCCGTCTGCCTGTTCCGCAAGAACATCGGCACTGAAGACGAGGTGAGGGCGCTGATGCGTGACCTCATCGCCGTGCTCGGCCCCGAGGCGCTGATCGGCATCGACCAGGAAGGTGGCGCCGTCGTGCGCGTGACCTTCCTGCCGCAGCCGCCGTCGGCGATGGCGTTGGGCGCCAGCGGTGACGCGGACCGCGCCGAAGCTGTCGGTGCGGCCGTGGCGCGCGGGTTGAAGTCGCTGGGCATCAACTGGAACTTCGCGCCGGTGCTGGACGTCAACAACAACCCGGCCAACCCGGTCATCGGCGAGCGCAGCTTCTCCAATGACCCGGCCGAGGTCAGCCGCCTGGCCGCCGCATGGATGCGCGGCTCGCTGCGCGAAGGCGTGGCCTGCTGCGTGAAGCACTTCCCCGGCCATGGCGACACGCATGTGGATTCGCACCACGCGCTGCCCACTGTCGACAAGAGCCGCGCCGAGCTGGATGCGCTGGAGCTGGCGCCGTTCAAGGCCCTGGCCAGCCAGGCCCCGGCCATGATGACGGCTCACATCGTCTACCCACAGATCGACCCCGACCGGCCGGCCACGCTGTCGCCGCAGCTGCTCAAGGGCATCCTGCGCGACGACTGGGGCTATGACGGCGTCGTCATCACCGACGCGCTGATGATGAAGGCTGTGGCCGACCGCTTCGGCTACGCCAAGAGCGCCGTCATGGCCATCGAGGCGGGTGCCGACATGGTGCTGGCCCAGGGCTCGCTGGCCGAGCAGCTCGTCGCGATCAACGCACTGCGCCAGGCGTTTGACAGCGGCCGGCTGACGCCCGAGCAGGGCGAAACGGCCAACCGCCGGCTGGACACGCTGGCCGCCGCCTACCCGGCCCGCTTCGTGGACGACGCCGCTGCCCGCACGGCAGACCATGCGCTGATGGCCGAAGCCTGGGCTTGCGGCCTGACGGCGCTGCGCGGTGCCAAGCCACCCGCGCTGAACCAGCCCATCCGCGTCATCGTGCAGGGCGATGTGCCCACGGACATGGTGTCCGAAGCCGGCCCCACCGGTCGCCAGGCCGTCGCGCTGTTCGACGGCTTCACCGATGCCCAGGTGCAGATGGTCGACGACATCGCTCAGCTGGACTGGGCGCGCGTGCCCAAGGACGGCCGCGTCAACGTGCTGGTGTCCACGCGGAGGGCGCGTTATGGCCTGGCGGCCAGCGAATGGCGGCCCGACCTGCATCTGTCGCTGTGGAACCCCTACCAGGCGCTGGACGTGGCCGGCCCGACCGTGCTGACCTGGGGCTTCTCGGCCGGTGCTCTGGCCGGCTTGAAGGCCTGGCTGGAAGGCCGAGCCCAAGCCACGGGCCGCGCGCCGCAAGGGCTGCAGTGATGGCAACGAAATCGCCCATGAGGTGGATCCCCAGCCTCTACTTCGTGCAGGGGCTGCAGTTCTTCGTCGTCATGCTGATCGCCGGCCTGATGTTTAAGCAGATGGGCGTGGCCAATGACCAGATTGCACGGTGGACCGGCCTCATCGGCTTGGCGTGGGCCTTCAAGCCGCTTTGGAGCCCGCTGGTGGAGCTGGCGCGCAGCAAGAAGATGGTCGTGGTCGCCATGCAGTTCAGCGGCGCCGTCGGCCTGGGCCTGCTGGCGCTGGCGCTGCAGGCCAGCAACTTCTTCGCGCTCAGCATCGCGGTGCTGTTCTTCCTGGCCTACGCCTCGGCCACGCATGACATCGCCTGCGACGGCCTCTACATGGGCGCGCTGGACGAGAAGCGCCAGGCGGCCTACGCGGGCTGGCAGGGGGCTTTCTTCAACGCCTCCAAGTTCCTGACGCTGGGCGGCCTGATGGTGCTGGCCGGGCGGCTGGAGACGAGCATGGGCGTCTTCAACGCCTGGAGCGTCATCTTCGCGATGCTGGCCGGCCTGCTGGCGCTGCTGGCCGCCTGGAACGCCAAAGCCCTGCCCAACCCGCAGCGCGTGTCCAGCGAGCCGGTCAAGCTGGCCGAGATCGTGGCCGACTTCCTGAAGAAGCCGGGCATCTGGAAGATGGTGCTGTTCATCGTGCTGTTCCGCCTCGCCGAAGGCCAGGTGCAGACCATCGGCCCGCTGTTTCTCATCGAGGCGCGTGACAAGGGCGGCCTGGGCCTGACGGGCGAGCAGGTCGGCGGTGTCTACGGCACGGTCGGCACGGCGGCCTTTCTTGTCGGCTCCATCCTCGGCGGCTACTTCACGTCGTGGCTGTCGCTGAAGCGCGCCATGCCCATCCTGGTGCTGATGATGGCCGTGCCCAACGCCGTGTTCTGGGGCTTGAGCCTGGTGTTGCCCACGTCCATCTGGACCATTGGCGCGGCCGTGGGCCTGGAGATGTTCGGCTACGGCTTCGGCTTCGTCGGCATGATCCTGTACATCATGCAGGTCGTGGCGCCGGGCCGCTTCCAGACGGCCCACTATGCGCTCGGTTCGGGCGTCATGCAGCTGGGCTTCATCCTCAGCAAGACCCTCAGCGGCGACATCCAGATCGCGATGGGCTACCAGCACTTCTTCCTGTGGACGCTGGTGTGCGGCGTACCGGCCCTGCTGCTGCTGCTGTGGGTGCCGATGCAGCGCACCACCCTGCCTGCAGAGGTGGTGCCGGCATGAAGGCCGCGTGGCTGCTGGTCGCTGCTGCGCCTGCGTTCGCGGGCGGCGAGTTCTTCGACGACTTTTCGCAGAAGGACCTGGACGCGCTGCGCACCAGCGGCTGGGTGCTGCGCGACGGCACCGGCCACCCGGGCCTGCCCGGCGCGCGCTTCTCGCCCAGCCAGCTCACGCTGGACGGCGGCCTGCTGAAGCTCAAGCTCTCCACCGACGGCACGCCCGCCAACACCACGTTGGCCCAGCTCTGCGCGGCGCGCAAGTTCCTCATCGGCACGACGACGGCGCGCGTGCGCCTGCGCGACACGCCGGGCTGGCGTGACCCCATCGTCCAGGCCTTCTTCGTGGCCAGCCCGCTCAAGCACGACTACGACCCCGATTTCAGCGAGGTGGACTTCGAGTACCTGCCCCACGGCGGCTGGGGCGAGCCGGAGACGCGGCTCTACGGCGTGAGCTGGCACACGGTGCGCATCGACCCCTGGCAGTCCTTCAACCAGGCGTCCATCGTGCAGGGCTCGCACGAAGGCTGGCAGCTGCTGACCGTGCAGGTCGAGCCCACGCGCACGCGCCACTTCGTCAACGGCAAGTTGATGGGTGAGCACACCGGCCGCAATGTGCCGGCCAAGCCGATGGCCATCAGCTTCAACCACTGGCTGGCTCTGGGCGCCGTGGCCGGCGCGCCGCGCGACTACGACTTCGACGTCGACTGGGTGCTGCACCAGGCCGGCCAGACGCTGAGCCCCGACGCCATGCAGGCCCGCGCGCAGGCGCTGCGCAAGCAGGGCCTGGCCCGCCAAGACACCGTGCCCGACATGGGCCTGACGAGCGAGTGCAACCTATGAAGAAACTCCTGATCGCTGCGCTGGCGCTGGCGGCCTCGCTGGCCCAGGCCCAGGCGCCCGTTGTCGGCACCTACATCCTGGCCGAGCGCGGCGTCGGTGTCGTCGAGCAGTTGAAGCCCGGCCGCGTCACGCACATCCTCTACGCCTTCCTGCTGATCTGCGGCGAAGGCCAGCGCAAGGAAGAGGCCGCTGACTGCGCCGGCAAGCCCAACTTCAGCATCGCGCCGCATGCCGACCAGGACACCTTTTCCGCCGCCTTCCAGCGCCTGAAGGTGCGCGACCCCAAGGTGCAGGTGCTGGCCTCGGTCGGCGGGTGGGGCGGGTCCGACCCCTTCTTCCACCTCGCCGCCACGCCCGAGGGCCGCGCTGCCTTCGTCAAGCAAGCCGCCGACTGGCTGCGCACCCACCCCGGCTTCGACGGCCTGGACATCGACTGGGAACACCCCGGCAACAACGGCGCATCCAGTGGCGTGCAGCTCGGCAGCCCGGCCGACGGCGAGCGCTTCGTGCAACTTCTGCAGGACCTGCGCACGGGCCTGGATGCGCTGGGCCGCGAGACGAACAAGCGCTACGCGCTGACGGTGGCCATCAACTCATCCCGGGACCAGCTGCGGCGCATGCCCATGGGCCGCGCGGCGGCGTCGCTGGACCTCGTCTTCATGATGACCTACGACTTTGCCGGCCCGTGGACGAAGACCGTCGGCAACCATGCGGCACTGCGCAGCGCCAGGGCGGGCGACGACAACAGCCTGGAAGCCCAGGTGGCCAGCCTGATCGCCGAGGGTGTGCCGCCGGCCAAGATGGTGGCCGGTATCGCGATGTACGGCCGCGGCTTCGACGGCGTGAAGGCCGATGGCAGCTATGGCAAGCCCTGGCCCAACGCGGACGGCTCGGTCGCCTTCAAGGACGTGGAAGCCCTGCGTGCCCAGGGCCTGAAGCCGCAGTTCGACAAGGCCACCCAGTCCTGGGCCATGGTCGGCAACGGCAAGTTCGTGGGCTACGACGACCCGAGCAGCGTGCGCGCCAAGGTCGCCTTCGCGAAGAAGGCCGGCCTGGCCGGCGTGTTCGCCTGGGAGCTGAGCCAGGATGACGGCCGGCTGCTGGATGCGATGAACACGATGAGGCAATGAAGCCCCTCGCCCAGTCTTGCCTCGCTGAACGCGGGCAAACCTGGTCGGCCCCCCGAGGGGGCGAGGCCGCAGGCGGCATTGAGCCGCAAGCAGCCTCAGCCAGGCCGGCTTGGGGCGGCCTGGCGCTCGGCCAGGAATGCCACCTGTTCACGAACTGAGATGAATACCTCTCGCCGCATCGCCTCGGTGGACGCCCTGCGCGGCCTCACCGTCGCGGCCATGCTGCTCGTCAACAACCCGGGCGACTGGGGCCACCTCTACGCGCCGCTGCAGCACGCCGCCTGGCATGGCTGCACGCCGACGGACCTGATCTTTCCGTTCTTCCTCTTCATCGTCGGCGTGTCCACGGCGCTGGCCGTCGGTCCGCGCGTGGAGCACGGCGCCGCGCCGGGACCGCTGCGCGCGGCCATCGTGCAGCGCGGCCTGCGGATCATCGCGTTAGGCGTGGCGCTGCATGCGCTGGCCTGTTGGCTGCTGAACCAGCCCGAGTTCCGCGTGCTCGGCGTGCTGCAGCGCATCGGCCTGTGTTTCATCGTCGTGGGCCTGGCGGCGGTGCACCTGCGCACGCGCGGGCAGTGGCTGCTGTTGCTCCTGCTGCTGGCCGGCTACGGCGCGCTGCTGCAGTTTGGTGGCACGTTGGAGAAGCTGGGCAACCTGGCTCAGCGCATCGACACCGCCGTGCTGGGCCGCTTCGCCTACGAATGGAATCCACAGACCGGCACCGCCTTCGACCCCGAGGGTCTGCTCTCCACGCTGGGTGCGCTGGCCACGACGGTGTTCGGCCTGCTCTGCGGCGGCCTGCTGCGCCGCGACCAGCCGCGCGCCCTGCTGCTGACGGGCGTGGCGGCTGCGCTGGTGGGTTGGTGGTGGTCCACCTGGCTGCCCTTCAACAAGCAACTGTGGACGCCGTCCTTCGTGCTGTGGACGGGCGGGCTGGTCGCTGTGGCGCTGGCCGCCGCGCATGGCTGGGTGGACCGCCTCGGCCAGCACGCCCTTGGTCGCGCTTTCGGGCTGAACGCCATCGGCGCCTACGCCGGGGCCTGGGTGGTGTCGGCGCTGCTGGCCAAGACGGGCTGGATGGCGTCGCTCTACCCGGCGGTGTTCGGCCCGGTGGGCGCCAGGTTCGGCCTGCAGGCGCAGTCGCTGGCGTTCGCGCTCGCCTTCGTCGCCGTGTGGGCGTTGATCGTCTGGGCGCTGGACCGGCGCGGCTGGTACTGGAAGGTTTGAGTACATCATGACCCCGGTTGAAAGCTGGTCGGTGGCCGACGAGCCGCAACTCAAGCAGCGCTTGGAGCAGCGTGCCGAGCCGGTGCTGCTGAAGGGCCTGGTGAGCGACTGGCCGGCGGTGCGGGCCGGGCGCGCAGGCGCACTGGGCATTTGCGACTACCTGCGCCGCTTGGACCGCGGCGTGGAGGTCTTTGCCACCAAGACCCGCGCGGCAGCGCGTGGCGTCATGGGCTACAACGACGAGCTGACGGACTTCGCCTTCGTCAAGGCGCGCATGACGCTGGCCGAGTTCATGGCCAACCTGCAGGCCTATCTGCCGGTCGACGGCGCGCCGGCCATCGCTGCGCAATGCGCCAAGGTCAGCGAGGTCATCCCCGGCTTCCTGGACGAGAACCCGCTGCCGGCGCTGCCCGGCGTGGTGCCCAACTTCTGGCTGGGCAATGCACTGACGGTGCCGGTGCATCACGACCACCCCTACAACCTGGCCTGCGTGGTGGCAGGGCGGCGCCGCTTCACGCTGTTCGCGCCGCAACAGGTGGGCAATCTCTACATCGGCCCGCTGGAGCACACGCCGTCGGGCGCGCCGATTTCGGTGGTGCATCCCAAGGCGCCGAACTTTGAGCGCTACCCGCGCTATCGCGAAGCGTTGGCCTCAAGCCTCGTCGCCGAACTGGAGCCGGGCGACGCGCTCTACATCCCGCCGCTGTGGTTCCATCAGGTCGAGGCGCTGGAGAAGGTCAACCTGCTGATCAACTACTGGTGGCCCGTGGCGAGCGAGCCGGCCGACGCGCAGTTGCCGGCCCCCGTCGCCACACTCATGCAGACGCTCAAGGTGTTGAACGCGTTGCCGGCGGCCCAGCGTGATGCCTGGGCGGCGATGTTCGAGCACTATGTCGTGCAGCGCGAGCAGGAGCCCTGCGCCCACATTCCCGAGGCCTGGCACGGCGTGCTGGCGCGGCGACGCTGAAGGACGGATGCCATGCAGCCGATGAAGGACGTCGAGAGCATCACGCGCGAGCGCTTTGAGCGCGAGGTGCTGCCGGCCTATGAGCCTGTGGTGATGCGCGGCGTCGCCAGCCAGTGGCCGCTGGTCGCGCAGGGGCGGGCGGGCCTGGAGTCCTGCCTGCAGTACCTGATGGGCTTCGACGGCGGCAAGCCCGTGGATGCGCTGCTCGCCAAGCCCGAGCCCACGCGCGCCTTCAGCTACAGGCCGGCGCTGGACGGCTTCAACTTCACCCGCGACAAGCGGCCCTATGCCGCGCTGTTCGAGCAGCTCTGGCGCTACAGCCACTTTCCCGACCCGCCCAGCCTGGCGGCGCAGAGCGCGCTGGTGTCAGAGGCCTTGCCGGGCCTGGAGCAGGCCAATGCCCTTCCGCTGCTGGGCGCCGAGGTGGCGCCGCGCATCTGGATAGGCAACCGCGCCACCGTGCCGGCGCACTTCGACGACTCCCACAACATCGCCTGCGTGGCCGCCGGGCGCCGCCGCTTCACGCTGCTACCGCCGCAATGCGCGCCGCTGCTCTACCTCGGCCCGCCGGACTACGCGCCCACGCCGGCGCCCATGTCCGTCGTGCCCGATCTGCACCGGGCCGACCCTGCGCAGTTCCCGTTGGTCAGCGAGGCGCTGGAACGCGCCGTCGTGGCCGAGCTGGCGCCCGGGGACGCCATCTACATCCCGCCGCTGTGGTTCCACCAGGTCGAGGCGCTGGCGCCGCACCTGAACATCCTGATGAACTACTGGTGGCGGCCCGAGGCCGCGCCGCAGCGCCCCGACGATCTGCACATGGCCGCCATGCGTCTGGCCATGCTGGCCTTGCGCCACCTGCCCGACGGCGAGCGCGAAGGCTGGCGGGCGATGTTCGGCCACTACGTGTTCGGCGCGCGGGGCGAGGCGCTGGCTCACATCCCCGAGGGGCAGCGGCATCTTTTCGGGAACGTGGATGCGGCCGCCGATGCGGCGCTCCGCAAGGACATCGCCGAGCGGCTTTGAATCACCAGAGGTAGAGCTGCAGCGTCTTGTCGCCCACGCGCGGCGGAATGTCGGCGAGCAGCTCGCGGTGGTCGGGAAAGTTCAGCGCGCTGCGCGCGACGAAGTCGTCCACCGTGTCCAGCCGGTGCCGCGACTGGTGTGCCGTCGGCGGCTGGAGGTCGTCCGGGAACAGGCCCATGCCCGCCAACAGCGCATACCAGGACACGATGGGATAGCCCTGGCCGAAGCGGCCCTGCTTCAGCCCGGCGGCCAGCGGCTTGCGCGACATCCACGTCATCAGCACGCCTTGCAGCGAGTCCGACAGGTGCATGTTCTCGGCGTTCTCGCGCCAGTAGTCGGTGTCGCTGCGCGAGTTGGTCTTGTAGTGCGCCACGATGTAGTCGCGCGTGTTTTCGAAGCGGGTGCGCATGGCTTCGTTGAAGGTGTCCTGCGCGACCGGGCCGAGGTTGCCTTTTTCCAGCGCCTCCACCAGCATGCCGGCCGTGCGCTGCACGAACAGCAGCGCCGTCGCTTCCAGCGGCTCGATGAAGCCCTGCGACAAGCCCACGGCCACGCAGTTGCGGTTCCATATCTTGGCCATACGGCCGACGCGCATCTTCAGGTGGCGGGCCGGCGTGTCCGCATCCAGCAAGCCCAGGTGCCGGCGCAGCTCGGTCTCGGCCTCGTCCGCCGAGCAGTGCGCGCTGCTGTAGACGTAGCCGTTGCCGTGGCGGTTGGTCAGCGGGATCCGCCACGCCCAGCCGTGGCGCAGCGCGGTGGACACGGTCTGCGACGCGATGGGGCCGTGCAGCAGTGTCGGCATGGCGATGGCCGCATCGTTGAAAAGGTTGTCGGCGTAAGGAACGAAGGGCGTCTGCAGCGCCTTGCCGATCAGCAGGGACGAGAAGCCGGTGCAGTCGACGAAGAAGTCGGCGGCGAGCGCCTGTCCGTCATCGAGCTGCAGCGGGTCGATGTCGCCGCGCTCGTTGAGCAACACCTGCGTGACGTGGCGCCGCAAGTGCGTCACGCCACGCTCCACCGCCTTGGCGGCGAGGAACTGCCCCAGCAACGTCGCGTCGAAGTGATACCCGTACCAGATGTCGAACGGGAAATTGGCATTGGCGCGCGGCCCCTTGCCTTGCCGGGCCAGCGCGGCGGCGACGAAGAAGCGGTCCGGGTGGGCATGCACGTCGGCGCCGTCCAGTCGCGCATGCACGTTGTCCACGAACTGATGCATGGTCATGTTGTCCAGCATCGACGCAAAGGGGTGGAAGTAGCGCTCGAAGCCCGGCCGGGTGGACCAGCCCTCGAACGTGATGCCGCTCTTGTAGGTGGCGTTGCAGGCTGGCATCCACTCCGACTCCTCGATGCCGAGGCCGTCGAAGAAGCCGCGCAGCCAGGGCGTCGAGCCCTCGCCCACGCCGATGATGCCGACCTGGGGCGACTCCAGCACCGTCACCTTCAGCCTGGGGCCGTAGGCCGAGGTGGCCAGCATCAGCGCCGTCATCCAGCCCGCCGTGCCGCCGCCGACGACGCAGATGTGGCGTATCGGCGGTGGCGCATCGGTGGTGCCGCCGCTGGGGCGCGCGGCGATGTGCTGGTTGAAGACGGTGGCGGTGTCGCTCATGGGGGCTGTCGAATGAAAAAAGGGGAACGTGTCGTCCACGTTCCCCTTTGATTGTGTTCACCTGCTGCGCAGAGTCCACAAAGGGCTCTGCGCGGGCCCGTCTCAGTACTTGATACGTGCGGTCAGGTAGAACTGGCGACCGTTCCTGTAGATCGCGCGCGGCTGGGACTTGAAGTCACCGTAGTACTTCAGGACCGGGTCGTTCAGGTTCTGCGCATCCAGGCTGACGGCGAAGTTGTCGTTGAGCTTGTAGCCCAGCGAGGCGGACAGCACACCCGCACCACGTTGGTAGTAGTCGGTGCCGCGGTCCCGGCCCAGGAAGTTGTCGGAGTTGTAGCCGTAGTTGACGCGGGCCGAGAACTGGTCGTTCTCGAAGAAGCCGCCCAAGTTCACCGTGTGCTTCACGGCGCCACGCAGCACGTGGCCGCTGGCGTCGTGAGCGTCGGCGAAGGTGTAGTTCGCGTTGACGCCAAAGTTGTTGAACACCGGCATTTCGAACGCGAACTCCAGACCCGTGACGCTGGCCTTCTTGTTGACCTGGGTCGTCAGGTCAAACGGCGCAGTCACGCGCAGATTGGCCGGAGCGCCTTGCTGACCGCCGGCGGGCGTGACGTCCGTGGAGGCCATCACGCGCTGCATGCCGTCGGTGATGTAGCTGCCGATGTTCATGTGGAAGGCACCCATCGACACGAAGGCGCGCGGCGCGAAGTACCACTCGATGTTCGCGTCGAAGTTGGTCGAGCGGATCGGGTCGAGGTCGGGGTTGCCGCTGGTGCCGGTGCCGACGGCCTTGCCGGTCGGGTCGGAGTAGCCGCCCAGCAGTTGGGCAGCCGACAGGGCCGTGTAGTCGGGGCGGGTCAGCGTCCGCGACAGCGCCAGGCGGGCCACGACCTTGGGCGTCACGTCGATGCGGACGCTGGCGCTGGGCAGCGCGTCCGTGTAGGACCGGTCATGGAAGGTCTGGTAGTAGCCGGTGGGGTCCGTCCAGTTCGGGCCTACGGCGGCGAAGGCGGAGGGCACATAGCCGGGCAAGGTCTTGTCGCTGGTGGGCTTCCAGATCAGCGTGCTGGACTTGGTGCGAACGAGGCGCAGGCCCACGTTGCCGCTCCAGCCTTCGCCTTCCAGGTTGCCCTGCACGTAGCCGGCGGACGACTCTTCCTTCACCGAGTACTCGTGCGTCACCATGCGGCGCGAGATGTCGCGGTTGGAGTACTTGGCGTTGTAGTCGGCCAGGGCTTGCGCCGTCGGGTAGGCGATGCCCGTGGGGAAGCCGCTGCCCAGCCCGCTGCCGAAGTTGCTCGGGTAGGTCTGGGTGTAGGCGGAGGCGGGGAGCGGGTTGGCGAAGGGGTCAGTGCCCCAGTTCGGGCCCTGGTTCACGATCGGGCCATCGGTGTAGCGCTTGTGCTCGGAAGCGCGCGCACCGAACTTCAGGCTGCGCAGCACGCCGGCGTCCAGGGTGTACTCGGCGTCCACCTGGGCCCAGCTGTCCTTGTCCTGCACGATGACGTTCTGGTCACCGAAGATCCAGTCCGTGCCCGACGGCTTCAGCGCCGAAGCGTTGGCGTTGCCGATGTTGAACGCGGGCGCCGTGCCGCTGCCCTTGAGCTCGAAGCCACCGGTCGATGCGGTGACGTCGCCTTCGTAGACGTCCTGGCTGAGGGTCTTGCCCTTGCCGTGGGACGTGCCGGCGTTGCCCGACAGCTTCAGCGCGTTGCTGACCTTCCACGAGCCTTCCAGGTTCAGGAAGTTGGTTTCAGCGGAGGCCTTGCGCGAGATCAGGTCGTAGACGCCGATGATGGTCGGCGTCGCGAACGTGTAGTTCGCCTTGGTCACGATGTTGGTGGCCGGGTCGACGACGACGTTGGAGAGCGTCGGGTTGCGACTCATCGCCCACTGGTTGGACAGCATGTAGTTGCGGTTGTAGTTGTCCGCATCCATCTTGGACGACATGCCCGTCAGCGTGATGTCGATGTCGTTGGTCGGCTTGATCTGCGCGCTGATGACGCCGCCCTTGCGCTCGCGCTCCTGCGTGAACAGGGCGGAGCCGATCAGGTTGGGGAACACCTTGCCGGCCAGGGCCGGGTTCTGGGTGATGACGGCGGCATGGCTGGCCGACGTGATCGGCGTCAGCGACATCGCGCCGTCATGGGCGAAGGTCTCGATGCCATCCCGGCGCAGGCTGCGCTTCTCGCTGAAGGCCTGGATCAGCACGCCGAAGGTCTTGGACTCATTCTTCCAGGCCAGCAGCGCGCTCAGCTGCGGGTCGGTCTTCTTGGGCAGGTCCGCATACACGGCACCGATGCCGGCTTCAAACGTCAGCGCCTTGGCGAAGTCCAGCGGCTTGCGCGTGACGATGTTCACCGAGCCGGCCGTGCCGCCTTCGATGTCGGAGGCCGAAGCGTTCTTGTGCACTTCGACGCGGCTCACCAGTTCGGACGGCAGCAGCGAGAAGCTCACCGAGCGGCCGACGCCGGCGCCGGTCTGGTCCAGCACGAACCAGTCACCGTTGGCGACCGAGTGGCCGTCCAGCAGGGTTTGCGTCAGGCTGGGGTTGGTGCCGCGCAGGCCCACGCGGTCGCGCTCGTCGAAGCCGCCCGAGCCGCCCGAGGGGCTGTTCAGGATGGTCACGCCCGGGATGCGGGCCAGCGAGTCGGCCACGTTCTTGTCGGGCATCTTGCCGATGTCTTCGGCCGAGATGACGTCGATGTGCGTGTCCGCGTTGCGCTTGACGCTCAGCGACTTCTCCTGCGACGCGCGGATGCCGGTCACGACGACCGCCTCGAGTTGCTGGTTCGGTGCTGCGGCTTGCTGGGCCATGGTGGCGCCGCTGGCGCCGAGCAGGGCGATGAACACCGCCTGGGAAATGGGAGTCTGCTTGACCTTCATTTAAGTTCCTCGTGATGGCCTGTGGAATCGTGGCGGCGGTAGATGCTCGGTTCTGGTCGCATACCACCTTGAGTCCGGTTGCGGCCGTTTCGTCTAACCGAGACCCTTGCAACCAGTGTGACGCCAATGTACCAAGCGATAACGCCACTTTGCTACCAGTATGTACCGAGGGCTTTCCCCGAGTTCCCTGTCCAAGTGTCATTCAGGATGGGTGCCTCCTCTCTATGGGGCCTTGTTTCGGTGCATTTAATTGGACTTCGATTGGTATTGTTTTGCCGGGGTTGCTTGTTGCTTCCTGGCGACGGCTCGGTGGCGGCGTAGGTTGATCCTGCGCTTGCGCGGTGCTGCCGGTCGGCAGGTGGCCTTGCTTTGGTGTTGAACTGGTTGTGGCGCCCGATGGTCACCGCCTGCGGGCGGGCCAGGCGCCCTGGCTGGGCATGCCCTTGGCGCGCCGCAGTGCTGCCGGCTTGTCGGCGCTTTGCACGTCCCGTGCAAGGCCTGTTGCGCGCCCTCGGCTCTGTGCTATAGTTGCGGGCTTGCCTCAGGAGGGGTGGCCGAGTGGTTAAAGGCAGCAGACTGTAAATCTGCCCGCATAGCGTACGCTGGTTCGAATCCAGCCTCCTCCACCAAGACCTTCGGGTTGCGGTTCAAAAGGCAAGGCTTTGTTGGCTCCCAGGGCGGGAGTAGTTCAATGGTAGAACCTTAGCCTTCCAAGCTAATGACACGGGTTCGATTCCCGTTTCCCGCTCCATTTCGGGTGGCTTGGTTGGTCAGCGTCGACATCGGTTTGCCGGCCAGTTCATCTGGCGTCAAACCCGTGCCGATGCCCTTGTGGCTCAGTGGTAGAGCACTCCCTTGGTAAGGGAGAGGTCACGCGTTCGATCCGCGTCAAGGGCACCACAGATTTTCTCTTTTTCTACTCGTTTCAACGGGTTCGCCTCAGGAGCGCAAGATGGCAAAAGGCAAGTTTGAACGGACCAAGCCGCACGTCAATGTGGGCACGATCGGTCACGTTGACCACGGCAAGACGACGCTGACGGCAGCGATCGCGACCGTGCTGTCCAAGAAGTTCGGCGGCGAGGCCAAGGCCTACGACCAGATCGACGCAGCGCCCGAAGAAAAGGCCCGCGGCATCACGATCAACACCGCGCACGTCGAGTACGAGACGGCCAACCGCCACTACGCGCACGTTGACTGCCCCGGCCACGCCGACTACGTCAAGAACATGATCACCGGT
>Ga0187844_10000765_pt1 | contig 24998 bp, 38 predicted proteins | sample SpaLakP09_SKY_50_FD_134517 | JGI IMG/M metagenome (GOLD analysis project Ga0187844, IMG submission 134517) | Oligotrophic lake water microbial communities from Sparkling Lake, Wisconsin, USA - SP09_SKY_50 | ecosystem: Environmental > Aquatic > Freshwater > Lake | place: USA: Sparkling Lake... | reverse complement strand
AGTTTGTCTCATACGAGTGGTCTGTTTCAAAAAGAGGTCTTCTTGGATCAGATAGATAGAGAGGAGTTTGATTTCTCTAGTCAAGTCATTGTAGTAGGAGACTTGTTGTATTTTAATTTGTTTAATATCTTTTATATAAATCGATGACATGTTTCCAACGTGCTAACATTTCATCATGGTGTTCTTTTGCAAAAAGAAGAATGGTTTCAGTTTTTTTTATAAAATCTGTTGTACGAACCTTTTCTTGTAAATCTTCCCAACTATCAAAATATACAAACAGATTCTTGTTTTCTTCGCAATACCACTCAGACAAAACCAATGCTTCCGGTTGAAAACGCGACGGTTCATATGAAAAAAAGGGAGGCTGAAACCATCCCTTGGGTGCACCTTCTGTAAATAGCTGCATCAAAAAACGTACGGTGGGTATAAAGGTAACTAGTCCCAACTGCATCCTTTCAAACAAAGAAATCGTAGACCATGCGTAAGGAATGCATATCACGCCTTTGTAGAGTAACAACTCTGAAATATGTTCCGAAAAACGTTGACATTTATTTGAAATCTGAAGTGTATTTAAATGTTCAGACAAATTCATTAGTTTTGTCTCATTTTCATATGGAGGAATATAAAAAACTTCTTTACATGGTTCATATGTTTGATACTTATCAGAAGACCTGATATTTTTCCCGATAGGTTTGATGATAAAATTTCCTACGTCTACGCGTTTTATTTGGGTGGAATATATATTTTCAATCACAGCATTTCCGAAAATGAAAACATTTTTTCGATTGGGTATGTCTCGTAGCAGTTGATAAAATTCAGGATCATCTGTTTCAGGTTTTATTTCATAGTCAAAACGGTTACAGATCCAAATGATCAACAGTTTTGACCAATTATTCTGTAGAAACGGTCTGCTTGTCGGACAAGTGTCAGAGGTGATGATACCATCAAATGTATTGAAATAGTCCTTGTATTTATCCCAGCACCTTTGTGCGAGTTCGTGATCTATTTTATAAAGATCAGACCCTTTCGTTAGTCCATCATCAAAATACATTACCTCTATTTCATGTCCAAGTTTTTTAAAGACATATTCAATCTCCAACTGACATCCTTTATGAAAGGTTATATGTAGAAGATGCATTATAATTATATTTATACATGTACCTATATCTTTATATTTATAAACATGTTTAATCTAGTTTGACTATAATGGAAAAAGAAGTCAAACGTTGTTTTAAAAAGGGATTATTACGTTCATTTCATGGATGGTCGCACGACAAAGAGGCTGAAATGGAAGTATTGCGTTCATGGATATTTGAAAGAGAAGGTGTTAATGATTTTTATCATTATCTGTGTAAGTTTGCTTTTACAACCTATGAGCTGAATGAAATCATGGATGTACTGAAAGAACACCCCATGCCTTTCAACGTTCGTAATATGATCAATGAATATGGACGTGTCGCATCAAAAAAAATGATCAAGGATATGATCTTATTTGTAGATGATAAACTTTAAAGGGTTAATATTCTATTTGAAACTCACATACATCTGAATTATGCACTTGAAAGAAATAGCCAATCTGTGAAAGGAAACGATAATCTTCTATGACTTTTAGAAACCATGAATGTTGAGGTAGTGGATCTACCCATTCAATCGTATAATGGATTGTTCCATTGTCTTCTGGTATGACTTGATGAATGTATCGTCTCACATAGGCATGATTACGTTCAATCCACGGGACAGCAAACCTATCGAAATTTGCCAAGGTAATCCGAAAGTTTCCGCCTATGGTATGACCTTGTAAGGATGCTTGCAAAGGATTAATCATGGTATTACGATGATCATCTTCCGTCTCAAAACATCTCTGACAAAATGTCCCGCCTTCCACAATACAACCACATACCTTCCAACACTTGATATCTGTGACCGTTGCACCATAATCTTCCAAGAGAAAGGTCTCTTGAAACTGACCAAGTACGCCTGAAATATCTCCGGTGTATACACGGGTCATCTTTTTACTTCATTCTCATCATTTTAGGGTATTCAATTTTTATAGTTATATGAAAATTGACTTAAAATTTTATTCCAATAAAATGAGAAAGATGTTGGCCCAATTGAACCCTCACCCACGCGATCGAGACGTAGAGTTCAAGGAAGACGGTCACAAATATACGGTCAGAGGAAAATCCGGGTTTACCTCTTGTACCACTTGGGTAAAAAACTTCTTTCCAAAATTTAATGCATCTGCCATCATTGATAAGATGATGTCCCGCGCAGACTGGCCACAGAGTAAATATTTTGGAAAGACGAAACAAGAGATTATGAAGGGGTGGAACGAGAATGGAAAAATAGCATCTACTTACGGCACTCAAATGCATCAGGTGATCGAAGACTATTACAATGGGAAGATCTATGATTGCGACAAGCCAGAGTATGCATTCTTTCAGCGTTTTCTTGTGGATCATGACCATCTCACCCCTTATCGTACGGAAATGAGGGTCTATGATGAAGCTCTTGGATTATGTGGATCCATTGATATGCTCTTTCTGAACCCAGACAATACGATAAGTATTTACGACTGGAAATTCTCCAAAGAAATCCAATACAAAAATGATTATGGTAAATACGGATTTGGACCGGCACAACAAATGGACGATTGCAACGTGAGCCACTACTCCCTACAACTGAACATTTATCGAACGATACTCGAACGAAACTATGGGTTTATTGTAAAAGATCTATGTCTCATCTTTATGCATCGCGACCTGAGTGATACCTACCTAAAGGTGTATGTTCCGTTTATCGACATGGAACCCTTCTTATGCATTAAATAAAATATACTCGCCTGATCGTTTGGTTCCACATATTTCTTCGTATTCATTATACAATACTTCTTCGATACATGTATAAGTCTTACCGTCGATGGTAACATTCACCGACCCTGGTTTTACAGAAGGTTGTGATTGTAATAATCGAGTATAAACACGTGCCTCTTTTTCTTGTTGATAGGCAATGTATATCTTTATTTCTTCTAATTCCTTGAGTATTTTTTTTAGTTGTAAGTCTTGAAAGTTAGCTATCTCGTCCATGCTATAAGAAATATAATCCAAGTAACAAAAAATAACATGCATAGGTATGAATGATTAAATGAAATACAATCCAAAAAGGATGTTGAGCCATATAGAGGATCCACTCTAAAAGAAAGACAAATCCAATTGTCGTAAGCATCACTTCAAAAAAAACAATATGAAACGGTCCATAATTCAATAGAAAAACCAAGTACATGTATAAGATAATCAGCACGCAGCACGCAATATCCAGGAGGCGGTTCATTCCATAACAGGGGTAACGCCAGTGATTGATAGATGTCATAAAAAGCGCAAGAAAAAATAAGCTACTTAGGACATCCTGAAACGAATAGGAAACCATCGATGCAATCAAAAAAAGAAAACTTGAATAGAATAGAATATGCGTAGAAGAATGCTGATCATAATTCGTACAAGTCATCTTTCACTTACACTATAAAATATTTATAGAGATAGAACCCGTTTGTTTAATTCTGCCAAGGGAACCCATGGAAACGAAACATGACTTTCCCAGAAAAATTTACAAAAGGATGTCTCGATTGGAAAACTCAAGAGAGTTAGTTGTCGATATTCTTTGACAAGATCGCGATATCTTTCTGGAATAAATGCCTCGTAATCCGAGTATGGCATCACGTAAAGCAATTGGGTATATACCGAAAGAGGAGAGGACGGAACATAGTCAAATGGTTCATTGAAACAAGGTATATCATGTACTAGCGACCCAAAGAGAGGTGCCATGTGAAATTCATAGGCATAGTAATAGTCTTTACAATCCCCGTGATAATAGGCCAATGTCCAATCTAACATTTTCAGATAATTTTTACAAAGGTCCGAGGGTGGCACGGTTCCTACTAAAAACGGATAATAGGCATCCGGTTCAGTTAGTAATCTTTTCTCCGGAATATCATACAATGGAAAAAGGTTTAATCGTTCCTCAGGTGTATTTGCAAACGTTTTAAGTTTCATTTTCCATTGAATGTTTTTTTGTATGAGTTCAATCTCTATCTTGGATAAGGCTACCCATAATTCCTTCACATTGTCCCATTGTATTTCTCTCTCTTTGACCAAGTCTTTTGATCCGATACGCTTGTACACATCCAATAAGACAGGCAACCCTTCGTTTCGTAGTTGGATAGAGGCAAAATGAGGCAAGAAATCATTCCCACAAAAGAAACAAAGAAAACAATAGTTTACCACTGCCTGTTTTAGATTAGGTATATCAATACATTCACTCACTTGAACTGCAAGGGCTTCGACCTCAAAGACATAATCCACGTTCAATTGTATGTCCTTGAGATAACTGAAATATTTGGTCTCCCGATAGAGATGAATAGGGCATAGATGATTATGAAGTAGACTAAGCATAATCAGATCAGCATCTAGTCCATAGACAAAACAGGGTTGGGGGTTTTGTCTCAGATACAAAAACATTTTCTGTTCGCCTTCGCCTTCTTCATCTGATCCACTAAAGAGGATCTTGTGTTCAAAACAGGAGTGCTTCATAAAAGCATCCAGTTCACGCATAAAGGGTGTGCCTGGTGTAATCGCATTTGTGTTCCATTCTTTCTTCTCCAGGATTTGCTTGGTTAAATAGGATTTATAACGACGTTGTTTCTGTTGTTTCATTTTGGCATAAGGTACGACTCCGTCAAACGCGACATAGGCTTTGGATGCCTTTGTTTTCTGTATCAGTGCTAATACCTTTTGAAAAACCCTTTCCTTGATGTCATTCTTGTCTAGGTGACCTTCATGGATCACATCATAAATAAGGGAATTTGCATCCACCAATAAAAGCGTACATGGAATACCTTGCATTCGTTTGATAATTTTCTTATGATGCTTGATGACATAAGAGAAATAACTTGGAATACCCATTACTTTGCTTTGTGAACCTTTTTTAATATCCTTTTACTATAACATGGATAAACCCAACCAGAAACCCCAAGACCCTGTCTTGCCTACTTTACCTACCTTGTTCATCTTTTTATCTACCATTTCTCCTTTTCTCCTGGTGTTAATTTTTGTCTTTATCTCCATCATCAATTCAAACATCAAAGGCTTGATTTATTTGTTTGGGGTCATTATATTATTCTTCATTACGTATGTCTTCCAAATGACCCTACATAAGTCAGACGATACTTCACAACATAATTGTACGATTATTCAATTTCCACTTCAATTGTATAGCAACCCTTCTTTCAACAGTGCCCTATTCCTCTTTACGATTGCCTATATTTCCATCCCCATGATACTCAAAGACAGTGTCAATATTCCTCTCATGATAGTATTATTATGTATTTTTGCAGTAGATACGACTGTTCGAAACATGTATCAATGTACATCACCTGTTGGCACCGTACTTGGAGGGGTATTGGGGATTGTATGGGGTGTCGCTTGGTATTTACTTATTCAAACCAGTGCACCCAATCTTTTGTTTTATGATGACCTTATTTCAAATCGGGTGGCATGCAGCCGTCCTACGGAACAAAAATTTAAATGTGCAGTCTATAAAAATGGAGAACTGTTACGGACACTATAAATTAAACTATGCCCTATACAAAGAAGCATGCTTTTTAAAATATTGGTCTAAATCAGTCACCATGCGTTTTCGATGAAAGCTGTACATCATCATGGTCACGTTGGTATTGTTCATGTTTTCATAAATATGGATTACGTTCTTGATGACCATGGAAAGATTAAAGGACTGGTAATATAAGATGTGTTCTGCATAAGACAATGTAGTTGGTTTCTTTAGTCTTTTGTTGACATCTTCGTGAAATGAATAAATAAAGAAACGTAATTGTTCAAGAGTTGATATACGACTATATTGATGACTATTAAAATAGGAAACGGCATGATTGCTACACATAGGACACGGTAAATTCGATATGACTACATAAATCATATTTTTCAAGTCTTCCATGACAGGAGGATTAATATTATCGTCTATTTTAAGTACCATGCAGTGCATAAGGTACCACGTAGCGGGTCCCCAAATCGCTCTCGACATACTAATATAAAGAGATAAAAATATGGGCATAGTAATGAATGAAACTTGTCTCATCAGCAAAGAACCCATAGAACATAAAATCACGTTGCCATGTGAACATTCCTTTGAGTATTATTACTTATTCCATGAAATCCAAGAACAAAAGAAACGGCATTTGGCCTATTTCAAATGTCCATATTGCCGAAAAATATATTATTCACTCATTCCGTACATGGACGTGGAAGGAGTAGAAAAGATTTCTCATGTCAATTATTACTCTAGAAATGTGCTTCCTTTGTTTACTTGTAAGCAGTCCGAATGTCAGGATCCGGCACACAAATTTAAAACTGGATTTTACTGTAGAAAACACTATACTGATCCACCCAAGAATAAATGCATAGAGAGGTGTAAAAATGGAAATGCGTGTAGGTTCTATGCTGTAAATGAAGGCAATTATTGCACCAAACATCGAAAGGATACAACCCTTTAAATATATTTTAAATAAATTTAAACAAACAATGTTACTGTCTGTATGACGGAAAAGAATGCCCTTGCTGAAAAAATCAGACATTGGCTTGAATATGATAAGAAAATAGCAGAACTTCAAAAACAAATGAGAGAACTCAAGAAACATAAGAAACTTGTCTCGGATGATTTATCTACACTAATGAAAGAGAGGGAGGTTGACACCGTTAGTGTTAGCAACGTGGGACAAATCAGTTATCAGAAGAAAGAAGTCAAGAAAGGGATCAACAAGAAATACTTGGTAGAGATTTTACAACAATATTATAAAAACCCTACCACTGCGAAAGAAGTCTCGGACTATATTTTGGAAAACAGAGAAACACAGACACGAGAGAATATAAAACTCAAAAAATAGGCAATCAATAAGTATTTTTTAAATGCAAAACCCTTTAAAAAATACCTCTACTTTATACATGGACTTTCTTGATTTTATAAATGGACTTCCACTCGTAGAAAACAAATCAAGGTCAAAAAGGGTTGTCTTATATAGCATAGATAGCCTCCACAGCAAACCCTACATTTATGTGACAGGCATACAGAGAGGAGACACCTTGGATGCATTTCCAACATTTGAAACCAAGGATGACATTGCAATAAAGGGTATGATTTTCAAAGGTATCCACCTGTTTAAAGATACCGATTATCACTTTTATGAAATCCCTGTAGTGCACAACCTGGAAAAGGAGACAAAACAATGTAAAATAACCCTATATGAAATCCTTTGTATTCGTTACGTGGAAGGTGTTCCCATCGATCCGTCTAGTATTCTTTTTTTAAAAGCTCATTCTTATCTTTGTATTTTACGAGACAACGATGGCGAGGAAATCAAAATACCTGGAACCTTCTATTTGTCATTACCCAAGGAACGTGTGAAAGAACAATTGTTTTTACCGTGCATGACGGATGGCATTTTCAAAAAAGGATACTATCTTTATACCTACGAAAGATGTCTTGATACACCCAAAGACCATCTCGTTACGATCCCTAACTCGGCACACGTACACTTAAACAAAGGAGAAGTGACCCAACGAAAAGGTCATTTTTATATAGATGGCATTGAAGTTGGACCAGTACCGGATACATGTGCTCCCCATCTATCCTTTACACTCGTTGATGCGACGCCTCAGTGGATTACACTTAAATCAAATAAACCTCATCACATAGAAGAGGAATGGTGTGTGTTAAGATATCTTTGTAATATGGAACATCACTGGACTGGACCAAGATCCAAAAAAGAATATGAAAGTTTTTCTTATGATCAAACCTTTAAAACGGTCAACCCTGACAGGATACGATGCATTTCTATGAGTACATGGACAAAATAAACTTGACAACTTTACTCCTACACACATCGTGATCATTGAGCTTTAGTACAGAAACCTCTGGATTTTCCTCAGTTCGTGCATATCTCTCCAGAAAATCAGACAGTCCTGACTCACCTACACGGTCTTGCTGGTCCAAGTCGCCGATAACAACCATTTTACAGGAAGTGCCAATACGGGTCAGTAACATTTTCATCTGCGCCGGGCTTGTATTTTGTGCCTCGTCACAAATGACGAGTGAATTGCTAAAAGTAAGCCCCCGACAATAGGCAAGAGGTGATAGTCGAATGGTTTCCTTCTTCAAAAGGTCTTCAATTTGATTGGATGTGTAATACTCCTTGAATATGTCCATGTAGGATTCAATCCATGGAGACATTTTCGAACGAATGTTTCCAGGTAGATATCCCATGTCTTCCCCTTCCACTGCCACCAATGGCTTGGTAATGACGAGCCTTTCAATGTTACGCTCCTTCAATTGTTCCATGGCATGTCGACAAACAACCGTCGTTTTTCCTGTACCGGCTGGTCCAACACATACAATCAACGACTTCTTCGGATCATGTAACAATGATGTATACACCGTCTGCATGGGCGTAAGTTTATGGATCATCATCGGAAGGGTGACCTTGGTAAACCTCATTCCATTTGTTCATGTATTATGTTCATATGCTTTTACATAGGACATTATAACATTAGACAAAACCTTAGACAATAAAATAAATACTTATACAAAGGATGTTTGAAACCATCATGAACAACATGTTTATTCGACTAGTGATAGCAGCAGCATTTTTTTGGTTTGTTTATAAAATATTGTTTGAAATTGGTGTATTCTTTGGATTAGACCAAAATGTGTTGGGTATGTATTATGTATGGATTGGTATCATGGTTGTTCTCATTACGATTTTGCCTCAATCAAAAAGTAAACTACTAAAAACGTTTGACGATATACTAAAGACGAGTGAAAATGATCTTGCACCCAAGGCTAGAATAGTACAAGTCGCTGCAGACGCAATGAACACAAAAACGGATAAACCTGAAAAAGCCTAGATGTTTCGATATTTTTTTGTATGAGGTCTCCCATATTTACAATGTTGTTTTTGAGAAAATCCTTTGGGACGTTTACAATCAATACTTTTTTTATATTTTTCACTCCATTGTCTAGCCATCTTTTTCTTTGTCATATAAATATATTGTTATTTTAAATAAAAAGGTCTAAAAATTCATGGACTAGAATAACAGAGATGCGTCTATGTTTATTCATTCTTCGTTTCCTGTCCAAGGTGGAAAAAATAATCGTGTTTTGGATACCAAAAAAGCCAATAACGATAGAAGATGAAGATACCTTTTTCTTGTATGACTTAGACACACAAGAAAGTGAAGCATTATATCCCTAAATAAGGTAACATTTCCTGCATACTGGAATATAGGCCGATTCATCCATCAACATTTGTTCGGTATCCAAAGTAATTCGTTTCGAGAAACAAGAGGGTCCCTTGCAACGATGACACGTTCCGCGAAGCTTGACCAAAGTATCGCAATACGAAATTGCAAGCTGGAGTTGACCAAAGGGTTCGCGTAGATAATCCCCGTCTAGTCCAAAGAGGTAAATATCGGTCGTTGTTTCATGGGTCTGGATAAATTCGATCAGGTCTGGAAAGAACTGTGCCTCATTGATATAAACCTTCGGAGGAAGCGTTATTTCGTCGAGATGTTTTAAATGATGGCAGGTCACGCAAGACACTGTTCTCCCGTCGTGATTTTTCAATTTTCCTTGCTCTAACAATCCAAGTGAAAAGTCTACCACTAAACCTGGATGCTTTTCAACCATGTCCATGAGACGTGTGGTTTTACCAGAGTACATGGGGCCTAGAACGATTTCAATCATGTTATACAGGACAAGGTTACTATTCTTACATTCAATTTTCTTTCACTACGGGTGGACTAGGCCATTCAGCATAAGGAATGGCTGCAGTCGTGGGACGCTCCAAAGCAAGCAATTGAGTAAGAGCTTGCATGCGTCTCTCCAGAGGTGTTCCACCGGATAGTTTACGTGTTAGCTGTTTCCATCTCCATTCAAACTGTAAACATGCTCGCCAGTCCGGAAATCCTTCCACATGACAGTGTCTTGTCCACGTTTTATCTCGTTTAAGTTTAGACGTAGTATAGACCGCCCCCCCTTTCAGGTCCCCGTTGTGTTGTCGCAGTCGTCGATCCAAATCCACCGTGGCTCCGACATAAGTGGCGCCATCTGAACAGAGTAAAAGATAGACAAACATATAACACTATAGGTATAGGTAATCCTATATTTAAATACCTTATTCTATATATGGCTCCAGAGGTTCGTATGCGAAGACCTATACGTCATCAACCCAAGCCAAGAGGTATTCCTGTACCTAAGACCACGTTAAAGATCAGGTCAACTGGACAACCTACTTTACGACCATCGATGTCACGTAGGACATTAAAAAGGATACCGTCTCCACGCCTCTCTAACATGAATATGAACTCTGCCAATATGTTGTTTAATCCAATGAAACCCTCTCCAAAATTAGAAACACATAAACTATTCCAAAAAATAAATGAATTACAAGATATATTAAAAACGCTTATTCGTAAAAGAAACCTACATTTAGATTTAGATTTATCCATGAACCACTCTGCAAAGGCTTATTTAAATAAAGTATCCTACGAAGATCCTCTCTTGGATGAAACTTTAAAATTGAAGGGAATAAAAGGAACTGCTTTTGGGTAAGATGGAACGTTCCCTCAACATAAAACTCTCTGAAAGTGCTGTACAATTCCGCGAGGACATGACTACCTGGCTCAAGGCGAACCAAATGGAGATTACCAATCACGAAGGGAAAAATGGGTACGAGGATTTTATGGCCTACATCAATACATACGATAACATTCAATTCACCAAAGACGACCTCAAGAAACGTAGTCGTACCAAGACTTTGATTGCGACCTTTGAACGTTGCTGTGCGTTGCGTTCCAATCATGAACAATGTACTCGAAAAAGCAAAAAGGTAGATGTTTATTGTGGAACTCATCTCAAAGGTCGACCCTATGGAATACTTGATGCAGAACCCAAATCTATGGATACAAAGCTAGAGGTTTGGCTAGAGGATATTAATGGGGTTCATCAATATACGGATAAAGAGGGCAACATCTATTCAAGTGAAGACATTTTGCAAAAGGTTACCTTTCCACGTATCATTGCAAAGAAAAAGGTATCCGTCTAATTATATACATGTTATAGTAATGATATTTATTTTTTATTCGATCCACCTTATGTATTCCATCAAGCACTTACGTATCTCAGGTTGTTCGAGGTAAGTGGGTGTCATATTCTCAAGAACAGCAATGGCAACCACCAGATCGTAGAGTGGCGGAGTCTCGGTCAGCGGAATGTCGACCTTTCCAGGTGGAAGGGACTTTAAGGAATAAAGACTTTCGCGTCCGTCGTATACAGGACAGGAACCTGTATTGTAATACTTATTCGCAAAATAGACCATCACCGTCATGGCCTCTTCGAGTGCAGGATCCATCCCATTCGTGAAGATTGGAGGTTTTAGTCCTAGTCGACCGATAATATCCCAGTTGGTCTCTCGAAATCCTTCTGCACTAATCGTCAAATCTTCCATTCCAGGATGGTAGTCCTTTAGACATTGTTGTATCTTCAGCATATTCGTACCTGGTCCGCCTCCAAGAATAGGACAATACAGACGATACAGAAGTCCTGGTACATGCACAATCCCGCCCGGGCTGATGAGTTTCATCATGGAATAGGACATGTATTCATGTTTGTACTCTGGGTCCAAATCATCCAGGATTTCTGGTGGAAAACAGATGTTTGTCAAATAGGTACAGAAACGTTGACTGGATGGAATGCTTTCCAACAAAGTCTCATAATCTTTAGAAGGAAAGTTCGTCGTCCCTATCTTGTTTCCTTGGCAGTATCCTTTTCCCGTTTCAGCCAAATGAGAAGCAATCTGATCTCGTATATCCTTTCCTTTTACCGGTGCACAAATACATACCTTGTCTGCGTCCAAGAAATGAGCTAGAGGAAACTCATGATGAAACTTAATGGGTGAATTAGGAAAATGTTCAAGTGTCTTCTTATAGCGATCGGTGTCAGAAATCCAAACATTTACTTCATGTTTCAGTTCTGGATTACGGGCAATGAACCGTTCGTAATACTTTAACGCTGCACGGTCGTCTACATCACCGTCATCTAATGCGTAGAACCATGGATCGTGAATAGCAAAGAGCTTCATTTTATAACTCCTATAAGAGGTTTTTGTTGAATTCAATTTTTATGATTTTCCATTTTATAAAAATGTAGAGTAGTATATATCATGAACTCCTTATTCGGTCCGCTGAGTCACTCTTACTGCAATTTATTTTTAATTCTCTCCTTTTTAGGATTGGTTGCATTGTTTGCTGTTATTATCGCAGCACTTGTCATCATCTCTAAAAAAGGTTTGTCATCTGTTGAGGCGTTTTTATTGTTACAAGCAATCGTTGTTTACAGTATCATGTATATCCAAAATCGTATCCTCTACAACATCTGTAAGGTTGTATAAAGGGGTTTAAATAAACCTTGATATTTTATTCTACATGGAGACCCCCAAGACCCGAGATGAATTGCGTGAATACCTCAGCTCTACTGACAAAGATACGACGATTATTAAATTGACTGCAACCTGGTGCGGACCTTGTCAAAAGGTCAAATCCGTAATTCATTCCATGAACGAACAATACACCAAAAAAGGTCTATCGTTTGAATACATCGAGATTGATGTCGACGATGCATTAGACCTTTATTCATTTTTCAAGCGTATGAAGATGGCAGTAGGCATTCCTACCTTTCTTACGTTTAAAAAGGAACTCTTTACTCCGGACCATTTTTATGTACCGTATCGATGTTTTACAGGTGCAGACCCAAACATGGTCCAGGCATTTTATGCAGAAAGTCTTTTGACGAAGACGTAATAACGAAACCATTCGAAAATAGAATATACCCTTTTGTTAATGAGTGCCATGTCAGAGCTAAAGGAATTATTTGACCTCTTTGATATTCAAGGAGAGCTTACTCCAAACCAACTGAGACAAGCAAAAAAAAAAGTGCTCTTGTTACATCCTGACAAGAACATCGGCAAAGACACCTCTTTTTATTATGACTATTTTACAAAAGCTTACCAGAAGCTAGAAATGATTTATGAATTCGTAAAGAAAACAGACAAACCCAAGTCTACCGAATACGACAGAGACTTGGGTCATGATATGACACGAGAGGGGTTCTATACCTATTGTGAAAAGGAAGGCTTATTTGAAGACCCCGATAAATTCAAGAAAGTTTTCAATGACATGTTTGAGAAAGTGCGTATTCAAGAGACGGATGGATATGCCGAGTGGTTTAAATCAAATGAACAGATTTACCATAAGGACGACCTTGAACGATCGAGACAACAGGCACTTCAATTGGTTAAGAAGGAAGAAATTAAGTCCTACGTTGAAGCAGACACATCCGATCTGAAAGAAATATACAGTCATACGGTATTTGCCATCGACGGAAAGAAAGAATACGAGGAAAAGAAAAAGTTTGGCTCACTAGAGGAGTACAAGCAATATAGAAGTCGAGACAAATTGACACCGTTGACGAAAGAGGAGTCTCAAGCTCTTTTAAAGGAACAACAAAGCTACGAGGAGAAACAGGCCATGCAGCTATCCTATACACTCTCGAAACAAACCGAAGAAACCAATAAAATATTCAAGGAATACTGCGGCAAGTATTTAAGGATTGAATAGGTAGAATGGATGAGAACTATAAACTTTTATGTATCCATAGTATAATATGAATGCGATTATCCTTTATCTTATCATTTTCGTAGCACTGTTTTCTTTATTCAATTACAAGTACATGAAAGAAAAATGGGAAGAACAGATGAGACAAAATAGATCGGAAACCCTTGACATTGATATATTTTTTTATAAGCCATTGACCTTTACTAAACTTCAGAAACGTAAGGTATGGATATACATTCCTTTTGAAAGCAATTCACGGTTGTGGGATAGTTTTTCTGAAAGACGTTCTACTCGTATGAATTTGTCTTACATGAATTTGTGCATCAAGTCGATTGTAGATTGTTGTGCAGAAAAGTATGACATTGTTGTCTTTAGTGACAGTGACTTTGAAGACCTTCTAAAGCTTCCTGTAGACCACACAAAGTTATCAGGTGCTCTCTTGGAAAATTATCGGAACATTTGTCTCATGAAAATATTATATGAATATGGTGGAGTCATAGTACCACCGTCGTTGTACTTGAAAGACAGCGTGGAAAAGTTAGACAACCCTTATCAATGGTATGTTTCTGAAATGGTCAATTCGGATAATGTCTCAAACCAAAAAATGTTACCCTCTAGCAAGTTGTGTGGATCCAATGCCAAAAATCCAGAACTTCTTATGTATATTCAACATCTTGAAAAACAAGACCGTTCTGTTCTAGAAAGCCCCTTTTGTGAAAATTATTTTGTCTCGAAACAGGTTCCCGTCGTAGATGGTGGCTTGATCGGCACCAAGAATAAGTCAGGACCGATCCTCTTGGAAGACTTGATGTCTGACCAGGTTCTCGACTTACCCGACAATAACATCGGTCTATACATGCCTTCAGAACTCCTGAAAAAAAGATTACAATATCAATGGTTCTGCAAAATGAGCGAATCACAAGTGATTGAATGTAACTGCTCCTTTTCTTATTATATCTTAGGCGTCAAGAAAGATTGTGACTGTAATCGGATTGAATAGAGATGAGTTTACGAGTAAATAAGAAGGTCCTGGATCTTAGGCTTGGTTGTAGCACGGGGTTTCCTTGGTTTAATCGGTTTGACTAATGGCGTGATAGGGATGACCTCTGCAACCGGTTTGCCGGTTTGATCAGATACGCCCTCTTCTGCAACCTCTTCTATGACCTCTGATATAACTGGCTTCTCTTCTACGGGTTTGACCGTAGAGATAGTATTTTCTAACGATTTGTAAAAGGCAACCACTTTCGGGTTGGCACGAATTTTAGAAGCATTGAAATTCAATAGATATAGTCCATCTAGAGTACGGACCCGCGACAGGGCTACATAGGTTTGTCCATATTCAAATACCGTCTGTCCAATGTCAATTGCAGCACAATCGAGAGTAGACCCTTGAATTTTATGAATGGTCATGGCCCAGGCTAAACAAAGAGGATATTGCTTGATGACCAAGCAAGGATATTCATGATGTTGAAACTCGTGTGGTTCAATCGTCGAAACAGTTCCATTCGTAAAGGTCACTTGTGGTTTACCCATGATAAAATCTGTAATTACTCCCTGTGAGCCATTACAGATTTTCGAAGATAGGTTTCGAGTACACATGACAAATGCACCCTTTTTCAAGGAAATCGGTTCCAGGTTGTTTGCCTTCATCAGGTTCTGTATCTCGTAGTCGCGAGCGGAAGGGTTCAATTGCTTACACTTCTTCAGCATATTTTGGTCAATCAGACGCCCGTCTGAATAGAGGATTGCATCTTGCTTTATCTCAGGCTTAAAGACGTATTCTTTTTCCTTTAAATTGCTGTATTGAAGAGAATTAAAGGCACCTGCATTCGAACGTGTCGGGAACAAATACGTCATGTTTTGTGCCTTGGGACGATTGACATATTTCTGTAGCATCTCTACGCTCTTCATGCTAATGTTTCCTACACGAACCTCATTTAACAATTCAATATACTCCGGATCAGACTGACGGAAAAGGGTTTTCAAGACCACATGCTGTTCCTTTGGGAATGTGGTAAACCAATTCTCTGATTCAAAACAGAATACGGTATTTTTGTCTGAAGATACCGGAGGTAACTGGAAGAAATCTCCCACAAACACTAGCTGTAATCCACCAAATGGACGGTCATTCTTACGAAATGCTTGTCCTACTTGATTTAATAAGTCAAAGTATCGTTTTGACATCATACTAATCTCATCCACGATAAGGATTTCTGCTGCTTTCCATTTCTTCTCAATCTTTTTCTTAGACAGTACCGCGTCCAAGATTTCGTCATCGGTCATGCTATCCTTTGACCAATACAATCCACTCCATGAATGAATCGTGGATGCATCACACTCAAGAAGCATCGCTGCACAACCCGTCATAGCACACAAGATCGATTGAGGTTTCTTTTTCAAGAATTCTTTGATCAAGAAAGTTTTGCCTGAACCGCCTGACCCGCTGATCATAAGGTTTTCTCCATTCATAAACCGGGTAAGTGCAACAGATTGTTCGGTAGAGAGGGTGTTCAACATGGAAGCCATTTTGTTCAGACCGTTTCAGGGGTTTCAGTACATTCAATTTTATGGATGGGGATTTCTAAGGTAAGATCCTCCGTTGGAAGCGTAAATGTATATTCAATATAATGTTTGGAATGATTGTATTTAATCTTGTATTCATAAGCTATTTGGTTTTTATGAGAAATCTGACGTAAAACCGTAATAAATTTTGAATAGGTCACCTTTTCAAAATCAACATAATGTTTCTTTGAATCATAGTAAAAAGGATACATCCTTTCAAAGAATTCTTGGATAGAACCATTATAAATGCCTCTTTTATAATGGTTTATATTGATGAGAACGGTTCCTTTTTCCAAGGTGCCTAATTTCTCTAAAAAGTCTGAAAAAAAGTCAATCGTAGACTTTAAGGTCTGGTTCTTGTCCACCATAGATTACCTAATTATTTTTAAAAATACATAAAAACTCATTAGTTAAAAACAATAACATGAGTTTATGGTCATTCCCTTCGTAAATTTGTTGTATATACGAACACAACTTCTCAATATACAAATAATTTAACCCCTTCCATTTCTTGCTTACTTTCAGATATTCATACAAGAAATGATAAATATCCAATAAGGAATAACCCTTTTCGTACTCTAAAAACAAGATTTGCACGGCTGCTTTCAGATCTTCCTTCCCTATACAATCGAAAAATAAGTCCAATTGTCTCGGGTCATGTAGGTGTAGGTACGGAGTAAGATGGTCTACTTGGGTTACTTGTAAAATCTTCAATTTATGGAAAAGGTTAAAGATAAAGTAGATGGATAAACTGGGCAAAGCAAACAGTGCATCAAGCGAACCAATGACGATGTCTTCCTGTTTAAGTATACGGTCCACGAGTTGTCTATATTCAACAGTGGTCCACTCCTCAAAATAAATAGCAGTGGTACGGGTTTGTATACTTTCGATGATTTTTTTAGTACTTTCGGCACCTAATGCAAAGACTACATTTGGGAAATCTTCCATGATGATCTTCAGATAGGATTGAATAATTTCACTTAACATGTCAAAATGTTCAATCAATACAACTTTGGATTTAGAGGATACCGTTTTGCAAAATGTTTTTAATTCGGTAAGGTCCATTTGACTAGATAAATCGTTGAATACGTTGATTTCGTAAAGCTGTGCGAATTGCTTTACGTACTGTTTCAACATCTCTCGCTTGAAGGTATTGATAGATCCCATGCAAAGTATAGACTTGTTGCTCTGTCTACATGACTTCAGTTGTTGTACCACTGTATCACACGACGGGCTAATTAGTTCATCAAACGAACGAGGTAAATATTGTTCTTCCATTGTTCTTTATTGAAAGGTTCGTTTTAAATAAAGAAAACTTATATGTAGATTAAAGTATATGGACCCTTATCAAATCTTAAATGTTTCAAAAGACGCAACTGATACTCAGATTAAAAAAGCTTATCGAGAACTTAGTTTCAAAAACCATCCAGATAAAAATCCAGGCATAGATACGTCCGCAAAAATGCAACAAATCAATGAAGCCTTTGAAATCCTAGGCGATCCTGAACGTAAGGAAGCCTATGACCATCCTCCCACCAATCCCATGGAACAAATGCTCCATGATTTGTTTAAACGAGATGGACGAATGGGCTTTGACGAGGACCCATTTATACAAATGTTCCAAGGACATGGTTTCCAACAAGGATTTCAATCACAAGGTTTCCCTCATTTTCATTTCTCGACGATGCAAACCACCTTGGAAACTGCGGTTCAGCTTACTTATGAACAAGCCTATTTAGGTCATAGTATTCCGATTGTTGTTGAACGGATTGTACAAGTCGGAAACAGCCATTCCAAAGTGTCTGAAAAGATCTATGTGAATGCTTGTCCTGGTATCGACCATGGCGAATGTATTGAAATACCTGAAAAGGGTAATCAATTCCAGCAACACAAAGGGTCGTTGCGGGTATTGATTGAAATTAAACCTCATGCGTTATTTGAGAGGAAAGGATTAGACCTTGTCTATCCTCTTCAAGTATCGTTCAAGGATTCCATTTGCGGTTTTGAAGTGGCTATTCAACATTTGGATGGTACCCAATACAAGATTAAGAACAATCCTGGAAATGTCATTTTGCATGGTCAAGAAAAGATGGTAAAAGGTAAGGGATTTTCTCGAGACGAACGAAAGGGTGATTTGTTGTTACGGTTTCAGATAGTCACTCCACCTCCCTTTTCTGTAGAACAGCTTGAAATATTAGAAAAAGTATTGAGTTGATCTTTTTCATAAAGATACGACTGGATGCACTTCTCCCACAAGATAATTTTTCCTTTCTGACATGCGGTCTTGGCCAAGTGACAAGGAATGTTCTCGATTTTTTCTTTGCATTTTTCTATAGATAAATCCATCGGTTCTATCTTATGAATAGACACAATCTTTAAATTTCAACAAATAAGGGGTTAAATGACGTTCAATTTCGGACAAACACAGCTTATATTCTTCCGTTGTCACATCACTACATCCCAATATATTATAGGCTTCATCCAGTTTCCAAAACACCTCTTGACGATCTGTATCCGAAATTTGAAGTTGCGGTTCCGATACAAATTGATGCGTTGTATCTAAATAGGATTGATATTCTTTTTTTGCATTGTACCATTCTCTATATTCGATCTCTTCTAGTGTCTCTTCTTCTACAAGCGGGTTGAGTGAAAAACATAATGTATCAATCACTACACCATCCATCGATACATCTAGTTTATTTGGTTCATAGGCTCGTAAAGTTAATTCAAAAAAATCTTTTCGTTGAATTGGATAAGACCGTAACAATGTATTGTCTCGAACAAATGCACGGTTGCCCTCGTAGATATCTAGGGGTCCATGAAGTTTCAGATCGACTGTAGCCTCGCTAGGCAAATCCGACCGACGGGTCAAGATGGGTCGCATGTTCTCTCCATCTCCTAACCCAATGTCCCGGTACAACATGAATAATTATAAGGAAATGCTTTAAATCATTCAAAATTTAGGGTTCTTCATAATAGACACACTCCTCTTTCTCCGTCTTCTCAAAAAAAGATTGGATGTGTTTCAAACGACAATAATAGTAGAATTCCTTTGTTCTTCCCCATGGAAGCCCATTAAAGACAGCACGTTGTTCAAGACCTTGTCCATTGTTTACGCTATAGAGGTGCTGAATATATGGGGATATGACGGGCTCTCGTCTTTCGAGCCATGGAACCACTACAGACTGTATTGTATCACGTTGAATACGAGAACATGTATGACCTTTAAACTCTTTCAAGTCTGGGCTGCATACAAACATACGATCCTCTATATCTTGGCTATGTTTCTCAAAGGAAGAATAACATCGAATGCAATACTCTGAACCAGTATCCATACACCCACAACCCTGCCACAGGTAGAGACGTTCAGTCTTGCCTCCAAACATCGACAGGTCTATTCGTCCATGACTACTTCCGTAAAGGTCTCCAGATAGTCGCATCTATTTATTTCTTTTATTGTATTTATGTATGTATACACGAAAAAAACATAGGGGTGGGAGTTCCATGTCTAATGAACCCTTGAGACGTCAAGGATCATTACCTTTCCAATTAATAAGGACTAAGCCCGGTACACCTAAAACAAGAACACAGAGAACCTATGTCTCATGTAGAATGACCCTTGCACAAAGAATAATGTGTGTATTTTTGGATATACCTGGAGATATTACCCAAGAAATACGAAATGCATTGGATAAAATGATAGAAAAATTATTAAAATATGATGATATACATAACTTCATCTCAAACAATCAGAGTTTACCCTTCTTTGACAAAGACGAATATGACGCAGAACAAACGATAAGTCAAATTCGTATTACCGCATCACGTAGTTCACGCCGCAGATATTCACATAGTTGGCGTAGTTCAAGACGTAAACCCTCTAAACTATTATTTCCTATGATATTTTTCAGAGAAAACGGTACCATACCTCATTATTTTATACTTTATTATGAAAACACACGCTGGTATATCTATTCCTCTTATGGAAGTGATTTTGTATGTATTGGCACACAAAAAATACGAGTAAACATAGATAATGTAAAATCATTTATCCTCGCTATGAATACACCACTACTTGAGCGTACTGAACACCATAAAACTATCATTCGAGAATTTATGAATGAATATTTTCTTGCAAATGGTACCCAGCCATGGGCCAGGTGTGAAAATAACTCGGGTAATACAATAACCCTAAAATGTGATATAAAAAAAGGGGTTCAGATGGAAACAGATGAATATCTGAAACAATATATTCGTGTCGCACATGTACCCTTATTCAAAGCACGAGTAGGAGAACTGATGAAGAAAATGTACGAGGATGATTCTGAAGATTCATATGCAGGAATTACCCTATCTACTAATGCGTATCCTCGCCTAACACTTCTTCGGCAAAGTAAGAGATCGTCGTTTCTGTAAAACTCGGTCATACGATGCAAAGTTAGGGTTCTTTCGTTCAACGAGACAGCTTTTCATACGCTGCATACGAGTACTTTCATCAAGGGGCTTCAGAATGGGTTTCACAGTAAAAAGCATCTATATAAAGTAGAATAGATTATATAATTATCCGATAGGATTATTCATGACCGAAATCTTGATTTTATCCAACGCTGCACGTTCGGACAAGGTCCACCGTATCAAAACCAAGACTTCAAATGAGACCTCTATCTGAGATGGACGCCCTTCGTAATAAGAGTCACACCATAAGACAATATTTTGGTATTGTTTCTGTACGACAGAATCGTAAAATCCAATCCTTTTCAACTTAGACAACAAGGGAGCAAATTCGGCCATGCGTTGTTGTCTACGTTCATGTAGTTTTCTGCTTTCTTCCAAGATACGGTGCATTTCAGGGTCAACGTTTTCAAATACTTGAGGTCCTGCAAGGCGTTCCCGTTTGTATTCATCCGGTGCACGTATCATTTGTATGAAAGGACCTCATAAAAAAGAATAGGCTCAATTTTATAATCTAACTAATCTTCTTACTGGGGATTTTCATCGATACCACGTAGATGGAATTCTCCGTCATGACAATTAGTTCCTCTCCCACCTTGAATAGCTTTGAAATGGGACTCGTATACTCTTCCTGACTACGCACCAGCATCTTCTCATCCCCATCCCGAACGCCGATAATCACCTTTCCCGTATGAGACTCGAGCCAATAATCCAACAAGATTGGCTTATCCTCCGTACAGGCAAGTCGGCATGCGTGTTGCATGACTTTTATACTAGGTAGTATCATATCCTTTTTATCGACATCGGTCATTATACCGAATACTTTAATTCCCCTTTAAATCAGTTTTTCTTGCTTTTCTTGTCTTTCTTGTAATATTGTAATTTTTTTCATTTTCTTCTTGCTTTTCTTTTTCAGTCCTTCGTAATTTGTCTCATAGATTTGATAAAATTCTCTGGTAAAGATATTCTTGAGGAATTCGTAGATACGATAGAGTTCTTCGTCTTCGCATTTTCCAACAATCAATACACTACCCGTTCGAAAAATCATAAAAGACACTTCCCCGTTTTCTAGAATATACTTGCATTGTATCCCAGGATAACTACATGGATCATAACTACACTTTACCTTGTATTGTGTTTTTAGAATGACAAATAACTCTTCACGATTGATGTAATAATTGCATCCAAAATTAGAGTTAATCAAGATGGTCTCTCGGTGTGTCTCAAATAAGGAGAGTGGAAAGAAGGACGCAAAGAGTTCCATGGTCCTTTTCACCACAAGGTTTACATGGAGCTCGTTTTGTATCCCAGGTATTTCAATCTTACCCGAGTTGAATATTTTGATATGGAACTCTTTGAATTTCCCATCTACGAATAGTCGATAGATAAAGACAAAACAATTGTAAAATGCACTTTTTTCCGTCTTTTTATGAATACGTACAAGGTCTTTTCGACACATTCCAATGTCTATTTTCCGCACATCTTTAAAGGTAACGCGTCCATTTGGATTGTCTATTTGGTTAAGTATTTTCATCTTTTTAAAATAAGAGACCTCCGCATATTGTCGCTCAAACTGGGACACTTCTTCCTTATCTTTAAAATTAAACTTGATTTGTTTCTTGATGACACCTTCTTCATAGTTGTCATAGGATACCATAGGCAGGTTCCAGAAGAGTGGATACAAATCAATCGGCTGGTTCAAATAAATGATTTTGGTCTTGGTCGAAATGACCAACCCCCCACATACGGGAATTTCAATGCCTTCTTCTCGTTTTTTGAATTCAACCACCGTTTCTTTATCAGACCGACAAAAGTTCAACCAATCTTCTTCGAGACCCATGTTCCATCTAGTGTACGGAGTTGTTTTCAAATCAATTCTTTTAAAGGATTAAGTTTCATAAAGTCCTTCATGATATACTCGTCAAAATAATCCAGGTCTTGTTTGAGTAAGATGAATTTATGCATTCGGCTCACTAGTTCAGTTGTCAGGTTGTAATCCACCATCGAGAGAAACAACCTTTGAAAGAATTCTTTTTTGTTTCGGTTATTCAAATAGTGTGTAAGTTCAACTTTGTCATACTGTTCAAGTGTATGAATGATTTGTTTTTTCTCTAAAATGGGGTAAGGTATGGACTGATATACCTGTAGACAATTGACACAGGACCGCATATCCGGATAATAAGTATACACAATATCTTCCAACACCTCGTCAGTAAGGGTCAGATTTTCCTTTCGCATGAGGGTCTTTAAATAGGTACGATCATAGGATTGATTGTGAAAGGGTATCAACAATACATAGTCACGTAGTGGCTGTATCAGTTTGCTCAGGTAATTGCATATGAGACAAAAACGAACACGCGTGTTTAAAATCAAAGTCAACAAGCATTGTTGTGCCTGTTTGGTCATGGAATCAATCTCATCCAATACTATGAATCTCATTCCTTTGAGGAACCCTTTAGACTGGATAAAGGTTTGGATTTGGTTGCGGATAATGTCCACCCCTCGATCATCCGACGCATTCAGATGAATAACATTAAGTTCCGGTTCCGTTTGTTTTAGTTGTTGTAAAATGCATAGAATGGTAGATGTTTTACCTGTTCCAGGTGGTCCATAAAACAACATGTGAGGGAAGGTCTTTGTCTCAATCATCCGACGAAACAGTATTCGTGTGGGTTCATCCATCATCAACTCATCCAATGTATGAGGCCGGTGTTTTTCTACCCAGGGCAACATAGACTATACTATGGACGGTGAATGGTTTTAATTCATTATTAAAACGAATTAAAATAATGTAAAATGATTAATGAAATGGATGAGCCTATGGAAAAGATACACAAGAAGCGCGGTCGCAAACCCAAAGGAGGTAAAATCGTGAAGAATGACCCAAAAATAAATGTCCACAACCCGAACCATACCAATGTCATTCTTCATTTAAAATGCAGAATATCGGATATTCCCTCTTTCCAGGACATGACCAAATACAACCCCGACCTGTGTACCATAGAGCCATTTGAGGAAGACCATACATTTGGCACGTATAGCACAACCGAACCCATGGTACAGGACAAACGAGAACTCTCCAAGGGAGATAGACAAAAAAAAGAAATCTACAACAAGCTTGCTGATCTTGAAACACAGCTACACAATAATCAGGTGAACCAAAAATCCGCATGTTTTTGGTGTACCTGCGACTTTGATACCCCCACCATTTATATCCCTTCCTTGTTTTTTAAAGCAAAATACAACGTGTATGGATGTTTCTGTAGTCCAGAATGTGCATGTAGCCATTTGTTTAAAGAAAACATTGACCAAACTATTAAATATGAAAGATATCAATTGTTAAACTTACTTTATAGTAAAGTTTATCAATACGAAAGAAACATTAAGTTTGCACCCAATCCGTATTATCTATTGGACAAATACATGGGAAATCTCACAATTGATGAATACCGTCAACTTCTTACCTATGATCGTGTGATGTTAGTCCTAGACAAACCATTGACCAAGATTTACCCAGAATTGCACGAAGACAATAACGAGTTTGAGACAGTGTATGATAATAAATTAAATTTAAAAAGAAACAATAAGATCGAGAAACACCAGGCTATCTCAAACGTATTTCACGCTTGATGGTAGCATCCAATGTTTCTGAAACATTATCCTTATCCACTCCGTTACGTAAGGCAATAACCATCTTCTTGTAGGTGGCTTCCTTTAGTAAATCAATGGGACGCTCGTCCAAGAGACGCATCACCTTGGTCTTGACCATGGAAAAATTGGAATAACCGCGAATACGCTTGATGGTGGAAACAGATAGCCATATATCACGTATGGTTTCACGTAATTGGTCATAGAGTTCATTCTTCTCTTTGGCTAAAAGCAATGCATAATTGACCAAGGATCCAAGCAAGAAAAGCATGCGGTCGTCCATTTTATCCTTGTTAATTTGGCTCTTTATTTCTCGTAATACAGTCTCAATTTCAACAAAGGCTGCATGCTTGTCCAGAATGAACGGACGTGTCTCTTCGCAAAACACTATGCCAAAGTCTGGTTTTGTGACAATCATGTTATACCATAACCATTCTTCGACTAAGTCAAATGTACGATAATAGGTATCGATACGGTCTATAACGACGTCTTCTTGCCCGTAAGGGTCGTCTTCTATTTTTTTTTTTAGGTAGAGGTCTCTTTCCTTGGGATCAATCGTCCGCCACACGTAATGGATGGTCAAAAAAAGATCCTCTTGTAACT
>Ga0187844_10000763_pt1 | contig 25049 bp, 22 predicted proteins | sample SpaLakP09_SKY_50_FD_134517 | JGI IMG/M metagenome (GOLD analysis project Ga0187844, IMG submission 134517) | Oligotrophic lake water microbial communities from Sparkling Lake, Wisconsin, USA - SP09_SKY_50 | ecosystem: Environmental > Aquatic > Freshwater > Lake | place: USA: Sparkling Lake... | reverse complement strand
GTCTCAGCCCTCATGCTGCAGCCGCTTCTTTGCCAGCCATTCGATCCAACTCGGCGCAAACATCGGCCATTCGCCCGGAAATGAACATGCGTCCGCCGGCCGAGCGATTTTGGTTGTCCACGATGCGCAAGACGCGTAATGGCCTCTGATTTGTCTGTGCCCGCTCGACAGCGACCCGTGGGGCCAGTGCTTTGGGTGCAGGGCGCAGCGGCATGACCCTGATCTGACAGGGTTGCGTGCGTGTTTGGACAGCCGGGCTTGCCGGGGCTTTCCTGCCTTGTAACCAGTCTGCAAAGCGGTACAGGGTGGCGGAGACTTTGGGAGCGTTGATGAGGGTACGCATGGGTTGCTTTCTTATGACCGGTATTTACATCAGGATGGTGTTACGGATCAGGCCGACCGCCAGTCCTTCGATCTCAAAGGGTTCGCCCGGCTCGACCACGATGGTTTGGAAATCCGGGTTTTCTGGGTGCAGTTCGATCAAGTGCTTGTTGCGGCGGAATCGCTTGACGGTGACTTCTTCGCCGATGCGGGCCACGATGATCTGGCCGTTTTTCGCCTCTTTGGTGGATTGAACGGCGAGCAAATCGCCGTCCATGATGCCGGCATCGCGCATGGACATGCCGCGCACCTTGAGCAGGTAGTCGGGCTGGCGTTGGAATAAGCTGTTTTCGACGTAATAAGTCTGGTCCACATGTTCTTGCGCCAATATGGGCGAGCCGGCGGCCACCCGTCCGATCAGCGGCAAGCACAATTGGGCTAGTCCGGGTAGGGACAGCGAGAATTGTTTGGAGCGGCTGCTTTGGATGTTGCGCAGTGTCTCGCCGCGCAAGCGGATGCCACGCGAGGTGCCGCTGACCAGCTCTATCATGCCCTTGCGGGCCAGCGCTTGCAAATGCTCCTCCGCCGCATTGGCCGACTTAAAGCCCAGCTCAGTCGCGATTTCGGCGCGGGTAGGGGGTGCGCCGGTTTGTGCAATCGCGGTTTCGATGAGCGTGAGAATTTGCTGCTGGCGGGCAGTGAGTTTGGGGGCATCTAGCATACGGACTCCTTGAAGGTGGTCAGGACAGGCTGGGTTTGCAAACAGACTGTGAACTTTCACAGTAACTGTATTTTTATCCAGTTTTAATTTTTTTGCAAGGATTTTTTTGTTATGGCTGATTCCATCGTCTTTTTGGGCACCGGCGGCACGATTGCCGGGAGCGCATCCAGCGCCCAAGACAACCTCTCCTACACCTCAGGCCGAGTGGCGCTGGGCGACTTGCTGGGCTCGCTACCGGGTTTGTCCGAGCGTTTGGGCGGGTGCGATTTACGGCATGAACAAGTATTTCAGGAGGACAGCAAGGACCTCGACCCCAGCCATTGGCGGGTCCTGGCTGCGCGTGTAGAACATCATTTGGGTAGCGCCACGGTGCGGGGGGTGGTGCTTACCCATGGCACGGATACGCTGGAGGAGACCGCCTTCTTTCTGGCGAGAACTTTGCCTGCCTCATTGCTGGCGGCTAAGCCCGTGGTCATGACTTGCGCCATGCGCCCATCTACATCCCTTTCACCGGATGGTCCGCAAAACCTGCGCGACGCTACCTTGCTTGCGTGCTCCCAAGGCGCGCATGGTGTGATGCTGGTGTGCCAAGGTCAGGTGTTTGATGGCGCGCAGGTACAAAAAAATCACCCCTACCAGCTCAACCCTTTTGACGCGGGTGACTATGGCCTGGTCGGTCTGGTGGAGGAAAGCCAGTTGCGATTACTGGGCGGCTGGCCCTTGCCCATCCCAAGTCGGGCGGTCCAGACTTTGGCGGGGAAGTCCGACTCGGTCCAGGCCTTTCCCAGGGTAGAAATCGTTTTCAACCATAACGGTGCCGATGGTGCCATAGTGCGGGCGTTGTGCGCGCAGCCGGTATCCAGCGATGCGCCGGTGCAGGGCCTTGTGCTGGCGGGCACTGGCAATGGCACGGTGCACCGGGGGCTGGAAGCGGCGCTTTGGCAGGCCCAAAGCCAGGGCGTGACGGTGGTGCGCACGACGCGCTGCGCGCGCGGGCGGGTGCTGCCCCGCGCCGATGGACGTGGCCAAGAGTTCCCCATTTTGGAACTAAGTCCTGTGAAAGCCCGGATCGAGCTGATGTTGCAACTGGCCGCGCGCTCCATCGCAAACTAATTGCCGCCGGTTCCCGACGGCAGCGGACCTAAAGCCTCTGGCTTGGCGGCCCTGCCGCGCCCTAGCCGCCTGTTTTGAAGGGCGGACCGGCCAGCCGCAATCCCGCTTTCAGGCCTTTTTTCTTAAACCAGCCCTGGTTGACCTCCAGAACAAAGCGCACCGGCTTGGCCGAGCAGTGTGACTGGGTGCTGTGGGGCTGCATGTCTTGCAGGTTGACCACCGTGCCATCGTCAGCGACAAAAGCGGCCGTCAGGGGAATCAAGGTATTTTTCATCCAGAAACATTGCTGTTTTGGCTCGGGGAAAATAAACAACATGCCTTCGTGCTGTGGCATCTCGGCGCGATGCATCAGGCCGGTAGCCTGTTGCGCCGGCGTGCTGGCAATTTGCACTTCGATTTGATGGAAACCGGCAGTAAGGGTAGTACGCGCAAGGCCGGTTTGGGCTTGCTCCTGCGCCATGAGCGGGCCTATGGCCGCCAGAAAAGCCACGGTGCTGAGTGTGCGGAGGAGGAAGTTCATAGCCTGATTGTGCTTTAGCTTGGAAGTGCAGCTGGGCAAATATAAGGGTGTTTAAACTGGTGCGGCCCGTGGCCGCAGGGTGCGTGCATAGCCTGCCCCCATCTTGATTTATGACAGTATCGCGTAAAGGTTTGTGTCTAAAATTGACCTGTCCAATCAAAAAAAGCCTGCGAACCCTTCGGTAAACAGGCCTTGCAGGCGGCATTACACCGTCTGATTCAACATCAAAGAGACTTATTTCATGTACCAGCACATCAAAATTCCCGCCCAAGGCCAAAAAATCACCGTCAACGCCGATTTTTCCCTGAACGTTCCTGACGAGCCCATCATCCCCTTCATTGAAGGGGACGGCACGGGGCTGGACATTACGCCGGTGATGCTCAAAGTGGTGGATGCGGCGGTGGCCAAATGCTACGGTGGCAAGCGCAAAATACATTGGATGGAGGTGTATGCTGGGGAAAAGTCCACCAATGTCTATGGCCCGGACGTTTGGCTACCCGAAGAAACCCTGCACGCGATCCGAGACTATGTGGTCTCCATCAAAGGCCCGCTGACCACCCCAGTCGGTGGCGGTATCCGGTCCTTGAATGTGGCTTTGCGCCAAGAACTTGACTTGTACGTCTGCCTGCGGCCCATCCAATACTTCGACGGTGTGCCCAGCCCAGTCAAAGAGCCACACAAGACCGATATGGTCATCTTCCGCGAAAATTCAGAGGATATTTACGCTGGAATCGAGTTTGAAGCCGAGTCCGACAAGGCCAAAAAGTTGATCAAGTTCCTGACCGAGGAAATGGGCGTTACAAAAATACGTTTCCCAAACACCTCTGGTATCGGTATCAAGCCGGTGTCACGCGAAGGCACCGAGCGGCTGGTACGCAAAGCCATCCAATACGCCATTGACAATGATAAGCCCAGCGTGACCATTGTCCATAAGGGCAATATCATGAAGTTCACCGAAGGCGGCTTTCGCGACTGGGCTTACGGCCTAGCGCAAAAAGAATTCGGCGCCCAACTGGTCGATGGCGGGCCTTGGTGCAAATTTAAAAACCCTAGGACGGGTCGTGAAATTACCGTCAAAGACAGTATTGCCGACGCCTTTTTGCAACAAATCCTGCTGCGTCCCGCCGAGTACAGCGTTATCGCCACACTCAATCTCAATGGCGACTATGTGTCGGACGCTTTAGCAGCCCAGGTGGGAGGTATTGGCATCGCCCCAGGTGCCAACCTCAGCGATACGGTGGCCATGTTCGAGGCGACCCATGGCACGGCGCCCAAATATGCGGGTAAAGACTACGTCAACCCCGGCTCCGAAATTTTGTCAGCTGAAATGATGCTGCGGCACATGGGCTGGAAAGAAGCGGCCGATTTGATCATCAGTTCGATGAAAAAATCCATTCTTAGCAAGAAGGTCACCTATGACTTTGCCCGTCTGATGGATGGGGCAACCCAGGTCAGCTGCTCCGGCTTTGGCCAGGTCATGATCGACCAGATGTAAACGCCTGCGGGACTTTGCCCGCCTGCGGATGCTTGCCCAAACGCCAGTTGCGCGCCTGCGTAACCGGCGTTTTTTTCTTGGTGGGCTTGAATCCGGCCCCAGGCGCTCCAATTACCCTTGGCACTGCGCTAGCATGTGCACACCGATAAAATAGAACGATGGCGACTACCCCACCCAAACCTCCGAGGGAACTACCCCGGCAGACCCCTAAACCTGACGACGGCGGTGGTGCCATCGTGCTGGAGCGCCTGCCGCAAAAAGTGCAGCCGCCGTCCATGCACCAAGTGCTGATGCTCAATGATGACTTCACCCCCATGGAGTTCGTAGTGGGCGTGATCCAAGAATTTTTTTCCAAAGATTTGGCCACAGCAACCCAAATCATGCTGAAAATCCACATCGATGGAAGAGGGGTTTGCGGGGTTTACACCCGCGACGTGGCGGCCACCAAGGTGGACCAGGTCATGGATGCCGCCCAAAAGGCGGGACATCCCTTGCAGTGTGTCAGTGAGCCTGTGGGCTAGAAGGCGATAGAACGTAATGAGTTGTGGTGACCGCTGGGGCGGCCCACCGAAGGTAAATACATGCATACGATGAAGGAACAGACATGATCGCCCAGGAATTAGAAGTCAGCCTGCATATGGCCTTTGTTGAGGCCCGCCAGCAGCGGCACGAATTTATAACCGTGGAGCACCTATTGCTCGCTTTGCTGGATAACCCCAGCGCCGCCGAAGTCTTGCGCGCCTGCTCGGCCAACGTCGATGAATTGCGCAAGTCGCTCACCCATTTCATTAAGGACAACACGCCCCAAGTAGCCGGGGTAGATGAGGTCGATACCCAGCCGACCCTGGGCTTTCAGCGGGTCATCCAGCGCGCCATCATGCATGTGCAGTCCACCGGCAGCGGTAAAAAAGAGGTGATGGGTAGCAATGTGCTGGTAGCCATCTTTGGCGAAAAAGATTCTCACGCGGTCTATTACCTGCACCAACAGGGTGTCACCCGCTTGGACGTGGTCAATTTCATCGCCCATGGCATCAAAAAGAGCGATCCGCCTGAAGCCGCAAAAGGCAGCGAGGCTGGGCCTGAGACCGAAGAAGCCTCTAGCGAGAAAAACGAAAAAGCGTCTCCGCTTGAGCAGTACACCCAGAATTTGAACCAGTTGGCCAAAGACGGCAAGATCGACCCCTTGATCGGGCGCGAGTACGAAGTCGAGCGCGTGATTCAGATTTTGTGCCGCCGCCGAAAAAACAATCCCCTGCTGGTGGGTGAAGCTGGCGTGGGAAAAACTGCGATTGCCGAGGGACTGGCCTGGCGGATTTCCCAAAAAGACGTACCCGAAGTGTTGGCTGATGCGGTGGTGTATTCCCTGGATATGGGCGCATTGCTGGCAGGCACCAAATACCGGGGCGATTTTGAGCAGCGCCTCAAGGGCGTGCTCAAATCCCTTAAAGACCGCCCCAATGCTGTGCTTTTCATTGACGAAATCCACACCTTAATCGGTGCTGGCGCGGCTTCCGGTGGCACCTTGGATGCGTCAAATCTGCTCAAGCCCAGCCTAAGCTCGGGTCAGCTCAAGTGCATTGGCGCAACCACATTTACCGAATACCGCGGGATTTTCGAAAAAGACGCCGCCTTGTCCCGACGCTTCCAAAAGATTGACGTAGTAGAGCCTACGATCGAGCAGACGGTGGAGATTCTCAAAGGCCTTAAATCCCGCTTTGAGGAGCACCACAAAGTCAAATACGCCGTTGCTGCGTTGCAGGCCGCCGCTGAGTTGAGCGCCAAGTACATTAACGACCGGCACTTGCCCGACAAAGCGATTGATGTGATTGATGAAGCTGGGGCTGCCCAGCAGATCCTAGCCCCTAGCAAGCGCAAAAAGACCATTTCCAAGACAGAAGTCGAGGAAATAGTGGCCAAAATTGCCCGGATTCCTCCGGCCAATGTCTCTAATGACGACCGCGGCAAACTCAAAACCCTAGATCGCGATCTCAAAAGCGTGGTTTTTGGTCAGGACAAAGCGCTCGACGTACTGGCCTCTGCGGTCAAAATGGCCCGCTCCGGGCTGGGTCGGGCGGATAAGCCTATTGGCTCTTTCCTGTTCAGTGGCCCCACCGGCGTGGGCAAAACTGAAGCGGCCAAGCAGTTGGCCTACATCATGGGTATTGAGTTGCTGCGCTTTGACATGAGTGAGTACATGGAGCGCCATGCGGTCAGCCGTTTGATCGGCGCACCTCCGGGATATGTCGGTTTTGACCAGGGCGGCTTGTTGACCGAGGCCGTCACCAAAAAACCGCATTGTGTGTTGCTGCTCGACGAGATCGAAAAAGCGCATCCGGATATTTTCAATGTGTTGCTACAGGTCATGGACCACGGCACCTTGACCGATAACAACGGACGCAAGGCCGATTTCCGTAATGTGATCATCATCATGACCACTAACGCGGGTGCCGAAACCATGAACAAGGCCACGATCGGTTTTACCAATCCCCGTGAAGCGGGCGATGAAATGATCGATATCAAGCGCTTGTTCACTCCCGAGTTCCGCAACCGGCTCGATGCGATTGTGGGCTTTAAGGCCCTGGACGAAAACGTCATCTTGCGGGTGGTGGACAAGTTCTTGTTGCAACTGGAAACCCAGTTGTCCGAGAAGAAGGTGGAAGTTACCTTCACGGACAAACTGCGCAAGCACTTGGGCAAGAAGGGCTTTGATCCGCTCATGGGCGCGCGACCCATGCAGCGCCTGATTCAGGACACCATCCGCCGGGCTTTAGCCGACGAATTGCTGTTCGGTCGTCTGACCGACGGTGGCCGCCTAACGGTGGATCTGGACGACAAAGACGAGTCCAAAACCGAAGTTTTGCTCGATATCCAGCCGCTGCCTAAGCGAGAAGGGCGATCCAAGTCGGAAGAGGCAACCGCTACCTGATGTAAAATCAGCAGGCTTTGCAAGGCGCGCTGGTGGATAGCCAGCGCGGCGGCGAAGTTAATCACAAACCGGTTCTATCAAGGTGTTCCTCTTGGGCCATGTCGCCCTAGAGGAAAAATCGAACCGGATTTAAGACCTAACCTTTGGAGTATTTATGTCAGTCACCATGCGTGAAATGCTGGAAGCGGGCGTCCACTTCGGACACCAAACCCGTTTTTGGAACCCCAAGATGGCCCCATTTATCTTTGGCCATCGCAACAAAATCCACATCATCAACCTGGAAAAGTCCTTGCCGATGTTCCAGGAGGCCAGCAAGTTTGTGCGCCAACTGTCGGCCAAACGTGGCACGGTCTTGATGGTCGGCACTAAGCGCCAGGCGCGTGACACCGTGGCGATGGAAGCCAAACGCGCAGGTATGCCTTTTGTGGACCAGCGTTGGCTTGGCGGCATGTTGACAAACTTTAAGACGGTGAAAACCTCGATTAAGCGTCTCAAGGACATGAAGATCGAACAGGAAGCCGGCCTTGATGCGATGAGCAAAAAAGAACAGCTGATGTTTGCCCGCGAATTAGCCAAGCTGGAAAAAGACATTGGTGGCATTCAAGATATGGCGACCTTGCCCGACGCCATTTTTGTGATTGACGTGGGCTACCACAAGATTGCAATCGCAGAAGCGCGCAAACTGGGCATTCCGCTCATTGGCGTGGTGGACTCCAATCACTCCCCCGAAGGCATTGATTACGTCATTCCCGGTAACGACGATTCCTCCAAGGCCGTAACCTTGTACGCTCGCGGTATTGCCGATGCAGTGCTCGAAGGCCGCGCCAACGCGGTCGATGACCTTGTCAAGGCCGTCGTGGCAGAGAGTGAAGACGAGTTTGTCGAGGTTGAAGAGGCTGCTTAAGCGCGCCCGTAACCCTTAAAAGGGGGCTTGCTAGCCCCTTTTTTTTAGCAAAGAAACCGATTAATTTGTTTACGGAGTAAAGAAATGGCAGCAATTACTGCAAGCATGGTCGCTGAACTGCGCGGCAAAACCGATGCACCCATGATGGAATGCAAAAAAGCGCTTACCGAGGCCGATGGCGACATGGTCAAGGCCGAAGAATTATTGCGCGTGAAATTGGGTAGTAAAGCCGGTAAAGCGGCTGCCCGCGTCACTGCCGAGGGCGTGGTAGCGATCGCCAGCGATGCGGCTGGCAGCGCGATGATTGAGGTCAATTGCGAAACTGATTTCGTGACTAAAAACGACATTTTCCTGGCGCTGGCCCATGGGGCTGCCCAGTTGGTGGCCCAGCACAATCCGGCAGATCTGGCCGCGTTGGGGGGTTTGCCCTTTAGCCTAGGCGGCTTTGGTCCGACCTTGGAAGATGTCCGCAAAGGTCTGATCGGAAAAATTGGCGAAAACATGACTTTCCGCCGCTTCCAGCGTTTTGCATCGGGTGTCCAAGTGGCTTCCTATTTGCATGGCACGCGTATTGGTGTGGTGGTGCAATTCGATGGCGATGCCGTAGCCGCCAAGGACGTGGCAATGCACGTGGCCGCTATGAAGCCAGTGTCCTTGTCCAGTGCTGACGTTCCTGCAGACTTGGTGGAGCGCGAGCGCTCTGTAGCGGCAGCCAAAGCCGCCGAAGATGCGGCCGTGGCAACTGCAGCGGGCAAGCCTGTGCAGTCGGCTGAAATTGTGACCAAACGCATTGAAGGTGGTGTGCAGAAATACCTCAAAGAGGTCTCGCTGCTGAACCAGACCTTTGTGAAGAATGACAAGCAGACGGTGGAGCAAATGCTCAAAGGCTGCGCTACGACAGTTCATGGCTTTACCCTGTATGTGGTGGGCGAGGGCATCGAAAAGCGAGTCGATGATTTTGCCGCCGAAGTGGCCGCGCAGGTGGCTGCCGCCAAACAGGGCGCCTAAATTTTGCCAAACTGCCATGCCCGCGTTGGACATTGACCAAATGGCCGCATGGCGGCATCAAAATATTTACTAACTTGCCGCACCCGGATGCTGACATGACCCAGATAAAGCCCGCCTACAGTCGAATTTTGTTGAAACTGTCTGGCGAGGCCCTGATGGGTGATGACCAGTTTGGTATCAATCGCGACACCATCGTGCGTATGGTGGACGAAATTGCTGAAGTCACCCGTTTGGGCGTGCAGCTTGCGGTGGTGATTGGCGGGGGTAATATTTTCCGTGGCGTGGCCGGTGGCTCCGTCGGTATGGACCGCGCAACTGCCGACTACATGGGCATGTTGGCGACCGTCATGAATGCCTTGGCGCTTGGCGACACCATGAACAAGGCTGGCTTGACTGCCCGAGTTATGTCGGCTATCGGCATTGAGCAAGTGGTAGAGCCTTATGTGCGACCTAAAGCCCTGCAATACCTGGAAGAAGGCAAGGTGGTTATTTTCGCCGCCGGAACCGGTAATCCGTTTTTTACGACCGATACCGCCGCTGCCTTGCGGGGCGCCGAAATTGGAGCGCAGATTGTGCTCAAGGCCACCAAGGTGGATGGGGTCTACGACGCAGACCCAAAAAAAGTGCCTACCGCCAAGCGCTATGCCAGCCTGACTTTTGATAGCGCCATGCAGCAAAATCTGGGCATCATGGACGCGGCGGCTTTTGCCCTATGCCGCGATCAGAAATTACCGATCAAAGTTTTCTCAATTTTCAAGCACGGCGCGCTCAAGCGTGTGGTGATGGGTGAGGACGAGGGCACGCTGGTGCATGTTTGAATTTTTGGAGTGAAGAGTATGACGATCGCAGACATCCGGGGCCACATGGAAGGCAAGATGGACCAGTCCATCGCTAATTTCAAAAATACCTTGACCAAAGTGCGCACTGGGCGCGCCAACCCGGCATTGCTCGACACGGTGCAGGTGGAGTACTACGGCTCCATGGTCCCCCTGAGCCAGGTGGCCAACCTCAATTTGATCGATGCCCGCACGATTGGTATTCAGCCTTGGGAAAAGGGTATGGGTGCGAAAATTGAAAAAGCGATTCGCGAGAGTGATTTGGGTTTGAACCCGGCTTCAATGGGCGATTTGATCCGCGTCCCCATGCCGATGATGACCGAGGAGCGCCGCAAGGAATTGACGAAGGTTGTCAGGAGCGAAGGCGAAAACGCCAAAATTGCCATCCGTAATTTGCGCCGCGAAGCCAATGACGCAGTCAAAAAATTGGAAAAAGACAAAGAGGTTTCGGAAGACGACCAAAAGCGTTCCGAGGCAGACATCCAAAAATTGACCGATCGCTACATTGCCGACGTCGATAAGTTGGTTGCCGCTAAAGAGCAAGAGATCATGGCCGTATAGGCGCCCTGAACATGGCCACCAACGCGCAGACCGGCCCCTACTCCAAAGCGCAAGCCCGGTGCGCCGCAGTGGTGGGCGCTTCTTGCTACCTCACACGCCCATGCTAAAGCAGCGCATCATTACCGCCGTGCTGCTCCTGGCGGTTTTGATTCCATCGGTTTGGGCCGATGATCCCTGGGCCTTTGTGCTTTTGACCGCTTTGATGATGGGCGCGGCCGGTTGGGAATGGGCGCGCTTATGTGCCTGGTCCAGTGGGCCCGCGCGCGCTAGTGGGCTGGGCTTTGCCTTGCTGTGTTTTATTTTTTGGCGTGAAGGCGGGACCGCTCAGGCCTGGCCTTGGTTGTGGTGGGCCGTCGGTTCGGCCTGGGTTTTGCTGGCTGCAGGTCTTTTGCATGGTGGGGTAGATGCATGGCTGCGCGTGCCTGCAACGCTTCGCTGGGGCGCTGGCATGGTGGCCTTGTTTGCCGCCTGGGTGGCGCTGGTACAAGCCCGCGCCATGGGCGTTAACTTTTTGCTTTCGGTATTTGTGCTGGTATGGGGCGCAGATGTCGCGGCGTATTTTTGCGGTCGTCTGTGGGGTGGTCGCTGGATTTCACGCAAACTGGCGGTGGCGATCAGTCCAGGCAAGACCTGGGAGGGTGCTCTAGGTGGCCTAGTGCTGGTGATGCTTGTGGCATTCACCTGGCGCCAATGGGAGGCTGCGAACCAGTGGGGCGCTTTAAGCCTTTACGGGAGACTCTGGGAGGGCGGCCCTGTATTTCTAGTGGTATCGGTCGCGTTTTTAACGACTATGAGTGTGGCGGGGGATTTGCTTGAATCGCTGTTTAAGCGCGCAGCCGGTGTGAAGGACAGTAGTGGCTTGTTGCCAGGCCATGGCGGCGTGCTGGACCGTATTGATGCCTTGTTGCCCGTGCTGCCGCTGGCAATGTTGTTGTGTGTTCTCTGAGAGGGTACTTGCGCATGGAGGCAGCGATTCAAACCGTCAGTATCTTGGGCTCCACGGGCTCTATTGGTGTCAATACTTTAGATGTGATTGCACGCCAACCGGACCGCTACCGGGTTTTTGCCCTCAGCGCCCATAGCCGGGTTGACACCATGACTGCCCAATGCATGCAATTTAAGCCGCGCTATGCGGTGATGGTCAGCGAGCCGCATGCCCGCGAACTCAGACGCGCACTGGCTGATCTGGGCTTGCGCACCGAAGTGCTGTCGGGCCCCCAAGCTTTGGAATGGGTGGCTAAGCACGATGAGGTCACTACGGTGATGGCGGCTATCGTTGGCGCTGCGGGATTGGCTTCTTGCATCGCCGCCGCTTTGGCGGGCAAGCGGCTGCTTTTAGCCAACAAAGAGGCCTTGGTGGTGGGCGGAGCATTTTTTATGGAAGCGGTCCAGCGCGGCGGGGCCACACTCTTGCCGATTGACAGCGAGCACTCGGCGATTTTTCAATCTTTGCCGGAAAACCCGCAGGTCTGGTCGTCGGTGATCGACAAAATTATTTTGACCGCTTCGGGTGGGCCGTTTCGTGCGCGTGATCCGGCCACTTTGCGTTATGTCACCCCGCAGGAGGCCTGCGCCCACCCTAATTGGGTAATGGGCCGCAAGATTTCAGTGGATTCGGCCACCATGATGAACAAAGCGCTGGAGGTGATCGAGGCCAAGTTTTTGTTTGGCGTGGCTCCTAAGACCATTGAGGTCATCATCCATCCGCAAAGCGTCATTCATTCCATGGTGCAATATGTGGACCATTCGGTCGTAGCTCAGCTGGGGACGCCGGATATGCGTGGGCCTATTGCGTATGGTCTGGCATGGCCGGGCCGCCATGTTTCGGGTGCCAGTGCCATCGACTTCGCTAGCCTTTCGGCCCTGACCTTCGAAACCTTTTCCCATCCGGACCACCAGCAACGTTTTCCCGGATTGAAGCTGGCCTGGGAGGCGCTCGACGCGGTGCCCGGCACGACGGCGGTTCTCAACGCCGCCAATGAGGTGGCGGTTGCGGCCTTCCTGGAGGGGCAAATCCGCTTTGACCAGATTCATGCAGTCAATCTGGAGACCTTGGCACGTTTTGTTCCAGCAGCCCCCGTTTCCCTGCACGACCTTTTAGCGATCGACCAGGAGGCCCGCTCCCAAGCAGGTTGCCAAGTTTCTGCCCTGCGGGCCGCATCCTGAGACCGTTATGATGCGGCATGCCGTCACCTGCCGCTGAGGCCTATTTTGGGCTTTGCGCAGCACACTCGCACTTTCTTTCACTATGCAATACCCATTCGCGCACCTTTTCCGTATTTTCGCTACGCTGGTCCTTGCCATGTCCGCCCAAGTGGCCATGGCGCTGACCCCTTTTGTAATCCAAGACATTCGCGTTGAAGGCTTGCAACGGGTCGAAGCCGGTACTGTATTTGCCTCCCTGCCGGTGCGTGTGGGTGATAGTTATTCTGATGAGATGGCGTCGACTTCGATCAAGGCCTTGTACGCTTTGGGCTTGTTTAATGATGTGCGTATCCGCGTGGATGGCGCGGTGTTGATGGTGCTTGTTGCCGAGCGACCCATTGTCGGGTCGGTCACCTTCACCGGCACCAAAGAGTTCGACAAAGACGTGCTGGTTAAGGCGCTTAAAGACATCGGTCTAGCCGAGGGGCGTCCATTTGACAAGGCACTGGCAGACAAAGCAGAGCAGGAGCTCAAGCGCCAGTACATCAACCGCAGCATGTATGCCGCTGAAATGGTCACCACGGTGACCCCCGTCGAAGGTAACCGTGTCAATCTGAGCTTCGCTGTCAGCGAAGGGGATACCGCAAAAATCAGGTCAATAAAAATCGTTGGCAATCAGACTTTTTCCGAAAGTACTTTGCTGGGTTTATTCGATTTGGATACAGGGGGCTGGCTGAGCTGGTACACCAAGTCTGATCGTTACGCGCGCTCTAAGCTCAATGCCGACATCGAGTCACTGCGCTCTTATTACCTGTCGCGCGGCTATTTAGAGTTCACGGTGGACTCGACCCAGGTCACCATCGCGCCTAACAAACAGGATATCGGTATCACTCTCAACATCACCGAAGGTGAGCGCTTCGTCGTATCGAAAGTCAGTTTGGCCGGTAATTTTCTGGAAAAAGAGGCGCAGTTCCAGGCCTTGGTGGCCATCAGTGCCGGCGAACCCTATAACGTGAATGAAGTGGCGCAGACCACTAAAGCCTTTACTGATTTTTATGCCAACTTCGGCTATGCGTTTGCGCAAGTTGAGGCGCAAACCAATATTGACCGCAGTACCAACCGGGTGGAGATCACACTCAAAGCGGATCCCTCGCGCAGGGTATATGTACGGCGCATCAATATTGGCGGCAACGACACGACCCGCGACGAAGTGGTACGCCGCGAGTTCCGTCAAATGGAGTCGGCTTGGTACGACGGTGAAAAAATCCGCGCCTCGCGCAACCGGGTGGACCGTTTAGGCTACTTCAAAGAGGTTACCCTGGATACCTTGGAAGTGCCTGGTTTCCCCGACCAGGCCGATCTGCTCGTTACTGTGGTTGAAAAGCCCACGGGCAGCCTGTCCTTGGGGGCTGGTTATTCGAGTGCCGATGGACTCGGCCTGAATTTTGGTTTCAAGCAGGACAATGCTTTTGGCTCCGGCAGCTCCATCGGTATCGAGGTCAACACCAGCAAACTCAATACTACCTACGTGTTCAGCACCACCGATCCGTATTTCACCCAGGATGGCGTTTCGCGCAGCTTTGACCTCTACTACCGAACCACGCGACCCTATGCCGACGTCAACAGCTATGCTTTAAAGAACGTTGGAACCAGCCTGCGTTTCGGAGTTCCCTTCTCCGAAACAGATACGGTGTACTTTGGTGCTGGCTATGACCTAACGACGATCGAACCGGGCACCTTGCTTCCCCAAGCATTCGAGGATTTTGCCAACACGTTTGGGTATACCGCCTCGGCGCTTCCTTTGACTATCGGCTGGGGCCGCGACACGCGAGACAGCGGCGTGGTTCCCAGCAGCGGTCGTTTGCTCAAAGCCAATGCAGAGTGGAGCGTAGCGGGGGATTTGACTTATCTGCGCGGCACCACGCAGGCGCAAGAGTTTTTTGCGCTTAGCAAGCGGATAACCCTGGCGTTCAATGGAGAGCTTTCAGTGGGTGCACCGACCAATGGCCAGGTCTATCCTTTGTTTAAAAATTACTATTCAGGCGGTATCGGGTCCGTTCGCGGCTTTGAACCTGGAAGTCTGACTACCGGGGCGCAGCGTGCACTGGGTGCGGTGGCCACAGGCGGAACCAAAAAGTTGACCATGAATGCGGAAATTTTGTCACCCCTTCCTGGCGGTGGTACGGACCGCACCTTGCGCATGTATGCATTTTTAGATGCCGGTGGCCTGTATGGCCCGGATGAGGGTATCGCCTTAGGGGATTTACGCTCGTCCGTGGGCGTGGGCATTAGCTGGATATCGCCGGTAGGTCCGTTGCGCCTATCCTATGCCAAACCTATCTCTCAGTTCGATAGCGATAAAATCCAGTATCTTCAATTCACAATTGGAACCACTTTCTGATGAAACTGCTCAATCAAATTTCTGTTTTTGCGCTTTGCGCTTCCGGACTCCTGTCCTCCTCGTTTGCGCAGGAATCGCGCTTGGCGTATGTCAATACCCAACGCATCACGACCGAGTCTTCGATTGCGAAGGCGGCGCAGACTAAATTGGAGCAAGAGTTCTCCAAGCGCGGCAAAGAGTTGACCGATTTGCAGGCAGGCTTAAAAGCCTTTGGCGAGAAGTTTGACCGCGATGCGCCGACCTTGACCGAATCGCAGCGCGTCGCCCGCCAAAAAGAAGGCGCTGACCTCAACCGCGATTTGCAACGCAAGCAGCGTGAGTACCAGGAAGACCTCAACGGTCGGCGCAACGAAGAGTTGCAGCAAGTGCTAGAAAAAGCCAATAAAGCGGTACGCAAAGTTGCCGATGACGAAAAATACGATTTGGTTGTGCAGGAAGTCGTGTACAGCAATGGGCGCCACGACATCACAGATAAAGTTCTCAAGCTCTTGAATACTTCGGGCGCCAAGTAAGCTCGAACCCGCGACTTGCGTGCCTGACATCCGCCTGCACGACATCATTGCAGCTCTCGGTGGCGAGCTGCATGGCGATGGCGACACGCTGATCCGTACGCTGGCGCCCTTAGAGAGCGCGGGACCGGGGGCCCTGAGTTTTGTCAGCCATCCCAAGTACCGGCAAGGGCTGGCCAGCTCTAAAGCCTCTTGCCTTGTCGTTCCGCCCGATTTAAAAGACATGGCCCTAGCGCGTGGGGCCTGCATTGTTTCTGAGGCACCCTATCTCTATTTCGCGCGACTTACCCAATGGTGGCGCAAGGCCTTGGATGCGCAGCGCACACCACCAGTCCCGCAAGGCGGCATACACCCCAGCGCGGTGGTGGACGCTTCGGCCCAGGTGCATCGCAGTGCCACGATCGGGCCTTTGTGTGTCATCGAGCGGGGCGCTCGTATAGGCGCACACACCCGTTTGCGTGCCAGAGTAACGATAGGCGAAGACTGCACCATAGGCCAACGCTGCCTTTTGCATTCGGGTGTGGTCATTGGCGCGGACGGCTTTGGCTTTGCACCCGATGGCGACCGCTGGGAAAAAATTGAGCAATTAGGTGCGGTGTCTATCGGCGACGATGTGGAAATTGGCGCCAATACCTGCGTGGATCGCGGCGCCTTGCAAGACACGGTGATCGAAGACGGCGTCAAGCTGGACAACCTGATACAGGTTGGGCACAACGTTCGCATCGGGCGCAATACGGCGATTGCCGGTTGCGCTGGCATTGCCGGCAGCGCCATCATCGGCCCGCAATGCACGATTGGCGGTGGCGCAATTGTCTTGGGGCATTTAGAAATCGCCGCCCATGTGCATATTTCTGCGGGCACGCTGGTTAGCAAGTCGATTCGCAAGCCCGGCCATTACACCGGCATTTTTCCACTCGATGAAAATGCCAGCTGGGAGCGTAATGCTGCCTCGCTCAAACAACTGCACCGCTTGCGCGAGCGGATTAAACAACTCGAAAGTGACGTCAAAAAATGATGGACATCCACCAGATTCTCAAACAACTACCGCACCGCTACCCGTTTTTGATGGTGGACCGGGTGTTGGAAATCGACAAAGGCAAGACCATCAAGGCCTTGAAGAATGTCACCATCAACGAGCCCTTTTTCGAGGGGCATTTTCCGCACCGCCCGGTGATGCCTGGCGTCCTAATGCTCGAAGCGCTGGCCCAGGCCGCGGCCCTGCTGGCCTTTGACGCGATGGATGCCTCGCCCAACGACCAATCGGTGTATTACTTTGCCGGCATTGACGCGGCGCGCTTCAAGCGACCCGTAGAGCCTGGGGATCAATTGGTGTTGGAGGTGGAATTGCTACGTATGAAAGCGGGCATTTTCAAGTTCAAAACCCGCGCTAGCGTAGCTGGAGAGACGGCTGTGGAGGCTGAGTTGACCTGCGCCATGCGCAGCATCGCGCACAAGGATTGATATGAGCGGCATTCATCCCACCGCCTTGATTGATGCGGGCGCTGAGCTCGACACGGGCGTGACCGTGGGCCCGTACACGGTTGTGGGCCCGCATGTGCGCATTGGCGCGGGCACGACTATCGGCGCCCATTGCGTCATTGAAGGCCATACCACCATAGGGCGGGATAACCGGATATTTCAGTTCAACTCGCTAGGTGCCGTTCCCCAGGATAAGAAATACAGCGGCGAGCCCTGTGAACTGGTCATCGGCGAGCGCAACACCATTCGCGAGTTTTGCACCTTCAATATCGGTTCGCCCGGCGATGTAGGCGTCACCCGCGTGGGCGACGACAACTGGATCATGGCCTATGTGCACCTGGCGCACGATTGCCAGGTCGGCAACCACACCATATTTGCGAACAACTCCCAACTGGCCGGCCATGTGCAGGTGGGCGATTGGGTGATATTGGGCGGCTTTACGGTCGTGCACCAGTTTGTCCGTATCGGTGCGCACAGCATGACGGCTATGTGTTCGTTGCTGTTCGCCGATTTGCCGCCTTTCGTGATGTGCCAAGGTCAGCCGGCGGCTGCGCGCTCCATGAATTACGAAGGCTTGCGCAGGCGTGGTTTCTCGCCCGAGCGCATTGCTGGCGTTAAAGCTATGCACAAAGCCTTGTACCGCCAGGACCTGAGCCTAGAGGCGGCGCAGGCGCACATTGCAGCCATCAGCCAGACGCAAGCGCAATGCGAACCGGACGTGCGCATGATGAATGACTTCCTGCAACAGACCAGTGCCCACCGCGGCATCGTTCGCTGAACGTGGACCGCTCCGGCGCCGCGCTGAGCGCTCTGGCGATGGTGGCAGGCGAAGCCTCTGGCGACCTGCTGGCCGCCTTGCTATTGCAGGCGGTGCATCAGCGCTGGGCCGGTGTGCATGTATCTGGCATAGGTGGCCCGCGTATGGCCGAGCAAGGCTTTGAGGCCTGGTGGCCGCACCACAAACTGGCGGTGCACGGACTGGGTTGGGATGTGCTGCTGCGCTACCGCGAGATTGTGGGCATCCGCAAGCAGTTATTGGCGCGCTTAGTCGAAAACCCTCCGTCGCTTTTTATCGGCGTGGACGCGCCTGATTTCAATCTTCATTTAGAAGCACAATTGCGCGCGCGTGGCGTTAAAACCCTGCACTTTGTTTGCCCCTCGGTTTGGGCTTGGCGCGCTGAACGCTTGCACACGATGCGGCGCAGTGTGGACCATGTGCTATGCCTTTTTCCCTTTGAGCCGGCCTTGTTGGCGCAGCATGGCATAGCCGCCACCTATGTGGGCCACCCGTTGGCGCAAATGATCCCAATGCAAGTGGATCGTTCGGCCGCGCGCCAGCAGCTGGGCTTAGGGCCAGAGGACGACGTGCTGGCCTTGCTGCCGGGTAGTCGCTTGTCCGAAATCCGCTACCTGGCCCCGGTTTTTTTCCAGGCGGCGGCACGCATTGCCAAAGCCCGCCCGCGTGTCAAATTCCTGTTGCCCGCAGTGCCAGGGCTGGAGGCTGTGATTGCGCAAGCAGCGCGTGACAGTGCCATGGCCGAACGGGTGCAGATCGTTTCAGGCCAATCGCACACGGTGTTAGCCGCTTGCGATGCCACCTTGATCGCCAGCGGCACCGCTACTTTGGAGGCCGCATTGTTCAAGCGCCCCATGGTGATTGCCTACCGCATGGGCGCCATGAGCTGGCATTGGATGCGGCGTAAGCGTCTGCAGCCCTGGGTGGGCTTGCCCAATTTTTTGAGCGGGGAATTTGTGGTCCCTGAGTTTTTACAAGACCAGGCGACGCCCCAAGCCTTGGCTGACGCAGCCTTGCATTGGCTCGACTGCAAAGCCTACGACCCGTCCCAATTGCGAGGACTTGAAATGCATTTTGATACTCTGCACGAGCGCCTTCGGCGCGACACGGGTAGCTTGGCCGCTCAAGCCATAGACAATATGCTCCATGCCTAAGCCCATCGGCCTCGTTCAAACCGCTCTCCAATGGGAGGCCGGCGGCTTGGTGGCTGGCGTGGATGAAGCCGGTCGGGGGCCTTTGGCCGGACCGGTGATGGCCGCGGCCGTGATCCTCGATGAGCAGCGTCCCATTGCGTACCTGGCCGACTCCAAAACACTCACACCCAAGCGGCGCGATTTTTTGTTTGATGAAATACGCGCCAAGGCATTGTGCTTTTCCGTGGCGCAGGCTTCGGTAGAGGAAATTGACCAGCTCAACATCCTGCAAGCCACCTTGCTGGCTATGCGCCGGGCGGTGCAGGGCTTGCGTTTGCCGCCTAAATTGGTGTTGGTGGACGGCAACCGGCTTCCGGTTTTGGACATACGGGCCGAAGCCATAGTCAAAGGCGACAGCAAAGTGGCGGCGATATCGGCGGCTTCGATTCTGGCTAAGGTCAGCCGCGATCGCTGGTGCGCCCAGTACCACCAGGAATTTCCGCAATACGGTTTCGACGCCCACAAAGGCTATCCAACGGCGGCGCATCTTGCGGCGCTGCGTGCCCATGGACCTTGCCCAGAGCACCGCAAATCCTTTGGCCCGGTGGCCGCCTTGTTGGTGTGACTGCGCCACAATTCATCAGCTCACGCGATAACCCGCAGTTACGCGCCTTGCGCAAACTCGCGGGCGATAACACCGGCTACCGAAAGTCCAGGCAAGTCTGGGTGGAAGGCGAACATTTGTGCAGCGCCGCTTTGTCGCGCAGCGTGCGGCCCGCCATGACCGTCATCGCCCAAAGCCTGTGGGCCGATGGCCAATCGCCCTGGGCCGGCCTTGCGCCCAACACCTTGGTTTTGCCCGATGCTTTGTTCAAGACCGTGAGCACGCTCGAATCGCCTGGCGCCGTAGGCTTTGTCCTGGACTTAGCTGCTCCGAGCGCGCTGGACGCAGTGGCACCCACCGTGGTGCTGGACCGGGTGCAGGACGCCGGTAACGTCGGATCCATTTTGCGCAGCGCCGCCGCCTTTGGCTTTACCCAGGTGGTCGCCCTGCGCGAGACGGCCGCTCTCTGGTCGCCCAAGGTGTTACGCGCGGGTATGGGCGCGCATTTCGGCCTGACCTTGTTGGAGGCCGTGGATGTGGATGCACTTAAAGGCCTGCGCGTTCCCCTGCTGGTCACCAGTTCGCATGCGGGTGACCTGATACAGACTGAGCGCTTGCCATTTCCCTGCGCCTGGGTTCTTGGGCATGAAGGGCAGGGTGTGTCGCCGGCCCTGCTGGCGCGTGCCGCTTTGCAAGTGCGCATTGGCCAGCCCGGCGGGGAGGAGTCGCTCAATGTCGCCGCCGCCGCCGCCATTTGCCTGCATGCCAGCTGCGCCGGGGCAAGCGCTGGCCCAAACACTGGGTCCCGCCGCCCTTAGCCCAAAAAAAGCCCTCGGTTACAATGGTGGGCTTTTTCGGAACCCGGCGTCTCCCAAGCGCTTCCAAAGCACCATCCCCTACGAATAACAGCTGCCAGAGGCCTCCTCTGGGCGCTTGGGCGCACCCGTAAACGACTCGGAGAAGCCCGTGCTTTTGTCTCTTAAGGGAAATACCCCTCCTGCCATTTTGGCGCTTGCTGATGGCACTGTGTATACCGGCCAATCCATAGGCGCAGCCGGTTCCACCCTGGGTGAGGTGGTTTTCAATACCTCCATGACCGGTTACCAGGAGATCCTGACCGACCCCAGCTATTGCCAGCAAATCGTGACGCTGACCTATCCGCACATCGGAAACTACGGCACCAACGAAGAAGACGTGGAATCTGACCGCGTGCACGCGGCCGGCTTGGTCATCAAAGACCTGCCCCTGGTCGCTTCCAATTTCCGCAGCACCGCGGACCTGAGCCGCTATTTGCGCGGCCATGGCACCGTGGCCATTGCCAACATCGACACTCGGGCACTGACGCGCCATTTGCGTGAACACGGCGCGCAAAACGGCTGCATTCTTGCGCTAGAAGCCGGGCAAGTGGCGGACGACAAGCTGATGGCGCAGGCCGTCCAATCGGCTCGCAGCGCAGCATCAATGACAGGTTTAGACCTGGCCAAAGTGGTGAGCGCCAAACAAGCTTACGCATGGTCGCAGGCCGAGTGGTCTTTGGGCACGGGCTATGCGCAAGCCGGTTCACCGCGCTTTCACGTAGTGGCCTATGACTTTGGCGTGAAGCGCAATATTTTGCGCATGCTGGCAGCGCGCGGCTGCGAATTGACGGTTGTGCCTGCGCAAACTTCCGCCCAAGCAGTGCAGGCCTTGCAGCCGGACGGTGTTTTTCTGAGCAACGGCCCGGGCGACCCACAGCCTTGCGACTATGCAATTGCCGCCTGTGCGGAGTTGATTGAAGCAGGCCTGCCTACGTTTGGCATTTGCCTGGGCCACCAGATCATGGCGCTGGCCTCGGGAGCCAAGACTTTTAAGATGAAATTCGGGCACCACGGCGCCAACCACCCGGTCCAAGAGCTGTCAAGCGGGCGCGTCAGTATCACCAGCCAGAACCATGGCTTTGCCGTGGATCCGCAATCGCTGCCGGCTAATTTGCGGGCCACCCATATCAGCCTGTTTGACAACACTCTCCAAGGCCTGGAGCGTACCGACAAACCAGCGTTTTGTTTTCAGGGGCACCCCGAGGCGTCGCCTGGGCCGCATGACATTGCGTACTTGTTTGACCGTTTCATCCGGGAAATGGAGACTCGCGCGTGAGCTTTTACGGCGTGACCGACTTGTGGACTTATGTGGTCGGTGCGGTCGGCATTATTTTGCTGCCCGGTCCGAATTCACTATTTATTTTGTCGGTTGCCACGGTGCGTGGTGTGCGGCCTGCTTACCGGGGCGCGTTCGGTGTGTTTTTGGGCGATATCGTTTTGCTGGCCCTGGTTGGTCTGGGTGCGGCGGGCCTGATGCGCAGCTATCCAGAGCTGTTCATGGTTGTGAAATACGCGGGTGCGGCTTACTTGGCCTGGGTCGGCATCCAACTGGTGCGAAGCGCGCTGGTCACTGCGCGGGACCCAGCTGATAAGCCCGTGGGCGAAGCGCAATTACCGAGCCACTTAGCCCATCCCTTTCGCCGGGCCTTGCTCATTAGTCTGCTCAACCCCAAGGCAATTTTGTTTTTGTTGTCCTTTTTTGTGCAGTTCATCGACCCGGCCTACCCCCAGCCTTGGCAGCCCTTTCTGATTTTGAGCGCCATCGTGATGGTCTGTAGTGCAGTCTATTTGAGTTGCTTGATTTTTGCCGGTGCGCGACTGGCCGCAGTGTTTCGCCGCCGCCCAGATCTTTCCGCCGGTCTGTCCGGCGCGGTGGGGACCTTGTTTGTGTGGTTTGGTGTAAAGCTGGCTGGTGCCAGTTTGGCCTGAGACGCGACTAAAGAGCTGAGTGCGCAGAGACGGATGCGCGCTTGAGAGAAGAATTAGAGAGAGTTTATTCATGCCAAAACGTAGCGATATCCAAAGCATCCTGATCATTGGAGCCGGCCCCATCATCATCGGTCAAGCCTGTGAGTTTGATTACTCCGGCGTGCAGGCCTGTAAGGCCTTGCGCGAGGAGGGCTACAAAGTCATCCTGATCAACAGCAATCCGGCCACCATCATGACCGACCCGGACACCGCCGATGTCACCTACATCGAGCCGATTACCTGGGAAACGGTAGAAAAAATCATCGCCAAAGAGCGCCCCGATGCGATATTGCCGACCATGGGCGGCCAAACCGCGCTCAATTGCGCTTTAGATTTATGGCGCCAAGGTGTCCTGGATAAATATGGGGTTGAACTGATCGGCGCCACGCCTGAGGCCATCGACAAAGCCGAAGACCGTCTGAAATTCAAAGACGCAATGACCAAAATCGGTCTGGGCTCGGCGCGCTCGGGCATTGCGCACAGCATGGAGGAGGCCTGGACAGTACAAAAAACCTTGGGCTTTCCCACGGTCATCCGGCCCAGTTTCACGCTGGGTGGAACCGGCGGTGGCATCGCCTACAACGCCGAAGAGTTCGAGACCATTTGCAAGCGGGGCTTGGAAGCCTCGCCCACCAAGGAGTTGCTGATTGAAGAGTCCTTACTCGGTTGGAAAGAGTATGAAATGGAAGTCGTGCGCGACAAGGCGGACAACTGCATCATCGTGTGTTCGATTGAAAATTTGGACCCCATGGGCGTGCACACCGGCGACTCGATCACCGTCGCGCCAGCCCAGACTTTGACAGACAAGGAATACCAAATTTTGCGCAACGCCAGCCTGGCGGTTTTGCGCGAAATTGGGGTGGATACCGGTGGTTCAAATGTGCAGTTCGCCATCAATCCGGACGACGGGCGCATGGTGGTCATTGAGATGAATCCGCGGGTGTCGCGGTCTTCGGCCTTGGCCTCCAAGGCCACGGGTTTTCCGATTGCCAAAGTGGCCGCTAAATTGGCCGTGGGCTATACCCTGGATGAATTGCGCAACGATATTACGGGAGGCGCCACGCCGGCGAGTTTCGAGCCCAGCATTGACTATGTGGTCACCAAGATTCCGCGCTTTGCATTTGAGAAATTCCCCGCCGCCGACAGCCGCCTGACGACCCAGATGAAATCCGTGGGCGAGGTGATGGCCATGGGCCGCACCTTCCAGGAGTCTTTTCAAAAGGCCTTGCGCGGCCTGGAAGTGGGCGTGGACGGCATGAACGAAAAAACCCAGGACCGCGAGGTGCTGGAGCGTGAATTGGGCGCCCCCGGCCCCGAGCGCATCTGGTACGTGGGCGATGCCTTTGCCCAGGGCCTGACGGTCGAGGAAGTGTTTGCCCTCACCCGTATAGACCGCTGGTTTCTGGTGCAGATCGAGCAAATTGTGCAGATCGAATTGGAGCTTGAGCGCCTGCCCCAACCGGCCCAAGGCACGGTGCTGGACAGCTTGGATGCGCCGACCTTGCGCGCCCTCAAGCAAAAAGGTTTTTCCGACCGCCGCCTGGCGCGCCAACTGCGCACCAGTGACGCGCAAGTGCGCAAGCGCCGTATCGACTTGGGCGTGCGCCCGGTGTATAAGCGGGTCGACACCTGCGCGGCCGAGTTCAGCACCAACACCGCCTATATGTATTCCACCTACGAAGCCCAGGACGCAGAGTGTGAATCGCAGCCTAGCGATCGCAAAAAAATCATGGTCTTGGGCGGCGGGCCTAACCGCATCGGCCAGGGTATTGAGTTTGATTACTGCTGTGTCCACGCGGCGCTGGCCCTGCGCGAGGATGGCTATGAAACCATCATGGTCAACTGCAACCCCGAGACCGTTTCCACCGACTACGACACCAGCGACCGCCTCTATTTCGAGCCCCTGACTTTGGAAGATGTGCTGGAAATTGTGGACAAGGAAAAGCCGCTGGGCGTGATCGTGCAATATGGCGGTCAAACCCCTTTGAAGCTGGCGCTCGGTCTCCAAGCCCACGGCGTGCCGATCATCGGCACCACCCCGGACATGATTGATGCGGCCGAAGACCGGGAGCGTTTCCAACAATTGCTGCATGCGCTGGACCTGCGCCAGCCGCCCAATGCGACCGCGCGCACCGAGGCCCAGGCGCTAGAAAAAGCCAGCGCCTTGGGCTATCCGCTGGTAGTTCGGCCTAGCTATGTGCTGGGCGGGCGCGCTATGGAAATCGTCCATGAGCAGCGCGACCTGGAGCGCTATATGCGCGAGGCCGTCAAGGTCAGCCACGACTCGCCGGTACTGCTAGATCGCTTCCTCAACGACGCGATCGAGTGCGATGTAGATTGCATCCGCGACGCCACCGGCGCTACCTTGATCGGTGGGGTGATGGAGCATATCGAGCAGGCCGGCGTACACAGTGGTGATTCCGCCTGCTCCTTGCCGCCTTATAGCCTGAGCGCGGCCACCGTGGCAGAAATCAAGCGCCAAACCGCAGCCATGGCGGCGGGCTTGCAGGTGGTGGGGCTGATGAACGTGCAGTTTGCCATCCAGTCGGTGGATGACAAAGACGTCATTTATGTGCTGGAGGTCAACCCGCGCGCTTCGCGCACCGTACCCTTTGTCAGCAAAGCCACAGGACTTCAATTGGCCAAGGTGGCGGCCCGCTGCATGGTGGGCCAGAGCCTGGCTTCGCAAGGTGTCACCAAAGAAGTCTCGCCACCCTATTTCAGTGTGAAAGAGGCGGTGTTCCCCTTCGTC
>Ga0187844_10000761_pt1 | contig 25059 bp, 22 predicted proteins | sample SpaLakP09_SKY_50_FD_134517 | JGI IMG/M metagenome (GOLD analysis project Ga0187844, IMG submission 134517) | Oligotrophic lake water microbial communities from Sparkling Lake, Wisconsin, USA - SP09_SKY_50 | ecosystem: Environmental > Aquatic > Freshwater > Lake | place: USA: Sparkling Lake... | reverse complement strand
GTTACAGACTCTTCCCTACGAGTCTCTGCGCATCCTTCTGCTTGATACGCGTCATGGTCTGCTTGAGGAAAAGGAGGTCTCTCGTGGAAGCCTCAACGAAAGTATTGCGCATCCGCGGGAGATCTTCCGTCCGGCAATTGCCAAGGGTGCTTATGCGATCGCCATAGTCCACAATCATCCCTCAGGGGATCCTCAACCGAGTGAGGCAGACCGTCGCCTGACCCGCAGACTCACTGAAGCCGGCACTCTCTTGCAGATTCCGCTGGTCGACCATGTGATCATTGGGGCAATGAGGGGTGAGCAATCACCGTATTTCAGCTTCCGTGAGGCTGGACTGATTTAGCGAATGGGTGAAGGAGTTGAAGAGTTGAAGAGTTGAAGAGAAGGAGGCAACCTTTTCATTGTTCTCTCGATAGCCTATTCCCCATCACTGATAATCTATGCCGCTGATTCATCCATCTGCCTTTGTCGATCCTGCATCCCATCTTGCCGCCGATGTGGAGGTTGGGCCAGGGGCCATCATTGAGTCCGGGGCCGTAATCGGTAAAGGATGCCGGATCCAGGCTCATGCTGTGATCACGGGACATGTCAAGATGGGTGCTCGGAATACCGTAGGGTACGGAGCCATCCTGGGTGCTGACCCGCAGGATTATGATTTCAAGCCAGGCACCAAGAGTGAGGTGCTCATCGGTGATGACAATATCATCCGCGAATACGTTACGATCCATCGCGGTACCAAGGAGGGGAGCGTGACACGGGTTGGTGACAATAATTTCCTCATGGTTGGTGTCCATCTCGGTCACAACGCCGCGATCGGCAACCGGGTCATCATTGCGAATAACTGCCTGTTGGCCGGCTATGTCGAGGTTCAGGATGGAGCTGTACTCGGAGGGGGCTCGGTCTTTCACCAATTCCTGCGTGTTGGAAGGCTGTGTATGGTGAGGGGAGGGGAGCGCTTCCCCAAGGACATCCCTCCTTTTGTTTCGGCCTATGGTACGAGCATGGTGGCTGGCATCAATGCCGTCGGACTGAAGCGTGCTGGATTTAGTTCTGAGACAAGGCTGGAGATCAAGAGGGCCTTCCGTCTCATCTACCACTCCGGCCTGAATATCACTCAAGCCCTTGAAGAATCGAAGAAGACGTCGTGGGGGCCTGAGGCCCAAGAGTTCCTAGATTTCATCGCCTCGGCAAAGAAGCGTGGAGTCTGCGCAGCCAAACCCGTCAGCAGCAGTTCTTCCTCCTCATCCGATACTAAAGACGAGGAGGAGTAAAAATTAGAGCCTGCAGTGCGGCCGTGTGGACATCCCTCACTGCCACGCCATGGTGGATAGCTGCTTCTGCGCAGGAGGAGAACTCCGGAGATCGCTGAATTACCTCGCCTCGGAGGGTGCCGATCTTGACCTGGATTTTTCCATAACGGGTATCGACCTCCTCGAAGTGTCGCTGGAGTTTGAGGCGCTCCAGGCGTTGACGCCTGATCCCGAATGCCGTGGTTTCCCTGAGCATTCTTTCGGAGAGTTCATCTACCTTCTCTTCATGACAAAGGACTTCTAAGATCCATCCTGAACGTCCTTTTTTCATAATAGTAGGTGTGAGAGTGGCATCTAGCGCGCCAGCGGTAAGCAGTGCATCAAGAGCGCTGGATGCATGTTCCGGACTCAGATCGTCCAGGTTACTACGGAGTTCCACCACTTGATCGGTATGGGAGTGATCCGACAGCATGGATTCTCCCAAGATCAGACGCAGGGCATTGGGACGATGGGGTGTGTTCCAGGGGCCAAGTCCATACCCGATAGGGGTTACCATCATCTCGGGCATGGCGCCGAATTTTCCTGAAAACTCGGCCAGGATTGCTGCCCCTGTCGGAGTGATGTGTTCCCAAGGTTCCTCGACCTGACGGAATGGAATACCTTTGAGAATCGCGAGTGTGGCCGGAGCCGGCAGGGGAAATGTCCCATGGGCGCAATGAATGTGTCCAGAGCCCTCGATCAGCGGTCCACAGGTGATCGTATCGATCTTCAGATGGTCGAATCCCGCGCAGGCACAGACGATGTCCGCAATCGAATCCTCCGCCCCGACTTCGTGGAATCCTACGTTTTCGGGAGGGACTCCATGCACCCCGCCTTCGGCGATAGCTATCCTTCTGAAGACGGCAAGGGCACGGGTCTTCACATTGGCATCGAGAGAACTCTTTTCCAGAAGAGAGACGATCTCGGCATGATTGCGTCCATGGGTGTGATGGTTATGGCTCTCCTGGTGTTGTTGGGCATCGTGAGCATGAGAATGATGATGGCCGTGTTGGTCGTGCCCGTGCCCTTGATGATGGTGAGTGGTTTTGGCTGCCTCATCCCCCTCTTCCACCCCTTTCCCCTCACTACCTTCATGGCCACTCACGAGGAATCGCCACCCAGAGATGCCATTCCTGTCCCCACGTTCGAAGCGGCAGGAAGGAAGTTCGATGGCCAGTGCCCTCAGTGACTTTTGAAATACTTCCTCCGGAACCCCGAGATCTCTCAGTGCGGCAACGGACATATCACCGCTGATTCCAGCAAAGGCATCGATATGAAGGAGTTTCATGATAGTTGGAGTCTGGCAGGAGGAAGCGTAGTTCCGTCCCTCCATTCACATCTGCTGGTCTAGGATACGGCAATGCAAAAAAACTGAAGCATCATGTCGCCAAGAAGGAGCATGTTTGTTTTAATTTTATTCTTTAATCTTTCACCAATGTCTCAAGACTCCAACGGATCCATCACTGCACAGAATTCCTCTCTCTACAACGTGGAGGGATGGTCCGAGGGATACGTGAGGATCAACGATGCTGGACATGTCACCATGCGGCCTCAGAGAAAGGAGGGCGAGGAGATCGACTTGATGGAGTTGGTCGGCGAGGCAGGGGATCGCGGACTCCGCTTCCCTCTCTTGGTCAGGTTCCATGATCTGCTTCGCGACCGCGTTCGCAGGCTGAATGAGTCATTCGCTAGGGCTATTTCAGAGTGCGGATACAAGAACCAGTACCGTGGGGTTTTCCCCATCAAGGTCAATCAGCTCTGCGAGGTCGTCGAGGAGATCGTCGATGCTGGACTCCCCTACCATTTCGGTATCGAGGCCGGCAGTAAGCCCGAGCTGATTGCCGCCCTAGCCGTCCACACTGATCCTGAGAGCCTTGTGGTCGGAAACGGTTACAAAGACGACGAGTTCATCCGGGCCGCGCTCATCGGCATCAAACTCGGGAAGAAAGTCATACTTGTCGTGGAGAAGTTGGAAGAGTTTCACCAGATTCTGGCTGTTGCCAAGCAGGTCGGAGTGACTCCCATGATCGGTGCCCGAGTCAGGCTTCTCTCCAAGGGAGCTGGCAAATGGGCCACCAGCGGCGGAGAGAATGCTAAGTTCGGCCTCTCCACAGCAGATCTTGTATCAATGAGCGACACGCTTCATGCCGAGGGCATTCCCAACGCCTTGGTGCTCCTTCATTACCATGTCGGCTCCCAGGTGCCCGATATTCAGACGATCAGCCGCGCCACGCGTGAGGCCGCCCGCTTCTATGCAAAGCTCAAGAAGATGGGCCATGCTCTCGGCTATCTCGACGTGGGTGGTGGACTCGGAGTTGACTACGATGGTTCCCGCACAAGCTTTGATAGCTCCAGAAACTATTCACTCCACGAGTATACCCGTGACATTGTCTATAATATCATGGAGGTCTGTGACTCGGAGCAGGTTGAGCATCCCGTGATGGTGAGTGAAAGCGGTCGCTTCATTGTGGCACCCCACTCCGTGCTGATTATCGAGGCGTTCGGTTCCATCGAAAAGCAGACTCATGGGGCCCAAGTCTTGGCCTCTCCGGAGGATCCCAAGCTGGTTTCCGACATGCTCGAGATCCTGACCGGTCTGAATGAAAAGCGTCGTTTGGAAAATCTCCACGATGCCCAACAGATAAGGGATCAGGCGCAGTCGATGTTCGATCTCGGCCTGCTCGAGCTTCGCTCTAAGGCAAAGATTGACACCCTGTATTGGCATATTGCCGCCGCAATTGTTAAACTCCATGCTGGGATGAAGCAGGTGCCCGAGGAAGTGAGGGAGCTCGAAGTGGCCCTAGCCGACCAGCTTCTCTGCAACTTCTCCGTCTTTCAGTCCCTTCTAGACCACTGGGCATTGGGACAGCTTTTCCCAGTCATGCCAATCCACCGGCTCGATGAGGTTCCGGAGCGTAGTGGTACGCTCGTTGACATCACCTGTGATTCCGATGGCAAGATGGCCAAGTTCATCGATTTCCAGGATGTGAAGGAGACTCTGCCTGTGCATGCCGTCCGGCCCGGCGAACCCTATTACCTGGGGATTTTCCTTTCCGGAGCCTATCAAGACATTATGGGGGATCTGCATAACCTCTTCGGTAGGGTGAACGAGATGCATGTCTTCCTCGATGAGGATGAGGAGGCCGGTTACTACATCGAGGAGGTGCTTCCCGGCAATACCATCGATCAGGTACTGACCCTCACGCAGTGGGACACCAAAGAGTTGGCCCGCAAAATCAAGTCCCAGGCCGATGCCGCACTCAAGGGGGATCGTCTTAAGCCCAACGAGGCAATGCGACTCGTTGACGAGTACGAGAAGATGTTCCAGTCCTATACCTACTTGGATTTTAACGCCCGTCGTCCCAATGGCTCCATGAGCTCAGTAACAAAAACCTCCAATTAATCACGATGAGCGATCTTGCCCTTCTCAAGCATACCCCTCTCGAATCTGCCCACGTGGCCTGCGGCGCCCGTATGGTCGAGTTTGGAGGTTGGTACATGCCGGTCCAGTACTCCGGCATCATGGAGGAGCACCGAGCTGTCAGGTCTGCCTCCGGTATGTTCGATATCTCCCATATGGGGGAGGTCATTGTTTCAGGGCCCGGTGCCCTGGCTTGGTTGGAGAGTCTTCTAACCAACCGCGTCGGAAAGCTTGCCGTTACCCGGGGTCAATACACCCTCATGCTGGATGAGAGTGGTGGGGTCATTGATGACCTGATAATCTATAGGACGGGAGAGTTGTCTTATTTTCTGGTGATCAATGGTGCCTGCCGTGATCTCGATCTCGAGTGGATGCATGGTCACCTTCCTTCTGATGGTTCCGTTGTGCTGCAGGATCAAGGGAACGACTATGCGGCCATCGCTCTGCAGGGCCCCGATGCAGAAAAGGCTCTGAGAGCACTCTACCCCGCCTGCGACATCCCAAAGCGAAACGGCATCGCTCTGCTTATCCCCTCTCTTGTTGCTTCCGATGGGATCGTTCCCTCGCTTGTCGCCCGTACCGGATATACCGGCGAAGATGGGTTCGAGCTCTTTGTTCCTGTAGCTCATGGTATCGCGCTCTGGGAGAGCCTTCTTGCCGCCGGAGTGAAGCCTTGTGGCCTTGGATCTAGGGACACCCTCCGACTTGAGATGGGTTATCCGCTGAATGGCTCGGATCTCTCCCGTGACCGCACCCCGCTAGAGGCATGTCTGGATCGCTTTGTTGGCCTCGATGATCCCGAGAAGGGTGATTTTTACGGGCGTAAGGCTCTAGAGCAGCAGCGTTCAGAGGGCCTCCCCTCTCAGTTGACACCTCTCAAGCTTTCCGTCCAGGGCCCGCCGCTCCGTTCCCATTACCCTGTTCTGGCCGATGGAGTTGCAGTGGGTGAAACCTGCAGCGGCGCCCTCTCCCCGAGTCTGGGTGAGGGGATCGCCATGGCCTATCTTCCCGAGGTCTGCAGAATCCCCGGAACGCAATTAGAAATTGAGGTGCGAGGTCGCCGTTACGCCGCTAGTATTGCTACGCTCCCTTTCTACAAAAAGCCCTCTCTTTGAACCCTCCCTGTAAAATCGAAACCGCCAACACACTCGACAACGCATGAATGTCCCAGCAGACCTCCGCTACGCCAAGACTCACGAATGGATACGTCAGGAGAATGACGTCATAACTGTCGGAATCACCGATCACGCCCAGTCGGAGCTAACCGATATTGTCTATGCCGAACCACCGAAAGTCGGCGCCGAGGTAAGGGCCGGAGCCACCGCCGCCGTCGTCGAGTCGGTGAAGGCCGCCAGCGATATCTACTCACCGCTCTCGGGAACTGTGACTGAGGTGAACGATGCCCTCACATCCAATCCTGCCCTCCTGAATACCGATCCCTTCGGTCAGGGCTGGATTTTCAAGATGAAGGCCTCCAATCCTACCGAGATCGACGCTCTCTTAGCCCCCGAAGCCTACACCGCTCAGATCGGCCAATGAGTACTATCGGGGCAGAGCAACTAGACGCCGTTCTTTCCCGCGGACGATTCTCCCGCAGACATCTCGGTTCCCACCATCGTGAGATCGGGGCGATGCTGGAGACTCTTGGATACGCCTCTCTCGAGGAGTTAATTGCAAAGACTGTTCCCGCAGAGATCAGGAGCACAAAGCCGCTGGATCTTCCCCCGGCTGCCAGCGAGGAAGAGGCCGTTGCCGAGTTGCGCGAAATTGCCTCCAGGAACGAAGTTCGCACCTCCTACATCGGGATGGGATATCACGGCACGAATCTGCCCTCTGTGATTCGACGTAATATTCTGTAGAATCCCGGCTGGTACACGGCCTACACGCCATACCAGGCCGAGATCTCGCAGGGGCGCATGGAGGCTTTGGTGAATTTTCAGACTATGGTCTGCGACCTGACCGGCATGGCTATCGCGAATGCCTCGATGCTGGATGAGGCCACTGCAGCCGCCGAGGCCATGGCGATGTGTCATGACCTCAAGGGTATTCAGGGCGGAGGATTCTTCTTTGTATCGGAGGGTTGCCATCCACAGACTATTTCCATTCTCCGCACCCGCACGGAACCGCTGGGCATCGCATTGATCGTCGGCAGTGAAGATCAGATCCCTACATCGGATCTCTGTGGTGGAATCCTCCAGTATCCGGCCACCGATGGAGCGATCATCGACCCGACTTCAGCGATTGAGAAAATCCATGCCGCCGGCGGTCTCGCCGTGGTGGCTTCGGACCCACTGGCCCTAGTCCTTCTGAAGCCTCCTGGTGAGTTCGGTGCCGACATAGTCGTCGGTTCCTCTCAGCGCTTCGGTGTCCCTATGGGATACGGAGGACCTCATGCCGCATTCTTAGCTGTTCGTGATGAGTTTAAGCGTCGCCTGCCGGGCCGCTTGGTTGGAGTCTCCCGTGATGCAGATGGCAATCCCGCCTATCGACTCACACTCCAGACTCGGGAGCAGCATATCCGCCGCGAGAAAGCCACGAGTAATATCTGCACCGCTCAGGTTCTACTCGCCGTCATCGCCTCCATGTATGCTGTCTACCATGGTCCGAAGGGACTTCGGGATATCGCCGAGAAGATCCATCTCCATGCCCTCAAGCTGGCCTCACTCCTTGCGAAGAACGGTTGGTCCGTATGCCACGCCCCCTTCTTCGACACCGTCCGGGTGAATCTGACTCCTGCCCAATCCGTCTTACTCCGTTCCCGCGCGGAGGAAGCCGGTATCAATCTCAGGTTCCTTGGCGACACGGCAGTTTCCGTTTCTCTTGATGAAACTTCTGATTCCGTTGATGGGCTGATCGAACTTTTTGGCAAGGGGCCCGGCAACGTGGTGAATGATCCACTCTCCTGGCAGACTCCCGATGCTCTCCGACGCACCTCGGACTATCTGACTCATCCGGTCTTCAATACACACCACACTGAGACCGAGATGCTTCGCTATATGCGTCGCCTCGAGGCCAAGGATCTTTCTCTCACCACTTCGATGATCCCACTCGGATCATGTACCATGAAGCTGAATGCGACTTCTGAGATGCTCCCTGTCACCTGGGACACGATAGGAGGCCTTCACCCCTTCGCACCGATAGAGCAGGCCAAGGGTTATCAAGTCATCTTTGAGCAACTTGAGCAGTGGCTTGCCGAGATCACCGGCTTCCATGCCGTCTCTCTCCAGCCGAATGCAGGTTCCCAGGGAGAATATGCGGGATTGCTCGTGATCCGTGCCTATCACCGCTCACGGGGTGATCTGAATCGTACCGTCTGCCTTATTCCAGTTTCCGCTCATGGGACAAATCCTGCCAGCGCAGTCATGGCCGGTATGGAGATCGTGGGAGTCGCCTGCGATGAAGAGGGGAATGTGGATGTCGATGATCTCCGGGAAAAGATTGAGGCTAACCGAGAGCGCCTCTCAGCCCTTATGGTCACCTACCCTTCGACTCATGGCGTCTTCGAGTCTCGAATCAAGGAAATCTGCTCCATGATCCACGAGGCGGGAGGTCAGGTCTACATGGATGGAGCAAACATGAATGCACAGGTCGGGCTCTGCAGCCCCGGTGATATCGGGGCGGATGTCTGTCACCTGAATCTCCACAAGACCTTCTGCATCCCTCATGGAGGAGGTGGTCCTGGTGTGGGTCCGATCGGTGTGGTTGAGCATCTCTCGCCATTCCTGCCCGGACATTCTGTGATCCCGACTGGAGGATCCCAAGCCGTCTCAGAGGTCAGCGCCGCACCTTGGGGTAGTGCCAGTATCTGTGTGATCAGCTGGATGTATCTCCGCATGATGGGCCCCGACGGGCTGGCTTCAGCCAGCGCCATTGCCATTCTGAATGCAAACTACATGGCCAAGCGGATAGAGTCATACTTCCCCGTTCTCTACAAGGGTATTAACGGCACTGTTGCCCACGAGTGCATTCTGGATCTCCGCGAGTGGAAAACTCGTGCTGGTGTCGAGGTCGAGGATGTGGCGAAGCGCCTCATCGACTATGGCTTCCATGCACCGACCATGAGTTGGCCCGTCGCGGGAACTCTCATGATAGAGCCGACCGAGAGCGAATCGAAAGTAGAACTCGACCGCTTCTGCGATGCCATGATCGCGATTCATGCTGAACTCATGGCCATCGAACGCGGTGAACTCGACAAGGCCAATAATCCTCTCAAGCAGGCTCCCCACACAGCATTCACTGTCACCTCAGATGAGTGGACCAGGCCCTACTCTCGGACTCAGGCTGCCTATCCGGCTCCCTGGCTCAAGAAGCATAAGTTCTGGCCCTCAGTCTCGCGTGTTGACAATGTGTACGGCGATCGGAATATTTTCTGCAGTTGTTTGCCGGTTCAGGAGGACTAGTCCCACCTGAGATGCCATTCAGTATTTAATTTTCAGGGCAGTTAGCTCAGCGGTAGAGCGGCTCGCTTACACCGCCATCTGGTCATTTTTACCGACTTGTACGCATTTGCACACAATGCCTCTTGAGTTTGATTCTAAGAGCATCCGCAAGGGATAGAGGTTGCACTGACTTGTGCCGTATTGAACTCAATTTTCGGGTGGGTGGGCTAAATGGACGGGCTAAATGGGATATTCTTAAAAGGCCGAGGAATATTGGAGCTGAGCGTAGGTAACGGATGATAACGCAGGGTGCAGGGAGACCAAGGAGCGTGAGCGAACGGACTACCGTCGCACCCTTGTTATCTGCTGGATACCGCTAACGCGAGGCGACCATGTGCCGACCGAGGCCTTCTAGCGGGGCATGGATCAACCGACAGGGAGCGTCGAGGGGAAGAGTGAGCGGCTTTTCTGACAAGAGAAGCCAGCGAACCGACCCGAGACAGGCAGAACAAAACCGAGGGAACGGGCTAGGGCGGGGAGAGGCGAACCTTGGTCGAGCCTTTAGGTGAGATGAAGGGCGCAAAACGCAAGCGAGGCCGTCAGGCCGAGCGAAGTGGAGAGAAATAAAAAAGGATTCTTTTATCTGCCGGCTCTGATGACGCGCACCCCCCTTCTCCAGATCGACAGCGGGGCTTTACGAGCGCAGAAAAGGGGTTCTGGAATTTTTCCCTATTCCCCAAAGGGGATTACATGATGTGGCGGGTTCGAATCCCGCCAGCCCGATTTCTCGATATTCCGGAGAGGTTGTTCTCTCCGAAGAGGTTCCAGAGGAATGGTGGGATAGCCGTGTTTTCCAAAGAGCGACGGAATCGCTATGAAGATGGGATTAGAAAAGATTCTGAGTTCTTCTCATTTTTGTGTTGCGTCTTTCCTTTTTAGGAGGACAGTAGGATGAAGCTATTACCCTCCAATGAAAAAAGCCATCCTACACGTTGTCGCCGCCGGGTTAATCCTTTGTTCCGCCTCCGCCCAAACATGGACCCTGTATACTTCCTTCGACAACATATTCAAAGGAGGCACTCCCGGTGACGTAGTGGGCACTGGAACTTTTTCCTATGAATGTCCTTCTGAACTTGCGAACGGCAGCTACCTCTTAAGCTCTTTTACGGGTCTAGCGATGGACTTTAGTTTCATTAATGGATCAACTTTTTCTCTATCAGATTTGGTCGCTGCCCCCTACAGCGCTAACGTGGGTGTAGATATTAATAATGGTCAGTTCAACTTCACTACTACCCGACCTGACGGACTTTCTGGTGGGGCAGTTGCTTTTCAGAATACTGCAGGTAATTACTTCTCTGTGTCCCCAAACAGACCCGGTCAATCGTATGGTTTTGGATATGGATACGCGGCTTATGGCATGGGAATTAATGGTATGGGGGGAGCTTCAACCTATGAAGGAGCTTATGGAATAGGGAGTGCCCCTGCTTCAGTTCCCGAGCCCTCCACCTACGCTCTCTTCGGACTCGGAGTATTGGTTCTCGTGATTGCTTATCGTCGGAATGTTGCTTAAAGATTTCTCAGACTAACGCTGAAGACCCATCCTCTGCCGTTTCCAAGGCGGGTATTGGTTTTTTGTTGCCAAGGATCATCCCGCCAGCCCGATTTCTCGAAATTTCAGAGAGACTGTTGTCTTAGAAGGGGTTCCAGAGGAATGGTGGGATTGATGCTTTTCCCAAAGAGCGATGGAATCGCTACTTGCTGTGGGACATTCTTGGGTTGACGGGTTGGAGTGTAGCTGCGTTTATAATAACTTGTATGAAAAGATTCCTCCTATCCCTACTCATAGCCGCTGGACTTATTGGCAGTGCTTCTGCCGTAAATGCAGATAATGCTTTGTCGATACTGAAAGGAGGCAATACACGCTTTAAATCAAGTGCTAGCATTGATAAAAATGTATCACAAACACGACTTGATTCCGTTGAAAATCAGAATCCCATTGCAGTTATTGTAACATGTTCTGACTCACGAACCGCGCCTGAAATCATCTTCAACAAGAGTCTGAACAGACTTTTTGTTGTCCGCACCGCCGGTAACGTCGTTGATAACATCGCGCTGGGAAGCATTGAGTATGCTGTCAAAGCGCTTGGGGTGCGTCTGGTTGTCGTTATGGGACACCAGAATTGTGGTGCCGTTAAAGCTGCTATTGAGGGAGGCAATATTCCTCCCCACATCAACAGTATCACCAAACAAATCAAACCTGCAGTTTCTCTTGTCAGAAATCAATCAGGGGACCTTTTTGCTAACTCCATTCGAGCAAATGCAATTCGTGTCGCCGAAAAGATCCGTCATGACGCGTGCCTCGGAGATCATGCAAAAGATGTGAAAGTGGTTTCCGCCGTCTATTCTCTGGAAACAGGGAAAGTTCACTGGACAGAATAGTTTTCCCTCAAGTTTTTCAGTCGGCAATTTCTGGGTGTCATATGGATATTGCCTTATCCACCTTGATCAGACGTTTTAAGCAATTTTGACAAAACACATGGGGATTTCGATTCTTGGAATCAACGCCATCACCTTCTGGTATGCATTGAGGGAGAACGGCTTTCTCAGCACGTTGGTAAAATCCGGGCGCCTGTTAAGGGAGTTCTAACGACGCTGCGGATATAGCACACCTTCAAGAGGTTCTTGTTGCCGCCATCAACGGATTCTGCTTCTTAAGACCCACATGTTAGAGACAATCAAGAAACTTTCGCTGGGAGTGATCCTCATCGCGGTGGCCGGCGGGATCTTATTAAATGCCGACAGGGGATCCCGACGGAACGGTGAAAAAAAAGAACTTAGGAAAAGCCTGCGCGTTGCCTTTGTCCAGCATGCCTCCATTCCAGCGATTGTTTTCAACTAGATAGTCTGCCGAATCTTTTCTTTCTTTTCCTCTTGCAAAAACTCGGGGGGGGGAAAGATAAGTTCGTTATGAACAAAATCACCCTGCCATGTGCAGCCGTTGTTTGCGCCGCGTTCACCCTAATGACCCAACTGTCCGCCCAAGCCGATACCTTCGGCACAAGCGGCAACGAGTTCACCGTCGACTTCGTTAACATCGGCAACACGGGCAATGCGGCTGATACCACCACCTATGGGGCGGTACCCTACGAATACCGCGTGAGCATTTACGAGATTTCCCAAGACGCCATCACCAAGGCGACGGCGAGCGGAATGGCGAATGTCACGGCGGGGGCATGGACGGGCAATCAACCGGCGGCCAACATCAACTGGTATGAGGCGGCGGCCTTCGTCAATTTCCTCAACACGAGTTCGGGGAAGACGGCGGCCTATGATCTGACCTTCAACAACGCTAGTTGGAGCATGGCCCTGTGGAGCAGCGAGCAGGCCTGGAAGGCGGGAGGAACCAATCTTTACCGGAACAAGGACGCCTTTTATTTTCTGCCCAGCGAGAACGAGTGGTACAAAGCCTCGTATTACAACGCGGCTGAGACAAACTACTTTCTCTATCCGACGGCGAGCAGCAGCGTCCCGACGGCGGTGGCCAGCGGGACCAATGCGGGCACTGCGGTTTACAATAACGCTGCCGCGGTTCCGGCCATAGTGGACAGCGCTGGAGGCTTGGGCCCGTATGGCACGATGGGCCAAGGCGGAAATGTGTGGGAGTGGAATGAAAGTGCTGCTGACGGGTCAAACAGCTCGTCGTCCGAGATTCGCGTGTTCCGCGGTGGCTCCTGGGGCGACACCGAGCGAGACTTGCGCTCCTCGGAGCGGATCGGCGTAGGCCCGGAGTTAGAGGGCGACTTCCTCGGTTTTCGTGTCGCGAGTGTCCCCGAACCTTCCACCTACGCCCTGTTCGGCATCGGAGCCATCGGAATGCTGATGGTTCTGCGTAGGAAGAAGACTGCTTAAAGATTTTCAGACTGACACAGAAGACCCATCTCCTTCATCGGGGATGGGTTTTTGTTGTCACACTACCACCTCACTTTAACAGAGTAGGTCTGTAGTGCGTGACAGCCCTCTACAGAGATGGAGGGGCGAAAGGAGTGTAACGCTTGTCACTTTTTCACCATTGCAGGGTTTTCTATGTAGGGAGTGAAATAGACGAAAGCCAGATGTCCATTTCTAAACTGTGTACTGACTGATTATGATTGAGGTATCTGTGAGTCTTCGCACAAGTGCCAATCCCCGATCTGGCGAAAGTTTTTTTAGCATTGCCTCTGCTGAACTGTTACTTGTCCAGAAAACTGGAAGTTGATGACTATACCGATGGTCAACCAAGTCAAAGAGTGTGCTTTCCCCTCGCTCAGTGAGTTTGCCTTTACCAAGATCATCCAGAAACATGATGTCTGATGATTTGGCCTGCTTGAGGCGCTGATTTGCCTTTTCTCTCTTTTTCTCATCGTCGTACTGATTTGCAGTTGCCGACAGTTCTGAGAGTTCGGTGGCTGTGATTAAACAGATACTTTTTCCCTCTTTACTCATCCTTTCAAGGACGCGAACTATGGCACTGGTTTTTCCCGTTCCAGTTTCCCCTATAAACCCCAGACCTTTTGGCGAGTACGCCCAAGAATCAGCGGCATTAAGCAGAATGGGGTCTATAAGTTCGGTAGGAGTTGATCTGAAGAGAGGTGGCACTTCAGACTCAAAAAGCTTTATACGGGCTTCCTCGGCGCGTCGATTGTCTTCCTCTACTCTTTCCTGTTCACGTTTGGCGTCTTTCTCATTTTGACATGAATTACAGCATGTTGACGTAAATTCACTTTTCCCAAAAAAGAACCGTTCAGTAATGAAGCAAGTAGAGCAAACTTCACAAACAACTTCGATTTCAGAAGGCTTTTGCAAGTTTCCGTTCGGTGTCCGTTCTTGGATGATTTCTAGCAGACTTTGTTCGCTCATAATTATTATAGGTTCTTTGATGGTTAAATGATGGTTTGGGTGTCATGGGAGTCACCCCTTGGACGACACCCGAGTCACCCCTTGGTGTCATGGGAGTCACCCCTTCTGGTGGGAATGTCATTGTGTAAACATTGACTCCGTTTCTCCCCTTCTGTGAATCTTTGGAGATTAGTTTATCCTCTTTCTCCAGTGCCTTTAGGTGGCGTTGTACTTGTCGATCACATAAGCGGCACCTTCTGGAAATGTCTTCTACACTCGGGAAGCATATTCCTCCCTCATTTGCCCGATCACATAGAGAGAGAAGCACTAAGAGCTTCCCGCCCGTAATATCGGGATATCCATTCCAGACGGCATTGCTGTAAGCGAAAGACACGGTGGGTGAGATTGGTTCAGTTCATGTGGCTATGCCGCTATGAAGCGTTCCAGTTCTCCCATCGGGATAAGGACATGACGCGTCTTTCTATTTACGCGAATGTCTCCCCGAGCAATTGCTCTCCGAATGGTTTGATGCGAAAGCCCGGTTAGGGATGCCGCCTCGTTGATCTTGATAGTTAAGCGCCCGCTCGTGGATGCGATGGGCGACGTTGGTGTATGTGGGATTACTCTCATCCCAAGTGTTTTGCAACCAACGGGCCTAGTGCGAAACAAGAATCTGCAATCCAAATGCAGTCTATAGAAACAAATGTGTCAGTTTATTTCAAAGGCCGCCTCTTAACACCCTTTCCTCTTACTCCAGTGGTCTTTAAGCCAATACGATTGCCTGCAGATACCACCTGTCGTGTGGATGGCAAAAAACCGAGCATTGGCTTCAATTTTAGAGCCAGATCGTAAGCCGATAGATGTTTTCTTTTGGGGATCTGATTGCCTTTGATCAGTTGAATCAGAGCGTACTCAAGGGGGCTTCGGGCCCCCTGCCCTGCGATCTCGATGAGATCCGCTATCAGTCTTAACGCCTTTGGTTCCGAATTGATAACAGCGGCATCGATTTTTTCCTGTAGTTGTTTTGTTAATCTTATTTCCGTGTCTGTTCTTTTGTCTCCTTGCATCGCAAGAATCTGCTCATACAGATCCCGCTCCTTGTAATGGATGCCAAGCAGTGCCTTATACTCTTTTATCTTCAAGGGGTCTCGTGCCTTGATCTTGTTAGCAATTGACTGCTTTCGGCGTGGCATGACGATTACGCAACTGCTGATCCAATCGGGATCACATTTTCATTAGGGGAGGGGGGAGCCATAAGGGATGCCATTCTGCGTGTGTGTTCTTCACTAACGCGGGCATAGACCCGTAGGATCAACTGTCCCCCATCCTTATGTCCCTGCCATTGGGCAATAGTCTGAGCATCAATTCCTAATTCCAAGGCTCGTGTGATGAACATTCTACGGAACGCTCGCGCCGAATACTTGGGAAAATTGAGCCTCTTACAAGCGGCATCAAGAGCAACTTTGGGTTCTTTGACTTTAAAGACGGGAGCAGAAGCGGATGGATCTTCACGCTCGTTATTCATGCGCTCCAGCAAAGTGCGAAGTGCTGGGTAGATTGGAATCCAAAACTCTTTGGCTGTTTTCTTACGGATGATGGAAATTCTTCCACTGCCAAAGTTGACATCACCCCAAGTTAGGTCGGCGCACTCGGCTTGTCCAAGGCCGGCAACCCCCATGAACTCAATTACGTCGGCGCTTTCCTTGGCGGTGTCTGCGTATTTCTGGGAGCGTACACTTTCCACAATTGCAGTGAACTCTCCCCATGAGGGGATCAGACGCTTGATTGTGTCCTCTCGTTTTCTATAGGTGATGCTCGTTGCTGGTGAGTAGGCAATCACACCATCATCCACAGCATAGGCAAAGACATCCCGCGTGACTGTTAAGATGGCATTCCAACTAGCTGAGGAAAGGTGGTTGTATTGAGCTAGGAACCTCAGCACATCGGTTTTTTGGATCTCGCGTAGCTTTGTAGTGATTGGCTTAGGAAAATCTTCTCTGAGTCTTTTTAGATGGAGTTTTTTATAAACGAGAGTTTTTGGGGAGCAATGCAGTACGGTCTCGTATTCCTTCAAAATCTCTCCAAATGTCTTTCTCGCCTTGGTGACATCGGTCAACTCAAGTTGATTCTTTTTCTCCCGTAAAAGCCTCTTGGCTTCGGGAAGCGAGGTGCAGGGTTGGTGATCTGTCCCAAGACGCTCAAAAACTCTTGTTCCTTTGTGTCTAAATCGGGCATAGTACGCCTTAGATGAGGAGTACTGGTAAATACCTTCGGCAACCCTTTGGAAATCTCCAAGGGCAAGTGCGGCTTTTTGGGATTTCATCTGTCCAAAAGGTAACACGGGTCAAAAGGGCGGGTCAAATCGTATTTATCAATCTCCTTAAAGAGGAGTATCTACTCTGTTAAAGGGCAGTTAGCTCAGCGGTAGAGCGGCTCGCTTACACCGAGTTGGTCGGGGGTTCGATCCCCTCACTGCCCACCATTCTTCAACTGGAATATTCCGAGGTAATCCAGGCGAGCGCCTCGTCTCGAGAGTTGAGAGTCCCCTCAAGTTGAAGGGTTTGAATGGACTGGAGGGTTTCTGCAAATTTCTTCCCTGGCTTCCAACCAAGTCTTATTAGGTCGTCGCCGGTGAGAAGGGGGGAGGGAATAAGGGGTTGATTTGCGAACTCTTCACGTTTGGTGATCAGTAACGCATGGTTGTCGAGCATCCCATGACTGCCCAGGCAGTCGACGCGATGGAGTTCCAACTCATCATCAAAGGTGGGACGAGCCATCATCCGCTTGAGGGTAGCGACCCTCATGTTCGGCACATCCTTGAAGCTCATGTGGAGGCGGACTGCAGGAATGACGGCATCGATGATCTCGTTGGAGAAGCGTAGCCGTTTCATGATCCGAAGACTCATCTCGGCGCTGACGCCCTCATGGCCATTGAATCGGATGCGACCTGTCTCATCAACAAACCGTGTCGGGGGTTTACCCAAGTCATGGAAGAGCACCGAGAGCACAAGAGGCAGTGAAACAGTCGGCGGTAGCAGGGAAATCATCAGGCGTGTATGAACAAAGACGTCCCCCTCGGGATGGAAGTCCGGCGGTTGATCGCAACCCTTCAGTGCCTCCATCTCGGGTAGGATCATGCGAAGGAGGCCGCTCTCATTCAATAGGTCGAATCCTCGAAGCCGATTCTGTGAGAGGAGTATCTTGCAGAACTCTTCACGGATTCTTTCGGCGCTCACCGCATGGATTTCAGGGGTCCATTGCAGGAGGGCGCTCCAGGTTGAGGGATCGATGGTGAAGTTCAGGGTTGTTGCAAAACGGACGGCCCGTAGCAGACGCAGCTTGTCCTCGGCAAAGCGCTCGGAGGGATTTCCGATCGCTCGAATCAGCTGCTTTTTCAGATCCTCGCGGCCTCCTACAAAGTCCAAGGTTTCGTCAGCGATTGGATCGTAGAAGAGACCGTTGATGGTGAAATCACGACGACAAGCGTCCCCCTTGGCATCCGAGTAATGAATACTCTCGGGATGTCTGCCATCATGGTAGGTGCCGTCTCCGCGGAAGGTGGCTACTTGGATCTCGGCCTCTGACTCGAGCACGACGATCACGCCAAACTGAGCACCGACGGGGACAGTCCTGGGAAAGAGGGACTCTACTTGTTCAGGTCGGGCGCTCGTGGCCACATCGTAGTCATGAGGATCCAATCCGAGGAGTCTATCGCGCACACAACCGCCTGCATAAAGAGCCTCGAACCCCTTGGTGCGGAGGCGCTCAACGATCGATCGTGCGGCGGCTTCACTCATGGACTTATCGTGCCTTTAGGCCGTTTCATTCCGCAAGAAGGAAGGGAATTTCTTCCTCGGAGGCGCGGAGTGATTAGGAGTTTATTTTCGTACATTTTTCTCTGCGCCTCTGTACGAGATCTTTAGCTATTTTTAGCTGAGATGGAGCGTCTCAGGGCGTCGCCTAAACTGTATAGGGCTAGGAGCGTTGTCAGCAGGGCCAACGAGGGGAAGAGGATCATCCACCAGGCTCCTTTGAGAGGATTGATGGAGGAGGCACCCTCCGCCAGAAGGGAACCCCAGCTGGACTGGGGAGCCTGTACTCCCAGACCTAGAAAACTGAGAAAGGCCTCATCAATAATGACGGAGGGTATTGCTAGGGTGAGGTAGACAAGAATGATGCCAGCAAGATTCGGAAGGAGGTGCCTCCAGAGAATCGTCCAATAACCCTCTCCTAGCACGCGTGCAGCTGCCACATAGGAGCGCTCGCTCAAAGTCAGGGTCTGGCCTCGTACGATCCGAGCCATCGTGAGCCATTCGATGATTCCAAGGCTCAGGATCAGGATCACCAGGCGTGAGGAGCCGACCAGCCAGTCCCATCCGTAGTTGCTCGCGGCCAACTGAAGACGCTCATTGAACGCATTGATGAAGATCAGGATGAAAATCAGGCGTGGAACCGAATAGAGGATGTCGACAAAGCGCATCATCGTGTTGTCAACGCTCCGACTCGAGGATCCTGCGATGAGTCCGTAGGAGGTGCCGATGATCAGGCTGATGCCTGCGCCACAGATGCCCACAAGCAGCGAGATCCGTCCGCCCTGAAGGATGCGCAGGAGGAGATCGCGTCCATTGAGATCAGTCCCGCAGAGATGGACTAAGCTTGGAGGGGTATAGGTCTGCTCCCCGGGTAGTTCGTAGGCATGAGGAAAAAGGAAGGGCCCTAGCAGGACGCTTAGAATTATCCCGCAGAGAATGATGGCGGGGATTCTCGCCATCTTGGGGAGTTGGTGAATCATTGTTCCATGATCCTGCGGTCCAGCAGGCGGTAGGAGAGGTCGACCAAGAGATTGAAGATCACCAGGAGCACGCAGTAGACGATGACTACTCCGCCAAGTAAGAAGCCATCACGGTTGAGAATCGAGTTCACGAAGAAGCCCCCTGCTCCGGGAATATGAAAGATCGTCTCCACGACGATCGAGCCCGTCAGGAGATTAGCTGCCAGGGGGCCCAGATAAGAGATTACGGGCAGGATCGCCACGCGCAGGGCGTGGCGGTAGACCACCGCGCCTTCGGAGAGCCCCTTCGCCCTAGCGGTGCGGATGAAATCCTCGGCCAATGTTTCTCTCAGACTATCATGTAGCAATCGCGCGATTACGGCGGCATAGGGAATCGCGAGGGTCACGGCCGGCAGGATCAACTGAAGGAGTGATCCCCAGCCACCTACGGGTAACCAGGAGAGCTTGATGGAGAAGACCAGGATCAAGATCGGACCCAGTACGAAGGAGGGTAGGGAAATAGCCAGCAGAGTCATCGCAAGTGCAGCACCTTCAGCAGGAGTTCTCGGACGGGCGGCAGCAAAGGCTCCGAGCCAGACACCGGTCGTGACGGCAATCAGTAGGGCTGTGGCACCGAGAGTCAGCGTGACCGGAAGCGTCTGGGCCATGATTTCATTGACCGAGCGGTTTCGATACTTGGTCGAGAGGCGCAGATCGCCATGCAGCAGGTCTTTCAGATAACCCGTGTATTGTGCGAGAACAGGACCATCCAGTTTGTACTTCGCTAGAAGCTGCTTCTCGATTTCTTTCGGCAGTTTCCGCTCTGAATCAAAAGGCCCTCCAGGTGAGAGACGGACCAGGAAGAAGGTAATCGTCACCACGCAGAAGAGCACCACGGGTAGTGAGGCGAGTCGGCGGAGCATCAGGACTAAAGGATGAAGTTTGTAAACTAAAACCTGAAGGATAAAAGGCGCACGGGTATGTGGCTTTGCTTGTTTTACTAAAGGGATGTCGTGCAGAAGGAAGTCCTCGCCCTTGCCAAGGGCTCATTTCATATTCATTCACAACGATGACTATTCAAGAACCCGACTTCATTGATCTCTCCACGCCGACTGGTTTGATGCGTGTGCATCGGTTTATTCCTCAGGAGGGAAACTGGCCTGCGGTGATCCTCTACTCGGAGATTTACCAGATGACTGGACCGATCGCCCGTCTTGCCGCACGCCTCGCCTGTGAGGGCTTTGAGGTGCTTGTCCCCGAGGTCTACCATGAGTACGAGGCACCCGGGACAGTGCTCTGCTATGACAAAGAGGGAACCGACCGGGGAAATTTTCTCAAGTTTGAGAAACCGGTCTTGGGATTTGATTCCGATTCCAAGGTCCTGATCGATTTTCTCGTGGATCGTCCCGAGTATCGCTGGAAGGGTTTGGGGACGATCGGATTCTGTCTTGGGGGCCATTTGGCATTCCGTGCGGCTTTGGATACGCGGGTTCAGGCCTCGGCTTGCTGGTTCCCTACCGACATTCACTCAGCAACATTGGGTAAGGGCCAGTGCGACGATACTCTCGCTCGTAGTGAAGAGATCACATCGGAGTTGCTTATGATCTTTGGTCGTCAGGATCCACATGTGCCTGCTGAGGGACGCCGGAAGATCTACGTTCATTTGACCGAGACGCGGCGGAACTTCACCTGGCACGAGTTCAACACGGCCCATGCCTTTGCCCGGGATGAGGGAATCCGTTATGACGCATCATCCACTCGCATCGGATGGGAAATCACTTTGGAGTTATTTAAGAGAAAACTTACTTCCTGACCAAACCCGAGATCATTACGTCTGAGTTGATCTTGGTGTAGGTCACATCGGTCAGGTGGGCTGGGGAGATCCGGGCGCTGACTGCGGGGACTTTTCCGCCCTGGATTACCGGGGCAATGAAGAACCGGACTTCGTCCACAAGGTTGCGTTTGAAAGCTTCGCCAAGGGTTTCTCCTCCGCCCTCGATGAGGACGCTTGAGATGCCATGCTTGCCGAGTTCTTGAAGGACTTTCCGGAGCGGTATGCCGCTGAAAACCAGAGTGCGGTCGCGTTGAGCGTCGCTCAGGAGTTTGCACTCTTTATAAACCATGCCACTGCGTGACCAGACAACGCGCCAAGGCTGCGGGTGTCCTTTTGGTAAGTTAAGTCCGCGAATCGTCAGCGAGGGATCATCTGTTCGGACGGTGCCTCCGCCGACAAGGATGGCCTCAACCGTTGCCCGGAGGCGCATGGCTTGCTTGCGACTAGCTTCCGAGGTGATCCATCTACGATGAGGGGGAGAGTCGATATACCCGTCCAGCGAGAGACCTGCCTTGGCAATCACCCAAGGCATTCCAGTAGTGGCATGATAGTTCCAGTGAGCATTGAGAGATGTGCAATCCTCTTCAAGAAGGCCCTCGGTAACCGCAATATCCGCTTTTTTAAGAATCCTGGCAGCGCGTCCTCGGTGTCTCTTGTCTGGATCCGTGGACCCATAGACAACGCGACTGATCCCAGCCGCAATGATGGCCTCGGCGCATGGAGGTGTCTTTCCATGCGAGGAGCAGGGTTCCAACGTGACGTAGAGTGTGGCCCCTTTTAGGTGATGGGGAACTGGTGATGGGGAATCGGGATCAAATCCAGCTTTCCTCAAGGCCTCGATTTCTGCATGAGGTAGGCCTGCGGCATGGTGGTATCCCTTGGCAATGATCCGCATGTTCTTCACGATGATTGCTCCCACGACGGGATTCGGAGCCGTCCGTCCCAAGGCCTTCGAAGCTTCTTGAATCGCCAGGCGCATGAAGCGTTCGTCAGATTTGAGGTCGGGGAGCGGGTTCATCCTGTATTTCGTTCTTTAGGTAGGGGTTGCCTTTGAATGATCCTAGGGAATGGACACTAAAGAAAACAGCTCCGAGACATCCGCTGCCCCAAAAATCAAAACGGGCCAGGAGATCGATGTGGAAATCAATGACATCGGCTTCGGAGGCAGGGGGGTTGGGCGGATCGATGGGGTGGCCTGTTTTGTGCCGGGTGTGATCGAGAGGGAAAAGGTCCGTGTCAAAATCGCCAAGATGAAGTCACGCATGATGGAGGCCTGGCTGCTTGAAGTGCTGGAGCCATCTCCTTATCGGGTCGAGCCTCCGTGCCCCGTGTTCCTCAAATGCGGTGGTTGCTCCTACCAGCATATCGACTATCCCCATCAGTTGCAGATTAAGGAGACTCAGCTTCGTGAGGCCCTGCGCAGGCTTGGAGGTCTCAGCGAACCCCCTGTACTGCCGATGATCGCATCGCCCGAGCCCTACGGCTATCGCAACCGGATCGCAGTCCATGTGCGTGACGGGAATGTCGGATTCTTTGCCGAGGGATCGAACCGCGTGATTCCAGTGAAGAAGTGTCTCATCGCTTCGCCCGAGGTTGATCAGGGATTCCAAGATCTGCTAAAAGTGCGTCCCCGTGATGGTGACTATCTGATCGGTGAGAAGAAGCGCTACGGTGGCTTCCGCCAAGTAAACAATGCCGTGGCCGAGATTCTAAAAGAGACGGTCCGGGAAGCCGTGAGACCTACTGGTGAGGCTTCTCCCATTTCCGGATTGCTGGTAGACGCCTACTGCGGTGCAGGCTTCTTTGCCCATGAATTGCAGGCGCTCTTCACGAAAGTGATCGGTATTGAGCGCTCGATCGCCTCGGTGGCGATGGCCAGCCGCCAGGCTGCGGAGAACGAGGATTATTTGGCTGGTGATGTGGAGTTGAAGTTGGGTGAGGCCCTCGGGGCCGGCAAGCCTGAGGAAACCGTACTTCTGCTGGATCCTCCCTCCGAGGGGCTTGCGGAACTGGCCATGGAAGCCATTTTGCAAAATCCTCCCGCCCGCATTGTCTATGTCTCCTGCAATCCCGCCACGCTCGCCCGCGATGCCAAGCGCCTTGCCAGCCATTACCGCCTCATTCAGGTGACGCCGCTCGATATGTTTCCGCAAACGGCCGAGATCGAATCGGTTTCCGTTTTTCAACTCACTCCATGATCACTCGACGATTTGGTCGGACGGGCCTCGAGATGCCCGTTCTCTCCTGCGGGGGGATGCGCTATCAGCACAGTTGGAACGACAAGGATGCCGACGGGATCACGCCCGAGGGACAGGCCAACCTCGAGGAGTGCATCCGCAAGGCGCTCTCCTCCGGCATTAACCATATCGAGACCGCTCGTGGCTACGGCACTTCGGAGGTTCAGCTTGGAAAAATCCTCCCCCTTCTCCCCCGCGGGGAGATGATCATCCAGACCAAGGTCGTTCCCTCCTCCACCGCTGACTTTCGCACGACTTTCGATCAGTCGATGCGCAACCTGCAGTTGGGACATGTCGATCTTCTCTCTATTCACGGAATCAATAACCGGGATTGCTGGGAGGAGACAATCCGCCCCGGTGGGGCACTCGAAGCTGCGCGGCAGATCATTCATGAGGGGAGGGCCACCTTCCTTGGATTCTCGACGCACGCTCCGTGCGATCTGATCGAGGAGATCATTTCCACCGATGCCTTCGACTATGTTAACCTCCACTGGTATTTCATGAATCGAGCGAATTGGAGTGCCGTCAAGGCGGCCACCAAGCATGACATGGGGGTCTTCATTATCAGCCCCACGGAGAAGGGGGGGTGCCTGCACCAACCCTCGGAGAAGCTCTCAGTGCTCTGCTTCCCCTACTCGCCGATGGTTTTCAACGACCTCTACTGCCTTATGCATTCCGAGGTCCACACGCTGAGCATCGGAGCAGCTAGGCCTTCGGATTTCGACGAGCATCTGAAGATCGTTCCCCTCATGGAACATAAGGATACCTGCAATCGGGTCCGCGAAACGGCGATGCGCCTGGAGGAGGAGTTTCAGCGTGCCAATGGATTTCCCATTCCGGCTCGCTGGGATATGGATCTGCCAGCCTATGGGGAGGTGCCGGGCGGGATCAATCTGCAGGAGATAGTAAGGCTCTGGGCGCTTGACCAGGCCTTCGACATGCAGTCATACGGGAAGCTCCGCTACAACCTGCTCGGCAATGGCGGTCATTGGTTCCCCGGTATCAATGCCGCGGAGTTCGACGAGACCGCGATCGGAGAGATCGGAAGAAAGGCCGGATACCCTTCCTTGGTAAACATTCTGCACGAAGCCCATGACCGCTTTGGCGATGTTCCCCGGAAACGGCTACAGCAGAATAACTGACTATTTTATGTGGAACTCAGGAACTCAGGAAAAAAAGCTGTTCAAAGATAGGCTGATCCAAGGGGGTCGAGTGTACAGATCGGAATGATGATTCATGATTGAACCACAGGTCATTCGAATCAAGGGAGCACGGCAGCACAACCTGCGGAACCTCGATGTTGAGATTCCCCGCAATAAGCTCGTGGTTATCACGGGGCCTAGCGGTTCGGGGAAGTCCTCTCTTGCTTTCGATACTCTCTTCGCCGAAGGGCAGAGGCGCTATGTCGAAAGTCTCTCGGCCTATGCACGGCAGTTCCTCGACCAGATGCAGAAGCCGGAGGTCGATCACATTGAGGGACTCTCGCCTGCGATCGCCATCGAGCAGCGGATCGCGCCGCCGAATCCCCGCTCGACCATCGCCACCACGACTGAAGTCTACGATTACCTCCGCGTCCTCTACTCTGCCATCGGCGTGCCACATGATCCGCAGACAGGTGTGGCAATCCTCCGTCAGTCGCCCCAGCAGATCGCAACCGAGATTCTCTCGTGGCCCGAGGGAACGCGTCTCATGCTGCTGGCCCCGCTGGTCAGGAACGAGACGGGTGAATTCCGTGATGTGATCGACCGTGCGCGGCGCGAGGGATTTGTGCGTCTGAGGATCGACAATGAGATCATCGATTTGGGCCGACCGGAGCCGATCAAGTTACTGAAGTCCAAAAAGCACACGATCGAGGCTGTGGTGGATCGTTTGGCACTTAGAGTGGAAGGTGAGGGTGAGAGGATCCGCGAGCGCTTGCTCGATTCCCTGGAGACCTCTCTTCGCTGGGGTAACAACATGGTAATCGTGTTGCATCAGGAGAGTGGTTCCTCTCCCGATGATTGGAAGGAGAGGCCCTTCTCCACAGACTTTTGTAATCCTGAGACCGGGTTCTCGATGCCGCGACTCACGCCTAGGCACTTCTCGTTTAATAGTCATCTGGGAGCCTGCCCGTCCTGCCAGGGACTTGGCACTGAACCCTTCTGTGATACGGGACTGCTGGTCGATTCCGAGATGACGATCACTAAGGGAGCCATTCGTCCCTGGAGGACCCCCGACAAGCGGATGGGTCAATACTACAAACTTGTCCTAGAG
>Ga0187844_10000759_pt1 | contig 25064 bp, 20 predicted proteins | sample SpaLakP09_SKY_50_FD_134517 | JGI IMG/M metagenome (GOLD analysis project Ga0187844, IMG submission 134517) | Oligotrophic lake water microbial communities from Sparkling Lake, Wisconsin, USA - SP09_SKY_50 | ecosystem: Environmental > Aquatic > Freshwater > Lake | place: USA: Sparkling Lake... | reverse complement strand
GATTGCACGATCCAGTTCAACTGCTCCACGCCGATGCACGTCGTCATCAAGAACGGTACCTGCACGACCGGCGAAGGCACTGCGGCCAGCTCCGACCTCGCCATCACGATGGAAGACGAAGATCTCGTTGCGCTGATGAAGGGCGAGCTCAACGGCATGCAGGCCTTCATGACGGGCAAGCTGCAGGTCGAAGGCGACATGATGCTGGCACAGCGCATGGCCAGCTTCTTCGACTCGTCGAAGGTCTGAGCAAGAGCGGGCACACCATGCAGAACCAGACCCCGGGCGGCGACGCCCGGGGTTTTTCTTTGGTGCCGGTCGAAGAAGGCCTCGCGCTGCAGGCCGAGCATCGTCCCGACTGGAAGCCGCTGCTGATCGACTGGGCTTCCGCCGAGCAGCGCAGTCGCATCCGGGCGGGCCGCAAACAATTGCTGGGGCGTGCCGCGGGCCTGCATCTCAAGCGCGACGCCCGCGTGCTCGACGCCACCGGCGGCCTGGGCCGCGATGCATTCACGCTCGCGGCGCTGGGTGCCCACGTGGTGCTGGTCGAACGCCAGCCCCTGGTCGTCGAACTGCTGCGCGACGCCCAGCGTCGCGCACGACTGCTGCCGGACCCGCTGCTGGTCGAGGCGGCGGACCGCGTGCGCATAGTGGGCTCCGATGCGCTCGACGTCGGCACCGCGCAGGGCCCGTTCGACGTCGCCTACCTGGATCCGATGTACCCGGACGACGGCAAGACCGCGCTGCCGCAGAAAGAGATGCAGATGCTGCGCGACCTCGCCGGCGACGACCTGGACGCGGATCGCCTGCTCGCCCACGTGCGCACGCTGGCGCCAAGAGTGGCCGTGAAGCGTCCGCTGAAAGCGCCCCCGTTGGCCGGCATGAAACCCAACGCGGTGCTGGAAGGCACCCAGGCGCGCTTCGACCTTTACCTTTCGACCTCTGCCTGATCACACTCCGCCATGTTGCGACTCACGCTCGTCCGCCACGCCAAGTCGTCCTGGGCCGATCCGGGCATGCGGGATTTCGATCGCCCGCTCAATCCGCGTGGCAGCCGCGATGCGCCGGTGATGGCCGTCCGCGTCAGCGAGCTGCGCCGCCTGCCCGATCACCTGGTTTCGAGCCCTGCCCTTCGCGCTTTCACGACCGCGGGCGTGTTCGCCGAAAGACTGGGGTTCAACGCCGACGCGATCCGCCTCGAACCGCGCATCTACGAAGCCAGCCGTGAAACCCTGACCGAGATCGTTCGCGAACTCGATCCGAAATCACGTCACGCGATGCTGTTCGGCCACAACCCCGGCTTCTCGGAACTCGCACGCTGGCTCGCCACCTGCCCGTTCCACGACATGCCGACCTGCGCCATCGCCAGCCTCGAACTGCAGATCGGCGACTGGAAGGAACTCGGCCCCGGCTGCGGCAAGCTGGCGCGCTACCTGTATCCGAAGGACGGCGCGGACTAACGTAGCCCGGGTGAAACCCGGGATTCCCCTCGGATGACATAGCGCAACCCCGGGTTTCACCCGGGCTACGGGTCTCTCATCCCGTCGAGGATCGCTTCTTCTCCTGCACCGCCGGGCTGACGAGGCCCGTCAGGAACGTCGCGATGCGCAGCGCCGCCGTATCGATGCCCGCGAGCGGCCGCCGGAGCAGCCACTGCACCAGCAGGTGCACGGCCACCAGCACGACGCCGACGAGCAAGTAGGTGACCGGGTTCAGCCAGGTCCAGTCGAAGCGCGCGATGTACGGCGGCAGGAAAGTCGCGACGAAACCGTTGATGACGAACAGGTCCAGGCTCTTGCGACCCATGTGCGCGAATACCTCGGAGCCCTTGAACTTCGACAGGCCACGGCTGAGGCAGATCACGCCCAACGCACCCGCCAGCGAGGTCAGGAAGAACAGCGGCAGGAAACCGTAATTGCCGCCGAACATCCGCACGCCGAACGGACCCGCCCAGCGGGCGCAGGCGTCGTGCATCGTGTAAGCGCAGCCGCTGTTGAGCGGCGCCAGGAAGTACACCGCCACGAACAGTGGCACGCACAGCCAGGCCGGCCACTTCACCTGCCACTGCGCGAACAGGACGCCCAGCGCGAAGAACGAAAGGCCGGGCATCCAGGTCCGGAACAGGAACTGGTTGGGCGCGTCGAAATACACGACCAACGCAGTGCCCGCCATGCCGATCAGCACGACGCTCCAGGCCGGCAGGTAGCGCAGCAGCACGTAGGCCAGCAACTGCACGAAGCACAGCGCGGTGAGAAACCACAGCACGCCGACCGACCACAGGAAGCCCTGAAGGATCGGGTTGAAGACGGCGACGGCGGCGGTCCATGGCGAGGCCAGTGCATCGGGCGCCAGGCCCATCGAAAAGACCACGACGATGCCCAGCAGGTGCACCACCCAGGCCAGCGCCAGCAGGCGCAGCGAACCGCGCACCACGTCCGGCCAGGCCTTCTTCGGCAGCTTCAGGTTCACCGCGCCCGAAACCAGGAAGAACAACATCATGTGGAACGAGTAGATCCACTGCCACTGCGTGAAGGCGGATTCCAGGAAGGCCTTGCCCGCGGCGGGCTGCGCCGGGTAGATCGGTTCCAGGAAATGGCCGTAGATCACCAGCGCCATGCCGATGCCGCGCGCGATGTCCCAGGTCGAGTCGCGCGCCGGGGCGGCGGTCTTGGCCTCACTCATGAAAAGTTCTGCTCCCGCGGATGACGTTGGAAGGGCAGCTGCTTGCGGCTAGATCTTTGCCGCCAGGTAGCGCTTCGCGTTCTCGCGATAGAACTGCGCGTTGAGCTGAAGGTTCTGGATTTCCTGCGCAGACAGCTCGCGCACGACCTTGCCGGGCGTTCCCATGATCAGCACGCCGTCGGGATAGGTCTTGCGCTCGGGGATCAGCGACCCCGCTCCGACCAGGCTGTTCTTGCCGATCTTCGAGCCGTTGAGGATCACGGCCTTGATGCCCACCAGCGAGCCTTCGCCGATCTCGCAGCCGTGCAGCATCACCATGTGGCCGATCGTGCAGTTGGCGCCGACGCGCAGCTGGAACCCGACGTCCGTATGCAGCACCGAGCCATCCTGGATGTTGGTGCCCTCGCCGACGATGATCTCGTCGCAGTCGCCCCGCAGCACGCAGTTGAACCAGACGCTGGCCTGCGCCTCCAGCGTGATGCGGCCGATCAGCGTCGCGGTCGGCGCCACGAAGTTGTCGCCCTTGAGCAGCGGCGTGCGATTCTCCAGGGTATGGATCATGGCCTTGGCAACGCGTCGGATGAATGAAGGAAGCCGGACTATGGCCGCGGCCACGAGGCGCTCGCAAGCCAGGGGCCTCTGGCTCCTGATCGTGCTGCTGCTCGGCGCCTGCGGCGGAGGCGCGGGCGGCGGACATCAACTAACCCCGATCGACAGCGATGCCCGCATCCTGGCCTTCGGTGACAGCCTGACCTACGGCACCGGCGCCAACACGGCTCAAAGCTATCCCGCCGTGCTGCAGGGCCTGATCGGCCGCACCGTGATCAATGCCGGGATTCCGGGCGAAACCACGGCACAGGGGCTGGACCGATTGCCGGACGTGCTCGACGACGCCACGCCCGCTCTGGTGATCCTGTGCTTGGGCGGCAACGACATGCTGCGCCGGCAGGATCGCGCCCGGATGAAGGAGAACCTGGGCGCGATGATCACGTTGGTTCGCGAGCGGGGAATTCCGGTGGTGCTGCTCGGGGTGCCCGAACCCAAGCTGTTCGGTCTGACCACCGATCCCGCGTACTTCGAACTGGCCGCGCAATACCAGTTGCCGCTCGAGGCGCTCGTGATTCCGGAAGTGCTGGGGGACAAGGGCCGCAAGTCGGACCAGATTCATCCGAACGCCGAGGGATACGCGGACATGGCGAAAGCGGTGGCCAAGCTGTTGCGGGATGCGGGAGCGGTTTAGGGGTGGTCTGCACAGGTCTTCGGGCGGCGCTGTCGGGGCATAGCCCCTCCTACAGGATCAGCGCCCTGTAGGAGGGGCTCTGCCCCGACGGGACCCGATGCAAAGGATCCCCGACCCCGCTCATCCCGAGTAGCCGCGAACGCGGCACATCGAAGGACGGCGCAGGCCCGACGCACGCACCTGTGCATCCACACGATTGTCCCGCCCCCACGCGAGATCGATTCTTCCCTCGCCGACTTTTCATTTGCACCTCGCTTCGTCGGCCCTCGACAGCAACACTTCAGGGAGAACGCCGATGAACAAGAATCTCGCACGCCACACACGCGGCCAGGGCATGGTCGAGTACATCATCATCGTGGCGCTCATCGCCCTCGCCGGCATCGCGGCCTTCTCGTTCTTCGGCGGCGCGATCCGCGGACAGACCGCGCAGATGGCGCAGCAGGTGGCCGGGCAGAACGTCACCACCGGGCGCGCGGCTTCTCAGACGGCGGCCAACAACGCGCTTACCGAAGGGACCACGGAAGCCAATCTCAACAACTACGTGGATCGCGACAACCCGTGATCCATCGGAGAACGTCCGCCTTCGCGCCCGCATGAACTGATCCGTACGCAGCATCCAGAGGACATTCCGGATGAGCATCGTGCTGCCGTCGTCGCGGGCACAGGCGGGGCAGGTCATGCCGATGACGGCGGTCTTCATCGTCGTCGTGCTGCTCGCGCTCTGGGTGATGTACGACTCCGGCGCGCTGATGAGCGACAAGATCCGGCTGCAGAACACCGCCGACAACGTGGCCTACAGCACGGCGGCACTGGTAGCGCGCGATCTGAACTTCATCGCGTACACGAACCGCGGCATGGTCGCGAACCAGATCGGCATCGCGCAGATGGTGGGCCTGAGTTCGTGGGCCGCCAGCATCGAGCAGTTCGCCGTGAACATGAACGAGGTTGGCCAGGCGATTCCGTACGTCGGGGCTTTCAGCGGGGCGGCCGAGAGCGCCGCCACCGCGGGTTCCATCGGGATCGACCAGGTCGCCGAGCGCGTGATCCCGCTCAACGAGCGCGTGATCGATGGCTTGTCCGGCGCACAACGCATCTTTCATCAGGGCTTCGTGCTGCAGATCGCGACGTTCGGTCGCGACATCGCGCGCGGTAACGATCCGGACGCCTACTCCTTGCTGGCCATCGGCGGCGCCTCGTTACCGGATGCCGGCTCCGTGATCCGCGACTGGAATCGGCAGATCGGCGAGCAATACCAGCTACGACGTGCAACGGACGTCTCGAGCGGCGCGTCGCTGGAAAATCGCCGCTATCGCGATTTCGAAAAGGTCGTTCAGGACTCGCGCGACCGGTTTTCGACGAACCGAAGCTACCGCTGGCCGGCGCCCTTCACGGACGACGTCGGCGGCTTTCGATGGCGAACGCGCAAGTACGGCGGCAGCGAATTTCTGCGCAGCGTCGACCCGGACGACCAGACCTATCGATGGGACTGGGCGGCGATGGAAACCGTCAGTCTCTACGCCGAAATGTACGTGCCGATCAGTGGCTGGGAAACCGCCCCCGGCGTCCCGCGCGAGCTTCCGTTGGCCTGGGGCGCAGCGCATGCGCTGGACCAAAGCCGTAATCCGTCGCGGTTCCACGACTACGGCGTGAGCCGCGCGCGGCGCGCCCGAAGCCTTTGGGGCAACGGCGCCTGGCGCAACGCCAATGCCGCGCGCCTGCTGCTGACCAGTCCGGCCTACAGCCGGAGCATCGGTGGCAAGGACCACGTCAATCACAACTTGGCGTATGTCGGCGGATTGCGCGAGTTCTATGAACTGCGCGACGAACATTCGCCGGACGGCGGGCCCGCCGTCATCGCGCTGTACGTCAAGGACGAAGAGGACCTCGACTCGCAGAACCGCATCATCGAAGGCGGTGGCGGAACCGTGGCAAGCGATCTGGATACCGACGCTCGCGGCGGATTGATCGCCGGCCGCATCGGCGCCGTCGCCAAGGCGCAGCCGTATTACGCACGGCCGACCGATCTTCCGGAGTGGCGGCGGTCCGACCTTCGCGCGGAGCTGGGAAATCTTTACAACCCGTACTGGCAGCCGCGCCTGGTGGATCTGAGCGATGCGGAGAAGGCAACGGCGACCGCCATCGTCTCCGGCGGACACCTCTCTGCGAGTACGCCATGAGCGCGATTCCACTCGCAGACTTGCGGTTCCGTTCCTGGCCGTATCACCGCGCGCGATGCCCGTCGTCCCGTCATCGGGGCCAGGCGCTCACCGAGTTCCTCGTCGTCGCCACGTTCCTGCTCATCCCCCTGTTCCTGCTGATTCCGTTGATCGCGGGCCTGATCTCGCAGAAGCAGGACATCGAGATCGCGGCGCGATACGCCGCCTGGGAACGGACGGCCTGGAATCGTGAAGCGCGCAGCGGATCCGGTGGCAGCGACACCGTGAAGACCGACGCACAGATTGCGCGCGAGATCGATGCGCGGATCTTTGCCCCCGACATCGAGTCGGTCACATCCACGGCCAGGGCGCCGTCCGGCTTGGACTCTCTGTCGTATCGCCCCCACGACGGTCAGTCGATATTCTCCGGACGCGAGGCCACCGATGGAACGCTAGGGCAGTACGCCGATCAACGTTCCTCAGACTCCGACCCGGGCGGACTTGCCGGCATCAGTGGAGAAGCCGCTTCCGCGTTGGGCAGCTTCACGCGTTTCGACCTGAACGATCGCGGACAGGTCGATGCGACGGTGTCGCTCGACATCGTGGACCTGAGGCCCTGGTTCGGCCTTGCCGACGTCGATCTCGACCGGCTTCGCCTGACGCGCAGCAATCGCTTGTTCCTGGAGGCGTGGACGGGCGGCGCGAAGCGCGATGTGGAACGCACGATATCGGGGCTGCTGCCTCAGCAGTTCATCGATAGTTCCGCGGTTCGGAATATCCAGGACTTCGCCGCCTTCGCACCCGGCGCGCGCGAGATACGCAGCGACTGGCTGCAGTTCGGCCACGTCGATATCGATCCGCTTCCGGCGTACCGCGTCTCTTCCGAGACCTCGCCGCCATGAGCGCAGGCGCTTGGCGGCAAGCCGGCTTCGCGCTGCTGCTCCTGGCGCAGATCGGATTGGCGCAGCCGGCTGGCCGCTTCGGCGGCATCGGGAACTTCGATCTGCCGCGCGGCATGCAGACGGACAACATCGGTGAATGGATGCGCATCGATGGCGTCGAGACGCGCGCCTGGCAGTTCCACTCGACCGACGATGCAGATGCCATCGCCGGACACTTCGCGCGTGAATGGAACGGCCGAATCGCGCGAAAGAAAGCCGGGGGCTGGGACATCCTGTCGCATCGCCAGGACGACTGGCTGGCGACCGTGCAGACCGGCCCGGCCGATGCGCTCGGCAACCATCGCGGCTTCATCGCGATCGCGCGACGGTTCGCGCCACGCGAGCGTCCGGAGCGGCATCCGGCTGCGCTGCCCGACACCCAACTGCTGCAGGACATCGAGGCCGAAGACCAGGGCCGTCGAAGCCGCACGATGCTGCTGGTCAGCGACCGGTCGGCGGCTCGGAACCTCGATTTCTATCGGGCGCACTTTCGCACCGAGGGCTTCGAGCCCCTGGCCGCAGGCGCGCTGACGAAATCTCCGGACGGCGGAGGCATGTCGCTGGTGCGAGGCGGCGAGCAACTCGATCTCGCCATCGTGGAGCGCGATGGACGCTCGTGGATCGCGATCGTGCAGGTCCTGCCGTGAAGGCGCCCGACCTGACCGGCTGGATCCTGATGGCGGCTGCGATCGGCTTCGGTGTCGGCGCGTATTTCCTTCTGCAGAACTACATGAGCGGTGAAGCGCAGCGACTGCGCGAGACCGCACTGCAGTCGCTCGGACCCATGGCACGCGTGGTCGTCGCGTCACGCAATCTCGAACCCGGCTCGATCATCGGTCGACAGTCGATGTCCGTCGGCGAAATCCCGCAACGGCACCTGCCCGCACGCGCGGTGCTGCCGGCCGATTTCGCCAGCGTGGAGAGCCGCGTGCTGAGCCGCCCGATGTCGGCCGGCGAACCCCTGCTCGACGACTTCGTTTCGGGACTGACCGTGGAGCGCTTCTCCGACCTGCTGGAGCCGGGAACGCGGGCCGTCAGCCTCGAAGTCTCGGCGCTGGAAAGTCATGCCGGCCTGCTGCTGCCCGGCGACTACATCGATCTGTTCGTGCTGCTGCCCGCCAAGGAGGGCCGGCGCGAAAAGAAGCTCGAAGGATTGATCGAACGGGTCAAGGTGCTGGCCGCCGGGCGGGAACCCTTGCGGTCCGCAGACCAGCCCTACCAACCCCTCGAAGCCGACGGCGCGAACTACAGCCTGATCACGGTGGGCCTGCCCTGGGCCGACGCCGAGCAGACGCTGCGCGCCCGACGTGCCGGCGAGGTCGTCTACCTGCTGCGTCCCGCGGTCGATGAGCAGTTGCGATTCGACGACGCCGGCATCGCGCGGTTCGGCGATACGCCAGCGCCGACCGGATACGCCTATTTTTCGAGCGGGGTTCCGCGCGGCGAACGGCGCGACGTCCGCAAGCCTGCGCCTCGAGGCGCGTTCATGGAGGCCGACGAGACGCCAGACGAGACGCCAACCGAGGTCGGCTGGGAAGACGAGCCACTGCCCTTGGACATCCTGTTCAAGCAGGTGCCCAAAGCGAGTGTTCCGTCGCCCGAGACCGTTTCTGCCTCCGCACCGGAGCTCATCCGGAGCGGGCATGAATAGCCGTGCACCGATCCGTCGACGCACTGAACACAGCCCAGGCTCGTGGCTCGTCGCTGCCTTCCTGGTCCTTGCGGGCGCGGTGAATGCCCAGCCGGTCAACGGCTTCGGATCGATCATCGAAATCGAAGACGGCTGGACCGCAACCGTATTCGTGCGCGGGGTCTCGCGCATCAAGGTCGACGACAACACGGTTGCGACGGCCATTCTCCGGGAGCGCGGCAACACGCAGGTTTACGGTGTTACCCCGGGCCGCACTCGACTCTCGGTCTGGACTGGAGCCGGGGCTCCGCTGATGTACGAGATCCGTGTGCTGCCGACGGGCAGCAAATCGAAGCGTCTCTTCGATGTCGTCGATCGTGATGCCACGACCCGCGTCGCACCCTCGGCCGCACCTTCCGCAGACCGTGCGCCCTCCACCGAAGCCCCAATGGACCTGTTCGTCGGCTCGGTATCGACGATGCAACTCGGCGAGATCACGCGCATCGTCGTGGGCAACGACAACATCGTCGAAGCCAGCGTGCTCGACGATGGCAGCCTGCTCGTGCTTGGCAAGGCCCAGGGCGCATCGGAACTGCGCGTGCTCACGGCGAGCGGCGCGTCGCACGACTACAGCGTGCGCGTCTACGCAGCGCCGCCGAACGACACGCTGAACCTGGTCCGCTCGACGCTGGACGCGTTTCCCGATGTGCAGGTGCAGTCCAAGCTCGGCCGCATCATCCTCACGGGCACGGTGGACGCGGCCAGCTTCCAGCGCTTCGGCGAGCTGGTGGAACGCTTCCCCAACGTCATCTCGACGGTGACCTCCCAGCTCAACATCGCCATCGAGCCCAGCGTCGTGCTCGATGTGGCCGTGCTGGAGATCAATCGCAACTACCAGCGCACCGTCGGCGTCCGCTGGCAGGACACCGCAGCCGGTCCGGCCGTCGGCATCGTCGGCAATTTCCTGCCGCACAGCCGCGTGGGCGCAGTCTCGGATTTCGGTGACCAGACCGAAAAGCTCGAAGGCCTGCTGTCGCTGGTCGGATCGGGCACCCAGCGACTGAGCGGTTACCTCGGCATCACGTCGATCATCGGGTCCGAACTGCAGCTGCTGCAGGAAGAAGGCCATGCCCGCGTGCTGGCGGCGCCCAGCCTGTCGACCGTCAGCGGCGAGGAAGCCACGTTCCTTGCCGGCGGCGACTTTCCGGTTGCGATCCTCAACGAGTTCGGTCAACCGGTCGTCGAGTTCCGCGAGTTCGGCGTGCAGCTGAAGATCCAGCCCTTCGTCGATCGCAGTCTCAACATCCGCTCGAAGATCACCGCCGAGGTCAGTTCGATCGACTTCTCGGTGCAGGTCAACGGCGTTCCCGGCCTGCTGCGTCGCAAGACCACCTCGACGATCACCGCGCGCCCCGGGGAGACCGTGATCCTGTCGGGGCTGCTCGATGCACGCGACACCCGCAATGCCGACAAGGTGCCGGGGCTGGCCGACATTCCGATCATCGGACAGCTGTTCCGCTCCGACGATTTCATCAAGCAGCGAACCGAGCTGGTGGTGACGGTGACACCCCGCGTGCAGCAGCCGAACGCGCCGATCGCCGAGGGCCTGCGTGCGGCTGATCGATACCTGCGCAAGGACCTGCTCACCGGCAGCAAGGACCTGGACAAGGCGTTGATCCAGTAGCACGAGGAGACCGGACATGGCGAAGAACGTCACTGGAGGTCGCGCACGAAGACAGATCGCGGGCCGCGGCTCGGCGATCGTCGAGTACGTCGTCGCGACCAGCATGGCGCTTGGCGCCCTGCTGCTGCCGGTGGGCACGGACAACCACAGCGTGTTGCAGCGCCTGATCGAGGCGATCCAGCGCGAGCATGCCGGTTATCTCTATGCGGCGAGCGTCCCGAGCCTGCCGCGAGGAAGTCTCGCGGGCAGCGACATCGCGTCAGGAAATAACAGTGGATCGGGCGATGTACCTGGCGGCGACGCGTCCGGTGGTGATCCGTCAAATCCCAGTAACGATGGGGCCGCGACGTCGGACAACGGCACTGAGGACACCAGCGGCCCCGCTTCACCTGGCGATAGCGGGGGCGACACCGGGAGCACGGACACGGACAGCCCGGGCGACGTAGGCGACTCTTCTCCGACCGACCCGATCGATCCCGTCAGCGACGATCCCCTGGCTCCCGATGATCTTGCCGACGACGGAACCGACGGTGACGCCGGCAACGGCGACGGCAGTTGTCCGCTCGCGGCCGCGGAAAGCGGCGATGCCACGACGAACAGCGCCTTCGCGAGCGCCTCTCGGCGCACCGGCGTGGCGTCCACGCAGGTCGGCAATCCCATTCACGTCGTCACCGGCAACAAGTACCAGCGCGAGGTCGACGTCGCCCTGCCCGCTCTCCATCTTGCGTTCGTACGCCACTACAACAGCCGCAGCTCGCATCGGGGTGCGCTCGGCATCGGCTGGACGCATGGCTTCGACGTTCGCCTGTCCGACCGGGGCGACCGCCTCGTGCTCTGGCAGGCCGATGGCCGGCGCATCGACTTCCGGCTCGATCGGGACGACCCTGGCACGCGCCGCTTCCGCCCCTCCCAGCACGGCGACGGACTCTTCACGGCCGACCGTGGCGGTTACGAATGGCATTGGCGCGATCGCACCGTGCTCGGCTTCGATCGCAACCGTCGGCTCCGACAGATCCGTGATGACCAGGGGCGAACACTGCGGCTGGTCCGGAACAGCGGCGGCCGTCTCCTGCAACTGGTCACCGAGGCCGGCGACTCGCTGAGCTTGCGCCACGATGCGCGCGGACGGATCGATGCCGTGATCACGCCCGAAGGCATCGCCGCACGCTATGCCTACGACGACGGCGACAATCTGGTTCGCGTCGAATATCCCGGCAAAGGCATCCGTCGCTACCACTACGACGATCCGGGCGACGCGCACAACCTCACCGGCATCAGCGTCGGTGCAGACAACGACGTGCTCCAGCGCATCAAGACCTGGGCCTACGACGCAAAGGACCGCGGCGTGCTGTACCGGCCCGCGCAGGGCGACGGACAGGTCGAGCTTGTCTTCGAGGACGGCCGCACACGGGTGACCGATTCCGTGAAGCGCAGCAGTCTGTACTTCGGCGGCGAGCGCAATGGAATACCCGTAGTGGCCCGCATCGAAGGCCCGGGCTGCTCGCCCTGCCAGGCGACGCGCACATCCGGTGGCGTGCGTTACGACTATGACGAAGGCGCCAACCTCGTTGGTCTTGTCTCCACCGACGGGAGCGCACGGCGTTACGAACGCGACACGCTTGGGCGGGTCATCGCGGTGACCGATTCCACGAGCGACGGGCGCTCCACCAGCCGGCTACGGCTTTCGTACTGGCGCGACACCGACGAAATAGAAACCGTCGCCCGCGACAGCATCAAGCCCGGCGAAGAGCACGCGATCACGCTGAGGTACCGCGAGGACGGGCAGATCGAGGAGCGGATCGAGACCGGGTTCGCGCCTACGCCGGATACGGGATACACGCCGATCCGGCGCAGCCAGCGATTCGCGTACGCGGGCAATCGTCTGACCGCCGTCGAGGCCTTTCGTCCAGGGACCGATGCTGCGACGCGTGTGGTCCGCGATGTCGAAGCCGGCACTTTCGGTGTGACGTTCTCCGATCGCGGCGCCTTGCAAGTGCTGGAGTGGGATGACCGCTGGCGTCCCCGCCTGCTGCAGGCCGACGACCAGACTCCGCTGGAGCTGCATTACGGGCCCACCGGCCGGATCGACGCGGTGACGTCCGATCGCGGACGCCTCGAATTCGAATACGGGCCGCAGGGGCAACTTACTGAGATCCGCGGACCTGGCGGCGTCGGCAGGCGAATTCACCTACGCAAAAGACACGCTCGCCCCGACGTGGTCGAGACGGGGAATAAAGAAAGACCGTCGGCAAGCCAAGCTCCTCCTGCGCCAGCGAACGCCCGCTCCGGTCTGCGTTCCGTCACTGATCCCCGCGGCATGACCACGACCTACGGGATCGATGATTTCGGGAGACGGGTCTTCACGCAGTCTCCAGATAGCGGCCTGACCTTGTACGACTACGACGAAGACGACCATCTTCGAAGCAAGACGACCGCCTCGAACTCAACGGCCAGCTTCGTCCACGACGCCGCGAGCCGATTGATCGGCATGCGGACGAAGGATGAGATGGCGCAATTCGACTGGACGACCCAGGGTCCCGCGTCGCGCGTCGCCGCGATCCGTACACCTGAAGGCATCGAACAAACGCAGTACGACGACGCGGGCCGCGTGAAACGGCAGGTGGACGTGATCGGCGCCCGCCGCTATGTCACCGAGTACCGCTACGCGCCATCCGGTGACCTCGAGTCGAAGCGCCTGCCGGATGGGCGGGTCCTCGAATACCGCTATCGAACGCGGGATTCCCATCCGCCAGAGCTGGCAGAAATCGTCGAGCGACGATGGGGCCGCAAGCTGCCGCTGGTCCGCGATCTGAGGCTGGCCGACGCCTCGGCCGGCGATCGTGCCGAGGAATGGACCGCCCGCAACGGGATCAAGACGTCGCTCGAATGGGAGCGCGACAAGCTCTCACACCTTCGCATCGGCGCCCTGCACGATTTCTCTTACGACCACGACGCGCAGGGCAGAATCATCCGGATCGACGATCGCGGCGAAGTGGCAGCACGCTACCGCTTCGATTCACGCGGCCGCCTCGAGTTTGCGCTGACGCCATCGGCACTGAGCGGATACCGCTACGACCCGAACGGCAATCGCACGCGCATCGTGACCGACGGGCACCCGGTGGATTATGAATACGCCGAGCGGGGAAACCAGCTGGCGGTGATGGGCCGCCAATCCGTCCCCTGGCTGCCGCCGATGCGGTTCGGTGTGCAGGCAATGGTCGACGCGTCCTCTCGTGACGGCCCGCTGATGCAGAAGGTTTCCAACGTCGTCGAGACGGCCACGCTTCCTGCCCGGATCCGGGCCCATCACTCCGCCAGCGGTGAAGTGGAAGCCCTGGGCGTGCTTCGCTTCGGCTACAACGCCAATGGACAGGTCGTGGACGTCTGGCGGGGCGCTCAACACCTGGCGCATTACCGCTACAACGTTCGTGCGCAGCGCATCGCCAAGCAGATCTTCGGTGTCGCCGGCGAGCTGCATTTCCTGTACGAGAACGGAAGACTTTCCGGCGAAGCCGACGCCAGCGGAAAGGTTCGTGTCCAGTACCTCTACCTCGGGCAGCGCCCCATCGCGATGCTCACCGAAGACGCGACCTATTTCGTCCACGCCAATCATCTCGGCGCCCCGATCGCGGTGACCGACGACACAAAGCGCGTGATCTGGAACGCGACGTACGCGCCGTTCGGCCGCGCGACCGTGGACGAGGATCCGGATCGCGATGGCCAATCGTTCACGCTCAACCTGCGGCTGCCCGGACAGTACGAAGATGCGGAGACGGGCCTGCACTACAACCATCACCGTTATTACGACCCGGATCTGGGGCGCTACCTGTCACCCGATCCGCTGGGACTGGCCGCCGGTCCCAATCCCTACGTCTACGCGGGCAACGACCCGGTCAACCACATCGATCCCACCGGCCTGCTGCTGTTCGCATTCGATGGCACCGGCAACAACGACCCTCCGCTGGGCAAGCGCGATATCTCCAACGTCGTGAAGGTTCGCGACGCCTATCTGGGAGACGCCGGGGAACTGGGCGTACGCAGTGCCGATGGCGGGCAGAGCGACCGGCACTATTTCTACATCAGCGGCGCGGGCACGACGGACGCACGAACCGGGATCAGCGGCGACGCGTACTACGACGCGCTGACCGGCAGTTCGATGATCGATCGCGTCGCTGCGCTCGCGGATGATTTCTTCGACCACATGGCGTGGCTGTATCTCAACCACCAGAAATCGGTGCAACTGAATGTGGACACCATCGGCTTCAGTCGCGGGGCGGCCCAGGCGCGCGTATTCACCAACCTGCTGACCGCCTTCCTCAACGGCGAGGACGAGTTCGTCCTCGATCACAGCAGCGGCCGTCGCTATGACTTCAGCTTCGGAGACCCGGATTTCGCCCGCAAGTATATGCAGGACAGCTGCATCGATGTGAACCTGCGTTTCATGGCCCTGTTCGACACCGTGCCCCACTACAGCGCCAACCAGTTTCACCTCGAAGCCGCCGGCATCAGCCAGGACGACGATCTACGCCAACTTGATCTTGGTGTCGGAGCGGCGGACGATCCCAACGCGATGCATTACGTCGCACACGCCGTCGCGGCGAACGAAGACCGCCAGGGGTTTCACGCGATCTCCATCCACCCTCATCCGCTGAAGGGAAATACGGAGGCCAGAATGGAAATGGGATTCATCGGAGCACACGCGGACATCGGCGGCGGGTATGCCGAGGGCGATCTGCCGGATGTGGCGCTGATGTGGATGGTGAAGAGGGCGGAGGCGGCGGGGGTTTCGATGTCGTACGGAACGAAGCGCATCCAACTGACCCAGGTAACTAGTCCTGTAATTCACGACAGCAAGGATTCAAAACCGTTTTTTCGGGACGGACGACAGTTCAAGTACCTCAACGGTGTCGACCAAGTCTCCCAGCGACGCTGGTATGACAACTATCGCGAACCAAATGCGTACGGAATGGACTACGCCCTCTCGATCAATGGATTTTTCGGAGAGGAGTACAAGTCTGGCCCCCTTCCTATTCGTGGAACCAAGGATAACGAGGGCAACAACACCTTAGTTGGATTGATCAACGGACCGAAATACAGCGAATGGCTGATGGCCAACTATGGAATCGATATGCCGATCAATGAGTCTGGATTAAATAGAGATCGTCGTCCTCTGCCCGTTCGACCATGAGAATCTTGCCAAGTAACATTCTGGCTTATCTTGTCGCGCTGCCAGCTCTGTCTGGATGCGGGAGCTTTTCCTACGGCGTCGATGTCCTCAACTACGGGGAGAATGGCGTAATTCTCCTTCAAGTTGGGACTGCGGAAGCCGTTGGCCCGCACCCAGCCTATGCGAACGTCGGTGTGGCGATTCCAATGATTGCCGCCCGCTTCCCAAGTCTCCCTTCGAGCTACCGCGATCCGGCTTCCTCGTTCGGCCGGTTCAACGGGTATGAAACCTCCCTCCCGGACAGCCTCGATATCGCCTGGCAACTCGCCTCCCTAGACGACTGCAAAGCGACAGTCCGAATGGATGCAAATTCGGAGTCCATTAAAAAAGAGCTGAAGGGCCGCTCTTATGGGCCGTCAGAATATTTCGGGAAAAGTGGGTGCACCTGGAGACCTCTATCCGACCGAATTTTCCGAAGAACGATCGACATGAAAGCTCTACGCCTGAGCGACGCCTACAAGCGAACCGGCGACCGCTACAAGGATGTCGCCGGAAGCCGCTACACCCTCAACATCACCCTGATCTTCATCGAGGACCAGGTGAAGGTCGAAGTGGATAACGGGGCGACGAATCCCTGGCTCTAGAGATCGCTGCGAATTTTCAGACCCCCGCTCATGGCGAGTAGCGGCGTGCGATAGCACGCGGTGTATCGAGCCAGCGCGGTCTCCCCTCGATACACCTCACCACGATGAAACCATGGCGAGGCACTCTGGGTGACCGGAGGTGGGGACATCTCACTCCAAGTTGGGCGCATTTCGCACGGCAGTCGTGCAAGCCCGCCCCGACATTGAACTCTCCAAACCCGGCCCCATCGACCTAGAAGACCCGCTCTACCGACGCACCTACCGCGTCCCAATGCCCTCATGACCGACCTCACCCGCGTCAGCTGCCCGAAATGCGCCGCCGTGAACCGCGTTCCTTCTGCACGGCTGGTCGACGCCCCGATCTGTGGCCGCTGCAAGGTCCCGCTGTTTGGCGCTGCGCCGATCGAGCTCGACCAGGCCGCGTTTGGCCGCTTCCTCGCCGACAACGATCTGCCGGTGCTGGTGGACTTCTGGGCGCCCTGGTGCGGGCCCTGCGTGCAGATGGCGCCGACCTTTCATGCAGCGGCCGGCAAGCTCGAGCCGAACATGCGGCTGGTGAAACTCAATACCGAAGCAAACCCGCAGCTCGCGGCGCAGCTCAACATCCGCAGCATCCCGACCCTGGCCGTGTTCGCGAAGGGCCGCGAGGTCAGCCGGCAGTCGGGCGCGCTGCCGGGGCCACAACTGATGCAGTTCGCGGCGCAGTCCGTCGCGAAGGCGAATACCGGCTACGCCTGAGCGATCCGCTCCGCGTTCGGCATCCCGCCGATCAGGCCGGCGGCATCGGCGGCGGTGCGCTGCCGGCGAACAGGCGCTTGATGCCGTCGTCGCCCAACTGCAGCACGAGCGTGGACGTGACCACGCAGCGCGTCTTCTCGATCTTCCAGGCGCCCGCCGCTCCGCGCACGTACTCGTCGTCGTAATACGCGCCGAGCTGCGTCAGCGTGTGGTCCTGGGTGTTGATCAGCTGGTAGTGAAGACCCCAGTGACCCTTGGCCCGATCGGGCGAGAGGTGCTCGATCTGCGGGTTCACGCCGTGGTGCATCTCGACCATGTGCGGATGACATCCGATGGCCGTGAAGATCTCGACCAGCGCATCGGCGCGATCGAAAGTGCCGATGACCCCGAAATCGATGTGCACCGGTCCGTCGACGAAGCAGGCCCGCATGCCCTTGGGGTCCTTGGCGTCGCAGGCCGCCAGGTAGCGCGACTTCAGTTCGCGGATCGCCTCGCGATCCTCGAGGAACTGCAGGCGGTCGGCGACAGAAAGCGGCGTGGTCATGCTCGTCTCCCCTCTTCTTTGATCGTTCGTGTTTCGCAGGCCTGCATGCTGGCCTCGCACGCGGACGATGGCCTACCTCAAACAGGGGACGCTCGGCGCAGGTGCCGCCCGTAGCTTCTGGCGGATAGCGGGAGGAGCCGCGTGCCGGCCGAAGAAGCCATGCCATCAGAAGAACAGAAGGGAACGGACGCCGTCCTGTCCGGCCGCACCTGGGACGAGTTCTGCGACTCGCTCAAGCGGGCCGGCCGGCAGGTGCTGCGCGATGAGGCCCCGGCCACCGAGCTGGACCGTGCCGAGGGCTGGCGCTACCTGACACGCCTGCTGCGCATCGGCCTGGAGATGCACCTGGAGTTCGCCGATCCGGACTTTCCCGGCTTCTTCGCGCCCTCGCACGAGACCGGCAAGATCGGCGCGGACAACCCGGACAATCTTTACCTGATGGCCCGCATCGCGGGCCGCAACGCGTACGTGATTCGCGGCCGCCGCGGCACCGTCCCGTATCTCAGCTTCGGCACGCAGAAGGGCGGATACGAAACCAACGGACGCATGGAGCAGACCGGTTTCCTGGATGCACGCGATCTGCGCTGCGAGCCCGACGGTAGCTTCGAGATCCACTTGTCGGGTGAACCGCAGCCCGGGAACTGGCTGAAGATCGAAGACGCGAGCAACGCCGTGATCGTTCGCCAGACCTTCCTCGATCGCCGCAGCGAGACGGCGGCGCAGATGAGCATCGCGCGCGCCGGGGACGGGCTGCAGCGACCGCAGCCTCTGGATGCCGAACGCCTCGCGCTGGGCCTTGCCCGCGCCGCGGGCTTCGTCGAGGGCACGGCCACGCTGTTCGCCAACTGGGCGCAGAGCTACCTGCCGCATATCAACGCCCTGCCCGCTGCGGACCAGGCGCTGTGCCAGCGCGTGGGCGGCGATCCCAACATCCACTACTACCACTCGGCCTGGGACGTGCGGCCGGACCAGATGCTGGTGATCCGGCTGCCGCGCATTCCCGATTGCCGCTTCTGGAATCTGCAGATCAACAACTGGTGGATGGAATCGCTGGACTATCGCCATCACCGCATCCACCACAACCAGCACAGTGCGAAACCCGATGCCGACGGTGGCGTCACGCTGGTCCTCGCGCATCGCGATCCCGGACACGGCAACTGGCTGGAAACCGCCGGCCACACGCGCGGGACGATGTGCCTGCGCTGGGTCGGCGCCCAGGAATTCGTGGATCCCGTGCTCGATCTGCGCGCATTTACGACGGAGCCCCTTCGATGAGCACGCCTCATTTTGTTCCCGACGCGCTGATGACCGAGGCACGGGCCGCTGCCGGCGGCTTGTACGACTTCGGCGACGCCAGCTTCCTGCCCGCGCTCGAAGTGTTGTGCAAGGCGCTCGACGACGAAGCGCAGTTGTCGGATACCGGCCGCTACGTCTTCCGGCTCAAGCTGGTGGGTCAACTCACCACGCGCCTGCGCGTGGAAGAGGATCTGCGCCTCCACCCCGAGATCGCAGATGAGGCGGTCGCCCCACCGCTGGTGATCGTCGGCCTGCCGCGAACCGGCACCACCAAGCTGCATCGCCTGTTGTCGCGCGATCCGCGTTTCTGGTGGATGGCGTTCTGGGAGTCGCAGTTTCCGCTGCCGTTTCCGGGCGAGGCGCTCGCCAAGCCCGAAGCGCGCATCGCCGAGGGCCACAAGCTGGTGGACATGATGACCACCGCGATGCCCAAGCTGATGGCCATCCACCCGATGGCCGCGGAGGAGGCGGACGAGGAAGTGATGCTGATGGAGCATTCGATGCTCTCGGCCTTCGATGCCTACGCCAACATTCCTTCGTACAGCGAATGGTTGGCGCGGCAGGACCAGGCGCCGGCCTACCGTTTCCTGAAGCGCATGCTGCAGCACCTGCAGTGGAAGAAGCGGGCCCGCGGCATCGAAGGCAAGCGATGGGTGCTCAAGGCGCCGCATCACCTGCAGCGCATGGACGTGCTGCTGGAGGTGTTCCCCGGCGCCCAGATCATCCAGACGCACCGCGACCCGCTGCGCAGCATCCCGTCCATCGCGAGCTTCATCGACACGCTGTGGCGCATCTACAGCGACGCGGCCGATCCGGTCGAGGCTGGCCGCACCTGGAGCGAGCGCATGCGTCGCGGCCTGGACCAGACGATGCGCGTGCGCGAAACGGCGGCCTCGCAGTTCCTCGACGTGCAGTTCCACGACACCGTGAAGCAGCCGCTGGACGTGGTGCGGCGCATCTACGCCTTCATCGGCTGGCAGCTGACGCCGGATGTCCTCGGCCGCATGCGCGCCTGGCTGGTCGAGGACGAGAAGAGTCACAGCGTCGTGCACGAGTACACGCCCGAGCAGTTCGGCCTCAGCGACGCCCAGATCGAACGCGACTTCGCGCACTACCGCGCGCGCCACATCACCGCCTAGGACTTTTCCCATGTTGCTCAAGAACAAGATCGTCATCGTCTCCGGCATCGGCCCGGGCCTGGGCGTGAAGCTCGCGATCGAAGCCGCGCGCGAAGGTGCGGCCGGTGTCGTGTGCGCCGCGCGCAGTGCCGACAAGCTCGACGACGCCGAGCGCCGCATCCTCGAAGTCACCGATCGCTGCGGTGTGCTCAAGTGCGTCACCGACATCACCGATCGCGCGGCCTGCGAGCGGCTGGTGGCGCAGACGATCGAGCGCTTCGGGCGCATCGATGCGCTGATCAACAGCGCGTTCGTGCACGGCGAGATGGATTACGCCTCCACGGCCAACCTCGACGACTGGCACGGGCCGCTCAACACCAACCTGCTCGGCACGCTCAAGCTCACGCAGTCGGTGCTGCCGCAGATGAAGGCACAGAAGAGCGGCGCGATCGTGATGGTCAACACCATGGCCGTGCGCCAGGTGCCGCCGCTGGGCGAAGCCGGCTACGCGGCGTCCAAGGCCGCGCTGGCCGTGAGCACGAAGTACCTTGCCAAGGAACTCGGCCCGCATCGCATCCGCGTGAACACCGTGCACATGGGCTGGATGTGGGGCGCACCGGTGCAGGGCTACGTCGCATGGCAGGCCGGACAGCTCGGTATTCCGGAGGCCGAACTCAAGGCGCAGATCGCGACGAGCATTCCGCTTGGCGACATTCCGACCGACGATGAATGCGCGCGAGCCGCCCTGTTCATGGTGTCGGACTACGCCAGTGCGGTGACGGGTGCGGCGCTGGACGTGAACGGCGGGGCGTGGATGCCCTGATCCGGTCTGCGGGGAGCGCGTTGCGCTGCTATCGCTTTGCCACGGATGAGAACGAAAACCCGTAGCCCGGGCGAAGCCCGGGGTTCCCCTCGCACACGGAGCGCAATCCCGGGCTGCGCCCCGGGCTACGTTGACGCCCGCTGAAGAAGCCTTTCTCTACTCGCTCCAGAGCGCCTCGACCTTCGGGTCGAGCACGTGGATGAGGCGATTGAGCAGCGACTTCAGGGCGGCGGCCTCACCGGCGCCGAACTGATCGATGATCTGCGACTCCACGGCCTTGGCCGCGGAGATGACGCGCAACGCGCAGGCGCTGCCGGTCGGCGTGAGCTGGCAGGCGCCATCCGCGGAAACCCGCACCAGGCCTCGCGCGTGCAGCGCATCGAGCGCCGCGCTGCGGCTTTCGTCCGACACGCCCTGGAGTCCTTTCTCGATGTCGTCGCGCTCGAGCCGCTGCTTGAGCGTCAGCGTGGACAGCAGGTAGAACTCCTCGTCGCTGAGCTTTTCCTCGGCCAGCAGCGGACGGACACGTGCGAAGAACTGCAGGTGCCCACGGCCCAGCAGATAGCCGAGGAAGCCTTCATTGAAACTGCCTTCCAGCCAGGCATTGCGCGGCGCGCTGTCGCTGGCCTGGCGGCGCGTGGCGTGCGCATAGCGGCCGGCGTGGAAGACCAGTGGAGCCGTCTCCGCACGATCGAAGGCCAGCACTTCGCCGACGAAGATCACGTGGTCGCCGCCCTGGTACTGGAACGCGGTGCGGCACTGGAAGCGCGCGCTGCAGCCGCGCAGCAGCGGCACGTCGCCGACACCCGCCTCCACCTCGACATCCGCGAATTTATCTTCGCCTCGGCGCGCGAAGCGCCCCGACAGCGCTTCCTGGTCGGTGGCGAGCACATGCACGGCCCAGTGCGTGGCGGCACGGAAGATCGACAGGCTGTTCGATGTCTCCGCCAGGCTCCACAGCACCAGCGGCGGATTCAGCGAAACCGAGTTGAAGCTGTTGACGGTGAGCCCGATGGGCGCACCGGCGCCGTCTCGCGAGGTGATGATCGTGACGCCGGTGGCGAAGCTGCCGAGCGCCTTGCGGAACCCGGCTGCGTCGAACAGCGGCGCCGCTTCGCTCACAGGTTGTACTTGACGGTGAAGGTCACGTAGTCGCGGTCGGACACCGGGTTCTGCTTCACGATGCTGCCGCGGATGCCCTTGTGGGGATTGCCGAAGAAGAAGTTGTAGCCCAGCGAGAATTCCAGGTTCTGCAGGTACTGCAGAGCGCCGGTCAGCGTCAGCCGCCGATCACCTTCACCGAACAGGGGACCGAAGTCGCCGTTGGTCGACGGGTTTCCGTTGGCGGCGTGCGCCCAGGCCACCGAGTTCTTCAGATCCCAGCCCGCCATGATGTTGCGGCCGGTGAGCAGCGCGAGCGACTGGTAGCCCCAGGCCTTGCGATCGTTGAACAGCTGGTCGCCACCGCGCACCGGCGTGACGCCGTTCTGCTGCGACATGCGATCGACCTCGCCGATGTAGAGGTACTTCACCTCGTTCACGAACGCGAGCTCGTCGTACCAGAGGAAACGCGGGTTGGCGACGTACAGGGCCGAGAGCTGGGCCGAGTACGCCTTGGCCGGCACGAAGATCGGGCTGAGCACGCCGGAGATGATGGACTGCACCGAGACGTCGATGCCGTCGCGGTAGATCACCTCACCACCGATGTTGAACGGCTCCAGCACGGTCGAGAAGCTGCCGGCGATCATCTCGATGTCGTCGAAGTACTTCACGTTGTAGGTCGTGGGCACGTACTGGTTGATCACCGAGGTGGTGATCGGGACGCCGGCCACGCTGCCGATGTACGCAAAGTCGGTGTTGAGCTGCACCGTCGGGTTGTGGCTGTGATAGCGCAGGTAGTACGCGCTGACGCTGGTGACCGAGGTCACCTGGTAGCGCAGGCCACCACCGAACTGGCCATCGTCGTCCGGGCGGATGTCATCTGCGCGCTGCACATTGATCGTGGCCGGCGCATTGAGCAGCGGCGAGCCGATGCCGCCAAGATTGCACAGCGGCGACAGCGGTCCGAGGAGGCCCGGGCAGCCGTCGAGCGCGGCGGGGTTGATCGAGCCGTACGCGAACGTGGCACCGGGTCCGACGAGATCGGCGGGCGAGAACAGGTCGCCGACGGGGAACACTTCGGTCGGCTTCCAGTCGAGCTGGTAGAAGCCGAAGAAGCTCAGGTCCAGACCCACCGAAAGATTCACGGCAGCCTGGTAGACCGGCAGCAGGATGTCCTTGATCTCGGCGCCAGGGACGAAGGCCTTGGTCGCATCGTTGGGCGCCATCGCGCCGGAAACACCGGGAAAGAACAGGCTCTCGCCATAGGCGACCAGCTGCTTGCCGAAACGCATGCTCAGGACGGAGTCTTCGAGCAACGCGAAGTCCGCATAGGCATAGGCCTCGAGCATGCGCGAGCGCTTGCCGTCGTAGTACTCCGTGCCCTTGGTGAACGCGTCGTTGTCGCCCAGCTTGTTGACCGTGTCGGGCGAGTTGTTGTCGTTCTTCTTGTCGTAGACCGCGTCGTAGAACGCGCTGCCGCTGAACACCGCGCCGAAATCGTTCCAGCGGAATTTCAGTTCGCCCAGTGCACTGCCGCGGTTGTTGATCAGGCTTCCGCGGCGGAAATTGCGATTGCCGTCGTCGGAGTTGATCGTCGTCGGCAGGCCCGGATGCGTGAACCCGGCGATCTGCCCCGGGGGCAGCACCACCGGCTGCAGGGGATCGATGGGACCGTCGATCAGCGCGCCATGCGGATTGCGCGTGCGCATGGCCAGCGCATACGACGTGGTGAGCTTGTATTCCATCTCGGCGCCGCCGCCGAACTCGTAGGTGCCAGCCTGCAAGCCGCTGCTGAACACGCCCAGCAGCACCGCGGCCGACAAGGGCGTCGCGATTCGCGCACGCAGGGATCCGTTGGCCAGGCCTTCGAGTTTCATCTCAGCTCCTCCTGCTGCGGCCGCTGGAGCGGCCTTGTCGTTTCCAATGTCGTCGATCCACTTCTCTGGCGTTCCGTCGGACATCCCGGTTGCATGAGTGCGGATCGTGATGAAGCTACGTTAGGCGCTGCCCCTGCAGCGAGCCTCACCCGAAGTGAGTAGCGAAGAATCGCTCATCGAAGCGGACGAAGCGCCGCCCCATGCGATGGCTTGCAATGACGACAGGGGCCGCGTGAGGCAAGGTGTACGCGAGGGTGACACGGCCCTTCCAACACGTGCTCACGCTGCAGATGCAGGAGTCCATATGAATCGTCTCGGTCCGATCGACGCTGCCTTCATCACGCTGGAGACGCCACGCACGCCGATGAACATCGGCGCCCTGCTCACGTTCCGCCTGCCGGAAAAGGCCCCACGCGATTACCTGCGTCAGCTCTTCCAGACGCTGCGCGAACAGGCGGTCATCACGCCGCCGTTCAACTACAAGCTCGTGCAGAAGCGGCTCACGCGCATCGCGCCCGCGTGGGAGACGGTGTCGAATCTCGACATCGACTACCACCTGAGGCACTCGTCGCTGCCGTGGCCAGGCGGAGAGCGCGAACTCGGCGTGCTCGTGGCGCGCCTCCACTCGAACGCCATCGATCTCGCACGTCCGCCCTGGGAGATGCACCTGATCGAAGGCCTGGAACGGCGGCGTTTCGCGATCTACTTCAAGGCCCATCACGCGGCCTGGGACGGCATCGGTGCGCTGGGCATGGTGAAGACCTGGCTGTCGCCGAGTCCTTCCACGCGCAACGCCGTCGCGCCCTGGGCGCTGCCCTCGACCAGCGAGGTCCGGGGCAAAGAGGTGGCGCAGATGGGCAACGTGCTGCGTCGCACGCTCGAACTCGCCGGGGATCAGTTGCGCTCCGCCGGCGAACTCGTCCGCACGCTGCGCAAGATGAGCAATCGCGCGGACAACCCCGAAGGCGGCGCGTACTCCGCGCTGGAGACACCGCGCACGCCCTTCAACGTCCCGATCACGCCGCAACGTCGCCTCGCCACGCAGCTGTACGACCTGTCTCGCTTCAAGGCCATCGGCGATGCCACCGGCGCGACCATCAACGACATCTGCCTGGTGATCTGCGCGGCCGCCGTCCGGCGCTACCTGCGCGACCTGGGCGCCCTGCCCGACAAACCTTTGATCGCCTCGATGCCGGTGGGTCTCGCACGCGCCGACGGCAAGGCGGGCAACGCCGTGGCCGGGTTGGTATGTCCGCTACCGACGATGCACGACGACCTGCTGCGCGGCCTCGGGGACGTGGGCGCCGTGACGCGGCGCGGCAAGGAGCACCTGCGTGCCATGTCGCCGTCGGCACTGCAGCAGTTCACGCTGCTCGGCATGTCGCCGCTGATCCTGGGCCAGATGACCGGCCTGGCGGCCAAG
>Ga0187844_10000758_pt1 | contig 25073 bp, 25 predicted proteins | sample SpaLakP09_SKY_50_FD_134517 | JGI IMG/M metagenome (GOLD analysis project Ga0187844, IMG submission 134517) | Oligotrophic lake water microbial communities from Sparkling Lake, Wisconsin, USA - SP09_SKY_50 | ecosystem: Environmental > Aquatic > Freshwater > Lake | place: USA: Sparkling Lake... | reverse complement strand
CGCGACCTGGAAACGGCCGACATCGCCATCAAGGCGGCGCAGACGGGCCACATGGTGTTTTCCACCCTGCACACGAACGACGCGCCGTCGACCCTGACGCGCCTCATGAATATGGGCGTGGCGCCGTTCAACATCGCCTCGTCCGTCATCCTGATCACGGCCCAGCGCCTCGCGCGCCGCCTGTGCACGTGCAAGCAGCCGCTCGACATCGGCCGCGACACGCTGAAGGCCGCGGGCTTCCGCGACACCGACTTCGACGGCGACTGGAAACCGTACGGCCCCGTCGGCTGCGAGCGCTGCCTGGGCTCCGGCTACAAGGGCCGCGTGGGCATCTACCAGATCATGCCGATCACGCCCGCGATCGAAGCCCTGATCCTCGCGAACGGCAACGCCATGGAGATCGCCGCCCAGGCCGAGGCCGAGGGCGTGAACTCGCTGCGCCGTTCCGGCCTGCTGAAAGTGAAACAAGGCCTCACCAGTCTCGAAGAAGTGCTCGGCTGTACGAACGAATAAGGACCCACCATGGCAACGACATCCGCCCCGGCACGCCGCGCACCCAACGCGCAGGTCAAGGAACACATCTTCGCCTGGGAAGGCAAGGACAAGACGGGCAAGACCGTGCGCGGCGAAATGCGCGCGGGCGGCGAAACCATCGTGAACGTGACCCTGCGCCGCCAGGGCATCATGGTCACCAAGGTCAAGAAGAAAGTGTACCGCAGCGGCAAGAAGATCCAGGACAAGGACCTCACGCTGTTCACGCGCCAGCTGGCGACGATGATGAAGGCCGGTGTGCCGTTGCTGCAATCGTTCGACATCGTCGGCAAGGGCCATGCGAATCCGTCGATGTCCAAGCTGATCATGGACCTGCGCGCCGACATCGAGACGGGCACCAGCCTGAACAACGCCTTCCGCAAATACCCGTTGTACTTCGACCCGCTGTTCTGCAACCTCGTCGGCGCCGGCGAGCAGGCCGGTATCCTCGAAGACCTGCTGACGCGACTGGCGATCTACAAGGAAAAAACGCTCGCGCTGAAGAGCAAGATCAAGGGCGCGCTGATGTACCCGTGCGCGATCATCGCCATCGCCTTCATCGTCACGGCCGTGATCATGATCTGGGTGGTGCCGGCGTTCAAATCCGTGTTTTCCAGCTTCGGCGCGAACCTGCCGGCCCCGACCCTGATCGTGATGGGCATCTCCGACTTCGTCGTGCAATGGTGGTACATCATCTTCGGCTCGATCTTCGGCGCCCTGTACTTCTTCTTCCAGTCGTGGCGCCGGTCGCTGCGGATGCAGCAGGTCATGGACCGCGTCCTGCTGCGCCTCCCCATCTTCGGCGAGGTGATCCGCAAGGCGACGATCGCCCGCTGGACCCGCACGCTGGCGACGATGTTCGCGGCCGGCGTACCGCTCGTGGAAGCGCTGGACTCCGTGGGCGGCGCGTCCGGCAACAACGTCTACCTGGACGCGACCAAAAAGATCCAGACGGAAGTGAGCACGGGCACGAGCCTGACGGTCGCGATGCAGAACGCCAATGTCTTCCCGAACATGGTCACGCAAATGGTCGCCATCGGCGAGGAATCCGGCGCGCTGGACGGCATGCTGGGCAAGGTGGCGGACTTCTACGAGGAAGAAGTGGACGAGGCCGTCAAGGCGCTGTCGTCGTTGATGGAGCCCTTGATCATGGTCATCCTGGGTGTGCTGATCGGTGGCCTCGTCGTGGCCATGTATCTGCCGATTTTCAAGTTGGGGTCGGTGGTCTGATCGCTGCTGCGCCGACCAGCGTCGTGCGCCGCAACCGGATCCGCGTACGCGGCGTCCGGATGCCGGCCACGACACCCCATGCCGCGGCCCAGCGCAGCGCGCGATCGGTGGTCGGTCCAAGCGGCCGTGCCGCCGCCGCGCGCTGCAACGCGAGCGACATGCGTTTCATCGCGTAGAGTTTTCGATCGGATACCGGGGCTGCCATGTTTGCAGAGTAGCAAGCCCTACCGAGACCCACCGTGGTCTGCCTAACTCATCATCGGCATGCGCTAGTGTGCGCCACCGCACCGTCCAGCTCAGCAATGGCTGGTATGTTGTTGATTAATATTCAACACCTACCGGTACGACTCATGTCTTCTTGCCCCGAATGCGGTTCCTCCTACGTACGCCGGATCGCGCGTACGCCCCTCATGCGTATCCTGTGGAGCAGCGAGCGCATCCTCTGCAGCGATTGCGGCGAGCGCTCCCTCGTCTTCCCGAAGCTCATGAAGGCGGCCGAAAAGCACCGCGCATCGAGCCGCACCGCCCGATTCATCCTGGGCCGCCTGCAAAGCCAGCAATCCCACTGAATTGCCCGACCACGAACTCGATGAACAGCCGCGTCCGCAGCGGCTGAAATTGCCGCGACGGATACAGCAGCGTTAAATCCTGCGGCCGCGCGGCCCACCCCTCCAGCACGCGTACCAGTTCCCCGCTGTCCAGCAGGTCGCGGGCCAGCCAGTCCGGACACACGCCGATCCCGCTGCCCAGCACCAGCGCCTCCCGTATCGCCAGCGCATTGTTCACGCGGAAGCGGCTCGATGTCGCCACCCGCGCCAGCTCTTCGCCGCGGAACAATTCCATCGTATTGCCCGGCGTCCAGGCGAAGCGGACGACGTCGTGTGCCGCCAAGTCATCCGGCGCAGCAGGCACGCCCCGCCGCGCGAGATACCTTGGTGCCGCCACCAGGAAGCGCGGCACGGTCGCCAGGTGCCGGCCGATGGCGTCCGGCGGCAACGTGCCGCCCAGCCGAAACGCGACGTCGACGCCTTCCTCGACGAGGTCGACGAAGCGGTCGTTGAGAATCAGCTCCACCTCGATGGCGGGGTGATCCGCCATGAAGCGCTGGACCATCGCATTGATGCGGAACTGGCCCAGCGCGACCGGCGCATTGATGCGCAACAGCCCCGCCGCCCGTCCCGTCATGCCCTGCACGTCGCCGACGGCCGCGTCGAACTGCTCGACGATGCGTTTGGCGTCGGCATAGAAACGCTGGCCCTGCTCCGTCGGCGCCAGGCCGCGCGTGCTGCGTTCGACGAGGCGCACGCGCAACTGCCGCTCCAGCTGGACCAGCCATTTGCTGACGGTCGGTTGCGTCGTGCCGAATTCGCGGGCTGCCGCCGACAGGCTGCCCAGTTCAAGAGTGCGGGTGAAGACGCGCATCGCGTGGAGCGTATCCATCTATTCGAAACCGGAATGAGTGATCTCGCATCCTACCATCTTCATCAACATTTCAGAATGACCTACCGTGGAGCCCTCGATCAAGGAGTCCACCATGTCCAAATCAATTGCTGTACTCACTCTCTCCCTGCTGCTTGCCGCACACGACGCGCCGGCGCAGGGACACTGGACCACGTCCTGGTACGCCGCCCCGCAACCCGCCTGGGACGCCACGTTCGCCCTGCCGATGAACGTGCCCACGCACGTCGACAACGCGACCGTGCGCGAAACCGTCCGCCTGAGCGCGGGCGGCCGGTGCATCCGGCTCGTGTTCTCGAACCGCTACGGCCACGAACCGGTCAAGCTCGGCGCCGTGCGTGTCGGCCCGGACGACGATCCGCGTGCCGCCCGGACGCTGACGTTTGCCGGTCAGCCCGGTGCCGCCATCCTGCCGGGCGCGACGGTGACGAGCGATCCCGTCGCACTCCCCGTGCGGCCGCTGTCCCGGCTGGCCGTGACGACGTCGCTGCCCGCGCCGACGACCGTCGCGTCGTTCCACTGGGGCGCACAGCAGACGATGCACATCGACGGTGCCCCTGTCGGCGGACGCCTGTTCCTGAACGCCGTCCTGGTCGAGTCCGCACAACCGGCCCGCACCGTCGTCGCGCTCGGCGATTCGATCACGGACGGCAACGGTTCGACACCCGATGCGGACCGCCGCTGGCCGGACATCCTCGCGCAGCGGCTGGCGCCGCACGGCGTCGCCGTCGCCAATGCCGGCATCTCGGGTGGCCGGCTGGCGCGCGACGGCATGGGCGTGAGCGCCCTCGCCCGCCTCGAGCAGGACGTATTGAGCCAGCCGGGCGTGACGGATGTCATCGTGCTGCTCGGGATTAATGACATCGGCTGGCCCGGCAGTCCGTTCGCGCCGGGCGAGCGTTCCGCCACGCTGGACGAACTCACGGCCGCGTACCGGCAACTGGTCGCGGCAAGCCACGTCCGCGGCGTGCGCGTCACGGCGGGGACATTGCCGCCGTTCGAAGGCGCCCTCGCCGGCACGCCGTATGCCGGCCACTACAGTCCCGCCAAGGAACGCCTGCGCCAGCAATTGAACGACTGGATCCGCACGGCCGGCGTAGTCGATGCCGTCGTCGACTTCGACGCCGTCCTGCGCGACCCCGCCCGGCCGGGCCGCATGCGGGCCGCCTTCGATTCCGGCGATCACCTGCATCCGGGCGACGCGGGCTACCGCGCCATGGCCGGGGCGGTCGACATCGGTCCGCTGGTACACTGAACGCATGCCCAAGTCCAGGAACAGCGCCGATTTCACGATCGTCCGTGCCGCATTGCCGGGGGTGCAGGCCGTGGACGCGCGCAGCGACCACGTCTTCGCGCGCCACAGCCATGACCAGCACGGCGTCGGCCTCATGCTGGCCGGCGGCCAGAAGTCGAGCAGCGGACGCGGCCAGGTGGAGGCACGGGCCGGCGACCTCATCACGGTGAATCCGGGCGAAGTCCACGACGGCGCCCCGCTCGGCGGCGCACCCCGGGCGTGGCGCATGCTGTACCTGCCGCCGCATCTCGCCGGGGCCGTGGCGGCCGACCTGAGCGAAGGCGCCCGCCGCGACTACACGTTTCACCGGCCGGTGGCCCACCATGCGGCGCTGGCCGCCTGTTTCGGGCGGCTGTACGCGGCGGTCACGGGACAGGCAAGCGACCTGTTGCGCGAGCAATTGCTCCTCGAATTGCTGCAAGGCCTGCAAGGCGATGCGCAGCCCGTCCCGCCCAGGTCGGTGACGGCCGCGATCGCGCGGGCCCGTGCGATGATCGACGACGCCCCGGCCGCCGCGCCCAGTCTCGCCGACCTGGCGGCCGTCAGCGGTCTCAGCCGGTTTCAGCTCGTGCGGCAATTCGCGCGGGCGACGGGACTGACGCCGCACGCCTACCTGATCCAGCGCCGCATCGACGCGGCCCGTGCCCTGCTGGCGCGCGGGTCGACGCTGGCCGACGCGGCGGCCGCCTGCGGCTTTGCCGACCAGAGCCACATGACGCGCCTCTTCATGCGCACCTATGGCATCACGCCCGGTGCGTACGCCTGCAATTTCGTTCAATACGGGGAGCGGGCCGGCAGCTAACCTGCGTTCCCATGTCGATGACGAGGAGAACGTTGTGTCGGATAAAACCCTGGGCTATGTGTACCTGACGGTGGCCATGGTGCTCGTCGGCAGCACCGTTGTGGCCAGCAAGATCGCCGCCGGCGGCCTGCCGCCGTTCACGGCCACCGCCCTGCGCTTCGCGCTCGCGCTGCCCTGTTTTCTCGTGCTGCTGCGCCTCTCCGGCCAGCGCCTGCCGCGCCCGGACCGGCACGATGGCGCGCTTCTCGTCGTGCAGGGGCTGGCCGGCACGGCCGGGTACACGACCCTGTTGATGGCCGGGCTGCGTGCGACGTCCGCACTCGATGCCGGCGTCATCCTCGGCACCTTGCCCGTCGTGTCGGCCGTCGTTGCGGTGCTCGTGCTGGGCGAGCGGCCGCGGCCCGCCCTGATCGCGACCGTGCTGCTCGCGGCCGTCGGCCTGTTCGTGCTGCAGCCCGCGGGCGCAGGCGCCGGATCGGCGGCGGGCAATGCGCTCGTGTTCGGTGCGGTGCTGTGCGAAGCCCTGTTCATCCTGCTCGACAAGCGGGTGCGGATGGCGATCTCTCCGCTCGCGCTGTCGACGCTGATGAGCGCCATCGGCCTCGCGGCGTCGCTGCCCTTCGCGCTGGCCGAAGGCGCTACTCTGGCGGCGGTGACGCCGGCCGCGCTGCTCGCCGTCGCGTACTACGCGCTGTTGCCGACGGTGGGCGGCTTCCTGCTCTGGTATGCGGGCACGGCCCGGGTCGGCGGGACGGAAGCGGCGCTGTTCACGGCGCTGGCGCCCGTGGCCGCGGTGCTGCTGGCGGCCTTGGTACTGCACGAGCCGGTGAGACCGCGGCAACTGGCCGGCATCGCGTTCGTCCTCGCCGCCGTGGGCGTGGCGGCGCGCCCGGCGGCTTATCGGGCGCAGTCCTTGCCGCCCACGCCGTGAAAGCCCTTGGCCCTGGCATCGGCTTCCGTCATGTACTCGCCCTTCTTGGTCTTGCCGTAGTACTTGCTGCCTTCGCAGTGGTAGACCTTGCTGGTGCTGTTGGCCCACACCTTGCCCGCGCCGCCGCCGGACGCCTGTTCCTTGGGCGCGGGTACGGATTTCGCCGGCTTGCCGGCAACGGGCGCGCTCGGGGCGCCCTTGTCCGGCGCCAGCGGGTTCGGCACGGTCGTCTGGGCGAATGCGGTGGCGGCTCCCAGGGTAACCAGAAGTGCAACGAAATGCTGTTTCATGTTTTCTCCAATGGTGCATCAAACGTCGAATCATATTCCCACACAACATTAGCAATTGAAAAGATGACTAACCTGTAACGTGCGTGCGCTGATGACAGAACTAATATTTCGTGAGCGCGTCAATACGACTTGCGGATCCTACTGCTCCAGCGACCATGATTAAACAAGCCATCGCCCGCCAGTACTACCGATGGCGCCGGGTGATTCCAAAAAGGTTCCTGTATCACACAGACCATTTCCTCGTCCGCGCCCTGCTGGACGACCGGCCCGAAGTGCGCGACCATATCGCTAACGTGCGCCTGCGCCATATTCTGTCGACAGCCGTGACCCATGTGCCGTTCTACCGGAACACGGTGCGGATTCCGGGCCGCGATCTCGTCCTCGCACCGCTGAAGGAATTGCTCGAACGCTTTCCGTACATCGACAAGGAAACGGTCATGGCACAGCAAGCCGCATTCCTGAACGAACAGGCGGACCGCCGCTTTCTGCTGTACGCGACGAGCCACGGCTCGACCGGCACCGGCATCGGCGTCTGGCGCAGCAAGCGCGAGACCGACATCGAAAAGGCGTTCTATTGCCACGCCTGGGGCCGGCTCGGGTTCGACTTCGACACCTCGCGCTACCTGCGCATCGGCTACGACGCCGCCCAACCGCTCGATGCCGCGCCGACCTGGCGCCAGGGCAATCGCCTGATGCTGTCGCCCGACCATGTGCAGCTACACCACCTCGATCGCATCCTGCGCGCCGTCCGCCGGTTTGCGCCCCGTTACATTCACGCTTACCCGAGTGCGGCGCTGGCGCTGGCCGAACTGCTGGCCCAGGGCGGCCACGCCGTCGACTGGCCGCTGCGGGGCGTGCTGCTCGCGTCCGAACCGGCATCGCCCGGCCAGCTCGCGCGCATCGGCCAGGTGTTCGGCACGCAAGTGTCCATCAGCTATGGGCTGACGGAACGGACGAATCTCGCTTTCGCACTGCACACGGACGGCGCGACGAGCCCGTACCGATTCGAGCCCCTGTACGGCTGGACGGAAACGCTGGCCCACGACGGCCGCAACGAAATCGTCGGCACGTCGTTGTGGAACGAGGTCATGCCCCTGATCCGCTACCGCACGGCCGATTGCGCGACGCTCGATGGCGCCGGCCGCTGCACGGCGATCGAAGGGCGCCTGCAGGAGTACGTGCTGGACCGCTACGGCAACCGCTTGCCGGGCCTCATGATCGCGCTGGACGCGTGCACGTGGGACTTCATCCAGTCCTGCCAGTTGTACCAGCGCGAACCGGGCAAGGTGGTGCTGCGCATCGTGCCGCGCCGCCCGCTGAGCCAGGCCGAACGGAGCGTGCTGCTGGCCGGACCGCGGCGCTACTGGGGCATGGCGATGGAATTCGACTGCGTCGAAGTGCCCGAGATCCCGGCCGCGCCCGGCGGCAAGCGGTGCTTCGTCGTCAACGAGCTGCCGCTCGCCCCGCTGTAGCCGCCATGTCGCGCACGCCACCCGAGCTCGACGACGCCAGCCCCGTGCTCCGTCCCGCGCCGGCAGCGCGCGTGGCCCACGCCGGCCGGACCTGGCCCGTCGTACTCCTGGCCGTGCTGTACGTGCTCCCCGGACTTGTCGGCCACGAGCCGTGGAAACAGGACGAGACCTACATCGCCGACATCGTGCGCAGCATGCTGGCGAGCGGCGATGCCGTCGTGCCCCGCATGGCCGGCGAGCCGTTCATGGAAAAGCCGCCGTTGTACTACTGGGTCGCGGGCGCGCTGGCGACGGCGACGTCCCCCGTGCTGCCGCTGCACGACGGCGCCCGGCTGGCCACCGGGTTCTTCCTCCTGCTGGCCTGCGCCGCGCTCGCGCAGTGCGGCCGCAACTGGGTCGACGCGCAGGAGGGCCGCACGGCCGTGTGCGTGCTGCTTGCCTGCTTCGGGCTGGCCGCATATTCGCACCTGATGCTGACCGATACGGCGCTGCTGGCCGGGATGGCGCTCGGCATCGCGGGCCTGCCGCACTGGCGCACGCGGCCTGTCACGAGCGGGCTGCAGGTCGGCACCGGCGTCGGCATCGGCTTCCTGGCGAAAGGCTTGATCGCGCCGGGCGTGTTCGGCCTCGCCGCCGTGCTGCTGCCGCTGTGCTTCGCGCGCTGGCGGACGCGCGCCTATGCGCGCACGGCGCTCGCCGCGCTGGTGGCCGCGCTGCCGTGGCTGACGCTATGGCCGGCCGCATTGTGGCAGCGCGACCCGCGCCTGTTCCACGACTGGATCTGGACGAACAACGTCGGCCGCTTCACCGGCTTCGCCGTGCCCGAGCTGGGCGCGGCGCACGATCCCGGATTCTGGGCCATGAACATGTGGTGGATCACCTTCCCCGCGCTGCCGCTCGCCGCACTCGCGCTGTGGCGCGAGCGCGCCTGCCTGCGCAGCGACGAGCGCATGCAGTCGGCGATCGTCCTCGCGGCCGTCATCTTCGGCACGCTGGTCGCGTCGCGGTCCGCGCGCGGCGGCTATGCGCTGCCCCTGCTGCTGCCGCTGTCCCTGCTCGGTGCGCGCAGCGCGCTCGCGCTCCACCCGCGCGTGGAAGCCGGGTGGCGCCTGTTCGCGCGCGTCCAGTTCGGGGGCATCGCCGTCGCGCTGTGGCTCGCGTGGGCGACCATTCTGTTCGCGCCCGCGTCGATGCGACTGCCGGACGTCCTGCCGCCTCACCCCGACCGGCACGTGGATGCGCTCGGGCTGGCCTGCGCGCTCGCGGCGACGATGATCGCGCCCCGGCTGCGCCTGACTGCGCTGCACACGTGTGTCGCGGGCATCGCACTATGCTGGCTGCTGGTGGCGACGCTGTTCCTGCCCTGGATCGACGAAGTCAAATCCTACCGCGACGTGTTCGCCACGCTGCGGCCTGCGCTCGGATCCGGCTGCGTGACCAGCTGGGGCGTCGCCGAAAGCGAACGCGCGATGCTGCATTACTACGACGGCATCGTCGTCGAGCGGCTGGAGACGCGGCCGGCGTCCGCATGTCCCCTGATCCTGCTGGAAGACCCGGCGGGCCGGCTGCCGGCGTGCAGCGACGCGGCGTCCTGGCAGCCCGTCTGGGACGGCGCGCGCCCCGCCGACCGCGACGAACACTTCTGGCTGTTCCGGCGTGCGCCCGGCGCGGCCGCGTGCACGAAACGATGACCGGCATGTAACTTGCATTACAGGGATCAGTCCAACCCGACGACGACTATCGGGCCGTCCGGCGTCCGTTTCGGTGCAAATCCGGCCGGCCCGTCCGGTCCTGGTGCAAGCCTTACATGACCATGCAGAACATCGACATCCGTTCCCTTCCCGGCCTCGACGACGCCGGTGACCGCCTGGCGGGTCTCGGCCGCTGGTGGCTCGACCGCGCGGACGGCCGCATCACGCTGTCGGCCGTCGCCGCAGGGTTCTTCGGCACCGGCCGGCATCCGGATCCCGGCACCTGCGTCGCGCGGATCGAGCCGGCCGACCGCGCCGCCGTGCATGCCGCCCTCAACCGCATCAGGGATGGCGGCGCGGATGCCGAATGCGAGTTCCGCGTGCGCACGGACGGCCTGGGCCTGCGCTGGCTGCGCCTGCAGCAGAGCGGCGCGTCCCCCGCCGGGATCCTCGTCGACGTGACGGCTGCCCGGCAGGCCGCCGCGCGCGAACGGTTCAACTTCGCACTCACGCAATACCTCGTCGGCACCGACAGCATCGACGACGCCGTCACGGGCATTTTGCAACTCGTGTGCGAGGAACTGGGCTGGGAATGGGGCGCGTTCTGGGCGCTCGACGACCGCACCGGCACCTTGCGCTGCCGTTACGCGTGGCAGGCGCCGCGGCACGCGCTGGCGCCGTTCCGGGCGGCGAGCGCGCGCCTGACGATGGCGCCGGGCGAAGGGATGATCGGCACCGTATGGGACAGCGGCGGAGCCCGCTGGATCGAGGACGCGAGCGGCACGGCCGACCTGCTGCGCGCGGACGCGGCACGGGCATGCGGCCTGCAGTCGGCGTACTTCTTCCCCGTGACGTTCGTCGCGTCGGATGCGTGCCTGATGCGGCCCGGCGTGCTCGAATTCTTCAGCGTGCAGCAGCGCCAGCCCGACGCGCAGCTGCCGGGTCTCGCGAAGTCGATCTCCGCGATGATCGCGCAGGCCGTCGAGCGCATGACTCAGCAGGAGCGCATCCGCGTGCGTGCCCAGACGGACGAGATGACGGGCCTGGCCAACCGCGCCCATTTCTACGACCAGCTCGACCGCCAGTGCCGCGATGCGCGCGCCGGGCAGACGTTCGGCGTGCTGTTCGTCGACCTCGACCAGTTCAAGCCCATCAACGACGCGTTCGGCCACGACGCCGGCAACGTCGTGCTGACGGCATTCGCGGGACGCCTGCGCGCGCTGGCGCCGCCCGGCTGGCGCATCGGCCGCCTGGGCGGCGACGAGTTCGCGCTGCTGTCCGCGCCCGGCGCCACGCCGCAGGAACTGGAACGCGTGGCCGAGGCCGTGCTGGACGCCGCGCGCCGCCGCTTCGTCTACGGCGAGCACCGGCTCGCGGTGTCGGCCAGCATCGGCATCAGCACGTATCCCGACCACGGCGGCTGCACGCGCGAACTGCTGCACGCGGCCGATGCCGCCATGTACGCCAGCAAGCGCAATGGCCGCAACCTGGCCAGCCGCTTCAGCGGCGACGGCGCGCCGGCCGACGCGGGCCACCGCATCGGCCTCCTGACCGATCTGCACTCCGCGGTGCGGCGCGGAGAATTCTTCCTGGAGTACCAGCCGATCCGCACCAGCGGCGACATGGAGATCGAGGCCGTCGAGGCGCTGATCCGCTGGCGCCGGCCGAACGGCGAGATCGTGCCGCCGAACGTGTTCATCCCGCTGGCGGAACAGAGCCGCCTGATCGTCGACATCGGCCGCTGGGTCGTGCGCCAGGCCTGCCGCGACCTCGCCCGCCTGCGCGCGGCCGGACTGGAGCGCGTGCGCGTGCACGTCAACATGGCGGCACCGGAATTCATCGACGCCGAACTGCCGGACCGGCTGACGGCCGTGGCGACGGACGCCGGCGTCGATCCGCGCGGCATCTGCCTCGAACTGACGGAAGGCGTCGTGATGAAGCACGCCGACAAGTCGATCGCCATCATGCGCGAACTGCGCCGGCGCGGCTTCGGCATCGGCCTGGACGACTTCGGCATGGGCTATTCGTCGCTGTCGCTGCTGAAGAACCTGCCGATCGGCTCGCTCAAGATCGACCGGCTGTTCATGGCCGGCGTGCCCTACGACCGCAACGATTGCGCCATCGTGCGCTCGCTGCTCGACCTCGGCCGACACATGAAGCTGACGGTGGTCGCGGAAGGCGTCGAAACCGACGCCCAGCTGGGCTACCTGCGCCAGTTCGGCTGCCCCCTCGTGCAGGGCTGGCTGCCGGGCCGGCCGGTGCCGCTGGAACGCCTGTTCGACCTGATCGCGCAGCCGCAGGCGGCGTGAACGCGCGGCGTCAAGGCTCGGCGTCAATGCGCGGCGATGGCCGAGATCTCCACCGCGGCGTCCTTCGGCAGGCGCTGGACCTGCACGGTGGCGCGGGCCGGCGGCTTGTCCTTGAAGTACGTCGCGTAGACCGCGTTCAGCTTCGCGAAGTCGTTCAGGTCCTTCACGTAGACGGTCGTCGAGACGACGTTATCGAGCGTCATCCCGGCGGCCGCGAGCACCGCCTTCAGGTTCTCGAACACCTGCGCCGTCTGTTCCTCGATCGTGCCGGTATTGGTTTGTCCCGTCTTCGGATCGATGGGAATCTGCCCCGCCAGGAACACCATGCCGCCGGACCGTATCGCCTGCGAATACGGACCCACCGCGGCCGGCGCGTCCTTGCTCGCGACGACTTCCTTCTGCGGCGCCGACGCGGCGCCATGGGCCGCGCCCAGCGGCAGCAATGCAGCAAAAGCGATACCCAGGCAATGCTTGGTGTTCATGATGTTCCTTTCGTGTTGTGGACAGGACGGCAATGCCAGCCCAGTCTAGCGGCCGTATGTACACCGTCAAACCACAGAATGAATAGGGCCAGGTACGCCACACGTGGTAGCGGCGCCGCATCTGCTGCCCAAAGGACGGGAAAACCCCTAGAATAGTTGATCCACGGAATCAGCCCCCCCATACGCATGGACATCCTGCTCTTCGCCGCTCCCGAAACCCTCGCCGCAACCCTCGCCGCCGGCCTGTTCGGCCTGTTGATCGGCAGCTTCCTGAACGTGGTCGTGTACCGCCTGCCCGTGATGGCGCAGCGCGAACTCGACAACTACATCGCGCACGAAGCGGGCAAGGACCTGCCGCACCCCGACCGCTTCAACCTGATGGTGCCCCGCTCCGCCTGCCCGCACTGCGGCCACCAGATCACGGCGCTGGAAAACATCCCGGTCGTCAGCTGGCTGTTCTTGCGCGGCAAATGCAGCGCGTGCAAGGCGCCGATCTCGCCCCGCTATCCGATCGTGGAAGCCGTCACGGGCCTGCTGTCGGCCGTGCTGGTCTGGCATTTCGGCAGCGGCTGGCTGGGCCTCGCGAGCCTCGCGTTCGCGTACTTCCTGATCGCGATGACCCTGATCGACTACGACACGAAGACGCTGCCGGACGACCTCACGTATCCGCTGCTGTGGCTGGGCCTGCTCGTCAACCTGAACGGCACGATCGTGCCGCTGCGCGACGCCGTGATCGGCGCCATGGCCGGCTACATGGCGCTGTGGGCCGTGTACTGGCTGTTCAAGCTCGCCACCGGCAAGGAAGGCATGGGCTACGGCGACTTCAAGCTGCTGGCCGCGCTGGGCGCGTGGATGGGCTGGACGATGCTGCCGACCATCGTCATCCTGTCGTCCGTCGTCGGCGCCATCGTCGGCATCTCGCTGATCGTGTTCGCGCGCCGCGACCGCAATAATCCGATTCCCTTCGGACCTTATCTCGCGGCGGCTGGTATGATCGCACTCTTGTACGGAATACCACTCACCCGCTACGCGCAGGGTTTCCTGGTCTAGCCTCGCGGCCGGGCCCGAGGATCGCATGCAGACACCTGGCCCGACCGTTTCATCCCACTCCCCCCGCTTTGCAGTGGGCCTCACCGGCGGCATCGGCTGCGGCAAATCGACCGTGGCCGACCTGTTCGCCGCGCGCGGCGCCGCCGTCATCGACACCGACCAGATCGCCCACAGCCTCACGGCCCCGCACGGCGCCGCGATGCCCGCGCTGATCGCGGAATTCGGCCCCGACTACGCCACGCCGGACGGCGCCCTCGACCGCGCGAAGATGCGCGCCCTCGTGTTCTCCGACCCGTCCGCGCGCGCGCGCCTGGAAGGCATCCTGCACCCGAGAATCCGCGAAGCGACGGCCGCCGCCGCCCTGATCGCGGACGGCCCCTACACGATCTTCGTCGTTCCGCTGCTGATCGAATCCGGCACATGGCGCGAGCGCGTCGCGCGCGTGCTCGCGATCGACTGTTCGGAAGATACGCAGGTCGCGCGCGTAATGGCGAGAAATGGCCTGACGGAAGAACAGGTGCGCGCCATCATGGCGGCCCAAGTGACGCGGGCGCGCCGGCTGGAAGAAGCGGACGACGTGATCCTGAACGACGCCGGCATCGACGCTCTGTTGCCTCAAGTGGAACGCCTGCACCGCTTTTATCTTGATGAAGCGGCAAGATTGGCAGAGCGGCCAAGCCAGCGTTTGTAATTTTGTGCATCATGGTTCAGAATCATGGGATTACCCGCCAGCCTACATTCAGGGGAATGAGAGGAATGACATTTTGATCGTCTATGAATACCCATTCAACGAGCGGATTCGCACGTTGTTGCGGCTGGAGGACCTGTACGAGAAATTCAAATTTTTTGTAGCCCAGGAACACCCTCTGCAGCACCATGTCGCGCTCGCGACGATCTTCGACATGCTGGAAGTGGCGGGCCGCGCGGACCTGAAATCCGACCTGCTGCAGGAGCTGGAGCGCCAGAAGCAGAGCCTGCTGGGCTACCGCAGCAATCCCGCCGTTGCCAAGGACATGCTCGACGCCGTGCTGGCCGAGCTCGATACGGTCAGCAACGCCCTCGTCAACGCCCAGGGCAAGACGGGCCAGAACGTGCGCGACAACGAATGGCTGATGAGCATCCGCGGCCGCACGATCATCCCCGGCGGCGCCTGCGAATTCGACCTGCCGTCGTACCACGCATGGCAGCGCCGCCCAACAGAGCAGCGCTACGCCGACATCATGAACTGGTTCGCCCCGCTGGCCCCGCTGTTCGAGGCACTGTCCCTCGTGCTGCGCCTGCTGCGCAATTCCGGCGGTCCCGTCAAGATGATCGCCGCGTCCGGCAGCTACCAGCAGATGCTGCAAGGTAAGGTGTACCAGATGCTGCGCCTGTCGCTGGACGAATCCACCGGCGCGATCCCCGAGATTTCCGCCAACAAGTACATGCTGTGGGTACGCTTCACGACCCAGGGCGGCGACCTGAAACCGAAGCCGCTGGAAGAAGACGTCCCGTTCGAGCTCACGCTCTGCAATTTCTGATTACCGTTTTAAAGAAGCACATCATGACCGTCGTATCCTGCCCCACCTGCGGCAAGAAAGTCGAATGGAAGCCGGAAAACAAGTTCCGCCCATTCTGCTCCGAACGCTGCAAGCAAATCGACCTGGGCGCCTGGGCCGAAGAGAAGTACACGATCCCCGGCGCGCCGCCGGGCGACACCGACGAGGATGCCGTCTCGAAGGAATAACCGTTTACCGGGGCCCACGCCGTGCTCGTTCAAGGAGACGGGCTGGGAGAACTGGTCGTTTGCGGGTGGGCGGATTCTTCATTCGTGAGGATGGCATTGGCGATCACCCCGAACAAGTGATCGACGCGCGCCGCGAACGACGGCTGGTCGTTGAGCCACGCGAGTGCCGAGACCAGGGCCAGCAGGTCCGTGCCGTCGATGTCGCGGCGTGCCCGCCCCTCCGCCTGGGCGCGCGCGAGCAGCCGCGTGCCTGAACCGCGCAACGTGACACACGAGGCATGCAGCGCGGAGTCCGGATCCGCGATGGCGGCCGTCATCGACGCGATCAGGCCCCGGTGGCTATGGGTCAGCGCGACCATTTCGCGCAGCCACGCCACGAGCGCATCGTCGACCGGACCCGATGCCGCCAGCGCCTCCGCCGTGGTCGTCACCCGGTCGAAGCTTTCCCGCAACAGAGCCTGCAGCAAGGCTTCGCGCGTCGGGAAGTGACGATACAGCGTTCCGATTCCGACGCCGGCCTTGCGCGCGACATCGCGCAGGGATGCCTCCGTGCCCTGCTCCGCCACCACCTCCCGCCCTACCTCCAGCAGCAGATCGTAGTTCTTCTTTGCGTCCGATCGCATGGTCCTGCTTGACTCCCGCTTGACAAATGGAGCACCGCTCCGTATATTGGATTTTAAACGGAGCGTCGCTCCGATTATTCGACATTTATCTGGAGCTCCGCTCCGATCTCGATTATCCATCCTCAGACAGGGAGTAGCAATGTCAACCACGACAATGAAAGCCGTGCGTCTGCACGCATTCGGCGGCCCCGACGTGCTGCGTTACGAAGACGCTCCGAAGCCCCAACCGAAGCCGGGTGAAGTGCTCGTCCGCGTGCACGCGGTCGGTATCAATCCGCCCGACTGGTATCTGCGCGAAGGCTACAGGATGCTGCCGCCGGAGTGGCAGCCGCAGATATCGTTTCCCGTCATCCCGGGGACGGACGTGTCCGGCGTGATCGAAGCGGTCGCCGACGACGTCACCGGCTTTGCCGTCGGCGATGCCGTGTATGCCATGGTGCGCTTCCCCGCTGGCCTCGCGGGCGGCAGCATGGGCTACGCGGACTATGTCAGCGTGGCGGCGACGGAGGTCGCGCTCAAGCCGGCCGCCATCGATCATGTTCACGCTGCGGCCGCCCCGATGTCGCTCCTGACCGCGTGGCAGTTCCTGGTCGACCTGGGGCACGACGCGCCGAACCCGCTGCAGCCGCATCCGCATGCACCGGTACCGCTCAAGGACAAGACCGTCCTCGTCAACGGGGCGGCAGGCGGCGTGGGGCATTTCGTGGTGCAGATCGCAAAGTGGCAGGGCGCGCGTGTGATCGCGGTGGCGTCGGGACGGCACGAAGCGCTGCTGCGCGACCTCGGCGTGGACGAGTTCATCGACTACACCAAAGCCGCACCCGAGGAGTTGGTGCATGACGCGGATCTCGTCGTCGACGCCGTCGGCGGCCCAGGGGCCGGTCGCTTCCTGCGTACGCTCAAGCGTGGCGGCGCCCTCTTCCCGATTTTCCCGTTGGGCTTTGCGGGCGCGGAGGAAGCCGCGAGCCGGGGCGTGACGGTCTCGTACACCCAAGTGCGCTCCAGCGGGGCACAACTCGCGCAACTTGCGCCGCTGCTCGATGCGGGAACGATCCGCGTCGTGATCGACAGCACCTACCCGCTGGCGGAAGCGCGCAAGGCGCACGAGCGCGCCGCGCGCGGGAACCTCCAGGGCAAGCTCGTGCTCACGGTCGCGTGACGAGCACGCGGTCGCCGCCCGGCTGGGTCCTACGTGACCGAGCGCCCTTCGTAGCGCACCCGATCCAGCGACTCGAGCAACGGAATCGTCGCCGGCAGCAGCGGACTGACCGCATACGCGCCCTGCCACGCGAACGCCTGCCCTTCCAGGCTTTGCGGCTCGCCTTCCCACTCGCGGCTGATGTAGAAGTACAGCCGCACGTGCGCGTGCTCGTACACGTGTTCGACGCAGCACCAGGGCTCGGCCGAGATCACCTTCACGCCCAGTTCTTCGACGAATTCGCGCTGCAGCGCATGGAAGATGTCTTCCCCGGGCTCGACTTTCCCGCCCGGGAATTCCCAGTAGCCGGCATACGGCTTGCCGTTTGGGCGCTGGCCCAGCAGCACGTCGCCGTTCGGGCGCATCAAGACGCCCACCGCCACATCGACCGGCCTAGACATCGACCTGTTCCTGTACCGGTGCCGGCGGCAGCTTGCCCGCGTAGTCCTTGGCGAACTGCCACGCGACGCGGCCCGAGCGCGAGCCGCGGCCCAGCGCCCAGCGCAGCGCGTCGCCGCGCGCGCCTTCGATCTGCGCCGGCGTGCAGCCGAAGCTCGCCAGCCAGTGGCCGACGATGTCGAGGTAGTCGTCCTGCCTGAACGGATAGAACGACAGCCACAGGCCGAAGCGTTCGGACAGCGAGATCTTTTCCTCGACCGTCTCGGCCGGGTGCAGGTCATCGTCGGCCACGTGCTTGTAGCCGGCGTTGTCCGAGAATTTTTCCGGCATCAGGTGACGGCGGTTCGACGTCGCGTAGATCAGCACATTGTCCGACTGCGCCGCGATGCTGCCGTCCAGCGCCACCTTCAGCGCCTTGTAGCCCCCCTCGCCCTCTTCGAAACTGAGGTCGTCGCAAAAGATCACGAAGCGCTCCGGCCGGCCCGCGACGATGTCGACGATGTCCGGCAGGTCGGCCAGGTCGGCCTTATCCACTTCGATCAGGCGCAGGCCCTGCGGCGCGAACTGGTTCAGGCACGCCTTGATCAGCGACGATTTGCCGGTGCCGCGCGCGCCCGTCAGCAAGACGTTGTTGGCGGGGCGCTTCGCCACGAACTGGCGCGTGTTCTGCTCGATCTGTTCTTTCTGCGGACCGATGTGCCGCAGGTCGTCGAGGCGGATGCTCGACGCGTGATTCACCGCCTGCAGATACTTGATGTTGCCCGCGCCCGGGCGCTTGCGCCAGCGGTAGGCGTAGCCGTGGCGGAAGTCGGGATCGCGCGGCGCCGCGGGCGGCAGCAAGGCCTCCACGCGCGCCAGCAGGGCTTCGGCGCGGTGCAGGAAGGTGTCCAGCTGATTCATGAGGTCACGAACGATAGTCGGCGTTGATCGAGACGTAGTCGTGCGACAGGTCGCAGGTCCACACGGTGGCATCCGCCTCGCCGCGCGCGAGCACGACGCGCACGAGGATCTCGGCCTTCTTCATCACGCGCTGGCCATCCTCTTCCTTGTACGCCGGATTGCGGCCGCCGGACTTCGCGACGAGGACGTCGTCCAGGTACAGGTCGAGCTTCGACGTATCGAGGTCGTCGACGCCCGCGTAGCCGATGGCGGCCAGGATGCGGCCCAGGTTCGGGTCGGATGCGAAGAACGCGGTCTTCACGAGCGGCGAGTGGGCGATGGCGTAGGCGATCTTGCGGCATTCTTCCATGTCGCGGCCCTGCTCCACCGTGATCGTGATGAACTTGGTGGCGCCTTCGCCGTCGCGGATGATCTGCTGCGCCAGGTGGCGCGAGATGCCGGTGACGGCGTCGCGCAGCGCGGCGTAGTCCGGGCTGTCGGTCGAATCGACGACGAGCGGGCCGGCGCCCGTCGCGACGAGGATGAACGAGTCGTTGGTCGACGTGTCGCCGTCGATCGTGATGCTGTTGAACGAGCGGTCGGCCGCGTACTTCACCAGTTCGTCCAGCACCGGCTGCGCGACCTTCGCGTCGAATGCGAGATAACCCAGCATCGTCGCCATGTTCGGCTTGATCATGCCGGCGCCCTTGCTGATGCCGGTCATCGTGACCGCGTGGCCGCCGATCGTCGTCGTCAGCGACGCCGCTTTCGGCTGCGTGTCCGTCGTCATGATGGCTTCCGCCGCATTGAACCAGTTGTCCGCCTTCAGGTTCGCGATGGCGGCCGGCAGCCCCGCGACGATCTTTTGCACCGGCAGCGGCTCCAGGATCACGCCGGTGGAGAACGGCAGCACCTGCTGCGCGTCGAGGCCCAGCAGGCGCGCCACTTCGGCGCACGTGGCCTGCGCGTTCTGCAGGCCCGGCTCGCCCGTACCGGCATTTGCGTTGCCCGTGTTGACGACCAGCGCGCGGATCGGTTTCCCGCCACCCTTCACTGCCTCGAGGTTCGCCTTGCTCACCTGGACCGGCGCCGCGCAGAAGCGATTCTTGGTGAACACGCCGGCGACGGTCGCCCCTTCGGCGAGCTTCATCACCAGCACATCCTTGCGGTTCGGCTTCTTGATGCCGGCTTCGGCGTAACCGAGTTCGATGCCGGCGACGGGTTTCAAATCGGCGGCGACGGGCAGGGGGGAATTGACGGCCATGGCGTTCTCTAATGAAAAGATGGAAAGAAGGTCCGGTATTGTAACGCCTCATCGCCGGGTGCACGTTCCGTCCCCTTCCACCCGATACCTGGAAACGTCATCCCCGGACTAGGCGTCCCCCTCGGCGGGATCCAAGTTCGCATGCGTTGCGGCTACGCGTGCAAATTGGCCCCCCGCCTTCGCGGGGGCGACGGCTCACGCGGCGGCGGTGTTAATACACGCTTAAGTTGACCACTTAATAATCGGCAACACTACTTACCCGGCGATGCCGCTTTGGTAAGATGGCCCATCCACCGGAGGTTCAATGACCGACAACCAACGCGATGTAGTCAGCGCCGGCTTTTCGCTGGCGATTGTCCTGTGCGCCCTGTTCGTGACGCAGCGCTTCATCCTGCCGCTGCTGTGGGCCGCGATCCTGTGCATCGCCACGTGGCCCTTGTACGCACGCGTCCGGACGGCCCTGGGCGGACGCACGATCGTCGCCGCGGCCCTCGTCACCGTCGTCGTCGCCATCCTGTTCATCACACCGCTCGCGCTGGGCGTCGAGCAGGCCGCGCGCCAGGCGCCCGCGCTGGCGCAGCTGGTCGCGAGCGCCAACACGGAAGGACTCGCGGCGCCCGAGTGGCTGCACCGCATTCCGTTCGCCGGCGACGCCATCTACAACTGGTGGCTGGCCACGTTGGGCCAGCCGCACGGCCTCGCGCACCTGCTGCAGGACGGCTCCGTCGGCCGCATGCAGACCGCCAGCGAAGTGCTCAAGCGCGTCGGCAGCGGCGTCATGCACCGCCTCGTCGACATGCTGTTCGCCTTCCTCTGCCTGTTCTTCTTCTACAAGGACGGCGCCGCGCTGCAGCGCCAGCTCGAGGCCATCGGCGCCCACCTGATCGGCACGCGGCGCTGGACGCTGTTCTCGCTGAAGGTGCCGGTCGCCGTGCGCGCCACCGTCAACGGCCTCGTGCTCGTCGGCCTCGCGGAAGGCGTCCTGCTGGGCATCGGCTACCAGCTTGCGGGCCTGCCGTCGGCCGTACTGTGGGCCGCCGCGACGGGCATCCTCGCCATCATCCCGTTCGGCGCCCCGCTCGCCTTCGGCGCCGCCGCCGCGCTGCTCGCGTTCCAGGGCGCCACGATCGCGGCGATCGCGATCCTCGTGTGGGGCGCGATCATCCTGTTCGTCGCGGACCACTTCGTGCGGCCGGCGATGATCGGCAATGCGACGCAGCTGCCGTTCGTCGCCGTCCTGCTGGGCATCCTCGGCGGCGTCGAGACGCTGGGCCTCATCGGCCTGTTCGTCGGCCCGGTCGTGATGACCCTGTTCGTCACCTTGTGGCATGAGGCGCGCGCGCTGCGCGAGGCGGCCGCGGGCTGAGCGCCGGACACTGGCTACATCTGCCGGAAATGATGCAGGTAGCTGCGGCTGACCGGCAGGACCTCGCCGCCGTTGCGCAGGTGGAGGTCGGCGGTCTCGTTCATGCCGCGCACGACTTCGCGCACGCTGGCCAGATTGACGATGACGGAACGGTGCGTCTGCACGAATCGTTCCGGGTCCAGCTGGTCTGCCAGTTCGCGGATCGTCTTGCGGATGAGCGCCTCGCCCTCGTCCCAGACGACCCGCGTGTATTTCTCCTCGGCGCGCAGGAAATGCACCTGCTCGACCGGGATGAGGCGCACGCTGTTGCCCACCGATGCCTTGATCCACTGGAGCCAGCGGGCTGGCGTCGCGGCGCGGTGTCCCAGCCGCGCCGCCAGCCGGTCGAGCGTCGCGGCCATCGCCGCATGGTCGTGCGCGGACCCGGGCAGCTGGCGCTTCAGGCGCTCCACCGTGTCGGCGAGGCGCATGCGGTCGACCGGCTTGACGAGATAATCGACGGCGCCCTGGTCGAACGCCTGGACGGCGTATTGTTCGTACGCGGTCACGAACACGAGATGGGCGCTCCTGGCCAGCGCGCGGGCCGTGTCGATGCCGTTCATGCCAGGCATGCGGATATCCAGGAACACGATATCCGGACGGTGCGCCGCAAACAGCTCCAGCGCTTCCGTGCCGTTGCGGGCGTCGTCCGTCAGCACGAGGTCGGGCCACAGCACCGCCAGGTGCGCGCGCAGGCGTTCGCGCAGCAGCGGTTCGTCGTCGGCGATGAGCGCTTTCACTGGCTTCATGCACGTTCCTTTAGCTGGAAATGAAGTTCGACGCGCACGCCGTGCGGCGCGACCTCGTGCAGGTCGACGCGTGCGGTATCGCCATAGAACCCGTGCAGCCGGCTGCGCAGGTTCGACAGCCCCGTGCCGGGGGTCGCCGTTTCCGGCATTCCGACGCCGGTGTCGCTCACCCACAGCGTCATGGCCCCGGTGCGCGGATCGCAGCGGCCGCCGACGTCGATCTCGCCGCCGTCGACGCTGGGGTCGATCCCATGGCGGACCGCATTCTCGACCAGCGTGAGCAGCGCCATCGGCGGAAAGCGCAGGGCCGCCGCCGGCGGCGCCGCAACGGCAAAGCGCAGGCGGTCGGGCATGCGCAGCCGCATGAGCTCAAGGTAGGACCGCACCAGCTGCAGTTCCGTCTCCAGTGTGGCGTCCGCGTCGTTCACGCGCGGCATGGCGGCGCGCAGATAGGCGATGAGGTGCCGCAGGACAGGCGCCGCGTTGGGGGAGCCGCTGGCCACCAGCGCTTCGATATTGGCCAGCGTATTGAACAGGAAGTGGGGCTCGATCTGGGCGTGCAGCATGCGCAGCCGGACATCGAGCAGTTCCCGCTCGAGCCGGTTCTTTTCAAGTTCGATCTGCAAGCGGTCGGCGCGTTCGCGCTGACGGCGTTCGCTGCGCATGGCAATCAGGGAAAACGGTACACCGAACAGCAGCGCCATGATCACCATCGCGACGTACGCCGTTTGCGACTGGGGCTTGAGCAGGAAGGCCACCACGTTACCGCGTTGCGCGATCAGGAACGTGACAAGGACGGCCACCGGCGCCGCCAGCACGATGGCCGCCAGGCGCGCCAGGCGCGGGCCCAGCCAGCGCGGCCGCAGCGCGACGGCCGCCGAATAGGCCACGAGCAGGATCGCGCCGACGCATCCCACGTGGCCGAATACCTCGAGATACGGCGAACCGCTGATCCGGTGCAGCGGCAGCGACAGCAGCAGGGTGAACGCCGTGACGACGGCTGCGTGCCGCCGCGCCGGCAGGCACGCGCTGATGGGAAATCGGAGTGAGGTCGGCCGCGTCATCGCTGCACGATACCCGCTGCCCGGCCGTAGTTCAAGCCCCGGAAACCGTCGTTCGTCGCACGGTCCGGGCATCCAGCTTGCCGCCGCATCCGCCGGCCGGCTTACTGGCTGCCTGCACAACGATCGGGAGAGACAGCATGACATCGAGCAACGCAACGGCGGCGGCATGGACGGCGGACGGCATCCGGAACCGGGCGCCTCGGGCGCTGCAGTACGCGGCACGCTGCTGGTTTGCGGTAGCCATCGCCGGGCAATGCATGTTCGCCGCGTATATCGCCGTCCTGTACGGCGGCGCCGCGCTCCGGGGCGAATTCGCGGCATGGAACCGGGTCATGACGCATGGCCACGTCGAGGGGGCGGCGGCAGGCAATCTCGCCACCGGCCTGCATCTCCTCGGCGCCGCTATCATCATGCTGGGCGGCGTGCTGCAACTGCTGCCCGGCCTGCGGGCGCGGGCGCCCAGGCTGCACCGCTGGAACGGACGCCTCTACCTGGCCGCTGCAGTCGGGGCCAGCCTGACGGGCATCTACATGGTGTGGTGGCGCGGCGCGGTCGGCGATACCGTCCAGCACGTCGCCACGACGCTGAACGGTCTCCTCGTCGTGCTGTGCGCCGGCATGGCACTACGGCGGATCCGCGCGCGCAGGATCGAGGCGCATCGCCGCTGGGCGCTGCGGCTGTTCCTCGCCGTGAGCGGCGTCTGGTTCTTCCGCATCGGGCTGATGTTCTGGCTCGTCGTGAATCGCGGCCCGGCCGGGTTCGATCCCCGCACGTTCGAGGGGCCGTTCCTGACCTTCCTCGCCTTCGCGCAGTACTGCGTGCCGCTCGCGATTCTCGAACTGGTCTTCGTATCCCGTGCACGGGGTGGTGCCGCGGCGCAGCTTGGCATGGCGTGCGTGCTGGCGGGCGCGACGCTGGCCACCGCGGTCGGCGTCGTTGCGGCAACGGCCGGCATGTGGCTGCCGAACATGTAGCCACTCTCGCGGCGCCGGTACGGCCGGCACGCATCGCTCGGCTATAATTTTCCGCCTGCCAGTCCAGGACGCTTGACCCTCACGCCACGTGAGGCCCGACCATGGTGTCACGCTGAAGAACGGAGACGAACGATGCTGAAAGTAGGAGAGCTGGCCGCCCTGGCCAACCTGACGGTGCGCACCCTGCACCACTACGACAGCATCGGCCTGCTCCGGCCTCAAGCGCGTTCCGATGCCGGCTACCGGCTCTACGACCGCGACGACGTGGCCCGCCTGCACCGCATCCAGGCCCTGCGCGCGTTCGGTATGAGTCTCGCCGACATCGCCCTCACGCTGGACAGTCCGGCCGGCTCGCCGCTGGCGATCGTCGACCGCCAGCTGGAAGCGCTCGAAGTGCGGATGGCGGAAGCCAGGCGCCTGCGCGACCAGCTGCTGCGCGTGCGCGCAGAACTCGTGCGCGGCAGCGCGCCGGACCTGTCCACGTGGCTCACCACACTGGAGAACACCATGGACATGATGAACGTATACGAACGCTATTTCACCAAGGAGGAACTGGAGCGCCTGCCGATAGTCCGCAGCGACGCCGCGCAGGCGCAATGGCAGGCGATGGTCGAACAGGCACGCGGCCTGGTCGAATCGCAGGTGCCGCCGAACGCCGACGCCGCCAAGGCTTTTGCGCTGCGCTGGCTGCAGACCTTCGAGCGCGACACGGGCGGCGATGCGGCGCTGCAGGTGAAACTGAACGCGATGGTCGAACGCGAACTGGAGGCCGTCGGCATGCCGGCGCAGGTATTCGACTACGTGAAGGCCGCCGTCGGCGAGCTGAAATTCGACACGTGGGCGAAGTACCTGCGGCCGGAAGTCCTCGACCGCATGCGCCGCCACATCGCCGCGCGCGGCGAGGAGTGGACGCCCCTGATCGCGCAGGTGCAAGCCGAAGCCAAGGCCGATCCGGATGCGACGGGCCCGCGCGCCCGCGACCTCGGGCGCCAATGGATGGCCCTGTTCCACGACATGGTCGGCACGGACCCGCAGGACGTCGACGCCTTCCGCAAGGCCACCGCGACGGAACCCCTGCTGCGCATGGGCCCGGGCATCGGCGACGCGACGCTGGCCTGGCTGCGCAAGGCGCTGACCGTCTGAAGCAATTGCCTAAAACCGGGGTCAGACCCCGGTTTTTGGCAATTTCCCCAAAACGGGGTCAGACCCCGAATTTTGGCAACAAAAAAGGCACCCGCGGGTGCCTTTTTTG
>Ga0187844_10000750_pt1 | contig 25303 bp, 21 predicted proteins | sample SpaLakP09_SKY_50_FD_134517 | JGI IMG/M metagenome (GOLD analysis project Ga0187844, IMG submission 134517) | Oligotrophic lake water microbial communities from Sparkling Lake, Wisconsin, USA - SP09_SKY_50 | ecosystem: Environmental > Aquatic > Freshwater > Lake | place: USA: Sparkling Lake... | reverse complement strand
CTGCCGGGCCGCGCCCAGCCGGCGCCGCGGAACAGCCAGCCGCCATCCGGCGCCGGCAGTCCACCGAGCAGCGCTTCCGCATCGGGGCGTTCCAGCCACTCGGCGAAATCCGCCGGCAGCGATTTATCGGCGGCGATCGCGCGCTGCACCTCCGCGTGATCCGGGTCGCGCGCCAGCTGCAGCACGCCGCACTTGTCTCCCTCGATGGCGCGGCCGATGCCGCCCAGGCGCTCCCAATGACGCAGCGCGTACAGGTAGGCGGCGCGCGTCAGGCGCGTGGGCACGTTGTCGTCCTTCGACAGCAGCGGCATGAAGATCCCCGCCCGGTTGCCCGACGCTTCCATCGCCGGTTCCGGCTGGCGGTCGACGACGGTCACCTGCCAGCCGCGCGCGCACAGGCGCTCGGCCGCGGCCGCACCGGCGATGCCGGCGCCCAGCACGATGGCGCGGCGTTCGGGCACCGGCGGCGCGGGCGGACGCGGCTTGCGGCTGGCGAAGCGCGCGTGGCGGCCGTCCGCGTCGAACACGAAGCCCTGCGCCGTCAGCGCGGCGACCTGGTCCGGCGTGAGGCCTTGCGCCTGCAGGGAGGCATCCTGCGCGGCCACGCGCGCGACGTGGCGCGCGAAGTCCGTGCCTTCGGGTTCGATGTCGTGCAGGCGGAACATGTCGACACGCGCCGTCAACTGGGCCAGCGCGTCCGTCAGCGGCGCGCTGATCAGGTCCAGCGTGACGCCCGGCTCCGTCTGCGGCATGCGGTGGAAGCCCGGCAGCAGGTGCGCGCACAGCGAGATGACGTGCAGGTTGGGCGAGCGGTGCGGATCGGTGCGCCAGACGTCGGTCAGGACGCGGACCGCGGCGCCGTCGCCGTAGTGCGAATCGAAGACGGTGTAGCGGGCCCGGGTGCACCAGCAGGCACGGTAATCCATGGCATCACCTCCGGCGGCGGCACAGGCAGGCACGGTCATGGTCGTCGACCATGCCGATGCCCTGCATGTAGGCATACACGATGGTCGAGCCGACGAACTTGAAGCCCCGCTTGGCCAGGTCTTTCGAGATGCGGTCGGACAGTTCAGTACGGGCCGGCCGCGCGCCGTCCGGCCAGTCGTTGACGACGGGCTTGCCGTCCACGAACGCCCACAGGTAGTCGTCCAGCGTCAAGCCCTGTTCGCGCAGGCGCAGGTAGGCTTGTGCATTGTTGATGGCGGCCGCGACCTTCAGGCGGTTGCGCACGATGCCGGGATTCGCGAGCAGTGCCGCGACTTTCGCATCGCCGTAGCGGGCGATCTTGTCCGCGTCCCAGCCGTCGAAGGCGATGCGGTAGTTGTCGCGCTTGTTCAGGATCGTTTCCCACGACAGCCCGGCCTGCGCGCCTTCGAGGTTGAGCATTTCGAACAGCGTCGTCTCGTCGTGGCAGGGTACGCCCCACTCGTGGTCGTGATAAGCGATGTAGCGTGGGTTGGCCATGTTGGCCCAGGTGCAGCGGGTGTCGTTCATACATCAAGTATAAACCTCCGGCGCCGATTTTCATTGCCGGGAAACCGATTTGATTTACACTTGCCGCCATGAACCAACCGACGCAGTTAGGCAGATACCGGATCGTCCGCGTGCTCGGACGCGGCGCCATGGGCGAGGTCTACGAAGGCCTCGATCCGCGCCTGGACCGCAGCGTCGCGATCAAGGTCATCTCCACCGCCTGCGATGCGGACCCGGATCTGCACGCGTCCTATTCGGCCCGCTTCATCCGCGAGGCGCAGGCCGTCGCGCGGCTGAATCATCCGCACATCGTCGGCCTGTACGACTTCGGCGAGGAAGACGGCATCGCCTACATGGTGATGGAACTGGTGCGGGGCGAAGAGCTGGCGGCGTATTTCGACATGACCCAGGACTTCCACCTCGAGTTCACGCTCGAGGATGCCGTGCGCATGACGTGCGAATTGCTCGACGCCCTCGGCTATGCGCACCGCAACGGTGTGATCCACCGCGACATCAAGCCGGCCAACGTCATGCTGAGCCACGACCTCTCCGTGAAACTGACGGACTTCGGCGTCGCCCACATGGCCGCCCTGAACGCCGCCGTGCAGGATGCGGATGGCGCCGAGATGGTGGGCACACCCAGCTTCATGTCGCCCGAACAGATCACGGGCCAGGCCGTCGGGCCGCAGTCCGACATCTTCGCCGTCGGGATCATCCTGTACCAGTTCCTCACCAACGAGCGGCCGTTCCGCGGCGCCGGCATGTTCGCCGTGCAGCAGAAGATCCTGCACGACCATCCCGTCCCGCCGACACTCCTGAATCCCCTGCTCGGCCCGGCCTTCGACCGCGTCGTGCTGCGCGCGCTCGCCAAGCGCCCGGACCAGCGATATCCCAGCGCGGAAGCGTTCCGCGACGACCTGCGGCGCGCGCTCGACGGCGATACGCTCGCATCGTCGCCCTGGCGCCCGCTGGATACGGTGACGCCGCGCTCCCAGGCCGACGTCGTGCGCCGGCCGCTGGACGATGCGGATGCGACCCGTGTCGGTGTCGTCGCGGATGAAGATGCGACGCGTCTCGCGCCCATGACGCGGCCATGACGAGAAAATGAGCGATTCCACCATCGTGGCGAACGGCGATTTCTTCCGCCGCCTGCAGCAACTCACCACGCGCATCCACGCCACGCGCAACGTCGACGAGATCATGCTCGACCTGTCCGAAGGCATTTGCACCCTGTTCGGCGCGGACCGCCTGACGATCTACACGGTCGGCGAGGACAAGGCGAGCCTTGTCTCGAAGATCAAGACGGGAATGGCGTCGTTCCGCCAGCTGCGCCTGCCGATCTCCGCGCAAAGCGTGGCCGGCTACGCCGCGCTGGCGCGCCGCCTGCTCAACCTGAACGACGTCTACGATGCGGCCGAACTGCAGCGCTACGCGGCCGACCTGCGCTTCCAGCAGGGCGTGGACCGGCGCACGGGCTACCGCACGACGCAGATGCTCGTCGTGCCGATCATGCACGACGATGACGTGATCGGCGTCCTCCAGCTGATCAACAACCTGCGCGGCGGCCCGTTCGACAGCACCGTCGTCGAAGGCGCGCGCTACCTGTGCGACACGCTCGCCATCGCGTTCGCACAGCGCCGGCAGGAAGCAAAGCGCGAGCGTACCGGATTCGTCGGCGCATTGGGATCGAGGGCGCTGGGCCGCGAACAGGTCGAGCAGGCGGTGGCGCAGGCGCGCGCGCAGGGCCGCGACGTGGAGGACGTGCTGCTCGACGACTTCAAGTTGAAACTGCCCGTCGTCGGGCGCGCGCTCGCGGACCATTTCGCCGTCCCCTATCTCGCCTTCCACCCCGAGCGGCGCGTGCCGGCGGAACTCCTCGACGGCATGGACCGCGCGGCCGCCGAAGTGCGCCAGTGGCTGCCGGTGGAACGCAACGAGCACGCGCTGTACGTCGTCTGCATCGACCCCGAACAAGTCAGGGCGGACAATGCCGTCGCCACGCTGTTCCCGCAGTCGCGCCCCGTGTTCTGCGTGACGACGCGGCGCGATTTCGCCGCGCTGCTCGACCAGTACTTCGGCCCGGCCACGGAACCCGCGGCGCTGCCGCCCGACCGTGCGGACAGGCTGGTGGACACCGTCGCGGCGCTCGTCGCGGGCAGCCACCGCGAGGGCCTGTCCGACCTGCGCATCGAGACGGCCCCGGGGGACAGGCCCGGCGAGATCCGCTTCACGGTCAGCGGCGTCCTGCGGCTGCCGTGAAAATCGCCAACCCTGCAGGGCAGCGTGCTAGCATGCCGCACCTGTATTGATATCCACCGCGTTCGATGAGCACCTGGAAGCAGCTAACCCCGAGCATCTACCACCGCCTCGCCTTCGGCTGCGCGTACGGCCTGACCGACATCGGCCTCGTGCGCCAGTCCAACGAAGACAACTTCCTCATCGATCCCGCGCTCCGCCTGGTGGCCGTCGCCGACGGCATGGGCGGCCACGACGGCGGAGAAATCGCGGCGCGCCTGGCGCTGGAAACCGTGCGCGACGCGCTCGCGGCCGCCGACCCGAAAAAATCCTCGCCCGGCGATGCGGCCGACCCCGACGCGACCTGGCAGGACGAGCACATGCCCGCCGTCGTGGCCGTGCACGAAGCCGTCGACGCCGCGAATGCGCGCGTGTATGGCGCGAATGTGCAAGGCGGCCGCGGCGAAGGCAGCGGCATGGGCACCACGCTGACGGGCTTCTGGCAAAGCCTGCCGGACGGCCCGCTCGTCGTCTTCCACGTCGGCGACAGCCGCCTGTACCGCTACCGCGACGGCGAACTGGCCGTACTCACGCGCGACCAGACCTTGTACCAACAGGCGCTGGAAGCGGGCGTCTCCGGCGATTTCCCGCCGCGCAACCTGCTGCTGCAGGCGATCGGCCCGACGGCCATGATCGCGCCCGACGTCAAGGCATGCACGCCTCATCCCGGCGACCTGTATCTGCTGTGCAGCGACGGCTTGTACGGCAACACGCCGCACGCCGCCATCGAGGACGTGCTGGCAGGCGCCCATGCGCAATCGCTGGAGCACTGCTGCGCCGACCTCATCGCCCTCGCCAAGACACACGGCAGCCGCGACAACATCACGGCCGTGCTGGCACTCGTGGAGCGCTGACCGGGAACTGTATCTATTTGCACTATGCAAATAGAATTTCCTTAGAAGAATGTAGATTTGACACTAGGAAAGATGATACTCTGTAGGAGATCTCCTACTATCATCTTCCTGGACCTCGTATGGACTACCGCAGCGCCTACATTCGCCGCAGCAGGAAAGGTTCGCGTCTGAAGCAACGACTGGCCGCCGTCGGCCTGCTCGGCGTCGCGGCGTGCGCCGGCCTGTACGCGCTCGCGATGAATGAGTCCGCGGCGCCGGCGCTGTCCGCACGGGCGCACGCGCCGGCCGACACCGCGGCGCTGGCACCGACCGTGCTGCGTACCGCGGCCCAGGTGGAAGCCCAGGAAAAGACCAGGAAGACGCGCCGCGTTTACCCGTATTCGATCGTGCCCGGCGGCCTGGCCGACCGTCGCGAACTCGCGCGCGCCGTGGTCATCGACAAGGTCGTGGCCGAGCACTATGCCGCATTCGAAACGGCCAGGGCCACCGTGAAAACCGTCGACAAGCCGCGTGCCGTGTACGTTTCGTACCGCAAGGGCGACAAGGTGTTCTGGACGGCGAAGAAACTCCAGCTGGCCGAAGGCGAGACGCTGCTGTCCGACGGCCAGAACGAGATCCGCACCCGTTGCGGCAACCGCATTTCCGACGTACCGCAGCTGCCCGTCGAAGCGAAGGGCCCCAGCGAGGAGGAACTCGACGCTGCCGTCGAAGTCGCCGAGGATGACGCCGGCGAAGGCACGGTGGCACACGTCGGATTCGCGGTCGACGGCAATCCGGCGGGCCACGGCTACCAGCTTAAAACCTTCGGGAGCGGCAGTGCGGCGCAGAACGGCGGCACGCGCCCGACGCGAACCGGCGTCGGCATGCCGAGCCTCCCCGGCAGCGGCCTGGGCGCGGCCTGGGCTGGCGGCACCCTGCCGCCGACGCTGGACGGCAAGGTGTCGAGCGACGCGTCCGGGACGGGCAGTGCGGGCACGAGCACGACGGGGACGAATACGGGGACGACGAATACGGGGACGACGGGTACGGGAACGCCAGGCACCGGCACGTCGGGTACGGGGACCTCGGGCACAGGTACGCCCGTGACCGGCACCTCCGGGTCCGGCACCGGCACGCCGGGCACCGTCACCTCGGGCACGAGTCCGTCCGGTACCGGCACATCCGGCACCGGCGCCACGAAACCAGGCGGAACGAAACCGGGCGGTCCGAAGACCGGAGGATCCACCCCCGGTGGTCCGAAGACCACCACCCCATCGACCGGCACGCCGACGACCGGCACGCCGACCACCGGTAGCCCTACCACCGGCACCCCTAGCACCGGTACCCCGGCTACGGGTGAACAGCACGCGGCCGCTCCGGTCACCAACGGTTCGGACACCGGCAATACGGGCGGCGTGAAGACCGGCGACACAAGCACCGGCACCGGCACCGGCACGAAGGATGTGCCCAGCGGCGGCACGACGCCGGACAGCGGCACGCCCACCGGCGGCGCGCAACCGACCGTCCTGCCGGACGCGCCGGTCCTGCCCCCCGCCGATCCCGGCACGAAACCGCCGGCCGTTCCTGGCACGCTGCTGCCGCCGACGACAGACCTGCCCGGCCCGACGAGCGGTCCGGCCAAGGCCCCGGTCAAGCATGCCGACGTGCCGGAACCGGGTTCGCTGTGGCTGGCCGCCACCGGCGTGGCCGCGCTGCTGGCGTCGCGCCGCGCGAAGAAGCGGACGCGCGACTGAATCAGTCTTCGATCACGGCGCGTCCCGCGCGCCGCAATTCGTCGAGATGGTCGAGCATTTGCCGGACCACCTCCGGCGGGTGTCCCTGCCAATCCTCCACTTCCCCGACGATCCTGAGCGGTTCCCGCGTGCGATACGAGCGCGTGGGATTGCCGGGAAAGCGTTTATTCGTCAGGTTGGGATCGTCCTCGAACGTGCCGGTGGGTTCCACGATATAGATGTGGCCCCGCCCCTCGGCACCGCCCAGCGCCGTGGCCAGTTCCGCACCCCAGATCGCGGCCTCCATGGAGGCGCTGAAATACACGTTGTTGGAGACGCGGCCTTCCTCGAAGTTGGAAGCCTGTCCCGGAACCAGCAGGTCGCCGGGCCGGAAGCGGATTTTGGTGCCGTGATAGAAGGGGCCCTGGACGTTGTCGCAGGTGTCGTGGGCGACCGGGGTCCATGCGTGATTGTCCATGCAGCCTCCTATTTCAACAACTTGATGTGCTTAACCAAGGGGATCCGCTCACCGTCGCCCGGGCCGGGGATGCGGCCGGCATTGCGCTCGATCGCCACCTCGACCGTCACCCGCCTGCCGACCAGTTCCTTGCGCAAGGCGACGACGTCATGCTCGTCGGGCTCGGCGAACAAGTCCTGGCATAGCTGGGTGCAATACGCGAAAATCCGCTCGCCTTTATCCGTTAGCACCGTCAACAGATCGCCATCGCTGCCGCCGCCTGAGAACAGGTAACCCTGGAACGTGCCTGCGCGCTCTTTGGTATTGCAGAATTGGGGGCGATACGACTCGCCCGCGAGCATCTCGCAGCCCCGCTCGAACTCGTCGACGATCATGGCACAGCTGTTGGCCGCGTTACAGGGTGGATGCGTCGCCGGCGACACTTGCCGGCACTGCCGGGCCAATAGCGTGGCACGTTGCTGGCCCATCTGCTGTGCACAGGACATGTCGGCGGCCGGGGAGGACGAGCAGGTCAGCGCGGCACAGAAAAATAGAAAAGGTAATTTCATCGGTAACAATTGTGGTTCAGCGTTCGGTCCAGTTCAACTGCACTTCTCCATCCGCCCCGAACTGTTTCAGCCTGAGACTGTTGACACCGGCGACGGCCGCCGCCGGCATTACGACGCCTCGCACCCGGCGGCCATCCCATTGCACGTCACCTAATCCGTCGCACGCGCCGGAAAACACCAGATTGTCCTCGTCGTTCCTGTCGAGCCTGGCCCGCGCACCGAGAACATAGACCTGCTTGATGCAAACGGAACCGGGAAAACCGGCGATGTCTTCCGTGATGACGATCCGGTGGCGGCCATCGGGAGACACCATTTCCCAGGCACTGTCCGGGGGCTGATTCCTGAATAGCCGGAGCCCGGCCGCAGCCGCCGAATACAGGACGGTCCCGCTACCGATCAACGCCAGCAGAAACAGCAAACCTTTGCGCACGCGGCGTTGTTTCATCAAGCGATTCATGGCGTAAGATCCGATAGCAAAATCCGTTCATGATACTGAAAGGATAACGTTACAAATTCACGCTTTACCACCGCGCCTCGCGCTGTACGAGAACGACACGCTTTTCGAGTTCCGCTGCCTCGGGCAGGACACGCCGCAGCACGCGGCGCAATGGCTGCAACGCTGGCCGCTGCGCAAATTCCCGCTGCTTGTCGACGGTGAGCGCAACGTCGTCGAGACGAGCATCATCATCGAGTACCTGCACCTGACGCATCCGGGACCCGTGCGCCTGCTGCCGGACGATCCGCTTGCGGCGCTGGACGTCCGCTTCATGGACCGCTTCTTCGACCTGCACGTGATGAACATGGTCCAGCACGCGGTGAACGAGGCGCGGCAGTACCGTCCCCTGTTCCCGCTGGGTGCGCCCGACCGCGACTGAACGCCGCCTGCTTCCCGCTACGCACTAGACAGCGGTCAGTGCGCGTACTTGCGCTGCACGTCGTCGTAGAACTGCTTCATGGTCCAGAACGCGAGTTTCTTCTTGCCGTCGTCCGTGATCAGGCCCTTGCGGTTCCAGAAGTCCTGGTAGTACGGGTGCTGGCGGCGCGGCGAGCGGAAGTCGACGAGGACCCACGGCGTCATCCCGCGCAGGCCGGGAATCGCGGACAGCATCTTGAACTGGTTGCGGTACAAGGTGTCCTGGTATTCCTCGCTCCAGCGCGTGTCGGCGTCGGCGTGGTAGCCGCCCAGCGCCTCGGCGCCGAATTCCGTGACGACGACCGGCTTGTCATAGCGGACGTCGAAGCGGTAATTCAGCATCTCCGCATTGCTGGCCCAGTACCAGCCGGCGTACTCGTTGAAGCTTGCGAGGTCGAGATAGTCCGCGAGCGGATCCTCCACCGTGATGTCGCTGCCCTTGCGGTGGATTTCCAGCGCGGCCGCCACGAGGCGCGTGTCGTCCAGCGAGCGCGCCGTCTTCGCCAGGTTGCTCATGAACGTGTTGCGCGGGCCGCCGACCGGCGTCTCGTTCCCTACCGACCAGACGACGACGCTGGCGCGGTTCTTGTCGCGCGTGACGAGGTCCGTCAGCTGCGCGTTCGCGTTCGCATAGGTGTCCGGGTTGGTCCACGAGATCGTCCAGTACACGGGCACTTCGGCCCACACCATCAGCCCCATCTCGTCGGCCAGGCGGATCATCTCTTCGCTGTGCGGGTAGTGCGCGAGCCGCACGTAGTTGCAGTTCATCTCCTTGGCCCACTGCAGCAGCATGCGCATGTCGCCGGCGCCGCGCGGACGGCCCGGAATCAGCGGGTTCTCCTCATGCATCGAGATCCCGCGCAGGAAGACCGACTTGCCGTTCAGGAGGATGTCCCGGCCGCGCGTCTCGATGGTGCGGAAGCCGATGCGGTCGACGACCTTGTCGCCGCCGCCGGACAGCTCCACCGTGTACAGCTTCGGCTGTTCGGGCGACCAGTACGTCAGTTTATTGACGGGGACGTTCAGCGCCGCGCGGCCGTTCGCATCGGTGCGCACGGTCGTCCTGATGCCCGCTTCGGGAATCGACACCGTCACCTGCTGCGCCTTGCTGTCCCCCGCCATCTGGATGAAACCTTCGATGCGGCGGGCGTCGCCTTTCGCCAGCTGCACCTTGTAGTCGGCGATGTACGTCGCCGGCAGCTCCGCCAGCAGCACGTCGCGCGTGATGCCGCCGTAGTTCCACCAGTCCGTGTTCACGGTCGGGATCTCGTCCTGGTGGCGCGTGTTGTCGGCCTTGACGACGACGACGTTGCGGCCTTTCGCCAGCTTGTCCGTCACGTCGAACTGGAACGGTGTGAACCCGCCCTTGTGCATGCCGAGTTTTTTACCGTTCAGGTAGACGTGCGCCTCGTAGTTGACGGCGCCGAAGTACAGCGCATAATGCTTGCCCGGCCTGGGGTCGGCCTGGAACGTCTGGCGCAGCCACACGGTGCCCTCGTACAGCTGCAGCTTTTCCGCCTGCGAATTCCAGTCGCCCGGCACCTTCATCGTGGGCGCATGGTCGAAGTCGTACTCGACCCAGTCCGTCTTGTCCTTCGGTTTGCGGTCGTCGTAGAAGCCGCCCTTGCCGCTCTCGGACTGGTCGAACGGCATGTGGCGGTAGTCGTAGTAGCCGTTCTCGTACGGGTCGATGAGGTAGCTCCAGCGGCCGTCCAGGCTCACGTGGCTGCGGGCGTGGATGTTCTGCGTCGGCGCCATCAGGCTGCCGGCGTGGGCGGCGCAGGCCATCAGTGTCAATACAGAGAAATGCAGCACGGCCGTCAGCCGGGCAAACGGGTATGTCATGGCGTCTCCTGATTGTTATTCAGGGAATGGTAGCGCTGTCATAGTACCGGTGCAATCTTTACAATTGGGCCTACGCCGCCCGTGCGTTATACTCGGGCGATAAGGGGTGTTCGCGCCATGTCGGCGCGGCAGGTGACACGCGCTGGTCGGGCCGCCACGCGGTCTTGTCACGACCCAATGCTTACACCCACGACCCTGCAAATGATCGGTGCCGCGCTGTTCGGCGTGGCCGTCCTTCACACCTTCTCCGTCAAGTATTTCGAGCGTCTCGCGCACACGCATCCGCGCCATGCCGGCATCTGGCACCTGCTCGGCGAGGTGGAAGTCGTGTTCGGGTTCTGGGCGGCGGTGCTGATGCTGTTCATGTTCGGCGTCGCCGGCAGGAACGAGTCCGTGGCCTACCTCGAGGCGCGCAATTTCACGGAGCCGATGTTCGTGTTCGCGATCATGGTCGTGGCGGGGAGCCGGCCGATCCTGGCCTTCGCCCACCTGCTCGTGCGCACCGGCGCGCGCCTGCTGCCGCTGCCGCGCACGATGGCCCTGTGCTTCGTCGTGCTGTCCCTCGTGCCGCTGCTGGGCGCCTTCATCACCGAACCGGCCGCGATGACCTTGGCGGCCCTGCTGCTGCGCGACAGCGTGTTCGCACGCGACACGGGTCCACGTCTCAAATATGCCATCCTCGGCGTCCTGTTCGTCAACGTGTCCATCGGCGGCACGCTGACGCCGTTCGCAGCGCCGCCCGTGCTGATGGTCGCGTCCACGTGGGGCTGGGACCTGAGCTTCATGCTGCAGACCTTCGGCTGGAAATCCGCACTGGCCGTCGTGGCCAACACGATCCTGCTGCTCGTCGCGTTCCGGCGCACCTTCCTCGCGCTGGGCGATGCGACGGACGCCGCGGCCGATCCCGTACCGCTGCCGGTCATCGCGATGCACCTGCTGTTCCTCGTGCTGATCGTCGTCTTCGCCCATCATCCGCAAGTCTTCATGGGCATCTTCCTGTTCTTCCTCGGTTTCACCACGGCCTACCAGCGCTACCAGGACGACCTGATCCTGCGCGAAGCGCTGCTCGTCGCCTTCTTCCTGGCCGGCCTTGTCGTGCTCGGCGGCCTGCAGGCGTGGTGGCTCGCGCCGCTGCTGACCAGCATGAGCGCCGACGCCGTGTTCTTCGGCACCACGGCGCTCACGGCCATCACCGACAATGCCGCCCTCACCTACCTCGGCGCCCAGGTGCCCGGCCTCAGCCTCGCGTACAAGACCGCCCTCGTCGGCGGCGCCGTCGCGGGCGGTGGCCTGACGTTGATCGCCAACGCGCCCAATCCCGCCGGCGCCGCGATCTTGAGAGACAGCTTTCCCGACCGTGCGATCAGTCCCCTCGGGCTGCTCGCCGCCGCAACACCGCCCACGCTGATCGCGGTGGCGGCCCTGCACTTCCTCTGATCCCCCTACTGGAGACGCAAGCAATGAACGACCTGGTGAACGCCGTCAACGGCATCGTGTGGAGCCCGGCCCTGATCGCCCTGTGCCTGGGCGCGGGCCTGTATTTTTCGCTGCGCTCGCGCTTCCTGCAAGTGCGCCATCTGCGGGAAATGGTGCGCCTCATGATGGAAGGGAAAAGCTCGGCCGAGGGCGTATCGTCGTTCCAGGCGCTGGCCATGACGTTGGCCGGCCGCGTCGGCACCGGCAACATCGCGGGCGTCGCGACGGCCATCACGTTCGGCGGCCCCGGCGCCGTATTCTGGATGTGGGCGGTGGCCTTCCTGGGCGCCAGCTCGGCATTCGTCGAATCCACGCTCGGCCAGGTCTACAAGGAACAGATCCACCACGAGTTCCGCGGCGGACCCGCGTTCTACATCGAAAAGGGCCTGGGCATGAAATGGTATGCCTGGATCTTCGCCGTCGTCACCGTGTTCGCCACCGGCATACTGCTGCCGGGCGTGCAGGCGAATTCGATCGCGGAAGGCCTGCGTAACGCCACCGGCATCGACGCCAACGTCACCGCCGCGCTGCTCGCCATCGCGCTCGGGTTCATCATCTTCGGCGGCGTCAAGCGCATCGCCCACTTCGCCGAAATCGTCGTGCCGTTCATGGCGCTCGCCTACATCATCGTCGCGTGCGTCATCATCTTCCTGAACTGGCAGCAGCTGCCGGGCGTCCTCAAGCTGATCTTCAGTTCGGCCTTCGGCCTGGATGCCGGCTTCGGCGCCATCGTCGGCATGGCGATCCAGTGGGGCGTCAAGCGCGGCGTCTATTCGAACGAAGCGGGCCAGGGCACCGGCCCGCACGCCTCGTCCGCCGCGGAAGTCAGCCATCCGGCCAAGCAGGGTCTCGTGCAAGGCTTCTCGGTCTACATCGACACGCTGTTCGTGTGCTCGGCGACGGCCTTCATGCTTCTCATCACCGGCCAGTACAACGTCCAAGGCCCGGACGGCACTGCCCTCCACACGGGCGTCCACGGCGTCGCCTCGGGTCCGGGCTACGTGCAGACGGCGCTGGAAAACGTGATGCCGGGCTTCGGTTCGTTGTTCGTCGCGCTGGCCCTGCTCTTCTTCGCCTTCACGACGATCGTCGCCTATTACTACATCGCCGAAACCAACATCGCCTACATCAACCGCACCGTGCACCGTCCGTGGATGACGCTCGTGCTCAAGGTCTGCATGATCGGCGCGACCGTGTACGGCTCGGTCAAGACGGCCGACGTGGCCTGGGCGCTGGGCGACCTGGGCGTCGGCCTGATGGCCTGGCTGAACATCGCCGCGATCCTGCTGCTGCGGAACGTGGCCTTCAAATGCCTGCGCGACTACGAAGCGCAGCGCGCGGCGGGCAAGGAACCCGAATTCGATCCCGCCGCGCTGGGCATCGAACGGGCCGATTACTGGGTCAAACGGGCTGCCGGCCGGCGCCAGCAATCCACGGACGCGGTCACGGCCAAGGCGTGAACAGATCGTCATCGGTTTGCCGGACGAGTGTGGCTATTTGGCCCACCGTTCCGAAACCATTTGTACATACGGGGAGGAACCTGCAAGAATAAATTACCATGTCGAAACTAAATTTCTCCGATAGAAAGTCCGGAGCACCGGCGCTCGCAGCGCTCGCGCAAGGACTACGCCGTCTCGCCGTGCACGCGAGTGTGGAGACGCTGCGCCAGGAAGCGGTGGCCGTTGCGGTGTCGCTGTGCGGCGCCGAGCGCGGATACTGGGTGGTCGCCGGCGAGACGGCCTGTATCGGAGACACGACCTGTTTCGCGGTCGGCGACGGCATGGTCGTCCTGGAACATGCGCAGACGGTCGACGCCGCCCTGCTCGACATTCTCGCCACGTCGGCGTCCATCGCGCTGGGCAACGCGGCCCTGCGGGAACAGCCGGCGGGGCTGGCGTTCGAACAAACGCTGCTGCGCACGCTCGTCGACAACATCCCATTCCGGATCTACGCCAAGGACCGCGAAAGCCGCTTCCTGTTCGGGAATAACCGCATGGCGCGCCTGGCCGGCGTGGAGACGCCTCCGCAACTGATCGGCAAGACCGATTACGATTTCTTTCCCGCCGAGCTGGCGGCCAAATACTTCGCCGACGAAAAGCAGGTCATGGATTCCGGCCAGTCGCTGTTCGATTACGAGGAACTGGTGGAAGACCAGGACACGGGCGAACTGGGCTGGACCGTGACGACCAAGGTGCTGCTGCGCGCGGAAGACGGCGCGGTGAATGGCATCGTCGGCATCGGTTACGACGTCACGCAGCGCAAGCTCATGGAAGAGCGCCTGCGCGAGCGCACCCAGGAACTGGAAGTGGCCAATGCCCGGCTGGAAGCCGAGAAAGAGCAGCAGAAGATCCTGATCCGCAAGCTGAGCGACATGCAGGGCCAGTTGCTGCAATCCGAAAAGATGGCGTCGATCGGCCTGCTGGCCGCCGGCGTCGCGCACGAGATCAACAATCCGCTGGCGTTCATCAGCTCGAACTTCGGCGCGCTGGAACGCGATGCGAAGGACATCCTGAAGCTCATCAGCGCATTCGAAGGCGTCGAAGGGCTGCTGCCGGGCGACGCCCGCGCGCCCGTCGCCTTCATGAAACAGGACATCGGGCTGGACGACATCCGCCAGGACCTCGACGCGCTGTTCGCCGAATCGCGGGAAGGCCTGCAGCGCGTAAAACACATCGTGCAGAACCTGAAGGATTTTTCCCGGCCCGGCGGCACGGAAAAGGAAATGGCCGATCTCGAGCAAGGGTTGGACAGCACCTTGAACGTGGCCTGGAACGAAATCAAGTACAAGGCGGACGTCGTCAGGGAATACGCCGGCCTCCCGGATCTATATTGCCTGCCGTCGCAGATCAACCAGGTCTTCCTGAATCTGCTCATCAATGCGGCGCATGCCATCGAGGGCAAGGGCACGATCACCGTGCGCACCGGCTACGACGACAAGGTCGTGTGGGTCGAGATCGAGGACAACGGCAGCGGAATCGCGCCGGCACATCTCGATCATATTTTCGAGCCGTTTTTTACCACCAAGCCGGTCGGCAAAGGGACCGGGCTCGGGCTGTCGATCGTGTATGGCATCGTGCAGGGGCATCGGGGCACGATCGATGTGAAAAGCGAGGTCGGCGAGGGCACGGTGTTCCGGGTCGCCTTGCCGCGCACTTAAGCGGCCCAGCTGCGCCGCAACGGCGTGCCCTGCTCGGCCTCGCCCCACAACACCTTGCCGGGGTTCAGGATGTTCTGCGGGTCGAATACCCGCTTGATGGCCCGCATCAGTTCCACCGCGGGCAGCCCGGCTTCCTGCACCAGGAAATCCATCTTGTGCATGCCGATGCCGTGCTCACCCGAGCACGTACCGTCGAGGCGGATCGCACGGGCCACGAGCCGGGCGTTGAGCAATTCCGCGCGTTCACGCTGCTCCGGCTTGTGCGGATCGATCAGGTAGCCGAAATGGAAGTTGCAGTCGCCGACATGCCCGACCAGGGAATACGGCACGCCCATCTCGTCCGCTTCGCGTACCGACTCGAGCAGGCATTCGGCCAGGCGGCTGATCGGCACGCAGGTGTCGGTGCTGATCGCGCGGCAGCCGGGAATCGAGGCGATCGCCGCGAAATAGGCGTGGTGGCGCGCCGTCCAGAGCCGCGTCCGCGCCTCCGCGTCGGTCGCCCAGGAGAAGGCGGCGCCGCCGTGTTCCGCGGCCAGGGCCTCGACCGATTCCGCCTGTTCGCGCACGGAGGCCGGCGTGCCGTGGAATTCCATCAGCAGCATCGGTTCTTCGCGCAGATCCAGCTTGCTGTACCGGTTCACCATCCGCACGGTATTCGCGTCGATCAGCTCCATGCGCGCGATCGGAATGCCGGACTGGACGATGTCGATCGCGGCACCCACCGCATCCGCGATGCCCGGGAACGAGCACACGGCCGCCGACTGCGCTTCCGGCAGCGGATGCAGGCGCACGACGATCTCGGTGAACACGCCAAGCGTGCCTTCGCTGCCCACCATCAGCCGGGTCAGGTCGTAGCCCGCACTGCTCTTGCGCGCACGCGTCCCGGTATGCACGATCTCGCCGGCGGCCGTGACGACCTGCAGGGCGAGCACGTTGTCGCGCATCGTGCCGTAGCGCACGGCATTGGTGCCGCTGGCACGCGTGGCGCACATGCCGCCGATCGACGCGTCCGCGCCCGGATCCACGGGAAAGAACAGCCCCGTGCCCTTGAGTGCCTGGTTCAGCTGCATCCTCGTCACACCCGGCTGCACCGTCGCCGTCATGTCTGCCGTGTCGATGGCGAGCACGCGGTTCATGCGGCTCACGTCCAGGCTGATGCCGCCCCGTACCGCCAGCAGATGACCTTCCAGCGACGACCCCGCGCCGAACGGGATCACCGGCACCGCGTACCGGCCGGCCAGCGCGAGCAGCGCCTGGACGTCCCCGGCGTTCTCGGCGAACACCACCGCATCGGGCGGGTTCACGTCCACGAACGAGGACTCGTCGCGCCCGTGTTGTTCGCGTACGGCGGCGGCGGTCGAGAAACGGGGGCCGAAGCGGGTTTGCAGTTCGGCCAATAACGGTGCCGGCAGGCCCTGGTCCGGGGCTGGGGTAATGCGGTCATTCATTCCAGATTCCTTGCGATGTCGATGGGTGCGGAGAGATTGTCCCTCATTCCGGGTACGGTTGGCGACGTTAGCTCCTTTCTTGAAGGAATAATACGACGCAGAAATTTTTCCCAAAAAAAGTTGAACTTAGGAAGTTTCCTGGCCTCAAAGCTTACTCATTCACTTGCTTGAGTCAGGTCTCCTCCGATGAAAAAAACCGCTACCTTCGCTTCGAACATCCGTGCCAACGTCCTCCTGTCCTGCGGCGCCGTCGTGCTGCTTGCAGCCGCCCCGATGGCTTCCGCCTTCGCCAAGGACTTGTATGTCTCCACGACCGGTTCCGACTCGAACCCGGGCACGCAAACCGCGCCGGTGAAGACGATCGCACGCGCCGATGCTCTCGCAAGCGCCGGTACCGTCATCCACGTTGCCGCAGGCACGTACCGCGTTTCCGCGCCCTCGCTGGATAACGCCGGCATCAAGACGAGCAAGAGCGGCACCTCGACCGCCCGCATCAAATTCGTCTCGGACGTGAAATGGGGCGCGAAGATCGTCGTGTCGGGCACCGGCATCACGTGGGATTCGCGCGGCAGCTATGTCGACATCGAAGGTTTCGATATCTCCGGTTCGGGCCGTCACGGCATCCTGGCCGCCGGTGCGAACCTCACCATGACCAACAACTTCATCCACGACCTGACCATCAGCGGCGGTTGCAACGGCAGCGGCGGCGCGGCCATCGATACCTATGGCCCGGTCGGCGGTGTCGTCATCGACCGCAACGTGGTGCGCAACATCGGTGCCTCGATGATCGGCAGCTGCAATACGGTGCAGGGCATCTACATCGCGAACGCCAACAACGTCGTCACGAACAACCTCGTGTCGGGTGTTGCGATGGCCGGCATCCAGCAGTGGCACGGCGCCACCGCGTCGACGATCGTCAACAACACGGTCTTCCACACCAAGGACGGTATCCTGCTGGGCCAGGGCGATGCCGGCACGACCACGGGTTCGGCCAACAACTACGTTGCCAACAACGTCGTGTACGACAACAAGACCTACGGTATCGTCGAACTGGGCAAAATGGCCGGCAACAACCGTTACGTGAACAACCTGGTGGCAAAGAGCGGCACCGCCATGCGCGTGGCCGGCAGCGTCAGCGGCACCATTTCGTCGGACCCGCTGTTCGTGTCCTACGTTGCCAACGGCACCGGCAACTATCGCCTGTCGAGCAGCTCGCCGGCGATCGACCGCGGTACATCGACCTCGGCACCGCGTGTCGACCTGATGATGGTGGCGCGTCACCGCGGCGCGGCGATCGACATCGGCGCGTACGAGTTCTAAAGCTTTACTTCGCTGGTGGGGGCGCGTCGACGTGCTCGTAGCTGAAAATGCGCGAGATGCGCCACTGCTTCCCCTGCAGGAGCATCAGGTGCGAAAAGTTCGCATGCCCCGCCAGCGTCTCGGGTGCGCCCGCGGGCCGCGCATAGAACCGGTGTTCGCCGGTAACGATCGCGCCATACAGCGTCTCGCCCTGACGCATCGGAAAAAAGCGGACCGTGCCCGGCACGGCTTCACGGCGCAACTTGACCGGCGCGCTCTTCATGCCGTCATTCACCGCGGACAGCGCTTTTTTGCCGATCAACTTGCCGCCACGGTCGTGATAGAACTCGACGTCCGGCGCCAGCCAGGCATTCATGCCATCCGGGTCGACGCGGTTATAGGCTTCCCAGTACGCCTTGTCGGCGGCCCGTGCCCCTGCATCCCACGGCGTATCGGCTGCCGGTTGGGCCAGGGCGGTGGTGGATGCCATGGCGAGCATGGCGATGGATGCGGATAACAAACCGCGTGCAAACATCAATTCTCCAATCTGGATCCGGCCTGGAAATCCACGTCGGCCGTTGTAGCGACTCCCGCGCTGCGGCCGGGGCCAGTGTGGTAGCTCCAGTACAGGTTCGTGTGCGCGATCACCTTGGCCGGTTCCGGTGCGCCCCATGCGGTCTTGTCGCCTGTCGTGTGGGCATCGCTGACGAGGATGACGTCGTAGCCGCGCGTAAAAGCGCCGTGGATCGTCGAGCGGATGCAGGCATCGGTCTCGGCGCCCGCCACGACCAGCCGGCCCACGTGCAGCGCCGCCAGGCGTTCGGCCAGTGTGGTGTCTTCGAAGGCGTCGCCGTAGGCCTTGTCGATCCGCACATCGTCCGGCGCGGGACGAAGCTCCTGCACCAGCTCCCAGCCGGCCGTGCCGCGCACCAGGCCATCGTCCGCATGCTGGACCCAGATCACCGGCACACCCGCGGCGCGTGCCCTGGCGACCAGCAGGTTGATGTTCGCGACAACCGCATCGCGGGCGTGCGCCTGGGCGACGACGTCCTGTTGCACGTCGACGATGATCAGGGCGGTGTTCGGGCGGTTCTCGAGTGTCGTCATGATGGCTTCACGAACTTGAGCGTCATGCGGTCGCTCTCGCCGATCGCCTGGTATTTGGCACGGTCCTGGTCGCGATTGGTCAGGGTCGGCGGCAGGGCCCACACGCCGCCCTTGTGGTCGGCCTTGTCGTTCGGATTGGCGTTGATGTCGGATTTCGCGGCCAGCTTGAAGCCGACGCTTTCCGCCATCTTGATCACATAGGACTCGTGCACATAACCGGTCGAGGTCTTCGCATCCTGCGGCATCGCCTCCGGCAGGCGATGTTCCTCGATGCCCAGCACGCCGCCCGGCTTCAGGCTTGTGAAGGCGGCCTTGAACACACTCTTGAGCGCTTCGTCGCCGCCCCCTTCGATCCAGTTATGCAGGTTACGGAAGGTGACCACCATGTCGACGCTGCCGGGAGCCGCGAAGTCATAGGTCGATGGCGGAGCGAACACGCCCGGCACGACCTTGCCGAAGACCGCCGGGTTGGCGTCCAGCTTCTGCTTGAAAGCCACGGTGGAGCGCTTGGCCGGGTCGAAGGCCGGGCCCGCGGCGATCAGCTTGCCATTGTCGCGCAGGTAAGGCGCCAGGATCTCGGTGTACCAGCCACCACCCGGCGACAGCTCGACCACGGTCATGTTCGGCTTGATGCCGAAGAAGGTGAGGGTTTCGTAGGGATGACGCCAGGTATCGCGCGCCGTGTTCGCACTGCTCCGGTGACTGCCGGCGATGGCGGCACGCAGCTGGGCATCGTCGGACTTGTCGGCGGCCTGCGCGAGGCCGGCCAGGCCGCCTGCCAGCAAGGTGGCGGCCAGGATGAATCGTTTCATTGCGTCGTCTCCAAGGTCGGGGCCGTGGCGGCGTGCCATAGCGAACGGCAATCATCGGGCACGACATGTTTGTCGTCAAGTCAACACGAATCACGCATCACCTGGGTCGAGCCACCCGGGGCGGAGACCATCCACGAACTCTTTGCGCACTTTGGCTAACGCCCAAGTGTCGCCCATGTCCGCCTCGATTTCGCCTATACATCCCCAGCAATCACCGCCGCAGTTTTCCGATAGCGGATCTGCTGGGTTATCGAGGATGCGTCCACAAATCTGACAACACCCGGTTTTTTTACGATCGCTCATATTCGCTGACGCTTAACGGCCACTCTTGCCCGATAGCGGCCTTGAGAAGGCAATCCATGAGGCGTTTATAGCCTATCGGCGCTACCGCGCATCCAGCATCGCTGCAAACCGCTCCGCCCTCGGCATCCCGGCAAACATGAGCATTGACGGTTCAACCGCAGGCGCCCCGTCCGTCCACCACAGACTGTGCCCCTGCAACGCCACTGCAGCGACGCGGTCACCGACACCCTCATCCAGCGCAAACCGCCACGCCCCGCCGACAGGCGCGGGCTGTGTCGCATCGATCAACACCGGCGCCGGCATCCCGTCGAATTGCGTCAGCCTGAACCCCGGATCCAACGACGCCCGCGCCAGATCCTCGATGGCGTCGTACCAGGCTGCGTGCTTATGAAACCAGTCCAGCAACGGCGGCGCCCCGACAGTCCCGATCATCAGCGGAAAATAGCGCCCGACCCGATCCACACTCGGCATCATCACGCCACCAAGGCCCTCCGGCCCCAACACCCCTGGCGCAATCGCAAACCGCCAAACAGGACTGGTGAGATAGCGGTTCAACCACTGATCCCCGAGCTGCTGCCGGCTCGCGTGAATGCACTGCTGCAGCCACGCATCCCAAGCCGCGACCAGTCCGTCCGACAACCCGCGCGACACGAAGTCGCCCAGGGTGGAGACCTTGCCGAAGTACCCGGTCACAACTTGTCCACGCAGCGGAACTGTTCCAGCACGGCGCGGCGGAACGGGTTGACGACGCTGTTCGCGGTCAGCTCCAGCGCGGCCTTGCGGCCGTCCGCGTCGAACGTCACCTTGTAACGCTCGCCCTGCGCAGTCGGTTCGACGGCCGCCTTGTCGAGCATGCGGAACCACGCCCACGGGCCTTCCGTGTGCAGCGTGCCGTGCGCGCTGGCCGGCGTGACGTCGAGGCGCACCTGCCCACCGCCCTTCCCGCTCGGCAGCTGGAACGACGCGGCCGACAATGCACCTGGTGCGGCATTCAAGACCTGGCCGTCGATGTCGAGCACGAACTTCGTGATGGCCGGGTCCAGCGCCACCGGTTTCAAATCGAAGCGCATCGATGCCTGGCGGCCGCCGTTCGCGAAGAACGCGTCGCGGATCTTCGCGGCGCGCTGGAATTCGTCGAGCGTGGATTGCGGGATGCCGAGCGTGCCGTCGTTCGCGGTCGCGCGCCAGCGCCATTGGGCGCCGCCCATGTCGACGTATTGCGCGAGGTTCTTCGCGAAGAAGTCGTCGATCAGGCCACCCGGTGCGAACATGCGGCCGAAGTCGTCGGCGGTGACGTCCTGCGTGGCGGATTTCACGATCGGATAGCGGCCCGCGACGGCCTGGCGGCAGAACTGCGCCGGGCCTGCGGTCCACAGGGCGTTCAGGCGTTCGCGTTCGCTGCCGGACGTAAGGCCGGCGCCGCCGCTGTCGATCGACTTCAGCATCGTGCCCAGCGGGGCCGGTTTGCCGTCCGCTTCGAGCTTCACTTTCGCCAGCGCGTCGCCCGGCGGCGGTGGGGCGCCCGTGCGCTTGGCGGCAGCTGCGCTGTCCAGGTAGACGGCGACGTCCTTCAGCATGCCCAGCGACTGGTCCAGCGGCGATGGCGTCCCTGCCGTCATCTTGTGCAGGTCTTCGAAGTGGGCGTCGACCGGATTCGCGGCCTTGACCGGTGCGGCGGGCGCGGCGTCGTCCGTGCTGGCCATTGCGCTTTCCAGCTTCTTCTTGTACGCGTCCAGCTTGCCCTTGACGGCGGCCGTGACGGATGCCGCCAGCGGCGCCTTCGTCCCGTCCAGCGTCGTCTCCTTGCTGGCCGCGACGAGGAATTTGCGCATCGGCGAATCCGCGCCGGACAGCAGGTTCGTGATGCGCGCGCCCTGCTCCAGCGTGCCGAACGGACGCAGGCTCACGTCGGCGAGCAGCGCATCCCATTGCGCGATGTAGTCGTCGTAGTACAGGCGCAGCACGGCCTGCCGGACCTGGTCGCGGTTGCCGGCCTGCGTCGCTTCCTGCTGCGCGAGCACCCAGCGTTCCTTCTCGACGTCGTCGACGGCTTCGTTGCTCATCTCGAGGAATTGCGCGTAGCCGGCGGGCGAGAACATGCCGTTCACGCCGCGCGTGATGGGCTCTCCGCTCTTGCGCACGAAGACGTTCGCGGCTTCGCGTCCGCCCGCGCCGGCGGGACTGAATTCCGGCAGCTTCTCGCGCATCAGCTGACGTTTCAAACGGTTGTAGACGCGCTGTTCGAGCGGCATGCGCGCGAGCGTCAATCGCGTATCGCTGACCAGTTGCGGATCGAGCCTCGGCATCGCCTGGCCGCTGCGGAAGTTTTCCATCAGCGCCAGCTCGTGCGCGGCCAGCGCCGCCTTCTGGTCGTCGCTCGCGCCCTTCAGGTTGCGCGCATCGTCCAGTGCGGCCCACGCGGCGACGGATTCGGCGTCGAACCGGCTCGCGTCGCCCAGCATCAGATAAACGCGCAGCACCTCATACAGGTACTCGGGGCTGTTGGCCGCGCTCCTGCGCAGCTGCTCTTCCATCCGCTGCTGCAGGCGCGGCAGCAGCGTATCCTGCAGCACCTTGCGGTAGGCGATGCGCGCGGCCTCGCCCAGCTTGTCGCCCTGGTACAGGCCGAAGCGGCTCAACAGCGGCGCACCCTTGTCGCGGTCGTCGTAACCGCCCGGCAGCGTGCGCAGCGCATCCAGCACGGGCAGCAGCTGCACGGTCGACCCTTGCGCGGGCAATGCGGCCACCTGCTTGGCGATGTCCGCCGATTTCGCTTCCATGTCCGCGACGTACGCGCGGTTGCGCACATAGCTCGTGATCATGCCGGCACCCAGCAGCACGAACGCAGCGGCGATGGCGCCGACCGCGCCCCACTGGATCATGCGCCGGCGCTTCTCCAGCGCGTGGTTCACGCCCGCGAGTTCGGCCTCGGGGAAGATCACCTGTTGCAGCAGGTTCGTGATGAAGTAGCTGCGGCCGCTCGCCGCGTTCGGCGCCAGCGCCTGTCTCTCCAGGCCGAACGACGCGGCCATCGCGCTCATCACGCGGTCCAGCGGGCTGCCTTCCTGCGTGCCGCTGCTGAAGTACACGCCACGCAGCAGCGCCTGGCGTTCGTAGCGGTTGGACGCGAACACGTCGTCCAGGAAGCGTTTCAACACATCCTCGATGCCGGCGAACTGCTGCGGGAAGCTGTAGACCAGCGCGCGCTTGTGCGGGTCGCGCTCCTGCTGCATGCGCGCCAGCACGCGTTCCTGCAGGCGCTTTTCCAGCTGCTCGGATTCGGCGGGGAACGCGGCCAGCGCGGCGTCACCATCCATGCCTTCCTGCAGCGGGAATGTCATGCCCCACACCTGCGCGCGTTCCTCGCGGCCCAGCGCATCGAAGAATTCGACGAAGCCCCCCAGCAGGTCGCACTTCGTCACCAGCACGTAGACGGGGAAGCGCACGCCCAGCTGGTCGTGCAGCTCCTTGAGGCGGTCGCGGATCGCCTGGGCCTGCGCTTGCCGGCCCGATTCCGTGTCCTGGAGCAGGTCGCTCACCGGCACGGTGACGATCACGCCGTTGAGGGGACGGCGGCGGCGGTGTTTTTTCAGCAGCTGCAAAAAGCCCGTCCACGCGGCCTTGTCGGCGCCGGCGTTGCTGTCCTGGGTCGTGTAGCGGCCGGCCGTATCGAGCAGCACGGCGTCGTCCGTGAACCACCAGTCGCAGTTGCGCGTGCCGCCCACGCCACCGATCGCCCCTTTACCCAGCGCATCCGCGAGCGGGAATTTCAGGCCGGACTGCGTCAGCGCCGTCGTCTTGCCGCTCCCCGGCGCGCCGATGAACATGTACCACGGCAGCTGGTACAGGCCGCCCTTGCCGCCCGTCTTCGCCTTCTTCAGGATCGCGATGGCGTCCTGCATGCGTTTGTTCAGCTGCGCGACTTCGGCGGCGCCCTCCTCGGATGCGGGCGCCGGCTTCGCATCCTCCCCCGCCACGCTCTTCATCAGTTCGCGGTTGGCGCGCCACGCCTTGAACCAGCGCCAGCCCAGCCAGCCGGCCCACAGCGCGAAGACGATGAGGATGAAGGTCCAGCGCACCGTCTCCGATGCGAACGGATAGTGGCCGTCGTAGGACACCAACGGCAACTCGAACCAGATGACCAGCGCGAGCAGCAACGCGCCCAGGAACGCCAGCACGGCGGGCTTGATCAGCCAGGTGAAGAACTTTTTCATTGCGGATTCCGTATCGGGATCAAGGTGCCGTCGCAGGCGTCAGCAGGACGACCTCCACGCGGCGGTTGCGCGAGCGGCCGGCCGGCGTGTCGTTCGACGCGAGCGGTTCCGAGTCGCCGCGGCCTTCCACGCTGTAGCGCGCTTCGGGACCGGCCCGTTCGGCCAGCAGGTCGCGCACGGCGGTCGCACGGGCCTTCGACAGTTCGTAGTTGGACGGGAAGCGCGCCGACAGGCCGGGCTTCGTGTTGTCCGTGTGGCCCACGACGATCACCTTGCCGGGCACGGTCTTCAGCGCGTCGCCGATGCGGCCCAGCAGGCCGAGATAGGCGCCGGAGACGTCGCCGCTGCCCGACGCGAACACGCCGTCGCCGCGCAAGGTGACGACGGAGCGGTCGGCGCTGTCGACGACGGTGACGAGGCCTTGCGCGATCTCGGGTGCGAGGAAGCCGGCCAGACGCGGCACGGCCGGCGCCGGTGACGCGGGTGTCGCAGCCGCAGGCGGTGCAGTCTTCAGCGACAGCAGGTTCGCGAACACGGGGTCGGATGCAGCGCCCAGGCGGTGGCCGAGGAAGAGCTGCAGCAGGATCAGGATGACGGCCGCGCCGGCGGCCATGATCCACACGGGGACCATGCGCCACAGCGGCTCGCCCTTGCCGGTGGCGCCCTTCCAGTGCGGCGACAGCTCGGATTCGACGGGCGCCTTCTGCTGCGCGATCAGCTGCTGCAGTCGCTCCCGAAGGGCATCCAGCTGGCTGCGGCCGTTGTCGATGACGCGGTAGCGCCCTTCGAGGCCGAGCGCGAGGCACAAGTACATCAGCTCCAGCGCATCGACGTTGTCCTTGGGCGTCTGTGACAGCTTCTGCAGGATCAGGAAGAATTTCTCGCCACCGAATGCCTCGTTGTGGAACGCGACGAGCAGGCTGCGGCTGGCCCACACGCCGCCACCGCCCCACGGCGTCGACGAGATGGTCTCGTCCAGCAACGTGCATAACGCGTAGCGCGCGGCTGCGATCTGGTCGTGGTTCACATGCGCGGCCTTGGCGGCAGTCTCGAACGTCTTGATGGCGCCAATGAGCTGCTGGCGCAGCGCCTCGACGTCCGGGTGCGACGCCATGCGGCGCAACGGCGGCACGAGGTCGAGCAGCGGGTTCGCGGCGCGCACGAGCGGGTTCAGGCCCGCGCCGTGCAGCTGCACCGGTGCGTCGTTCGGAGTCAGGGGTGGCGGTGCGGAAGCCGGCGGCTGGCTGGGCGCCGTACGGCGCCCGCCGGGTGCGGGCACCAGCACGGTGCGGTCGGGGTCCTGCATGGGGTTCACGGGATCGCTCAAGCGCTACTCCTGATTACTTTCGGATGGCCCAGAACTCCATCT
>Ga0187844_10000749_pt1 | contig 25323 bp, 19 predicted proteins | sample SpaLakP09_SKY_50_FD_134517 | JGI IMG/M metagenome (GOLD analysis project Ga0187844, IMG submission 134517) | Oligotrophic lake water microbial communities from Sparkling Lake, Wisconsin, USA - SP09_SKY_50 | ecosystem: Environmental > Aquatic > Freshwater > Lake | place: USA: Sparkling Lake... | reverse complement strand
CCACGGCCTCCTCGCCGTCCTCGGCCTCGACGACCTCGGCGCCCAGGCGCTGCAACAGCGCCGTGATGATGAGGCGATTGACCGGGTTGTCCTCGGCCACCAGCAGGCGCTGGCCGGCCAGCGGGTGGCGCTGCGGGATGGGGATGCGGCGACGTTGGGCGGTGTCGTCGATGGTCAGCGAGCGCGGCAGCGCGAGCGAGGCCCAGAAGGTGGAGCCGTTGCGGCCGTCGCTGTCCACACCGACGTGGCCGTCCATGCGCGCCGCCAGCTCACGGCAGATGGACAGGCCCAGGCCGGTGCCGCCAAAGCGCCTTGTCGTCGAGTCGTCGGCCTGCGCGAACGGGCGGAACAGCCGCGTCTGCAGGTTGGGCGGCACGCCGATGCCGCTGTCGTGCACGGACAGGCGCACGCGGTCCGGGCCGGCCGGCGCCAGGCTGAGCTTGACGAAGCCGCGCTCGGTGAACTTGAGCGCGTTGACGAGGAAGTTGGCCAGGATCTGGCGCACCCGCACCGGGTCGCCGATGACCAGGCGGGGCAGGGCGGGCGAGATGTCGATCTGCATGTCCAGCCCGCGCTCGCGGCCCAGCGCCGCGCAGCCTTCGAAGCTGGCCTGGGCCAGCGCATGCAGGTCGAACTCGATCTTCTCCAGCTCCAGGTGGCCAGCCTCGATCTTGGAGAGGTCGAGCACGTTGGAGACGATCTCGTTGAGCGACTCGGCCGCGCCGACGAGGTGGGACAGGTACTTGGCGCGTTGCACGTCGTCGGCGCCGGCCTGCTGCAGCAGCCGCGCCAGGCCCAACACGCCGTTGAGCGGCGTGCGGATCTCGTGGCTCATGGTGGCCAGGAAGGCGCTCTTGGCGTGGCTGGCGGTCTCGGCCTGCTGCTTGGCGGCCTGCAGTTCGCGCTGCTGGCGGCGGTGTTCGGTGACGTCCTCGGCCACCCACAGCGTGTCGCGCTCGTCGTCGCTTTCGATGCGGCCCGACAGCGGCGGCAGGCCGCGGGCGTTCAGGCGCACGGTGATGAGCGAGCCGTTGGCACGCTTGAAGTCCAGCTCGAAGGCCTGTGTCGCGCCGGCCGCCACCTGGGCGTTGGGCAGCTCGGGCAGTCCAACGGTCAGGCCGCCAAAGATCTCCTGCCAGTGCCGGTTGACGCGCTCGAAGCGCTCGCCGCGTGTCAGCGCGATGCCGACGCTGGCGTGGTCGAGGATGGCGTCGGCCTCGACACGGGCGCGCTCGCGCTCGGTGATGTCGCGCGCGATCAGCATGGTGGCCGGCTCGCCGTCCCAGTCCAGCGTGGCGGCGGAGACGAGCAGGTCGCGCCATTCGCCGCGCACCAGGATGGCGGAGCGAAAGTCGCGCACGATGCCGGTGTCGGCCATTTCGGCGGCCAGGCGGTGCGGCTCGCGGCTGTCGGGCCACAGGCCCAGCTCGCGGCCGGAGCGGCCGATGACTTCGTCGCGGCTGCGGTCGATGAGGGTGCAGAAACCCGAGTTGGCGAAGCGGATGCGGCCGTCGGCGGTGCGCGCCACGCAGATGGCGTCGGGGCTGGCGCGCAGCAGCCGGTCCAGCATGCTGGCGGTGCGCTCGTGCTGTTGCAGCGTCAGGCGCTCGCCGGTGATGTTGTGGCTGACGCCGCGCCAGCCGGTGTGCTTGCCGGCGGCATCGAAGATGGGCTCGCCCGAGCTGAGCGTCCACAGCAGCCGGCCGTCGGGCGTGCGAAAGCCGTTGATGCGGTCGCGGTAGGCGCGCTTGAGGCGGATGTCCTCCACCAGCGCGTGGTAGTCGGCATCGCGCACGATGACGGCGGCGTCGGGCTCACCCATGCGCAGGAAGTCCTCGCGCTTGTGGCCCGACAGCGGCTCGAACTCGTCGGACAGCGAGGTGACGCGAAAGCGCGCATCGGCCTCCCAGGCCCAGTTGTGCGCGGCCTGCACCAGGCGGGCCAGGCGCGCCTCTTCGGCGATGGCCCGGGTCAGTGCGGCGCCCAGGATGCGGTTGAGCAGCAGGGCCGACGACAGGCCACCGGTGGCGATGATCACATGGGCCAGGACGCGGTCCCACATGCTTGGCAGCACCGGCGCGCTCAGGCCAGGCAGCAGGCCTTGCGCCTCCATCGTGGCCAGGCCGGCGATGGCGGTGATGTAGACGGCGGTCAGCACGATGGCTGTCGCGTTGCCGGCCACGCCGCCGCCCAAGGCAATCAGCAGCACGCCGCCGCCCAGGATGAGGGTGTGCACGCCCAGGCCGATGTGGACCGCGTGCGCCACCAGGCTGACGAGCGTGCCGCCCAGCACCAGCGTGGTCGCCACGCGCGGGCGGCCGGCGCGGTAGAACAGCGCCGCGATGCCGCCCGTGCCCAGCAGCGCCAGCCCCACCAAAACGCGCTGGCTGCTCCAAACCGCGCGCATGTTCACCAGCGAATTCATGGTGCCGATCACCACCGCCACGGCGCCGACGATGACGATGATCCAGATCAGCGTGCGCGCCGCCATGCGCTGCAGGGCGTCGCGGGTCTCGCCGGGTTCAGGGAACGCCGGGCCGCCCCAAGTTCCCTCGGCCCCCTCGGGGGGCGGGTTGGGCGCAGCCCGGCCCTGGGGGCTTTCATTCAGCGCTGAAGCCATTGCGCGTATGGGTGCCATCACAGAAGGGTTTGGTCTGGCTGCCGCCACAGCGGCACAGCCGCGCCTGCGCCACGCGGCAGACCATGCGGCCGGTGCCGCTCAGCACCTCGATGGGGCCGCGCAGCTGCAGCGGACCGTTGGGCTCGGGCTCGATGGCTATGCGGCCGCCGCGCGTGGCGGGCATGTCTGTCGGCAGGCCCAGCAGGCCGGTCTCGGGCTCGCCGGTGGCGGTGAAGGGGATGTCGTGGTGGCTGCCGTCGCAGAACGGCTTGTTCTTGCTGGCGCCGCAGCGGCATAGCGTGGCGCGGGTGCCGATGGCCTCGCCGCGCAGCACCAGTTCGCCACGGATGCCGTACGGCCCGGCCTCGCGCACCTGCAGCAGGTTGACGGGCGGCGGCGCCTCGTCGGGCTGGCCGTCCTTGCGGCGCACCTGTATGGCGCCCGATGGGCAGGCGTGGGCAATGTCGACGAGGCGCTCGACGTGCATGGCGTCCGGGTGCAGCCAGGGGCCCTGCACGTTGGCAAGGAAGACCTTGGGCGCGCCCGTCACGCACAGGCGCGCGTGGATGCAGCGTTTGGCCTCGAAGCGCAGCTCCAGCTTTTCGCCCTGCACGACTTCGATGCCATCCGTGACCTCGGTGGGCGGCGCGGGCGGCGGCGGTGCGGCCACGACGGGCGTAGGTGCGGTGACGACAGGCGCGGCCAGGTCCAGCCCGCGCTCGGCGCGGTCGCGCAAGCCCTGCAGCAGGCCGGCGGCGCGGCCGGTTCGCTCGGCTCCCAGCTCGTCATGCAGCTTGGCCGCAGCGTCGGACAACTGGGCCAGGCGTTCCACGATGAAGCGGCGCGCGGCCGGGCCTGGCGGCAGGGCGGCCGTGTCGCGCAGCGCCGTGAAGCTGGCGCCGGCATGGCAGCCGGGGTTGCTCGGTCCGGCCGGCAGGCGCGCGGCGTGCTCGGCCAGCGGCGTGAAGGCGCGCATCAGGCCCAGCGACAGGTCGACGTGCAGGCTCTTCTCGGCCGATGGGCCGGGCAGCAGATAGGCCTGGGCCAGCAGGCGCAGCATCAGGCCGTAGCTGGCGTTGGCGACGTCCACGGTGGCGGCCGCTGCGGCGTCTTCCAGCCAGACCCGGCCCTCCGGGCGCGGCGGGCGGCGCAGCACCGGGTTGGTGGCGGCCGGCCAGGCGGGCGCGAAAGCGGGGTTGGCAGCGCGCAGCGCGGCCAGCTCGGTGCGAATGGCGGCAAAGCGCTGGTAGTGCGAGGCCTCGCTGTCGCTGGGCGCGCCCTCGCCCTGGCGCACGATGGCGTCGAAGGCCGCCAGCGCCGTTTTCGAGCACAGCACCGGGCGCGCGCCGCCGAGGTTGAGCTCGCTGGGCCCGAGTTGAAGTGCGCGGTCGCCACAGAAGCTGGCAGCCTCGCCGTGTTCGGCCACGAAGGCCTGCAGGTCGGCCGAGAGCGTGGCGTAGAAATGACCCACGGTGTCGTAGTCGCGCGCCATCGGCGTGATGCGCGGGGCCACGGCATTGCGCGAGAACTGGCGTTCCACCGCGAAGCCTTCACCATCGGCCTCGGAGCTGCCGTCGGGGCGCTCCAGGTAGATGAAGTGCTGCAGCGCCGCGTCGCTGAACGGCGCGAGCTTGACGACGACGCTGGCCGGCAGATAGCCGGGGTCCAGCGGGAAGTTGCCGCGCCCCAGGTGGGGCGCGCCGCCCAGCGCCGCCGTGATGTTCCAGACCGCGACGAGGTGGCCCATCTCCTCGACGGCGACGGCCACGATCTCGCGCTGCCAGCGCTCCGTGGCCGCTGCTTCCTCTGGCCGCAGCCCTTCGGCCTCGCCTCGCTTCAGGCTGAAGGCCGCATAGAGGTAGGTGCACATGAGGTTGTGCTCCAGCTCGGCGGCCTCGTAAAGGCTGTGCAGCAGTTGCTCGCGGCTTGGCGCCGCTGCCATGAGAGAGGGGGTCATAAGGCGGGTCGTCCGACAGGCGGCACGACATTAGCACGCAGCCCGCGCCGGGTGCCCTGTGGGGAACCCAAGCGCAAAAGCCCGTTCAGACCACGCGAAGCCTTGGCAGCCACACCAGCGGGTCGAAGCGCGCGGCCGGCGCCTCCACCCAGCGGTGGAACGGCCGGGCCAGCGCGTTCGCCAGCGCCCAGGTCGCCACCAGCATCGTCAGGCCGAGGGCGGGCGAGGTGCCGTCGATGCGCACCATCAGCGCGTTGGTCAGCAGCAGCACCGGGAAGTGCAGCAGGAACAGCGCATAGGACGGCGCGGCCCACCTGGCCAGCACCTCGGCCCAGCGCGCGGGCAGCAGCGGCCGGCCGCGGGCATGGTGGCCCTCGGCCAGGGCCAGCCACAGCGCGGTGGCCAGTGCCAGCGCCAGGCGGTCGCGCCAGTCCAGCCACAGCGCCGCGCCAAAGGCCACGGCCAGCAGCACCAGGCCGGCGCGGCGGTGCCGCGACAGGCCCAGCCAGTGCACCAGCGCGCCCAGGCCGTAGGCGGCGAAGAAGTAGGGTGCCCAGGCGTCCAGTGCCGCATCGCGGTTGAAGATGAAGGCCGAGGCCAGCGCGAGGGCGGCCACCAGCACCGGCCCGACGACGAGGCGGCTCGGGTGCCGCCAGCCGCGCCGCGCCAGCCACAGCAGGCCCACCAGCACGGCGAACAGCTGCAGGTCGATGGCCACATACCAGGCCCCCACCGTCAGCGCCTCGTAGCCCAGCACGTCGTGCAGCAGCAGCGCATGCGCCAGCAGCTGGCCGGCGCTGATGTCGGTCGGCACCAGCTCGGGCCAGGACGACACGATCACGCTGCAGGCGCACAGCGTCAGCGCCAGTGCAGCCAGGAAGGGCAGCACCAGGCGCAGATAGCGGCGCCACAACAGTTCGGGCACGCCGGCCCGCAGGGCACCGCCTCGCGGCGACAGCGCTCGCGCGCTGAGGAAGCCCGAGACGACCAGGAAGACCTGCACCGCCATGCGGCCGTACTGGTGCATCAACCCCGCCAGCAGCGGCAGCGCTTCATGCGCGGCACGGGCGATGGGGCCGTAGCTCGCCAGGTGGTGCAGCACGATGACTTGGGCCGCCAGCGCCTTCAGGGCGTCAATGTGCGGCAGTCGGCGGGAGGGCGTGGACATCGGGGGACAAAAAAGGAGCGGGCCTGCGCATGGCAGGCCCGCTGTTCGAAGACGCGAAAGTGTACCGGTCGCCCCTCGGTGAAACCCCGTGCAGCCAGGGGGGTGCCGGTGGCTTACCGGGCCGTCATGGTCAGCTGGTTGTCGACCGCCTTGGCCATGCCCGTGGCGCCTTCCCGGCCGCCGCGGCAAGCTTGGCGGCCAGTTGCGCCTGCCGGGCGATGGGCGCTTGGGGTGTAGGAGAGTTCCCGGGGAACAACTATCAACTATCGTGGCCGCCATGCCGCACACCGTCCTCGCCTTCTGGTTCCAGGAAATCCGCCCCGCCGACTGGTGGGTCGCCAACCCCGCCTTCGACGAACAGGTGCGCAGCCGCTTCGGCGCGCTGCACGAGCAGGCGCTGCGCTGCGAGCTCTTTGCCTGGCGCACGACGCCGGAGGGCCGCCTGGCCGAGGTTGTCGTGCTGGACCAGTTCTCGCGCAACATCCACCGGGGCACGCCGCGCGCCTTCGCGGCCGACCCGCTGGCGCTGGCCCTGGCCCAGGAGGCCGTAGCCGCCGGGGTCGACCTGCAGCTGCAGTTCGAGCAACGGCCCTTCCTCTACATGCCCTACATGCACAGCGAGTCCGCCGCCATCCACGCAGTGGGCGAGCCGCTGATGAAGGAGCGCGCGCCGCAGCACACGCATGACTTCGAGTTGAAGCACAGAGCCATCGTCGACCGCTTCGGGCGCTACCCGCACCGCAACGCCATCCTGGGCCGCACGTCGACGGCCGAGGAGCTGGAGTTCCTGAAGCAGCCGGGCTCCAGTTTCTGAGGTCGGGACACCCCTGACGACCGCGCCTGGGCGGCCATGCTCAAATGCGGCAACTGGAACCGATTCCAATCCCGCCATGCCCAGCAAGACCACGTCCGCCCGCCTGCTTGCCATCGCGCTCGCGGCACCCCTCGTTGCCGTCGCCGCGCCGCCGGACTTCGGGCCCAACGTCCATGTGCTGGACCCGGCCACACCGGGGCTGCAGCAGCGCATTGACGCCATCTACGAGGCCCAGCAGCCCAACCACTTCGGCCCGCGCCGCGACGCCATCCTGCTCAAGCCGGGCACCTACGGTGAGCTGCGCATTCCGGTGGGCTTCTTCACGCAGGTGCTGGGGCTGGGCGCCCAGCCGGGCGACGTACACGTCATCGGTGACCTGCGTTCCACGGCACTGCTGGAGAACGACAACGCGACGACGAACTTCTGGCGCGGCGCCGAGAACTTCGCGGTGACGCCGACGCTGGGCATCGGCGACAACACCATGCAATGGGCCGTGTCCCAGGCCATTCCGTTCCGGCGCATGCATGTGCGCGGCAACATCCGGCTCAACCAGAAGCAGGGCTGGTCCAGCGGCGGCTGGTTCTCGGACGTGCTGGTGGACGGCCAGGTCAACTCCGCCACGCAGCAGCAATGGCTGTCGCGCAACAGCGAATGGGGGAGCTGGACGGGCTCGAACTGGAACATGGTCTTCGTCGGTGTGCCGCAGGCCCCGGCCGGCGACTTCCCCGCGCCCACGACGCGCTACACCCGCGTCGCCAAGACGCCGCTGGTGCGCGAGAAGCCCTGGCTCTTCATCGACAGAAGCGGCGGCTACGCGGTGCGCGTGCCGGCGCTGCGGCGTGACAGCGCGGGCATCTCCTGGGCCAAGGGCATGGCGCCGGGCAAGACCCTGCCCATCGCCCAGTTCCATATCGCCAGGCCCGGCGACACGGCCGCCGCGCTGAACGCCCAGCTCGCCGCCGGCAAGCACCTGCTGTTCACGCCGGGCGAATACCTGCTGACGGAGACGCTGCAGGTCACGCGCCCAGGCACGGTGGTGCTGGGCATAGGCTTCCCGACGCTGCGCTCTGACAACGGTGCACCGCTCGTGAAGACGGCCGACGTGGACGGGCTCACCATCGCCGGCCTGTTCCTGGACGCCGGCCGCGAGGATTCCGGCGTGCTGATGGAAGTCGGCCCGCCGGGCTCCAAGGCGAGACACAAGACCAACCCGACCGTGCTGCACGACGTGTTCTTCCGCATCGGTGGTGCGGCGCCCGGCCGCGTGCACACCGCCTTGCGCATCAACTCGCACGACACGCTGGTGGACCACACCTGGGTCTGGCGCGCCGACCACGGCGAAGGCGTCAGCTGGACGAGCAACCCGTCGGCCCACGGTGTCGTCGTGGACGGCGAGGACGTGACCGTCTACGGCCTCTTCGTCGAGCACTTCCAGGACCACCAGGTCGTCTGGCGCGGCAACGGCGGGCGGGTCTACTTCTACCAGTCCGAGCTGCCCTACGACCCGCCGACTCAAGGCCAGTGGACCAGCCCGACCGGCCGCGGCTTCGCGTCGTACAAGGTGGCCGACACGGTGACCCGCCACGAGGCCTGGGGCCTGGGCATCTACAGCGTCTTCCTGCAGCCCGACGTGCTGCTGGACCGTGCCATCGAGGTGCCAAACAAGCCGGGCGTGAAGCTGCACCACATGATCACCGTCTGCCTGGTGGACAAGGGCAGCATCGAGCGCATCGTCAACGACAAGGGCGAGCCGGCGCGCTGCAAGGGCGGGGCCAACACGGCGACGCTGAAGGAATTCCCTTGAGCATGTGCCGAAACCTGGGCGGGGATGCCCGGCGGCGAGATCAGCGCTTGGTTGCCGGGTCCCAGTGCTCGGCGATCTTGCCGTTCTCGATGCGGAACATGTCGAACCAGGTTGTCGTGTACTTCTGCGTCGGGTCCTTGGGGTCGGGCCGCTCGCTGACGAAGCTGAGGATCACCAGATCGCCCTCGGCTGTGATGGCGACGAGCGGCGCCTTCACGCGGTCCTCGATGGGCTTGGGCTTGGCGATCTGCGAGAACACCGCCACGAAGCCAGCGCGCCCGGTCGGCACCATCGGGTTGTGCTGGATGTAGCTCTCGGTCAGGTAGCGGTCCACCCGCTCCATGTGGCCGCCCTCGAATACCTCGCGCCAGAAGTCGTAGACCAGGCGCTTGTTGGCCGCCAGCCTGGCGTCGGTGCTGGCCAGCAACTGGGCGTGATCGGCGTTGGCCTGGACGGGCACCTGGGCCAGCGCCGGGCCGGCCAGCAGCAGGGCCAGGGCGCTTGAGAGAAGGGCTTGCTTCATGTGGGCTTTCGAGAGCGAAGCGGCGAGTGTAGGAAGCCCGCAGCTGCGGGCAGAAGCGGTTCGCGGTATGGTCGCGCCCGACTTCCCTGCAAGCCATGGACAACCTCGATCTCAACATCTTGCGCACGGCCGCCGGCTGGCGCGCCGAAGCGCGCGGCGTCGTGCTCGGCACCATCACCCGCACCTGGGGCTCGGCACCACGGCCGGTGGGCTCGCTGGTCGCAGTGCGTGACGACGGCCTCATTGCCGGCTCCGTGTCCGGCGGCTGCATCGAGGACGACCTCATCGCCCAGCTGCGCGCCGGCAGCTTGCAGCTCGACAAGCCCACGCCGCTGCGCTACGGCGTTGGCGCCGAGGAAGCTCGCCGCTTCGGCCTGCCCTGCGGTGGCACGCTGGAGCTGATGCTGGAGCCGCTCGGGCCGAAGTCGGGCATCGATGAGCTGCTCGCCCGCCTGATCCGCGGCGAGCGCGTGCGCCGCACGCTGGACCTGGCCACGGGCGCCGCCACGCTGGCCGACGCCGAACCGGGTGCCGACACGCTGACCTTGAACGACACGCAGCTCATCAGCCACCACGGCCCGCAGTGGCGGCTGCTGGTCATCGGCGCCGGCCAGATGACCGACTACCTCGCGCAGATGGCGCTGGCCCTGGGCTACGGCGTGACCGTCTGCGACCCGCGGGAGGAGTACGCCGAAGGCTTCGCCCTCGAAGGCGTGACGTTGACGCGCGAGATGCCCGACGACGTCGTGATGGCCTTCAAGGTGGACGGTGCCACCGCGATCGTCGCGCTGACGCACGACCCCAAGCTCGACGACCTCGCGCTGATGGAAGCGCTCAAGAGCTCGGCCTTCTACGTCGGCGCCATCGGCTCCCGCGTCAACCAGGCCAAGCGCCGTGCGCGGCTGGCCGAGCATTTCGATTTGACGCCGGAGCAACTGGACCGGCTGCATGGCCCCGTGGGCCTGGACATCGGCGCCCGCACGCCGCCGGAGATCGCGCTCAGCATCCTGGCCGAGATGACCGCCGTGCGCTACCGCGCTGCGGGCTGCGCGCTCTGAGAAGCTGAGAGCGTTTCGCCTTCAACCCCAATCAGCCCAGGTCCGCGCGGCGCCGCTTAGCATCGACGCGTCGTCCTGCCCTGTCTCTTCGATGCTCGCCCGCCTCCAGAACATCCTCCTGCGCGTCTCGCAGAGCCCCGCCATAGACGCCGGAGACCAGGCCCTGGCGATCCGCCTGGTGCTGGACAGCGCCTGTGAAGGCCTGGCCGTGGACCGTGCCGGCGTGTGGTTTTACGACGACGCGCGCGAGGCCATCGTCTGCGAACTGCTGATCGACCGCCGCAACCAGGACGAACTGCGCGACGTCCGGCTCAGCGCAGCCCAGTTCCCGGCCTACTTCCAGGCGCTGGCTACCGAGCGTTTCATCGATGCCGCGGATGCGGGGGCCGACCCTCGCACCGCCGAGTTCCGCGACAGCTATCTGGCACCACTGGGCATAGGCGCCATGTTGGACGCGCCCATACGCCACCGCGGCCGCATGATCGGCATCATCTGCGCCGAGCATCTGGGGGGCGTGCGCGACTGGATGCCCGACGAAGCCACCTTCGCGGGCGTGCTGGCAGACCTGGTCGGCCGCGCCCTCAATGCGCGTGAGAACCGCGACGCACACGACACGCTGGAGCAGCTCAACCAGCAGCTGGAGGCCCGCGTGGCCGAGCGCACCGAGGCACTGCAGAACACGCTGACCCGGCTGAAGGAGGCGCAGGACCATCTGATTGCGGTCGAAAAGCACGCCGGCCTGGGCCGGGTGGTGGCCGGCATCGCCCACGAGCTGGACACGCCGCTGGGCAATGCCGTGATGATGGCCAGCGCCGTGCACGACCAGATCCGCCCGCTGCTGACCCAGTTGGAATCGGGCCAGATCCGGCGCAGCGTGTTGACCCTGGGCCTGCACGGTGCGCGCGACAGCCTGGCTCTGCTGTTGAGCAACCTGCACCGCGCCGCCGAGCTGATCCGCCAGTTCAAGGGCGTCGCGGTGGACCAGTCCAGCGAGCGCCGACGCGAATTCGATGCCGGCCAGGTGGTGGGCGAAGTGCTGGCCACGTTGGGCCCGCGGCTGCGCCGCAGCCCGCACCGCCTGCACGCCGAGCTGCCAGCCGGCCTGCGCTGCGACTCCTATCCCGGCCCGCTGGGCCAGGTGGTCAGCAACCTGGTGATGAATGCGCTGGTGCACGCTTTCGAGGATGGCTGCTCGGGCCGCGTGGACGTGGTGCTGGGCGAGGTGGACGACGGTGAATTGCTGCTGCGTGTCGCCGACGATGGCTGCGGCATGAGCGAGGCCGTGCGGCAGCACCTCTTCGACCCCTTCTTCACGACCCGCATGGGCCGTGGCGGTTCGGGCCTGGGCATGAACATCGTGCAGGCGCTGGTGATGCGCGTGCTGGGCGGAAGCATCCGCGTTGAAAGCCAGGTCGGCGGCGGCAGCTGCATCGAGGTGCGCTTCCCGCGGGTGGCGCCCCAGGCCGCGTTGCCACCGCCGCAATGAGTACAGTGCGGCGCTTCCCGTCCAGGAGGCCCGCCATGATCGAACTGCACTACTTCCCCAGCAACGCCAGCTTCGCGCCCCACCTCCTGCTGGAGGAGTTGGGCATCCCCTTCACGCTGCGCACGGTGGACCGTGCCAACAACGAGCACAAGTCGCCGGCCTACCTGAAGCTCAATCCGAATGGCCTCATCCCCACGCTGGTCGACGGCGATCTGGTGCTCTACGAGACCGCCGCCATCCTGATGCACCTGGCGGACTGCCACCCCGGCTTCGCCCCGGCGCCCGGCACGGCCGAGCGGGCGGAGTACTACAAGTGGATGGTCTGGCTGACCAACACGTTGCAGGCCATGCTCATCCACTACTTCTACCCGGACCGCATGGCCAGCGACGCGGCCGAGGTCAAGGTCCGCGCCGAGGCGCAGGTGGCGCCGATGCTCGACCAGCTGGACGCCCACCTGGCCCGCCACGGCGGCGACTGGTTCCTGGGCGAGCGCTACACGGCCGTCGACCCGCTGGCCTTCATGCTGTGCCGCTGGACGCGCATGCAGGCCAACCCGGCCAAGACGCGCCCGGCGCTGGGGGCGTACTTGAAGCGGGTGTTCGACCGGCCGGCGACGCAGCGGGTGGTGGCCAAGGAGAAGCTGCCCGAGCCGGTGTATTGATCGACGGGTCCCATGAGGACGGTGGGTGGCGGGCGGTTGCGCGTTGAGAGCTCCCCGCCGGGCCCGCCCAAATGCTTTCGCACGGGCCTCAACGGTGAATTAAGGGTTTCCACCATGTCGCCGAACTTGACACATCCCTAGAACAAAACTTGACATTAGCTTGCGAATCAACAGGTTGTAACAGTGGCCCAAAAATTGCCATGAGTTCATTTATGACAGCTATCGGGCTGCATGAACCCCAAGGCAATCTCCATGACTCAATTCGCACGCTCCCTGGTCACCCTCGCGCTCGGCGCCTCGGCCCTGGCCGCCCAGGCGGCCCCCACGCTGACCGCGCTGTACACCTTTGAAGGTGCCGGTGGCAACTTCGCCAACGTCGTCGATGACAGCGGCAACGGCAAGAACCCCGTGTCCTGGGACCAGAAGACCGTCTCGGTCACCACCGGTGGCCTGGGCTACCAGGGCGAAGGCGTGAAGTTCACCCCGACCGGCCCGTCGCTGAACAACACGGCCGGGGCGCCGACCAGCGGCACCGGTTTCGAGGTGGCCATCAACATCGCGCCCAGCCAGGGCGACCTCACCATCGGTGGCTGGCTGAAGCTCAAGACCACGACCGCCACGGCGGCCAACCCGCGCTACACCTTCTTCGGCCACGACGACAGCTGCTGGGACCGCGGCCTGTGGCTGGACAAGCAGCGCGGCGGCGCATGGCAGACCACGGGCGGCGCCAACTGCGGCGGCCCGCAGAACACGGGTATCACGATGTCCGAGGACGTCTGGCACCTCGTGGTGGTCAGCATGTCGGGCACGAACGCCAGCCTCTATCTTGACGGCCAGCTGAAGTCCACGACGCCTTCGCACGACACCGGCACGGCCAACCCCCGTTTGCGTTTCGGCGCCTTCGACGCCAGCGGCGGCACCGAGCCCTGGGAAGGCTTGATGGACAACATCTTCGTGTACAGCGCAGCGCTGAACGCCACCGAGGTGAGCACCATCAACAGCCAGGGTGTGGCCGGTGTCCGGTCGGTGGCTGGCCTGACTGCCGGTACCCCTAACGACGTGCCTGAACCGGCTGGCCTGGCGCTGGCCGGTGTGGCCTTGCTGGGCATGGTGGTCAGCCGCCGCGTGGCCCAGCGCCGCGCCTGAGATCGCAACTCCGCACTGGCGCCGCGCTGGCGCCAGCGTCAAGCCCGGCCGCAGCTTGTCTGCGGGCCGGGCTTTTTCTTGGCTCGTTCGCCTTGGCGCTTGTTCACGGCGCCGTGAACTTTGCGCGAGGCGCCCGTGAGGTCGCCTGGACACCATGGCGATGCCACCAAGCAGGTGGCGCCACCTTCGTCCAAGGAAGCCTCATGCCCACCTTCGCCCGCACCTCCCTCCTGCGTAGCGCCCTCGTTGCGCTCGGTCTGGCCGCCGCCGGCGCCGCCCAGGCGCAGTCGACCCAGCTCACCGTCACCATCACCAACCTGGCGCCTGCCAACGGCCTGGCCTTCGCGCCGCTGCGCGTGGGCTTCGGCAACGGCAGCTTCGATGCCTTCAACATCGGGCAGCTGGCCGGCGCGCCCATCGTCTCGGTGGCCGAAGGCGGCTCCGGCGCGGCCTGGTTCCCGGCCTTCATGGCGGCAGACGCGGGGGCCTTGACCGGCACCGTGGGCGGCCTGCTGCTGCCCGGCGCGTCGGCCCAGGCGCAGTTCACGGTCAATGCCAGCACCCAGGGCGTGTTCACCTTTGCTGCCATGGTCGTGCCCAGCAATGACTTCTTCATCGGCAACGACAACCCGATGGGGTACGAGCTCTTCAACGCGAACGGCCAGCTCATGATGCCGAGCATCACCGTCAAGGCCCGTGAGATCTGGGATGCCGGCTCCGAAGTGTTCGACCCCGCCGCTGCGGCCTTCGTCGGCAACAACGGCTTGCGCAGTGGCCAGAACTCTGTCGTCGCCTTCAACTTTGCCGAACTGGCCGCGTTCAACGGCCTCACCACCGGCGCGGGCTACACCTTCAACAGCAGCCTGACGGCCGACAGCGATGTTTACCGCATCGACTTCGCCCTGGCCCCGGTGCCCGAACCCAGCACCTACGCCCTGCTGCTCGGCGGCCTGGGCTTGTTCGCCGCGCGGCGCCTGCGCGCTCGCCAGGGTTAACCCCTGAAATGTCGGGCGAGCATCGGGCGACAGAGGCGGCTATGGCCGCTACGGTGTTCCTGGTCGAAGACGACGATGCAATTGCCGAAACGCTGCAGGAGCATCTGTGTCGCGCCGGTTTTGCCGTCGACCGCGCCAGTGACGGTCTGCAGGCCCTGCGGCATGACCGGCCCTTCGACCTGCTGCTGCTCGACGGCATGCTCCCCGGCGCCGACGGCTTCGAGGTCTGCCGGCATTTCCGGCAGGCCCAGCCGCAGTTGCCCATCCTGATGCTGAGCGCGCGCAACAGCGAGGCCCATCGCGTGCTGGGCCTGGAGCTGGGCGCCGACGACTACCTCGTCAAGCCCTTCTCCATGCTGGAGCTGGTGGCCCGGGTGCGCGGGCAACTGCGCCGCCTGGCGCATTGGCGGGCCTTGCCCCAGGAGGGGCAGGCGCTGCGCGTCGGCCCCTTCGAGCTGCAGCCACCGTCGCGCGCGCTGCGGCGCGACGGTGGCCCTGCTCAGGTGCTGCCCCTTCGGGAGTTCGAGCTGCTGCAGTTCCTGATGCGGCACCCGGGTGAGGTGTTCAGCCGCGAGGCGCTGCTGCGCCGCGTCTGGGGTGCCGGTTTCGATGGCTATGAACACACCGTCAACTCCCACATCAACCGCTTGCGCAACCGCCTGGAGGACGATCCCCGCCAGCCGCGCTGGCTGCAAACCGTCTGGGGCGCGGGCTATCGCCTGAGCGTCGACGCGCCATGAACTTTGCCCGCCGCCTCACCCTCACGCTGGCGCTGTTGCTGCTGGGCTTTGGCGCGCTGATGGCGGCGGCCGGCCTGCGCCTGTCGGCCGAGCGCGAAGCCGAGGCGCTGCAGCGCCTGAACGCCAACCTCGCTCAGCACATCGTCAGCCACTGGCCGGTGATTCAGTCCCAGCAGGTCGATGCTCGCGACCCCGGTGCCATCCGGCGCCTCATCGAGATGCTCACCGCCGTCAGCCCCGGCATCCAGGTCTACACCCTCGGTGCCGATGGCGCCGTGCAGCAGTACCTGGGCGAGCCGGGCATGGTCCGCATCCCGCGTGTCGATCTGGAGCCCGTGCGTGCCTTTCTCGCCGGGCAGGCGCTGCCGCTGCGTGGCACTGACCCCATGGGCATGCCAGGCGCCCGGCTCTTCAGCGCGGCAATGTTCCCGCCTCGTGCGGGCGATGTGCGACCGCCCGGTTACCTCTACATCGTGCTGGATGGACCGGCACGCCGCCAGGCCAGTGCGCACGCCGAGAACCATGGTTTGCTGACCCTCGCGCTCGCCTGGTTGGGCGTGGCCGCCTTGCTGACCCTGGCCGTGGGCGCCTGGGTACTGCGCCGCCAGACCCTGGCGGAACGAGAACGGCTGCGGCTGGCGCAGGAGCAAGAGCTCTCGGCGGAACACCGCGAGCACATGGCGCAGCTCGCCCACGATCTGCGCACCCCGCTCACAGCTTTGCACGGGCAGCTGGAAGCCCTGTCCGCGCAGGCCCGCCCCGACGAACCCACTGCGCCCGAGCGCCCCGGCCTGGCCCGCGCTCTGGCCCAAAGCGAGCGCGTGCGCCGTCTGACGCAGCAGCTCTTCGAGCTGGCGATGCTCGAAGCCACCCAGCAGGTGCCCCAGCGCGAACGCTTGGCGCTGGATGAACTGGTGAGCGACACCGTGCGCAAGTTCGGCGCTGCTGCCAAGCTTGAAGGCCCGGCGCCCGCGCGCCTGCAACTCGACGGTGATTGGCAGCTCATCGAGCGCGCGCTGTCCAACCTCATCGACAACGCGCTCCGCCACGCCGGCAGTGTGCGCGTCAGCCTCAGCGTCGAAGGGCGTCTTGCGCGGGTGCTGGTGCAGGACGACGGCCCGGGTCTGCCGAGCGATGTGACCGAGCGGCTGGCCGGTGGTCACAGCCTTCGCCGCCCGCCGCTGGCGCGCGCCGGCGGCGGCATCGGCGGCCTGGGGCTGGCGATCGCGCAACGCGTGGCCCAGCTCCATGGCGGCCGGCTGATGACGATCGTGGGGTCGGGTGCAAGGCTGGCCTTGTGCCTGCCCCTGGCGGTGGAGCACTGAGAGGCTGAGGGCACGCCCCCCACGTTTGCAGAGCCACCGCCTGTCCGGGTCCGGCGGTGGTTTGCGTTGGTCGGAATGAGTCGAACTCGTCGACTGCATCTGTCCACCCAGCCATTCCAAGGAGAACCCTGTGAACCGCTCTCAACTTGCCGCCGCCGCCGCGGCCGTCCTGGCCCTCACCAGCGCCCAGGCCGCGTCCATCCATGACACCTTCAGCGACGGCACCGGCCTGATCCAGACCGATGCCGCGCCCTACGCCGAAGCCTGGCTGCCCTCGGCCCAGGCGCCGGGCGGCGGGCGTTACATCGCCAACGGCATCGAGGCGGGCGTGGCCCAGACGGGCAAGTTCACGTTTGCGGCCATCCAGGCCGGCGCCTACTTCACGATGGCCGACGCGGCCGTGCCGCTGGTCACCAACCTGACCTACGGCATGGCCAACCTGCTGGGCCAGGACTTGTCCATCGACCTGCTCAGCGAGTCCGCCTTCCGGCTCGACTTTCGCTACATCTCGGCGCCCATGTCGCTGACGGTTTCGGTCATCACGGCCCACGGCGCCGGCACGTTTAGCAGCGTGGCCGACTACGCCACGGCGCTGAACGCCTCGCAGGCGCAGAGCGTGGTCATCCCGTTCAGCGCCTTCGTCAACGACGCCGGCAACCCCAGCCCGGTGAGCTGGGCCGACATCGACGGCATCAGCGTCTTCGTCTCAGGACCCGGCGGCTCGGGCTTTGCGCTGGATACCTTCAGCACCACGCCCGTGCCCGAGCCGGGGAGCCTGGGCTTGCTGCTGGCGGGGCTGGGGCTGGTGGCGGGCGTGGTGCGGCGGCGCTGAGCCGGCTAAATCGCGCTAGCTGGTTTGCTGGTCGGGCATCATGCCCGGCTGGTTTCCAGCCGCCTGGCCATGTGGCCTGCCCAACAGAAACCGCAGGTATTGGGCGCTGCCATGGAAGATGCGATCTTCATGAACCAGGCCCTCGCGTTGAAAGATCGCGTGTACCTCTCCGAGTCGTGAGAACGAAATGCCGGGCCACAGGTGGTGGTAGGCATGCATGCCGAAATTGAGCATGGGCATCAACAGCCGCTCCCACCACGGCTGGATGATGATGGGCGTCGACGCCAGCATGTCGGCATTCAGGCGGTTGTATTCATGCTCGCAGATCGCGCCCCAGCGCACGATAGCGGGCAGGCCCACCATCAGCGGCAGAAACCAGTACAGCAGGAAATAGCCCCAGACGTGGAAGTAGGTGAGCACCGCGACCAGGGCCAGCAGGAATGCCGGGCGCAGCCATTTCGGCACCTGGCCACGGCGCTCGAAGCTGACGGCCTGACCGGGTGCCGCCTTCTTGCCCTTGATCAGCTTCAGCGTGTTCAGGCCCAGCAGGTCGCCCAGGAAGAGCTTGAAGAGTTCGCCGCCTGACTTCGGGAAGGCCCACTCATCGCCGGACTTGCGCTGGTAATCCGGATCACTCTCGTTGAAATAGTTGCTGTGGTGGGTCAGGTGCACCTTGGCATAGCCCTCCACGCTGAGCACCAGCAGTGGGTAGGCACAGAGCAGGTTGCAGACCCAGTCACCGTAGCGGCTGGCGAACGCCTGGTCGCCAGAGCGCCCGCCGAAGCCGAGATGGGTTTGCTCATGGACCAGCAGGCCGAGGCAGTTCTGGCGCGTGGCCACGACGACGATGGCGATCACGCTGGCCCACCAATGACCCGACCAGACGGCCAGGCCTATGGCCCCTGCGATCACGCTCCAGACCTTGAATATTTCAAGCAGGTAGCGGCCCGGGCGAGATCCGTTGAGGGCCATCACGGCTTGCGCCGCAGCGGGGCTCAACGCCTCTTTCCCTCCTTTGAGGGCGCTCGAAAGGCGGGGGGCAGTGTTTTGTGCAGACACGCGAAACCTCTTGCTGGCGGGTGGCTTGTTTCAGGCGGCCGAGAGGTTGCCGGAAATTTCGCAAATCGTGACCCCCACGAACCCCCTCGTTGGGGGGCTGGTTCATCGAAGCTCGTCAACCGAGGTTTGCTGTAGACGGGATCAAGGCGCCCCGCACAGGCAATGCACCGCCGCCGCCCGTTCCCAGCGCCCCTGCGCCGACTGCTTCGCCAGCTCCCGCAACGTGGCCAGTTCTTCGACGACCGGCACTGGCAGCGCATCCAGGCCCAGGGCCTGCCCGACAGCCTGGGCGATGGGCGGCGCCACCACGTCGGTCAATGACGCCAGCAGCCGCTCCTTGCGGCTCATGTCGCGCTCCACGTAGACCAGGCGCGGCTTGTCGCCGTCCTTGACCTCCAGCTTGCCCAGCTTGACCGCCGCCTGCACCGCGTCGTCCAGGCTGCCCAGGCGGTCCACCAGGCCGCGCTCCTTCGCCTGCGCGCCGGTCCAGATGCGGCCCTGCGCCACGGCGTCAATCTTCTCCGGCGTGCTCTTGCGCGCCTGGGCCGCCAGCGTGGTGAAGCGGGCGTAGATGTTGTCGATGCTGGACTGCATGACCGCCTGCAGCCGCGGGTCCAGCGGGCGGCGCGGGTCCATGCTGCCGGCCAGCCAGGTGGTCGTCGTGCCGCCGGTGTGCAGCGACAGCTTGCTCATCAGCCCCTCAGCTGTCGGCAGGATGCCGAACACGCCGATGCTGCCCGTGATGGTGCCGGGGTCGGCGATGACGGCGTCGCTGCTGGTGGCGATCCAGTAGCCGCCCGAGGCCGCCACGTCGCCCATGGAGATGACGACCGGCTTGCCGGCCTTGCGCGTCAGCTCCAGCTCGCGGCGCACGATCTCGGACGCGAAGGCGCTGCCGCCGGGCGAGTTCACGCGCAGCACGACGGCCTTGATGGCCTCGTCCTCGCGCGCCTTGCGGATGAGTCGCGCGGTCGTGTCGCCACCGATGCGGCCCGGGCCGGCATCGCCGTCGACGATCTCGCCCTCGGCCACGACGATGCCCACGCCCGGCTGCAGCTTGCTCGGCGCGCTGGCGTCTTTCACATAGGCCAGGTAGTCGTTCAGCGACACCTGGCGGAAGCTCTTGCTCTGCTCGTCCTTGGTGCCCTTGGCGATGAGCAGCGCGCGCATCTCGTCGCGGGTCTTCAGGCCGTCCACCAGCTTGGCCTGCAGCGCCAGCTGGGCCGGGTCGCCCTTCACGGCGGCCAGGCGCTGGGGCAGCTCGGCGATGCCCTGGGCGATGCTGCCGGCCTCCAGCTTGCGCGCGGTCTCGATGGCACCGGTGAAGCCGCTCCACAGCTCGCCATAGACCAGGCCTTCGGCCTCCTGCGTCGCGGGGCTGGGGCCGGTGGGTGTAGGGCTCCGCAAAGCTCTTGTAGGTGCCGACCTTGATGACGTGGGCCGTCACCCCCAGGCGGTCCAGCGCGTCCTTGTAGTAGGTGCGGTAGCGGCCAAAGCCTTCGATCATCACCATGCCCATGGGGTGCACGTAGACCTCGCTGGCCTGGGCAGCCAGGAAGTAGCCGCGCTGGCTGTAGCTGTCGGCATAGGCCAGCACCGGCTTGCCGGAGGCCTTGAAGCGCTGCAGCGCTGCGCTCACCTCATGCAAGCCCGCCAGGCCGGCGCCGCCCAGGCCTTCCACGTCCAGCAGCACGGCGGCGATCTTGTCGTCCTTGGCCGCCTGGTCCAGCGCGGCAAGCACGTCGCGCAGGCGGGTCTGGCGCGGCGCGCTGCCGCCCTGGACCTGCGCCATCAGCTGCTCGCGTGCGCTGCCGGAGAACTGCTCGACGAGATTGCCGTCCAGCTTGACCACCAGCGTCGTCTTCTCGGCCAGCGGCTTGGGGCCACGCGTCAGCAGTGCCGTCACGATGATGACGAGCAGCAGCAGCACGAAGAGATTCGTCAACGCCCGGCGCGTGCCGTCGAGCAGCCACCAGGCCTTGGAAAAGAACCAGCCGATTGCGGAGAACAGGGACTTCATCGACAGCGACCTTGAGGGATTGAGTCGAGGCCATTGTGAGGGGCGGTCGCTTAGCATCCGTCGGTCATGGTTTGAGGTAACCCACATGCTTGCTTGGCCCGGCTGGACAAGACGACTCAACCAGCACTTCCCACTGCGCTACTTGACCTGGGTGCTGTGCGGCCTGCTGGCGCTGTTCTTCGCCATCCGCTGGATGGGCGGGCTGGCCGATGGTCTGCTGGTGCTGCTCTTCCTGTCACTGGCGCTGCTGGGCCTGCGCGACGTGCGCCAGACGCGCCACTCCATCCTGCGCAACTACCCCGTGCTCGGGCACTTCCGATTCCTGCTCGAGTTCATCCGCCCGGAGATCCGCCAGTACTTCGTCGAGGGCGACAACGACGCCGCGCCGTTCTCCCGCGCGCAGCGCTCCATCGTCTACCAGCGCGCCAAGGGCGACCCCGACCAACGGCCCTTCGGCACCCAGCTCGACGTCGGTGAGCGCGGCTACGAGTGGATCAACCACTCGCTGGCGCCGACTCATCTCACCAGCCACGACTTCCGCATCACCATCGGCGCGGGCCGCGCCCAGCCCTACTCGGCCAGCGTCTTCAACATCTCTGCGATGAGCTTCGGCGCCCTGAGCGCCAACGCCATCCTGGCGCTGAACAAGGGCGCCAAGCAGGGCGGCTTTGCGCACGACACCGGCGAGGGCTCCATCAGCGCCCATCACCGCGTGCATGGCGGCGACCTGATCTGGGAGATCGGCTCGGGCTACTTCGGCTGCCGCAACGACGACGGCTCGTTCAGCGCCGGGAAGTTCCAGGCTGCGGCGGCAGACCCGCAGGTCAAGATGATCGAGCTCAAGCTCAGCCAGGGCGCCAAGCCCGGCCATGGCGGCGTGCTGCCCGGCCCCAAGGTGACGGCCGAGATCGCCGCCGCGCGGGGCGTGCCCGAGGGTGTGGCCTGCATCTCGCCGGCCCGCCACAGTGCCTTCTCCACGCCCGTGGAGATGATGCAGTTCATCGAGCAACTGCGCACGCTGTCGGGCGGCAAGCCGACCGGCTTCAAGCTGTGCATCGGCCACCCGTGGGAATGGTTTGCGCTGTGCAAAGCCATGCTGGAGACGGGCATCACGCCGGACTTCATCGTCGTCGACGGCGCCGAGGGCGGCACCGGCGCGGCGCCGTTGGAGTTCACCAATTACGTCGGCGCGCCGCTGCAGGAGGGGCTGCTGCTGGTGCACAACACGCTGGTGGGCCTGAACCTGCGCGACAAGATCAAGATCGGCTGCGCCGGCAAGGTCACGACCGCCTTTGACATCGTGCGGCTGATGGCGCTGGGTGCCGATTGGTGCAACTCCGGCCGCGGCTTCATGTTCGCGCTGGGCTGCATCCAGGCCCAGGCCTGCCACACCGGCCATTGCCCGACCGGCGTGACGACGCAGGACGCCCAGCGTCAGCGCGCACTCGTCGTGCCCGACAAGGCGCAGCGCGTGGCCAACTTCCACCAGGGCACGCTGAAGGCGCTGAAGGAACTGGTGGAGGCCGCCGGCCTGTGTCACCCGCAGGAAATCACCGCACAGCACATCGTGCACCGGCTGGACAAGCACGAGGTCAAATTGCTGGCCAACCTGCTGCCCTTCGTCGAGCCCGGCGCTGTGCTGCGCGGCGAGCTGCCGCACGCCACCTTCCGCGTCTACTGGCCACTGGCCAGCGCCCACAGCTTTGCGCCGCAGGGCAGCATCCAGCGGTCGGCCTGAGCGCCGCTTCGGGCCTGGCCCATCGGGGCTGTGCCCCAGGCAAACCCCTGGATGAGGGGCGGTTGTCTACCGCCCGGACGTGGGGGTTTGCGGGGAAATGAGCTTACAACTTAGGGGGGATGAAGGCCAACGCGCGCACAATCGCGCCGTTTTCCTTGCAGTTCATGCCGACCGTCTACCTCCTCCGTCTCAGCGAGCCCACCTTGCAGCGCACGCGTTCACAGCTGCTGCAGGCCACTGGCGTTGAACTGGCTGGCAGCCGTGGTCATCTCACTGACGCGCTGGACGAGATTGCCTCGCTGGCGCCCGACATCGTCGCCAGCGACCTGCGCCTGGTGGACAGCCACGCGATGCGCGTCGCCCACGAACTTGGCCGGCTGCCGGTGCGGCCCCAGCTGCTGCTGTTGACGCCCACCGCCGACGACCTGCAGCTCTTCGCCGCCCTGAGCGCAGGGGCCAATGCGTATCACGTCGACGACGGCAGCGGGGATGGGCTGGTCGAGGCCATCACGCGCCTGCACGACCGCCGCGTCATGCTCAGCCCCCAACTCGCCCGCCAGGCGCTGGCCGCCTTCGGCATCGAGCGCAGCCCGCTGGTGATGGCCCGTCAGCCCGCAGCGCCGCAGGACAGCACGCCCGCCGGCCGGCAAATCGACCAGTCCAGCCGCCACCTGCTGACGCTGTTGGCGCAAGGCCTGCTGCTGGCTGAGATCGCGACGCTGTGGAAGCTGGAGGCCGCCGAGATCGAACGCCGCATCTGGCGCCTGGTGCGCCTGCTGCATGTTCGGTCCAGGGAACTGCTGATCGCCTGATCAGGCCGTCGGCACGCTGTCGATGAAGCTCTGACGCTGCGACAGCTTGTCCATGTGGCGAGCCAGATTGGGGTAGTCCTCGCGCCAGTGGATGTCGGGGAAGCGGAACTCCAGCCAGCCCAAGGCACAGCCCACCGAGATGTCGGCCAGCGAGAAATGGTTGCCTGAGCACCAGGGCTTCTCGCCCAGGCCCTGGCTCATCGCGGCCAGGGCGGCTGTCACCTTGGTCATCTGCCGGTCAATCCAGGCCGGGCTGCGCTGCTCGTCCGAGCGCTGCGCCCAGGTGCGCTCCATGCGCACGAGGATGCCGGCGTCCATGATGCCGTCGGCCAGCGCCTCCCAGGTGCGCACCTCGCAGCGCTCGCGGCCGCGCTCGGGGATGAGCTTGCCCACGGGCGAGAGCGTGTCCACGTATTCGACGATGACGCGCGAATCGAACACGGCGCCGGTGATCGAGTCCTGGCCTTCCATGACGAGGCAGGGCACCTTGCCCAGCGGGTTCATCTTCAGGATGGCGTCGCTACCCCAGACGTCTTCCAGCACCAGCTGGTAATCGAGCTTCTTCTCGGCCATCACGATGCGCACCTTGCGCACGTAAGGGCTGGTGAGCGAACCGATCAACTTCATCGCGGTCATAGGCAGGCAGAGGTCACAAGTCGAAATGATTCTAGCCAGCGGTCCCGGCCGGCCCAGGCGTGAAAAAGGCCTGTCGGGCCGGGCAGACAGGCCCTGGGAAGCAGGGATTGCAAGCCAAGCGGGCGGCCGCCAAAGTGTCGCCCGGCCCACCGCAGTAGATGGTGGCCTTCACAGTCAGGGAGATTCCATGCTCGACATCGACGCCGCGTCCACTGCGGCGCCCCTTCCTTCGCCCGCGCCGCGTGTCCTCGAAATCCGCTTCACGGGTTCGGGCAGCGAGTACTTCCGCATCTGGGCGGTCAACCTGCTTCTCATCCTCGTCACGCTGGGGCTGTACCTGCCCTTCGCCAAGGCGCGGCGCATTCGCTACTTCTATGCCAACACGCTGGTGGACGGCCAGGCGCTGAGCTTTCACGGCGACCCGTGGAAGATGTTCCGCGGCTTCCTGCTGCTGGTGGTGCTGATGGGGGCTTACACCTTTGCCGGCAAGGTGTCGGCAACGGCTGCGGTCGTCGCCTTCCTGATCCTGTGCGCCGTCTGGCCGGCGCTGTGGCGGGCGTCGCTGCAGTTCCGCCTGGGCAACACCAGTTGGCGCGGACTGCGCATGCGCTTTGATGGCGCGCTGAAGGACGCCTACCTGGCCTGTGCGCCCTTGTACCTGCCGCTGATCGCCTTCGTCGTGTGGTCGCGCCTGAATGTGCCGGATGCCGTCGACCGCGCCGCCGTCGAGGCCTACGGCCGCACCAGCCTGCTGGTGATGGGCGTCGTGTTGCTGCTGTCGCCCCTGTCTTTTGCACTGTTCAAGCGCTACCAGCACGACGGCTACCGCATCGCCGGCCAGCAGGCGCGTCTGGACCTGAGCAATGGTCGCGTCTACCTGCTGAGCCTGAAGCTGGTGGGTGTGACCCTGGCCAGCACGCTGCTGTCGGGGCTGGTGGTGGGCCTGCTGGCCTTTGGTGTGTTTGCCCTGATCGGCTTCAAGCCGGACATGTCGTCGCCTTTCGCCCAGGCGGGCTTCATGGCCATCGGCCTGCTGGTCTACCTGCTGGTGTTTGCCGTCGTGCTGCCTTTTGGTGCCGCCCGGATGCAGAACCTGGCCTGGAACGGCACGCGCAGCCAGGCGCTGTCCTTCCGCAGCGCGCTGAAGTTCCGCTCGCTGTTCGGCCTGACGTTGAAGAACTGGCTGCTGACGGCGCTGACGCTGAGCCTGTACCGCCCCTTCGCCACCGTCGCCACAGCGCGCCTGCGCCTGGAAGCCGTGCAGATTGAAAGCCAGGACGACCCGGTCGACTGGGTGGCTGCAAGCCTGCCCGGCCATGCCGATGCCACCGGCGACATTGCCGGTGACTTCTTCGGCATCGACATGGGGCTTTGATGCCTAGTTCCCCCCGCCTGGCCGCCGACTGGTTCGACGGCCGCAGTGCCCGCGCGCAGCCGGTGGAGGTCTGGCTGGCCGGCGCCACGCTGCACTTCGGTGACCAGACCGCGCCGCTGCACAGCCTGACCTGGCCCGAGCGCCAGCGCCATGGCCAGCGCCAGGTCTTGCTGCCGGGCGGCGGGTTGCTGAGCTTTGCCGATGCGGCGGCGTTCGACGCCTGGGCGCTGGCCTCGGGCCGCAGCGACAGCGCCCTGGTGCGGTGGCAGCAGAGCTGGCGGCTGGCTGCGCTGTCGCTGGTGCTGCTGGTGGCCAGCCTGTGGGCGGCCTATCTGTGGGGCCTGCCCTGGGCCGTGGACCGGGCGGTCGACGTGTTGCCGCGCGCCGCCGAACAGCGCCTGGGCGAGCATCTGCTGAGCGGGCTGGACAGCGACCTGCTCAAGCCCAGTGGCCTGGCCGCCGACAGGCAGCGGGCCTGGCGGCAGCGCTGGGACAAGTCCCTGAGCCAGGCGCGCGCCAACGGCGGCCCGGCCGTTCCGGAGCGCTTCGAGAT
>Ga0187844_10000747_pt1 | contig 25359 bp, 24 predicted proteins | sample SpaLakP09_SKY_50_FD_134517 | JGI IMG/M metagenome (GOLD analysis project Ga0187844, IMG submission 134517) | Oligotrophic lake water microbial communities from Sparkling Lake, Wisconsin, USA - SP09_SKY_50 | ecosystem: Environmental > Aquatic > Freshwater > Lake | place: USA: Sparkling Lake... | reverse complement strand
GACTAGAGGCTAATATCCAACCGGGCAATCTGGCCTCGCTCGCCTTGGTCCGCAGTTGCGGATTCACTCAGGAAGGCTATTCGCCGCGCTACCTGAAAATTGGTGGCCGCTGGCGGGATCACGAAAGATGGGCACTCCTCGCGCGCTGAGGCTGGTAACACAATCTTTCGGCGACACGGCGCAACTACTTCGCTACATTGGTCGACGTCGTGGTCAGCGCAGGACTGAAGAGGCTCAATGACCAGTTCGATGAACAGTTCCAGCTTTAAAGGCATCACTCAAGGCTTGCGAGAGGCCATTGAGCTGGAAAAGAGCATCCCCGGCGCCGCCAAGCTTCATCGTCCGCAGGACATCGACATGGCCTAAGTGCGTCACACGCTGGGTCTAACCCAGCAGGATTTCGCAGCCAAGCTCTTCATCAGCCTGGGCACCTTGCGCCACGTGGAGCGGTGTGACCGCAAACCAGATCGGCCTGCGCTGGCCCTGCTGCATGTCGCGGCAAAGGAGCCCCTGGCTGTGCTTCGGGCCTTGGGCTGATTGAGAGTCAGCGGCTCGCGGTACCGGTACAGGGATGGTTTCTCGAGGTAAATACCCATCATTCTTGGCGGAGCGGGTGGCCGGGCTTCGGGGGGCTTGAGAGGGTTCGCCCCCCAGAGCCCCGCCACCCGCTGCGCCACGCCCGACGCCCCCTGCGCAAGAAGCTCATAAAATCCCACTCCTATGACCATCTCCATCAAATCCGGCGCCGACTTCGACGGCATGCGCATCGCCGGGCGCCTGGCCTCCGAGGTGCTGGACATGCTCACCGCGCATGTCAAACCCGGCATCACAACCGAGGCGCTCGACAAGCTGGCGCACGACTACATCGTCAACGTGCAGGACGCCATTCCCGCGCCGCTGAACTACACGCCGCCGGGCTACATTCCCTACCCCAAGTCGATCTGCACCTCGATCAACCACCAGGTCTGCCACGGTATCCCGAATGACCGCCCGCTGAAGAATGGCGACATCGTCAACATCGACGTGACCGTCATCAAGGACGGCTGGCACGGCGACACCAGCCGCATGTTCATCGTCGGCGAGGGTTCCATTGCCGCCAAGCGCCTGTGCGCTTTCACCTATGAGGCGATGTGGAAGGGGATTGCCAAGGTCAAGCCGGGCGCCCACCTGGGCGACATCGGCCATGCGATCCAGACCTTTGCCGAGAACGCTGGCTTCTCCATCGTGCGGGAGTTCTGCGGTCACGGCATCGGCCGGATCTTCCACGAAGAACCGCAAGTGCTGCACTACGGCCGCCCGGGCACGCTGGAAGAGCTGAAGCCCGGCATGATGTTCACCATCGAGCCGATGATCAACGCCGGCCGGCGCGAGATCCGCGAGACCGGTGACGGCTGGACAATCGTCACCAAGGACCGCTCGCTGTCGGCGCAATGGGAACACACCATCCTGGTCACCGAGTCGGGCTACGAGGTGATGACCCTGTCGGCCGGCAGCCCGCCGCCGCCAGACTTCATCACGACCGCCTGAGGTGATGAACGCCCCCCTGCCGGCGCTCTCCATTGGCGACCTGCGGCAGCAGTTCAAGAAGGGCAAGCTGGCACTGATCGAGGAGTTCCGCGTCGCGCGGCCCACGGTCAGTGCTGCCCGCACCCTGCTGCGCCAGCTGGCCCGCCATGTCGATGCCACCCTGGTCGCGCTTTGGGAACACGCCCGAATGCCCGAGGGCGCCAGCCTGGTGGCCGTCGGCGGCTACGGGCGCGGGGAGCTCTTCCCCTACTCCGATGTCGACGTGCTGGTGCTGCTGCCTGATGGCGTGGAGGCGCACCAGCCGGGGGCGGCCAAGACCAGCATCGAGGCCTTCATCACCGCCTGCTGGGACATCGGGCTGGAGATCGGTTCCTCGGTGCGGACCTTGGGCGAATGCGTGCAGGAGGCCGCCGGTGATGTGACCGTGCAAACCGCCCTGCTGGAAGCGCGCCAGCTCGCCGGCCCGACGCCGGCCTACAAGCAGCTGGAGCAGCGCCTGGCCCAGGCCATGGACGCCAGCGCCTTTCTGCGCGCCAAGACCTTGGAGGCGCAGCAGCGCCACATCAAGTTCGACGACACGCCCTACTCGCTCGAACCCAATTGCAAGGAAAGCCCCGGCGGCCTCCGCGACCTGCAGGTGCTGATCTGGATCGCCCGTGCGGCTGGCCTGGGCAAGACCTGGCGTGCGCTCGCCAAGCGCGGCCTGATCACGCCGTTCGAGAGCCGCCAGCTGCAACGCAACGAAGGCCTGCTGACCTTGATCCGTGCGCGCCTGCACACGGTGGCCGGCCGCCGCGAAGACCGCCTGGTGTTCGACCTGCAAACCGCCGTGGCCGAGAGCTTCGGCTACAAAAGCACCAAAGTCCAGCGCGCCTCCGAGGTGCTGATGCGTCGCTACTATTGGGCGGCCAAGGCAGTCAGCCAGCTCAACCAGGTGCTGATCCTGAACCTGGAAGAACAGGTCAACGGCTCGCAGCAGGGCCTGCGCCGGCCGATCAACGAGCGCTTCATGGACCGCGCCGGCATGCTCGAAGTGGCCAGCGACGACCTCTACGAGAAGAATCCGCACGCGATCCTGGAGACCTTCCTGGTCTACCAGCAGACGCCCGGCATCAAGGGCCTGTCGGCCCGCACCCTGCGCTCGCTCTACAACGCCCGCGAGCTGATGAACAGCGCCTTCCGGCGCGACCCGGTGAACCGGGCGATGTTCATGACCATCCTGCGCCAGCCCGAGGGCCAGACGCATGCCTTCCGGCTGATGAACCAGACCTCGGTGCTGGGGCGTTACCTGTGGGTGTTCCGCCGCATCGTCGGCCAGATGCAGCACGACCTGTTCCACGTCTACACGGTGGACCAGCACATCCTGATGGTGCTGCGCAATGTGCGGCGCTTCTTCATCCCTGAGCATGCGCACGAGTACACCTTTTGCTCGCAGCTGGCTGCGCAGTTCGACAAACCCGAGCTTCTCTACATCGCTGCCCTCTTCCACGATGTGGCCAAGGGCCGCGGCGGGGATCACTCCGACCTTGGCGCCGTCGAAGCCAGGCGCTTCTGCCGCGACCATGGGCTGGGCAAGGAGGACACCGAACTGGTCGTCTTCCTGGTCCAGCATCACCTGACCCTCTCGCGCGTGGCGCAGAAGGAAGACCTGTCCGACCCCGAGGTTATCGAGGCCTTTGCACAGAAGATCGGTGACGCCCGCCACCTGACGGCCCTGTACCTGCTCACCGTAGCCGACATCCGCGGCACCAGCCCCAAGGTCTGGAATGCATGGAAGGGCAAGCTGCTGGAAGACCTCTACCGCCTGAGCCTGCGCGCCCTGGGCGGCGCGCGGCCGAACATGGACGCCGAGATCGAGGCGCGCAAGCAGGAGGCCCGCCAAGGCCTGGCCCTGCTGTCCATGCTTCCGGACACCGAGACGCCGTTGTGGCAGACCTTGGAGATCAGCTACTTCGCCCGCCACGACGCCGCCGACCTGGCCTGGCACGCCCGCTCGCTGTGGCGCCATGTGCAGAGCGAGCTGCCGATCGTGCAAGCCCGGCCCTCGCCCGTCGGCGAAGGCCTGCAGGTGCTAGTCTATTCACCCGACCGGCAGGATCTGTTCGCACGCATCTGCGGCTATTTCGACAGCGCCGGCTTCAACATCCTGGACGCCAAGGTCCACACTACCCGCCAGGGCTATGCGCTGGACACCTTTCAGGTCATCAGCCCCGACCACGAGCTGCACCACCGCGACCTAGTTTCGCTGGTGGAGACCCGGCTGACCCAGGCCCTCAGCAGCAGCGGCCCGCTGCCCGAGCCTCGACGCGGACGGCTGTCGCGCCGGGTCAAGAGCTTCCCGTTCACGCCGCGCATCGCGCTGCGGCCGGACGAGCGCGCGCAGCGCTGGCTGCTCTCCATCAGCACCAGCGACCGCGCCGGCCTGCTCTACGCCATTGCCCTGGTGCTGGCCCGCCACGGCATCAATCTGCAGCTGGCCAAGATCTCCACCCTGGGCGAGCGGGTGGAAGACACCTTCCTGGTCGACGGCGCGATCCTGCAGCAGACCAAGGCGCAATTGCAGATCGAGAACGAATTGCTGGACGCGGTGTCGCTGTCGCCGTGATGAACTACACGATCACCGCCGCCGAGGCCCTCGCCGATCTGGGCCAGTTTGACGCCATCATCGATGTGCGCTCGCCCTCTGAGTTTGCCGAGGACCATCTCCCCGACGCCGTCAACTGGCCGGTGCTGGACGACGAGCAGCGCCGCGTGGTGGGCACCCTGTACAAGTCCTCGCCCTTTGAGGCGCGCAAGCTCGGCGCGGCCCTGGTGGCGCGCAATATCGCCACCCATCTGGATACCCACACCGGGGACCTGAACAAGGCCTGGCGCCCGCTGGTCTATTGCTGGCGTGGCGGACAGCGCTCCGGCGCGATGAACTGGTACTTGGGCCAAATTGGCTGGCGCAGCCGTCAGCTGGTCGGCGGCTACAAGGCCTACCGAGCCGAGGTGCGGGAGGCCTTGGTTGCCCTGCCCGATGGCTTGGAGCTACATGTGCTGTGCGGTCGCACCGGCAGCGGCAAGACGCGGCTGCTGCAGGCGCTCGCGGCCGAGGGCGCGCAGATGCTGGACCTGGAAGACCTGGCCAGCCACCGCGGCTCGGTGCTGGGTGGCCTGCCGGACCAGCCCCAGCCCAGCCAGAAGCGCTTCGACAGCCTGCTCTGGCAGCGCCTGCGTGCGCTCGATCCGACCCGGCCGGTTTTCGTGGAAAGCGAGAGCCGCAAGGTCGGCCAGTTGCGCGTGCCCGAGAGCCTGCACACCGCGATGCGCGAGTCCGCCCATTGCTACTGGATCGACATGCCCGACGCCGCCCGTGTCGAACTGCTGCTGCAGGACTACGGTCATTTCGCCGTTGATGTCGAAGGCTTCTGCAGCCAGCTCGATGCCCTCGTCACCCTGCGCGGCAAAGAGCTGGTCAAGCAATGGCAAACGCAGGCGCGGGCCGGCGACTGGGCGGCCGTGTTCGGCGAGCTGATGCGCCTGCATTACGACCCAGGCTACGAGCGCTCGCTGCGCGGGCACTACCCGCATGTGGATCAGGCCGAACGCCTGCTGCTGGCCGATGGCGGCGCGGCCAGCCTCCAGGCGCTGGCCCGGCAGATCAAGGCGCGCTAAAGCCCATCAAGCCCCCACTGCTGCAGCATGAAGGCATAGACCTTGGCGCGCTCCTTCAGCGCGTCGAAGCGGCCCGAAGCGCCGCCATGGCCGGCGGACATATTGATGTCGAAGAGCAGCGCGTTCTTGTCCGTCTTCAGCGTGCGCAGCCGCGCCACATATTTGGCTGCCTCCCAGTAGGGCACCTGGCTGTCGTTCAGCGCCGTGCGCGCCAGGATCGCAGGGTAGGCGCCGGGCTTCAGGTTGTCATAGGGACTGTAGGCGCGCATCCAGGCGTACTCCGCGGCGATCTTGGGGTTGCCCCACTCGATGAACTCCTCGGTGGTCAGCGGGATGGTTTCGTCGAGCATGGTGTTGATCACATCAACGAACGGCACCTCGGCCACCACCGCCTTGAACAGCTCGGGCCGCAGGTTCGTCACCGCACCCATCAACAGGCCACCGGCGCTTCCGCCCCAGATGATCAGTTGCTCGGGTCGGGTGTAACCCAGCTCAATCAGGGTGTCGGCCACCGCAATGAAGTCGGTAAAGGTGTTCATCTTCTTGGCCAGCTTGCCATCCAGATACCAGCGCCTGCCCAGGTCACCGCCGCCGCGCACATGGGCAATGGCGATGATGACGCCGCGGTCCAGCAGGGACAGGTCATTGGCCGAGAAGCGCGGATCCGAGGAGATGCCGTAGCTGCCGTAGCCGCGCAGCAGCAAGGGCTGGGCTGAGCTGGTGCGACGGTCCTTGGCATAGACCAGCGAGACCGGAACCCGCGTGCCATCCTTGGCGCTGGCCCAGATGCGCTTGGCCTCGTAGCGCTTGGCGTCGTAGCCTCCCAGCACCGGCTGCACCTTGCGCCGCGTCAAGGCAGCGCTGGTCAGGCCGTAGTCATAGACCGAGGCCGGCGTGGTCATCGACTGGTAGCTCAGGCGCAGGGTGTCGCTGTCGTACTCGCGGTTGAGCAGGCGCCCGCCAGAAGTGGCGGTGTAGGCCGCTTCGCCAAAGGACAGCGTGCGCGGCTTGAGGCCCTGGTGCGTATAGACGCTCAGCCGGACCGCCCCCTCCTCCCGCACCTGCATCACCAGATGGCTGCGGAACATTGTCAGCGCCTCCAGCATCGCGTCGTCGCGGTGCGCGACGAGCTCGGTAGCGCCGGCCAGTTGTGCCGCCGTGAAGGGCAATTTCGGCGGCAGCGGCAGACGAGCCAGGCGGAAGTTGGGCCCGCGGTCGTTGACGGTCAGGTACAGCCGCCCCTCGCGGTGCTCGACCTTGTATTCGAGCCCGCTCTGGCGCGCCAGCACCGGCCGCCAGGCAGCCAGCGGCTGGCTGCTGGGCAGCAGACGCACTTCGCTCGTGTCCTTGGCGCGGCTCTCGAGCAGCAGGAAGCGGCCATCGGCCGTGCGGGAGAGTTCCAGATTGAAGAGCTCGTCCTTCTCCTCGAACACCAGCTCGTCCGGGCCGGCGGCGTCAAGCCTGTGGCGCCAGAGCTTGTCGCGCCGGCGCGCCTCGTTGGAGCTGATATAGAAAATCGTGCGGCCATCGGCCGCCCAAACAAAGCCGTCGCTACGCTCCATCACCCAGGGCAGATCACGGCCGCTGGCGAGGTCGCGCAGGCGCAGCTGGTAGTCGCGCGCGCCGGTCTCGTCCAGGCCGTAGGCCAGCAACGTGCCGTTCGGGCTCGGCTCCACATGGCCCAGCTTGAGGAACTTGCGGCCTTTCGCCAGTTCATTCAGATCCAGCAGCACCTGCTCGGGTGCCTGGCGATCAAAAGAGCGCGCAGCCCCCTGAGCCGCACGCCGAACCAGCACCGGGTACTGCGCGCCCTCCTGCGTGCGGCTGGAATACCAGAACGCCCCCTCGCGCACGGGCACCGCCTCGTCGGCCTGCTGGATGCGACCCAGCATCTCGCCGTAGAGCTTATCCGTCAGCCGCTCCAGCGGCTTGAACCATTGCTCGGTGTAGGCGGCTTCGGCATTTAGATGCGCGATCACCTCGGGGCGCTCCTGCTGGCGCAGCCAAAAGTAGTCGTCGATACGGCGATCGCCATGGACGCTGACATCGCGCGGCTGCCGCGCGGCCTCCGGTGGCGCCATCTGAGCCTGCGCGGAAAGGCCCGCAAGTCCCATGCCGCAAAGCAGCAGCAGGCGGAGCAGATTCGTCATCGTCACATCCATCGTGATCCCCTCTTTGAGGCGGCCGATTGTGCCTGTCGGCTCCGGTTTGATCAGCCCGGGAAGGCGGCCACTCATTCAGGGGGTGGCCAGGCGGGTGATGCGCTTTTTGGCCACGGAAACCTGCGCCTTGCAGTGTCATCCCACATCAAACACGGAGCTCCCTCATGCGCCACCTCTCCTTCACGTACTGGCTGATCCTCGCGCTCGCCACACCGGCTGTACAGGCCATGGTCTTCATCACCAGCGACCACACCCTCGCCGCCGGCAATGCCTGGAACAGCTCCTTCGGCGTCCAGCAGAACGTCTTTGTCGGGCAGAGCAGCAACGGCAGCTTTGTCAGCGGGGTCGAGCTGGACATAGTCGCCGGGGCCTCGCTGAACGGTGACCTGCGTGCACGCGGCGACAGCCGCACGACGGTCTACGGCGGCAGCTTCACCCACTACGTCAACGGCAGACCACGCAGCGGCCTCGGTCTGGCCGACAGCTCGCAGGTGCAACTGGCTGGCAGCACGGCCTTGTTTGGCGTGGCCACGGTGGATGACAACGCGCGCCTGATCATCGATGCCGGCCAGGTCGAGGGCATCCAGGTGCGCGACAACGCTTCGGCGCGCGTCAACGGCGGGCTGATCCAGTCGCAGAACTCCTTCACCATCGCAGAAGCAGCAGGTGCACGTGCCCATCTGGAACTGACCGGCGGGCGCATCGGTGGCATCGTGCGCGCCAACGGGGGCGGCTCGGTGAACGTGAGCGGCGGCAGCTATGCGACGCTGTTCTCTTACAACGGCCTGATCGAGGTGTCCGGCGGGCTCGGGGCCCGCAACGGCCGCCTGGGCACCAGCGCCGGCGGCCTGGGCCAGTTCATCCTTTACGGCAGCGACTTCCTGCTCAGCAACCCGACGGTCACCTCCTACTACGACCCGACGTACTGGATCTCGGGCCGCGGCGTGTCCTATGTGCTCACCGGCACCCTGCTCAACGGCCAGACCATCCGCGCCAGCTACTTTGAAGAAGGCCTGGCGCTGGGCCAGGCGCCGCGCAATATCGCCTTCGCCGCCAGCCCGGTGCCCGAGCCCGCCAGCGCCCTGATGTTTCTGCTGGGTCTGCCACTGCTGGGTTGGATGGCCGGCAAGCGCCGCGTATGACAGTCACAGCAGGGCGCTGTACCAGCGCAACTCCAGCAGCTTGCGCGCCAGGTCATGGACTCGACTCTGCGGGTCGGCCAGCTTGTGCAGCACGCTGAAGTGATCGCTGCCGGGCACCTCCTCACAGATGGGCACGGCGCGCCGGCCCCAGGCCTGGCGGATCAGCCGGTTCTGGCGCCGGAACTCCTCGCTCTCGTCCGCACCGACCAGGGCATACAAAGGGCTGTCAGGCGCCGGGAAGTGCACCGGGCTGAGCCGCCGCACAGACTGTGCATCAAGCTTCAGATCGGCCTGCAGGAACGGCACTTGGCGGATCGGGGTCAGATCATGCACGCCCGAGATCGACATCACCCCCTTGACCAGATGACGCGGCAGATCGGGCGCCACCGCCTTCCAATCACAGCAGGCCAACATCGCCGCCAGATGGCCGCCGGCCGAATGGCCCACCAGAATGATGCGGTTGGCATCGCCACCGAACTCGGCCGCGTGGCGCCACACCCAGGCCAGCGCCTGCGTCAGCTGCACCGGGATGCGCTCCAGGCCGACACCGGGGCACAGTGAATAGTTCGGCACCACCACCATTGCCCCCTCGGCGGTAAAGGCGCTGGACAGAAAGGAATGGTCCGACTTGTCCAGCGCGCGCCACCAGCCGCCGTGGATGAAGACCAGCACCGGCGCTTTGGCGCTCTTCGTCGCGTCGGCAGGGAACACATCCAGCCGCTCCATCGGCCCTTCGCCGTAAGCCAGATCCAGGCGCGCCGGAGTCTGCTCGCGCACCAGCCGCGAGGCCAGCGCCCAGCGCTCCAGCAACTGGGCGCTGTCCGCCACGCGGGCACGGTTGTTGTACTGGGTATCAAACCATGCGGGGCTGCGGCGGGTCATCGGGGGTCCTGGCAGGAGTAGGCGGGGACCCAGTGTCCCCAATCCGGCGGGCTGGGCCCACAAAGTAAACCCCGAGGCCGGCCGCGGCTCTCTCCAACGGGACTTGGCAAGCGGATCGGCCCTCGGGTACAAGGAGCCCAGTACCGATTTTGTTTGTCATCCACCTTTCGGAGCCCCCCATGGCCAAAGCCGCCGCTAAGTTCCAAGCACCCCAAGCCCCAGCACTCCACGCGTTCCAGCACTGCCAGGCCGAATTCACCACGCCATCGGGCCGCAAGGGCCAGTATTTCTCGCTGCCCGAGCTGGCCAAGACTTACCCGAACGTGAAGCGGCTGCCGGTCTCGCTGCGCATCGTGCTGGAGTCGGTGCTGCGCAACTGCGATGGCTTAAAGGTGGCGCCCGAGCATGTCGAGCAGCTGGCGAACTGGGCAGCGGTCGCGGAGCGCACAAGCGAGATCCCCTTCGTCGTCGCCCGCGTCGTGCTGCAGGACTTCACCGGCGTGCCGCTGCTGGCCGACCTGGCCGCCATGCGCAATGTGGCCGCCAAGGCCGGGCTCGCGCCCAAGCGCATCGAGCCGCTGGTGCCAGTGGATCTGGTGGTCGACCACTCGGTGATGATCGATCACTTCGGGACCAAGCAGTCGCTGGACCTGAACATGAAGCTGGAGTTCGAGCGCAACCGCGAGCGCTACGAGTTCATGAAATGGGGCATGCAGGCCTTCGACACCTTCGGCGTCGTGCCGCCGGGCTTCGGCATCGTTCACCAGGTGAACCTGGAGTACCTGGCCCGCGGCGTGCACAAGACAAAAGCCAAGATGTACTACCCCGACAGCCTGGTCGGCACCGACAGCCACACGACCATGATCAACGGCATCGGTGTGGTCGGTTGGGGCTGCGGTGGCATCGAGGCCGAGGCGGCGATGCTGGGCCAGCCCGTCTACTTCCTGACCCCCGATGTGGTCGGCTTTGAGCTGAGCGGCCACCTGCGCGAGGGCGTGACGGCCACCGACCTGGTGCTGACCGTCACCGAGATCCTTCGCAAGGAAAAGGTCGTCGGCAAGTTCGTCGAGTTCTTCGGCGAGGGCACCGAAAGCCTGGCCGTGCCGGACCGTGCCACCATCGCGAACATGGCGCCCGAATACGGCGCGACGATGGGTTTCTTCCCGGTCGACGGCAAGACGCTCGACTACTTCCGCGGTACCGGCCGCAGCAAGGCCGAGATCGAGGCCTTCGAGAGCTACTTCAAGGCACAAGGCATGTTTGGCGTCGCCCGCGCCGGGGAGATCGACTTCAGCCAGGTGGTCAAGCTGGACCTGAGCCAGGTCGTCCCCTCGCTGGCCGGGCCGAAGCGGCCGCAGGACCGGATCGAGATCACCGACCTCTCGCGCAAGTTCGCCGAGCTGTTCAGCCAGCCGCCCGCGGCCAATGGCTTCAACCAGACGCCGGAGAAGCTGCACCAGCGCTACAAGACGCCCAGTGGCCTCAGCATCGGCAACGGTGATGTGCTGATCGCCGCCATCACCTCCTGCACCAACACCTCCAACCCCAGCGTGCTGCTGGCCGCCGGCCTGCTGGCCAAGAAGGCGGTCGAGGCGGGGCTCAAGGTGGCGCCACACATCAAGACCTCACTGGCACCGGGCTCACGCATCGTCACCGAATACCTGGAGAAGGCGGGCCTGCTGCCCTACCTCGAAAAGCTAGGCTTCAATGTGGCCGCCTACGGTTGTACCACCTGCATTGGCAATGCCGGCGACCTGACGGCGGAAATCAACGAAGCCATCGTCAGCAACGACCTGATCAGTGCGGCCGTGCTTTCCGGCAACCGCAACTTCGAGGCGCGCATCCACCCGAACCTGAAGGCCAACTTCCTCGCCTCGCCGCCCTTGGTCGTAGCCTACGCGCTGGCAGGCAATGTGATGATCGACCTGATGACGCAGCCGCTCGGCAAGGGCAAGAAGGGCCGGGACATCTACCTGGGTGACGTCTGGCCGACCAGTGACGAAATCTACGCGTTGATGAAGCATGCGATGAACCCCAAGGCCTTCCGCGAGAACTACGCACAGGTGGCCACCAAGCCGGGCAAGCTGTGGCAAAAGATCGAAGGCGTGCAGGGTCAGGTCTACAACTGGCCCAAGAGCAGCTACATCGCGCAGCCGCCCTTCTTCGAGAACTTCGCCCAGGTGCCGACCTTCAGCATGGCTGGGGTAAAAGGCGCCCGCATCATGGCCCTGTTCGGCGACTCGATCACCACCGACCACATCTCGCCCGCCGGCTCTATCAAGGAAAGCTCACCAGCCGGCCAGTACCTCTCGAGCCTGGGCGTGCGCAAGGCTGATTTCAACAGCTATGGCTCACGCCGCGGCAATCACGAGGTGATGATGCGCGGCACTTTTGCCAATGTGCGCATCAAGAACCTGATGATCCCGCCGGATGCCGATGGCAGCCGCGAGGAAGGCGGCTTGACCCTATACCAGCCGGGCGGCGAGAAGCAGTACATCTACGACGCCGCGATGAACTACATCGCGGCCGGCGTGCCCACTGTCGTCTTCGGCGGCGAGGAATACGGCACCGGCTCCAGCCGCGACTGGGCGGCCAAGGGCACGCAGCTCCTGGGCATCAAGGCCGTGATCGCCCGCAGCTTCGAGCGCATCCACCGTTCCAACCTGGTCGGCATGGGCGTGCTGCCGCTGCAGTTCCAGGCCGGTGCCAGTTGGGAGACGCTGGGGCTCAAAGGCGATGAGCTGATCGACGTGGTGATCGACGGCGAACTAGCTCCGCAGCGCGACGCGCAGCTGGTGATCACCCGCGCCGATGGCACGAAGCAGACGGTGAACCTGACCCTACGTATCGACACACCGATCGAGGTGGACTACTACCGGCACGGGGGAATTCTTCCCTTCGTGCTGCGCCAACTGCTGGCAGCCTGAGCAAGGAGCCGGTACAGAGACCCGCGGCCACGGGGCTTAAGCGGGTTCGCCCCCTGGAAGCGGGTGCCTGTGCCGGAGACGTCTGCCCGTTAATCAGCCTTCAGCTTGATCGGCTCGGCGAGCGCATCGAGGCTCTGGCCGGATGCAGCCAGCAGCTTCTCCAAGGCCGGCAGCAGCGGGCCCAGCCGCTCGTCAATCGCGTCGCGCACGGTATCGACGAACACCTGGGTCGAGCGTTCGATCTCGATGTTCAGCTCGGCGCCCACGTCCTTGTCGCCGAAGGTAGTGGCGCGCAGGGTTTCTGGGATCAACCAGACCTCCAACCAGCCTTCGCGGCGGTCCGCCTCAGCCACGGTCAGGCTGGCGCCGTTGATGGCGATATATCCCTTGGCAAAGATGTAGCGCATCCAGCGCGGCGCCACCTGCACGCGCAGCACATGGTTGTTCTCAGGACGGCGGATGCTCGCCAGCGTGCCCTTGAAGTCCACATGGCCCGACAGCGGATGGCCGCCGATCTCGGCGCCGTCGCGTGCCGCGCGCTCGACATTGATGCGACTGCCCTGCCCAAGCTCGGCCAGGGTCGTGAGGCTCAGGCTCTGCTGCATGACGTCGAAGTCGGCCTGGGTATCACTCCGCAGCTCAGTGACGGTCAGGCAGACGCCATCGCAGGAGACGCTGGCGCCGATCTCCAGGCCCTGGCAAAAGCCGTCCGGGAAGTCCAGCGTGAAGGTCCGCAGGCCCGGTTTGTCGGTGAGCGTGGCGACCGTGGCCACGGCTTGAACGATGCCGGTGAACATATCAAAGGTGTCGAGAGAAGGTTTCGGGGGAGAAGCCGGCCGTCAGGCGGCCGTCGTCCCATTCGATGATGGGCCGCCTGATGACGCTGGGCTGGGCCAACATCAGCGCGCCAGCGCTGGCCGGGTTGACGACTGCGCCCTTGGTGGCTTCATCAAGCTTGCGCCAGGTCGTGCAGGTGCGGTTGAGTATCTTTTCCCAGCCCAGCTCCTTCAGCCAGCGCTGCAGCTGCTCGGGCGGCACGCCGGCCCGCTTGTAGTCATGGAACTGGTAGCTCAAGCCCTGGTCGCTGAGCCAGGCGCGGGCGAGCTTCATCGTGTCGCAATTGGGAATGCCGTAAACAGTAATCATGCTTCGCACGCTACCATGAAGCGATGATCGATTGGCTCGACGAATCCACCCTGGAATTCCCCCCCACCTCCCGCGCCCTCGGCCCCGACACCGATGCGCCGGGCCTGCTGGCCGCCGGTGGCGATCTGTCACCCGAACGCCTGCAGGCGGCTTACTCCCGAGGCATCTTCCCCTGGTACGGGCCAGGCCAGCCTCCGCTGTGGTGGTCGCCCGACCCGCGCATGGTCTTGCAGACACGCAATTTCAAGCTCTCGCGCTCGCTGCGCAAGACAGTGCGGCGCTTCCACCTCAGCCACGACTGCGAGATCCGGGTCGACTCGGCCCGGGCCGAGGTGCTGCAGGCCTGCGCCGGTGCGCCGCGCGAGGGCCAGTCGGGCACCTGGATCCTGCCGGAGATGCGGGCGGCCTATCTGGCCTGGGCGGAAGGCTCAGGCGCCGTGCACAGCATCGAGACCTGGATGGCCGGCGAACTGGTCGGCGGGCTCTATGGCATCAATCTGGGCCGCATGTTCTTTGGCGAATCGATGTTCATGCGCCGCACCGACGCGTCCAAGATCGCTTTTGCCGCCCTGGTCTGCCTTTGCCGCGAGTACGGCATCGAATGGATCGACTGCCAGCAAAACACCGGGCACCTGGCCTCGCTGGGCGCCTCTGAAGTCTCGCGCAGCGCGTTCGAAGCGCATCTTCAGCGCACCGTCGCGCAGGAGCCGCCGCCGCATTGGACCTATCATCCACGCCTATGGGATTGGCTTGGAGAACCTGATGAGCCGATCCTGAAGCCACCAAACCCGACGCCGCCGTGACACATCCGAAAGAGCTACCGCTGGCCCAGCTGCAGTTCTACGCGACTGCCGCCTACCCTTGCAGTTATCTGCCGAGTCGGCAGGCGCGCTCGCAGGTGGCCACGCCCAGCCATCTGATTCATGCGGATGCCTACTCGGGCCTGGTCGCCGCCGGCTTCCGGCGCAGCGGCCTGTTCACCTACCGGCCGTATTGCGACAGCTGCAAGGCCTGCGTGCCGATGCGCATCCCCGTGGCCAGCTTCAAGCCCTCGCGCAGCCAGCGCCGCGCGCAGACGCAACACCAGTACCTGCAGGCTCGAGTGATGCGGCTGGGTTTCAGCCAGGAGCATTATGAGCTCTACCTGCGCTACCAGGCCGGCCGCCATTCGGGCGGCGGCATGGATCACGACAGCGTCGATCAGTACACCCAGTTCCTGCTGCAAAGCCGCATTAACTCGCGCCTGGTCGAGTTCCGCGACACGGCGGGCGAGCTAAAAATGGTGTCGATACTCGACATCCTGAACGACGGCCTGTCGGCGGTCTACACCTTCTACGAGCCCGAGGAAGGCGTCAGCTACGGCACCTACAACGTGCTGTGGCAGATTCAGCAGACCCGCGAGCTGCGGCTGACCCATCTTTACCTGGGCTACTGGATCTCCGAGAGTCCCAAGATGGCCTACAAGGCCGGCTACCGGCCACACCAGCTGCTGCGCGACGGCGTCTGGCAATCAGCCGAGCCGGCCTAGCACCTCGTCTGCCAGCGCCAGGCTGCTGGTCAGCCCGGGAGATTCGATGCCGAATAGATTGACCAGGCCGGGCAGCCCATGGCGTGCGGGGCCGTCGATGCGGAAATCCGGCGCCGGCTCGTGTGCGGCATGGATCTTCGGCCGCACGCCGCTGTAGGCCGGCTGCAGCGCGCCGTCCGGCAGCCCGGGCCAGTAACGGCGCACATCGGCATAAAAGCCCTCGGCGCGCGACGGGTCGACGCGGTAGTCGATGCCTTCTGGGCTCTCATCATCCAGCCACTGCACATCGGGCCCGAAGCGGGCCTGGCCAGCCAGGTCGAGGGTGAGGTGCACGCCCAGCCAGGCGTCCTGCGGCAGCGGGTAGATCAGGCGATCGAACGGCGAGCGGCCGCTGAGCGCGAAATAGCTGCCCTTGCTGAAGTGCGCGCTGGGGCGGTGTACAGCCGCCAGGCCTTCGATGCCCCCAGCCAGCTGCGGCGCCCACAGCCCGGCGGCGTTGACAACGATGCCAGCGTGCAACGCCATGCGCTCCGTGCCCGACAGCACCTCCAGCACCCAGCCGTCCTTCGCACGTTGCAGGCCCTGCACAGCCGAGCCAAGCGCCACCGCGCCACCGGCCCGCTCCAGATCGCCCTGCAGCGACAGCATCAGGCCATGGCTGTCGACGATACCGGTCGAGGGCGACAGTAGCGCCGCCTCGCAGCTTAGGTGCGGCTCCAGCGCGCGCGCCTCGGCCGCATCGAGCCAGCGCAGATCGTCCACGCCATTGGCCGCGGCCCGTGCTGCCAGCGCGCGCAGGCCGTCGAGCTGACCGGCATCGGTCGCCACCACGAGCTTGCCGCAACGGCGGTGCGCCACCCCGTGCGACTCGCAATGCGCGTAAAGCAGCGCACGGCCCTGCACGCACAGGCGCGCTTTCAGCGAACCGGCCGGGTAATAGAGCCCGGCGTGGATGACCTCGCTATTGCGCGAGCTGATGCCATTGCCGATCAGCGTCTCGCGTTCAATCACCACGGTCTCCAGCCCACGCCGAGCCAGCGCCCGGCCCACGGCCAGGCCGACCACACCGGCACCGATCACCACGGCATCAACCTTGTCCATGTCGCATTCTCAAAGCAGGCGACGCAGCACCGCCGCCGCGTCCGGGGTAAATTCGGGCAGGCGCCGCGCCAGCTCAGCAGGGCTCAGCAGCAAGAACTCGCTGACCTCACCGTCCTGATTGACGGGTACGAAGTCATCCGGCAGTCTCAGCTCGTAGACATGCAGCACCTCGTCGTGCAGGCCCTGCGGCTCAGGACGGGTCATTCGCAGGGCGCCTTGGGCTCGCAGGCCGGTCGCCAGCGCCAAGGGCACGCCGGCCTCCTCGAACAGCTCGCGCCGGGCGCAGTCCAACGGATCCTCACCCGCGCCCAGGCCACCGGCGGCCAGGTTGTCGAGCCGACCCGGATCGATCGGCTTGTGCAGCGCCCGCCGCCCGCACCAGACGTGGCCATCGGCGCGCAGCCCGTTGATGTGGACCGCCCGGCTCATCAGGCCGAAGAAGCGGAAGGCCGCGCGCTCCAAGGTGAACAGCTCGCTGCCGAACTCACGGCAGGGGTCGGCCACCGGCACTTCGCAGCGGTAGCGCTCGTCGCGCCAGCCGCTGATGTGGCCCTGCGCCCGCAGGGCCTGGGCGGCGGCCTGGATCTGCGCTGACGCCGATGCCAATGCTGAGCCAGGCCGCCAGCGCAGGAACTCGCCCTCGCGCCGCAGCGCAGGCATCACGGCAATCACCAGCTCGGCCCGCTCAGCATCCAGCGTGCCGATCTGCAGTTCATCGAAAAAGAATTTCATCGCGGCGGGGCGTGCAAGTGCAGTTCTGGCATGCATTCATTCTGCTTCACTCGAATATCGATGTCAGTATGTTCGATAGCGAACATACGACAGACATTCGATTGCCTATAGTCTTGGCAGGGCTGCTTGTCTTCGCCCTTCTCACCCCCGGAGTCAGACGAATGGCCTTAGCGCCCGATCCCCGAAGCAACCGCCTGCTTGCCGCCCTGCCCGACGCCGAATGGCTGCGCTGGCAGCCGCAATTGGAGGCCGTCGAGTTGCCGCTGGGTCAGGTGCTGTACGAGTCGGGGCGCACCCTGACCCATCTGTACTTCCCCACCACTGCCATCGTGTCCCTGCTCTATGTGCTGGAGAACGGTGCCTCCGCCGAAATCGCGGTCGTGGGTAACGAGGGCGCCGTCGGGATCTCCCTGTTCATGGGCGGAGGCTCGACGCCCAGCCGCGCCGTGGTGCAAAGCGCAGGCCATGGATACCGACTGAGTTCCCAGTTATCGATGCTGGAGTTCAACCGGGCCGGGCCGGTGATGCATCTGCTGTTGCGCTACACCCAGGCGCTGATCACGCAGATGGCGCAGACAGCCGTCTGCAACCGACATCACTCGCTCGACCAGCAGCTTTGCCGCTGGCTGCTGCTGAGCCTGGACCGGCTGCAGAGCGACGAGCTGGTGATGACGCAAGAGCTGATCGCCAATATGTTGGGCGTACGCCGCGAAGGCGTCACGGAGGCGGCGCTCAAGCTGCAAAGGGCCGGCCTGATCCGTTATTCCCGCGGCCGCATCTCCGTGCTCGACCGCCCAGGCTTGGAAGATCGCACCTGCGAGTGCTACGCCGTGGTACGCAAGGAATACGACCGGCTACTGCCCGACCAGTTGGCCGTTTAGGGTTTTGGAGCGCTTGGTATGTGTGCTGCAGCACAGTCGGCGCCGAGGCTCGCGCGCAGACTCGGCCTAACCTACCGGAGCATCTCAATTGCCTAGCATTCAAAATCAGCTGATTGCTCGCCTGCCCCAGGCCGATCAACAGCGACTGCTGGCCTCCTGCGAGCCGGTGACCTTGCCGATGGGCGAAGTGCTCAGCGAACTGGGCGCCACCACCCACCATGTCTACTTCCCGACCCACAGCTTCATTTCCCTGGTCACCCGGGTCGACCAGCATCCGGGTCTGGAGGTTGGCATGGTCGGGCAGGAGGGCATGCTGGGCGTTCATCTGGTGCTGGGTGTGGCGCAAGCCCCGCTGCATGCCGTGGTGCAGGGCCCTGGTCCTGCCCTGCGCCTCGACGCCGAAAGCTTCCGGCGCGAGCTGGACGCCAGTTCGGCCCTGCAAAGCGGCCTGCACCGATACCTGTACGTGCTGATGGTGCAGATGGCCAGCTCGGCTTCCTGCTTGCGCTTTCACCTGATCGGCCAGCGCCTGGCCCGCTGGCTGCTGATGAGCCAGGACCACGCGCGCGCCGACAGCTTCCACATCACGCACGAGTTCCTCGCCTACATGCTGGGCGTGCGCCGCGTCGGCGTGACGGTGGCCGCGGGCCTGTTGCAAAAAAGCGGCCTGATCCGTTATCACCGCGGCACGCTGGAGGTGCTGGATCGCCCCGGTCTCGAAGCCGCCGCCTGCAGTTGCTACGCCGCCGACCAGTCGGCTTATGCCCGCGTGTTCAGCTCTTGAGCGCAAACACATGAGCACCCTTCCCTTACCGTTGCCCTCGGCCGAGTCCTGCCCCGCCAATGGCGCGGCCGTCCATGTCGTACCGGTCTGGCACGCCACCCCGGTGTCAGGTCGCAGCGCCAACGCCCCGGCGCAGGGCCTGATGAATCTGGCGGGCATTGCCGACTGGGACATCCTGTTCAATGCCGTCCAGGCGCGCCTGCGGATGTGCGTGGGCGCACCGACCGGCTCGGCCGAAGGCGTGTTGCTGCGCACGCAGGTGCTGGAGTGCGTGACGGCGATGGAGCAGTTGCAGCAGGCCCGACAGCTGGAGCGCGGCCGGGTCGAACAACTGGAACGGGAAGTCATCGAGGTTCGGCTGGCGCTGGCCGAGGCGCACACAGACGCACAGGCCGAATTGAGGGGCACCCGTGCCAGTGAGCGTCAAGCCCGGCATCTGTCCCTGCACGACAGCCTGACCCTGTTGCCCAATCGCAGCTACTTTCGCGAGCGGCTGGAGCATGCATTGCTGCATCTGAGCCCGACGGAGCCGATGCTGGCCCTGCTCTACCTGGATCTGGATGGCTTCAAGGCCATCAACGACAGCCATGGACATGAAGTCGGAGACGAGTTGCTGCGCATCATGGCCACCCGGCTGAACCATCTGGTGCGCAGCGAAGACATGGTCAGCCGGCTCGGTGGCGATGAGTTCGCCTGCCTGCTAGCCGGCGCGGCCGATCGCCCCCAACTTGCCCACCTGGCCACCAAGCTGTATGACGCGGTGGCCGCGCCGCTGCGGATAGGCGTGCTGCGCCTGAGCGTACGAGCCAGCATCGGCATTGCGATCTTCCCCCAGGACGGTGAGGACGCCGTGGCCTTGCTGAAGAGCGCCAACTTGGCGATGTACTGCGCCAAGCGGGAGCAAACGCGCTATGCGTTTGCTCCCATGGCGGCTTTGCCGCCAAACGATTAAGACTCAGCGCTGCGACACCTCGTCGGCCTGCGGCGCAAAGACGATCTCCACCCGGCGATTGATCTGCCTGCCGGCCGGCGTGCCGTTGTCGGCCACCGGCATCGCTTCGCCCAGCGCCTTGATGTTGAGGTGGTCAGCGGGCACGCCCAGGCCGACCAGCGCCGCCATCACCGCCTGCGCGCGCTGCCCGGACAGCGCCAGATTGGCCTCGGCTCCGCCGACGCTGTCGGTATGCCCCTCGATGCTGGCGGCGCTGCGCGGATTGCGCCGGAAGAAATCGGCCAGCTTGAGCATATTGCGCGAGCCCTCGGCCAGCAGCCGGGCCTGGCCGCTGTCGAACAGCACATCGCCCAGGGTCAGCACCATGCCGCGCTCGGTCTTCTTGGCGTTGAGCGCCTTCAGTTGCATCTCCAGCTCGCTCACTCGGGCATCGCGGCGCTCGGCCTGTGCGACCCCACTGGCCTTGTCGCGCTGGGCGGCGGCTTCAGCCGCGGCCAGCTGCTGCTTGGCGAGATCGGCCTCCTGGCCGCGCTGCGTCAGGCGCATGCCGTCACGCTCGGCCGCCGCACCGGCTGTGATGGCCTGCGAAGCCCGACTCGACGCCGTGTGCTGCGCGATGGTGAGGCGCTGCTGGGCCAAGTAGGCGAGATGTTCGACCTGGCGGGTCGAATCGCCGGCGCGCCAGGCCTGGTCGGCCACACGCAGCGATTCGCTGGCGCGCTTCAACTCCTCCGGCGCCAGCAGGGTCAGTTGGGTGTCGGCGCTGGCTGCGTTGACACGGCTGCGGGCCTGTTCGAGCGCGCTGTTGCGATCGGGAACGGTACTGCAGGCGGCCAGGCCGGCAGCCACGACGGCGAGTATCAGCAAACGGTTTTTCATCAGAGTCTCCCTGGCGTTAGCGAACGGTCTTGCGCTGCAGTTCCTCGGCCAGAACGCGGGCAGCGTCCTGCGACTCCTGCGCCGCCTTGCGCGAGCGCACCGACTGCGCCTGCAGTTCGGCCACCTGCGCGTCGACCTGAGCCTGCTCGGCCAGAATCCGCGCCTGCTCGTTGTCCTTGTTCAGCAACGCCTGACGCGCGGTGGCCAGCTTGCTGCTGGCCCGTTGCAATTCGGCCGGTGCGTTCTCGCTGGTGCTGCTGGTGCTGGCGGCCTTGACCGCGGCTTCGGCCACAGCCATCTCGGCGACAGGCACCGGCGTGCTGGCGCAACCAGCCAGCCAGAGGGCGGCGGTCAGCGCCAAAAGCAGCTGACGTGCATGTTTCAAACGGTGGGTATTCATGGGTGCTCCTGGTCTCCTCTCGAGCGCCTGGGATGGGCGACTCTTCGACTCTCAGCTTGGGCGCCGCGCGGGGCTGCGTCTGTCTGGCAGCGCACCCAACCCATCCAGCATCCAGCTATGTTCGGCAGCGCACAGATCCCAAGGCCGCAAACCTTCAAAGTTCCGGCGAAGGGTCGTTGCGCCCGAGCACTGAGGAGTGGTTCATGAACCAGCCATCCAAACCCAGCCTGCGTGCTGCCACCCATCTGAGACCCGTCTGCCCCCGTTGCGGCCATGAGTTGTGCCGCATACCACGGCAACCCTTTGACCTGCTGATCGACAGCTTCATCACGGTATGGCGTTTCCGTTGCGGCGACGATGCATGCACCTGGGAAGGTCTTCGGCGCCAAAGAATGGCGGCCGAATTGGAGGCCCGGCAGTACTTTCTCTGAAAGCAGCCGGACAAAGCAAAAACCCGGCGCTTGGCCGGGTTGCTGTTCAAACTGAGGCATTCGGCGCGAGCAAGCCGCGCGGCCTTGATGATGGTGGGCGGTGCAGGCTTCGAACCTGCGACCCCTACAGTGTGAATGTAGTGCTCTACCCCTGAGCTAACCGCCCTGAATCTTCTGAGTCTTGAAGGCCACCAAGATCAAAACTTGGTGGGCGGTGCAGGCTTCGAACCTGCGACCCCCACAGTGTGAATGTGGTGCTCTACCCCTGAGCTAACCGCCCTTCAAGCGGCATGCAAATCAATTACTTGCCTGCCGCGAAGCCCACGATTATGCCATGGCTTCCAGAGCCACTTCAAGCCACCTGCCAGATTCTTTTTCCGCCGCTGGCCTTGTCCAGCTCAGCCAGTACCTTGTCGTGCGCGGCCAGTTCAGTCTCGTTGGCGGCCAGCACCGGCAGACTGAAGCTGCTCAAATCGACGGCGGCCACGCGGAATTCGCCCGCCTGCGCACCGACGTCGCCAGAATCGTCCATCAGCAGCGCGTCCTGCCCGCGTGTCATGTTGATGTAGACCTGGGCCAGCAGCTCCGCGTCGATATGGGCGCCGTGCAGTTCGCGCTTGGAGTTGTCAACATCCAGGCGGCTGCACAGCGCATTCAGCGAGTTCGCCTTGCCGGGAAACATCTCACGTGCCATCAGCAAGGTGTCACGCACGCCACTGACCATGTCGTTGATCGGTGGACGCTTGAGCCGCTTCATCTCGGCATTGACGAAGCCGATGTCGAAGGGCGCGTTGTGGATCACCAGCTCCGCGTCCCGCACGAAATCGAGAAACTGGTCAACGATCTCAGAGAACTTAGGCTTGTCGGCGAGGAACTGCTCGGTGATGCCGTGGACACGCAGGGCATCCTCGTGACTGGCACGCTCGGGGTTGATGTAGAGGTGAAGATAGTTGCCGGTCAGCTGCCGGTTGACCATCTCGACGCAGCCGATTTCCAGGATGCGGTCACCGCCCTCGGCGGACAGGCCGGTGGTCTCGGTGTCGAAGAAGATTTGACGCATCGCTTTCAGTTCACTTTCTTGCGCGAGGCCCAGACCCAGATGAGGACGCCAGCGGCGATCATCGGCAGGCTCAGCCATTGGCCCTGACTCAGGCTGAAGGCGCGCAGGCCCAGAAAATCATCCGGCTCGCGGAAGAACTCGGCCGCAAAGCGCAGCAAACCGTAGCCGATAAGGAACATGCCAGAGACCTGGCCGGTCAGGCGCGGCTTGCGGGCGTAAAGCCACAGCAGCACGAAGAGCAGCATGCCCTCACCGAGGAATTGGTAGAGCTGGGACGGATGCCGAGCAATGCCGCCGTCCTGCGCCTGCGGGAACACCATCGCCCAGGGCAGGCTGGGGTCGGCCGCACGGCCCCACAGTTCGCCATTGATGAAGTTGCCGATGCGCCCTGCGGCCAGGCCGGTGGGCACGCAGGGCGCGATCAGGTCGGTGACCTGGAAAAAGGTCCGGCCGCGCAGCTTGGCAAACAGCGCCATCGCCACCAGCACGCCCAGCAGGCCTCCGTGGAAGGCCATGCCGCCCTTCCAGACGGCGAAGACCTCGGGCAGGTGGTGCAGGTAGTAATCGGGCTTGTAGAACAGCACATAGCCCAGGCGCCCGCCCAACACCACGCCGATGACACCGAAGAAGAGGATGTCATCCACATCGCGGCGGGTCCAGCCGGCCGCCGCACCCTGCAGCTGCGCCACGCGTAGATTGGCCAGCCAGAGGAACAGGCCGAAGGCGGCCAGATAGGTCAGGCCGTACCAGTGCACGGCCAAGGGGCCGATCTGGACGGCAACGGGATCAAACTGGGGGTGAACCCACATGGCGGCATTCCTGAGCATCAGAGCAAGGCCGGCATCATAGCCAGCCCAGGGTTTCAACCGAGCTCGGTCAGGCGCTTGCGGGCGTCTTGCAGGTTCTTGGGGCTGCCCTTGCGGCCCGCCACAAAACGCTCCAGCGCGGCGCGGGCCTGTGTCTTGTCGCCCTTGTCCAGCAGCATCAGGCCCAAGCGGTAGTCAAGCGGAATCTTCTTTGCCCCGGTCAGCGCGCGGGCGCGCTCGAACTGCCTGGCGGACTCGTCGAACTGGTCTTGAGCTGCGGCCAGCCGGGCCAGGCCGAAAGGGCCGACCGCCTGGGTCGGGTAGGCCCGCGCCAGGTTATCGAACAGGCTCTTGGCCTGCCCGAACTGCTGCTCGAAGATCCAGTGCATGCCCAGTTCGTACCAGGCATCGCGCAGCGCGCTGTGCAGGCCCAGATCGGTGCCGGGCTTGATGCTGCGCAGGCTCCGCTCCATCTCGGCCCATTGCTTGCCATCGGCGGCCAGCAGCGCGTTCAGCAGCTTGGCGTGTTCGGGCTGCCGGGCCTGGGCAGCCTGGGCCAGTTCACGGGCTCGGCTCGTGCCGCCGCCGGCAACGGCGGGCAGCTTCAGGTAGACCTGAAACAGCGCCAGTCTGGCATCAAAAAGCGAGGGATCCAACTACAGCGCACGGTTCAGATGGCCCTTGATCTGCCCGGCCAGGCCAAGCGCCTTCAGCGCGCCGCCGTTCATCACCTCGACGCCCTGCACCATCGCCATCGCGTAGTGACAAATCGCCGGCTCTGGCGGACGGGCGAGGCAGCCCTGCACGGCCTGCACGGCGGCTTTGCTGCGCTGGGTGTCGCCGAGCTGAGGATCGGCCAGCAGGGCCAGCGCATGGGAGACGATGGCCTGCGGATCCTCGGGCTGGCTGCGCAGACGCGCCAGGGCAGCACGGTCCAGTTCCTCCGTCTGGCCGGCGTCCAGCCAGGCGGCCCATTGCGGGTCATTCAGCAGCTGAGCGTGAGCCGTGCTGGCAGCCAGCACAATGCCCAGTACCAGCGCCAAGCGGGTGTTGCGGGTCAGGCGGTTCATCCAGTTCATGTTCATGAACCGGACTTTGCCCGAGTTCCGTCAACCGAGTTCGGCCAAGCGCTTTTTCGCATCTTCAAGATTGCGCGGGTTGGCCTTCTTGTTGCCGACAAAACGTTCCAACGCCAGCTTGGCCTGCGACTTGTCGCCCTTGGCCAGCAGGGCCAGTCCCAAGCGATGATCGATCGGCAGATTGTCGGCGCCGGCCAGCGCCCGCGCGCGTTCGAGTTGCTTGATCGCCTCGTCCGCCTGGCCCTGCTCGGCCGCCACGCGGCCCAAGCCGTAGGCGCCGATCGCCTGCGCCGGGTAGTCGCGCGCCAGCTGATCGAAGACAGCCTTGGCCTTGGCCGGTTGCTTGTCGGCCAGCAAATTTGCGCCCAGCTGCGCCCAAGCATCGCGCAGATCGTTCAGCAAGCCCTTGTTGTCGCCCGGCTTGATGCTTTGCAGCTCGCGCTCCATCTCGGCCAATTGCTTGTCGTTCGACGCGATCAGCGCGCGCAGCAGCTTGGCCTGCTCGGGCTGTCGCTTGTCGGCCGCGGCTGCCAGCTCCTTGGCCTTGGCGGTGCTGCCGCCGGCCACGCCGGGCGCCATCAGGTAAAACTGCGTCAGCGCCTGGCGCGCCTCGAACAGCAGCGGGTCGAGTTCCACCGCACGCAGCAGGTTCTCCTTCGAGCTGCCGGCCAGGCCCATCACCTTGAACATGCTGGCGCTCATCGCCTGCACGCCCAGCACCGAGCCGAGCGCGTAATGGCAGATCGCCTGCGGCGGCTGGCGATCGATACAGGCCTGCAGCCGCGGGGTCGCCGCCTCGAGACGCTTGGCCTCGCCGCCGTCCAGCGCGGCCAGCGCCAGCGCGACAGCGGCCTGCGCATCATCGGGCTGGACGTTCAGCCGCGACTGCGCGGCGCGCTCAAGCTCCGTGGTCTTGCCGGCATCGAGCCAGGCCTGCCATTGCGGATCTTTCAGAACCTGGGCTTGAACTGAGCCGGCAATCATCAGGACAGCGAACAGACTGGAACGGCGCATGTTTCGATTCTCCAAAAGTGTTCACAGCACAACGGCATCACGGCCAGTTCGTTGGCGGGGTATTCACCGGGGTCAGATCTTGCCTAAGCATGACTTCGGGCACTGGCGAGCTGTTCGCGTGCATGCTGAACGAAGCGCAGCACGGCCGGCATGGCGTCGCGACGCCAGATCAGGCTGGTCTCGCAGATCGGAGCACCGTCCAGAGGTCGATAGACCACGCCGGGCCGCTGCAAGCCCATCACGCTGGCCGGCACCCACGCCAGGCCCAT
>Ga0187844_10000744_pt1 | contig 25421 bp, 21 predicted proteins | sample SpaLakP09_SKY_50_FD_134517 | JGI IMG/M metagenome (GOLD analysis project Ga0187844, IMG submission 134517) | Oligotrophic lake water microbial communities from Sparkling Lake, Wisconsin, USA - SP09_SKY_50 | ecosystem: Environmental > Aquatic > Freshwater > Lake | place: USA: Sparkling Lake... | reverse complement strand
GTGCTGCGGCAGCTCATCCGGGATTCCCGCGGCGGCAACGACAAGAATGTCTACAGGATCCTGACATCCAAGCGCGATGCCCTGCTCGAGCAGACGCGCAAGCTCGAGCAGTTGCGGGTCGAGATCAACGCGGCTGCAGAAGACCTCGAGCGCCACAGCCGGCGCGCATACGATGCCTCGTACAGCGCGCGCCTGGATGAGTTCGAGAGTCGCTGGAACGCCTTGGCTGCGCAGGCGGATCCGGAGCTGCGCGGCAGAGTCCAGCAGTGGATCGACCGCTCACGGCAAACCATTGCAGAACACTTGCGCCAGATTGCGGCTCGGGCATCCCGTGAGCAGGCTGCGGCCGATGCAGCTGCGGAGGCACGTCACCTGCGCGAACAGGAGGCGCAGGCATCAGTGGCGGCTGCGACTGAGCAAGCACGGGTTCTCGAGGAGCAGAAGCGTGCGCTGGCCGAACAACAGGAGCCTGAGCGGCAGGCTGTTCGCCAGATCGGCGAATTGATCCGGAAGGCACGTGGTGCGCTGAGCGATGGCAGCACCTCCCGCGCGGCCGCGGTGCGCCGGACCATCGAGGAGAAGCTGGCGGGGGCGCCGCCGCTGCCGGCCAATCTCACCAGCCAGATACAACAGCTCGACAAGCAACTCGACGAGCTGAAGGACTGGAAGAGTTTCTCGGTGGCGCCGAAGCGCGCCGAGCTGATCGAGGAAATGGAATCCCTCGTCGGCTCGACGTTGGATCCCCTGGCACTCGCCGACAAGATCAAGAGTTTGAAGGAGGAGTGGCGCACCCTGGGCAAGGGCGCCGGCGAGAATCTCGAAGCCGACGGACAACGCTTCCACGACGCCGCAAAGAAGGCGTACCAGCCGTGCAGCGAATATTTTGCCGCCCAGGCCCTGGTCCGCGAAGAGAATCTGCGGCGTCGCGATGCCGTGCTCGCCAGCTTGACTGCGTTCCAGGCGGGAACCAACTGGGAACAACCGGACTGGCAAACGGTCATCAAGGCTCTGCGCGAGACCAAGCAGGAGTGGCGCCGCTGCTCGCCCGTGGACCCGCTTGCCGCCAGGCAGCAGCAGGAGGGGTTCACGGCCCTCACCGCGAGCCTGCAGGGTCGACTCGATGCCGAGTACGCCGGCAACCTGAAGCAGAAGGAGTCGCTGATCGAGCGTGCCCAGGCTTTGCTGAGCAGCGACGACGGTCGCAAGGCGACCGACGCGATCAAGGAGCTCCAACAGAAGTGGCGGATGGTGGGTCCCGTGCCGCGCGACGTGGATCAACGCCTCTGGGGAGAATTTCGCCGCCACAGCGATGCCGTGTTCCAGAAGCGAGAACAGGAGTCCGCCGCCTACACGGCCGGGCTCGAGAACAACAAGGCGCAGGCCATTGCCCTGTGCGAGGAACTCGAGAAGATCGCCACTCTCGAGGGGGCGGAGTTGCTGTCACGCGCCGGAGCGCGGGTCGAATTGCGACGTGCTTTCGAGGCGCTCGGCGAGTTTCCGCGTGCGGATACGCATGAGCTTCGCAAAAAGCTCGATCGGGGTCTGGATCGCTGCGAAAAGGCCATTGCGCGCCAACACGCACGCGATGCCGAGCGTGGTTGGAACGATCTGTTCGAAGCCGCCAACCATGTGCGCGCCTACCGACTCGCCGTGGCCCGCACTTTGGACACTTCGCTGCTCGACACGTTGAAAACGGCTGCCGAAACCTGCATTGCCTCCGTCCCGCGCTGGCCCAAGAGCGGACTCGATGCCCTCAAGCAGGCGCTCGCCCGTGAGCTCCCCGCGGATCTCGCGGCGAACGAGTCGGCTCTGAAGATGCTCTGCATCCGGGCCGAAGTACTGACGGAGATGCCGACTCCGCCCGAGGATCAGGCCTTGCGTCGCGACTACCAGTTGCACCGCCTGGTACAGAACATGGGCCAGGGTGTCAGGGCTGACGAGACGCACCTGGACACCATGGCGATCGAGTGGGTGGGTGTCGGCCCCGTCGAGGACGCGGCATACGAGCCCCTGATTCAGAGATTCCGGCGCTGTCGTGAGCGGGGCAACTCCAGGGCTCAATAGCTCAAAGCGGTCGATATCCGGCGTGACTCACCGGGCAGCATGCTTCGAATTGGGGAGTCGGCGAGCCGCTATCCCGCGCAAGCCTTGGAGAAACTCCGCATGGCGTTCTGTCGGGGCAGAGCCCCTCCTACAAGTCGTTGTAGGAGGGGCTCTGCCCCGACCACGCCGCCGACCCAGGCGCAGAAGTCCATGCTGAAGGTCGTGCAGCGCTGGCACGACACCTCCAGACAAGATGATCCTCGAGACCTACGCCAAGGACGCCGACCGAGCGACCTACGTCACGACGGAGCGTCGCTGCGCGAGATCGCGCCGTGCTTCAAGCCCGTGCTAGTTTCGTGCGACTGATCCACCAGGGCATTTCTATCGTGCTGTCATATCGTCGGTCCACGCTGGTCTCGTCGCTCACCCTCATCGCCGCAGCCATGCTGGGCGCCTGCAACAAGTCCGACACGGCGAGCACGGATCCGTCCGCTCCCGCAGCGTCTGCGCAAGCGGTCGCAACGGACGGCGGCATCACGCCAGACCTGAGCAACAGCCGCTGCAAGTTGCTGCCACCCGAGCAGATTCAGGCCTATCAGAAGGCGCACGATCTCTTCAGCAGCGCGCCGGGTCTGGCTCCGCAGTTCGAGAAAGGACATCGCTTCGACTTCGGCACGGACATCAACTTCAAATGGGATCAGGCGGCGTCGAAGTCCCTGACCATGAGCGTCACCCTGCTCCGCGACTGCAGCGAGAGCGACGCCCAGGCCTTCGCGCCCCTGGCCGAATCTGCACCGGGCAGCGGCATCCTCGGCACGCAGATTCGTCCCAGCATTCCTGGCAGCGACTTCCCGGACGGCACGCCGGGCGTGGTGCGCGTGCAGTTCACCGAGGTCGACGCCAGCACGATGAAGGGGACGACGACGATCCTGGGTGAATACACCGTGCGCCTGGTGGGCTCGAAGGAGTGATCGAGAGGAGGGCGGGGCGGGCTTCATGCGGCGTGTGCGCGAACAGCCGAAGCACGACCCCAACGATGCCGGATCGTCGCTGATCAGGGGCGGACGAGGACTAGCCTAGCCTCGTCCGCGCAATGCTCAGCGTGGTCCGTCGTCGAACGGGGACATCACGGTGCGGATGTGTGACAAGCCCTTGCGGCGCCATTTCATGCCCGAGCGGAAGGATGACCGGATCGCAGCACTACAGGTCGGGCCCCGAAATGCCATGTTTCTGACGCATGGCAACGCCACCGCTCGATACCTGCGCTAGACTTTTTTCGCCAAGCCAAGCCAAGCCGATCAGGCGGCCCGCTCCGGACCGTCGTCCGGCGCCATTCCGCGCATCGAGAGCCAGGCGGTACGTAGCGTGGAGGAGTGCATGAGAGCCCATCGAGAACCCGCCACCAGGGTCCCTCCGGAGGTCGAGGGTTACCGGGTTGCCGTATCCACGGCGTACGGGGCCCGGATGCGACTGCAATGGTCGGGGGACTCCCACCTTCAGTGGTCGGTCCGCGATCAGACGGCCGGCCCGCTTTCCTTTGCCGAGATTCGCAATAGCGGGACGATCCGCGCCAACGCCGCCGAAGGCACGGGCAGCAGCACGAACGGTCGCATCGTCCTGATGCTCGTCGAGGAGGGCGAGCTGGAACTGGACCAGGGTGACGGACGACAACGCCTGCGTCACGCCACAGGCGCGCCCGGATCCTTGCTGATGCTCAACTTTGGCCGCGCGCTCGAGATCGTTCAGCCGGGTCGAATTCGCGTGCTGTCTCTGAGCTTGCCGACGGACTACCTCGCTGCCCAGTACCGGGACATCGAAAGCCGCTGCGGTGTTGCAGTAGGGACCGAAATGGGCATGGCGTCCGTCCTTCGAGACGTGCTGCGCAGTCTCTGGCGCGAACGGGGCCACCTTGAAACGCACGAGCAGAAATCCATGCCGGCCATGTTGTCGAACCTGATCGGCAGCGTTTTCGTGCGTGACGAAGAACAGACCCACCAGCGCCTCGCGGCCGACGCCTGCATGGCCCGGATTCGCGGCGTGATCGAGGTCGAGCTCGGCAATGCCCGGCTGTGCCCGCAACTCATTGCGGAGCGGCTGCACGTGTCGCCGAGCTATCTCTATGCCATGGCACGCAAGTGCGGCACGAGCATCGGTGCACTGGTCATGGATCGCCGCCTCGACCGCTGTCGCGAAGTGCTCGCGGATCCTGCGCAAGCCGCGCATTCGGTGACCGAAATCGCGTTCGCTTGGGGCTTTCAGGATCTTTCGCACTTCAGCCACCGGTTCTCGAGCCGGTTCGGTTGCTCTCCCCGCGTATTTCGTCGGTCCGTCCACGGAGCCTTGCAGCAGCACTAGCCAGGATGGCGTGAACTCTGGGACAAGTTTCCGCGGACTCGCAGCCAAGTGACCGGAAGCTTGCGCTCCTATCCTCGTGCGGCTCACGAGGAGAACTCCAATGACTGACTTTGACCTGATCATCCGCGGCGGCACCATCGTCGATGGCCAACGCACGCCGCGCTACCGGGGCGACCTGGGAATCAAGAACGGAAAGGTGGCGGCCATCACCGGCGCCGGCGGGCTGTCGCGTCGCACGGCGACGAAGGTGATCGACGCCGACGGTCTCATCGTCGCGCCCGGCTTCGTCGACCTGCACACCCACTACGACGCCCAGATCTACTGGGATCCGTACTGCACGACGGGCGGTTGGCACGGCGTGACCTCGGTCGTCATCGGCAACTGCGGCTTCGGGCTTGCCCCTGTTGCCGCCACAGCGGAAGCACGCGACCGCGCCATGATGTCGCTGACGCGCAACGAAGCGCTGTCCTACCCGGCCATGAAGGCGGGCCTTCCCTGGGATTGGGAGACGTTCCCGCAGTTCATGGACTCGATCGAGCGGGTCCCCAAGGGAATCAACATCGTCTCCTACGTCCCGTTGTCGCTCGTGATCTCCTACGTGATGGGCGGCGTCGACGCCGCCAAGAAGCGGCGTCCGTCCGAACACGAGATGGCGCGCATGAAGCAGTTGATCTCGGAGGCTATGGATGCCGGAGCCTGCGGCATCTCGGCGCAGCGCCTGGGCGAGACCTCGGTACAGCGGGACTACGACGGGTCGCCCACGGTCACCGACACGATGCACTTCGATGATTTTCTATCGTTGTGTTCGGTGCTCAAGGACAAGGGCCGCGGTGCCATCCAGGTTCTCGGGCTGTCGATCGAAGAGACCGAGCGCGTGTGCGAGATCAGCGGCGCCATGGTCATCTACAACGTGCTCGCGCTCGAATGCGACCAGCACGGCATGAAGACGCACGGAAAGTGGGAAGAGTTCACGAACTGGATGGAGGACGCGAACCTGCGCGGGTTGCGCGTGAGCGCGCAGACGGTATCCACCGGCATCGATTTCCAGTTCACGTTCGAGGACTGGAACCTGTACGACTACAGCCCGCTGTGGCGCGACCTCTGCATGGGAAGCACGGTGGAACGGATCGCGAAGATGAAGGATCCCGCGCGCCGCACGCCCCTGCGCGAGGAATACGACGAGCTCCACCGCAGGTTCGGCGGGCCGACACCGGATGCCAACCAGGAGGTCGCAGCGACCGCGCTGATGCAGCATTTCTCGCTGGCGGACAACTCGGTTCTCATCGTGGAGAACGACGACCTTCAGAAGTACGAAGGGCGAACCATCCGCGACATCGCGAACGAAGAGAAAAAGCATGTCTGCGATGTCCTGCTCGACATCGCCGTTGCGGATGATCTTCGGACGACCTTTGCCACGCCGCCGGTGCTGTTCAACCTGGACGAGATGAATCGGCTGCTTCACAAGCCGCACACGATTCCGGGCATCTCGGATGGTGGTGCGCACATGAAGTTCCAGTGGCTTGGCCGCTACACCACGGAGTACCTGGTCAAGTACGTCCGGGAGCACAAGATGATCGATCTCGAATACGCGCATTGGCACTTGAGCGCGGTGCCGGCGCAGTACGCCGGTCTGCTCGATCGTGGCGTGATCCGGGTGGGGTTCCCTGCGGATATCCTGATCTACGATCTGGACAAGCTCGGCTGGACCGAGCTCGAGAAGGTCTACGACCTTCCCGCCGGCGACTGGCGCCGCGTCACGAAGGGCGTTGGTTATCGCTACACGCTCGTCAATGGCGTCATCACTTCCGTCGATGGAACGTTCACCGGCGCGACGCCAGGCCTGCTGCTGCGCCACGGCGGCGAGTCGATCAAGTCCGGAGTACCCGAGTTGCGCGAGGCGGCCTAGCGTCCACGCACCGGATACGCACCATGGCCCTGCACCCTTTGGAGCAGGTCGAGAATCTGACGACCGGCTACCGGAAAATCTTCGAGATCGGAAATCGCCTGTTGCTGCTCGTCGTCGGTGAGAAAGGACCGGCGGTCGTCGATGCGATCTGTCCGCATGCTGGAGGATTATTGGAGACCGGCGAGGTCGTCGGGCACCGCCTCAGGTGTCCGACGCACCGTTACCTGTTCGATCTCGAAACCGGGGGATGCGCGGTGGGACGACGGGAAGGGTGGGGTCCGCTGAAGGTCTACGCGTTGCAGTCGGTCAAGGGAGTCCTCTGCGTCGACCTGTAGCGCCTCCCACCGCCCCCCGCGCGTCGGATGCTGGCTCGACTCGCAGGCAACATCGCCGCTGATTTTCATTCGACAGCGACAACCAACCGTCGGCGATCCCCGATGGCGTTACACGAGTTTGGGGCGAGCGGACGACGCGGCGCGCGATTTGGCCCTGCAGATCGCGCCACCAGAATGAGACGGCGACACGACGTCAACCGTCGTCGGCATCAAGGCCGCGATGTAGAGCATCCAGCATCGCTGAAGCGCTTTTGATTCTCGACTCGTCATCCGCGTGCATGGTCTCGATGCCTCTCAAGATCGCAGCAATGCCGGCCGTCTCCTCATCCCGATACTTCCCGTCCTTGAGGTCGAGGTCGTGAATGATGCGGCCGATTGCCGCCAGGCCTGGATCGGCCAACCCGAACCGTTCGAGTAACACTTCAAACGTGCAGCGATCTCCCTCGTGGGTGAAATCGGCTTTGGCCATGTCGAAGCGCAGCTCGCCGGATTTGACCGCCTCTCTCTGCGGCGCGAAGCGGAATTTTGCTGCCGGATCGATGAATCGCTTGATGAGCCAGGCGCTGGCCATCCGATCTACGCCGAGCTTCGGGCGCGTCACCCAAACCCTGCCGACGAAGTGCGAAGCGGCTTTCGTCACGTCGCGTCCCGCGCGGCGCTTGCTTAGCGCTTCGTCGAGTTGCGCCAGCATTTCCTCCGAAACGGCGCGGCCCTCCGCGTCGAAAAAATCCAGCGCGCGGATTTGATCGAAGCGCTTGCGAAGGCGTCGCGCGCGCTGTCGCAACTCCTCGCTCTGATCGGCGCCTGCCGCAGCGGTGCCGAGCGCACCGCGCAGTTCTTCGCTCAGCTGCGCGTAATCGCTGTCACGCGCGGCGTTGAAGAGGGCACGGATCTGAGGGTCGGAGAGGCCGTCCACAAACCGCGCCTCGCACAGCGAGGACTCTCCACCGATGCCCTCGATCTCCTTCTGAAGCCACTGGAAGTCTTCTCGCGTGCGCTCGTTGCTGGGAAGCACGTAGACCGAGTTCTTTACCGCGACCGCCCCCAGTGCCTGAAGCCGCCGCCAGATCTTGACGCGCAGGTAGTCCGGCTTCGGCGGAAGCACGTGGATCAGCAGCAGCCACTCGGGGGGCGAAGTCGTGTTCATCGATCGGTATCGTTCAAATGATACATTGGTATCATCGCTTAGGGTCCACAATCCGGGGACGAGGGGGGTAAACGCATGAAAGGAACTGGCGCAAACGATGCTGGCCGTCGCAGGACGCTCGGACTGATCGGGGCGGGTGCGGCCGCTGCCTCTTTATCTGGAATTGCAGGAGCACAGGACTCGAGCCTCGAACCTGGCTCTCTGGCGCTGGCATTTGCCAGTCAGCATCAGCCCAAGCCGCTGCGCTTCGACCCCGCAAAGCTCAAAGGCCTTTCCGAGAAGCTGATCCGCTCCCATTGGGAGAACAACTACGTCGGCTCGGTGAAGACGCTGAATCTCATCGAAGGACGGCTCGCGATGGCGATGCAGGACAAGGATTTTCCACCCATCGCTTATGGAGGACTCAAGCGCGAGGAACTGCATCGCGTTGGCTCCGTGGTGCTGCACGAGCACTACTTCGACAATCTCGGCGGGGACGGCAAGCCGGGCGGCGACGTGGCCAAGGCGCTGGCGCAGGTCTACGGCAGCGTCGAATCCTGGGAAACGGAGTTCCGCCGCACGGCGCTGTCGTTGGCCGGCGGGTCGGGCTGGTGCCTGCTCACGCTCAATGCCTACACCGGCGAGCTGCGCAACCAGTGGGCCTGGGATCACATGCACGGCATCGTTGCGGGGCTGCCGCTGCTGGTGCTCGACATGTACGAACACAGCTACCACATGGACTACGGCTCGGCCGCCGCGAAATACCTCGATGCCTTCTTCGCGAACATCGACTGGCAGATGGTCGATCAGCGCTTTCAGCGCGCCCGCCGTATCGCCACCTGAGACCACCTTTCATGTCGGTTTCCACTCCCGAGGTGTCGTTCCGCGAAGCCTTCTTCGTCTGGCTTAAAATCGGCTTCATCAATTTCGGCGGACCGGCCGGACAGATTGCGCTGATGCACCGCCTTCTTGTCGATGAGAAAAAATGGATTTCCGAGACGCGCTTCCTCCACGCGCTGAACTACTGCATGTTGCTGCCCGGCCCCGAGGCGCAGCAGCTCGCGACCTACATCGGCTGGCTGATGCACAAGACGCTGGGTGGTCTGGTCGCGGGTCTGCTGTTCATCCTGCCGGGCTTCGTGCTGATGACGCTGATCGCCATCGCCTACGTGGTCTACGGCGATCTGAGCTGGATGCAGGGCCTGCTGTTTGGCATGCAGGCGGCGACGCTCGCCATCGTGCTCGAAGCGGTGGTCCGCGTCGGCAAGAAAGCACTCAAGCATCGCGCGCTCTATGTCTTGGCGGCGACGGCATTCGTCGCCATCTTCGCGTTTGGCGTGCCGTTTCCGATCATCATCCTGATTGCCGCCGTGATCGGATTGGTGGGCAGCCGCATTGCCCCGCAGGTTTTTCTGCCGTCGACCAAGAAGGGCGACGCGAAGGACGAAGAGCCAGTTCCCGATCATGCCCATCCCACCGCAGGATGGACCTTGCGCGTGTTGATGTCCGGTGTGGCGCTGTGGGGGCTGCCGATCCTGCTGCTGTTTCTCACGTTCGGCGCAAAGCATGTCTTCACGCAGGAGGCGGTGTTCTTCAGCAAGATGGCGGTTGTCACCTTCGGCGGCGCCTACGCAGTGCTTGCGTACATGACGCAGCAGGCCGTCGAGCGTTACGGCTGGCTGATGCCGGGTGAGATGGTGCAGGGGCTCGCGCTGGCCGAGACCACGCCCGGCCCGCTGATCCTGGTGCTGACCTATGTCGGGTTTCTCGGCGCGCACCGCGATCCCGGGTCGCTCGATCCGCTGCTGTCGGGTGTGCTGGGCGGAGCCCTATCGACCTGGGTGACGTTCGTGCCCTGCTTTCTGTGGATCTTTCTCGGCGCGCCCTACATCGAGCGTCTGCGCGGCAACGTCTGGCTCAGTGCGGCGCTCACCGGGATCACGGCAGCGGTCGTCGGTGTGATTCTCAATCTCTCGATCTGGTTTGCGCTGCACGTCCTCTTTGCGCACGTCCCCGACTGGTACGGCTACGGTCTGCATCTTCCCGTTCCGGAACTGGCTACGCTCAACATCGCCGCGCTTCTGCTCGGTGCGGGTGCGATGCTCGCCCTGCTGCGCTTTCATCTGAACCTGATGTTGGTGCTCGCGGTGTGCGCGTCTATCGGCCTGGCACTCAAGCTCAGCGGTGCTGCCTGAAGTCTCCCACGTGATTTGCGCGCCGGGTTGCGCTGGGTGCAGTGTGATTGCATGACAGATTCCAACTCGGGGCTTCGACAAGGGCTACGCCAGCCCGGCGTGGCTGCCGCGCTGGGCGCGGCCGTCTTGTTCGGCGCCGGAACACCGGCTTCCAAGTGGCTGCTCGGCAGTGTCGATCCCTGGATGCTGGCGGGCCTGCTATACCTCGGCTCGGGTCTCGGGCTGACGCTGTACCGATGGCTGGTTCGTTCTCCAGGCGCCCGCTTGGAGCGTCACGAATGGCCCTGGCTGATCGGAGCCATCGCAGCCGGCGGCGCCTTGGCTCCGACGTTGCTGATGCTCGGCCTGACCCGCATGCCCGCTTCCGAAGCGTCGCTCTTGTTGAACGCGGAAGGCGTGCTGACCGCGTTGCTGGCGTGGTTCGTATTCAAGGAAAACTTCGATCGACGCATTGCCCTGGGCATGCTCGCCATCGTGGTCGGCGCCGTCGCGCTGAGCTGGCCGGACGAGTTGGAGTCCGCGAGTCTCTGGCCTTCACTCGCCGTCGTCGGTGCGTGCCTGTGCTGGGCGCTGGATAACAATTTCACCCGCAAGGTCTCGCTTGCGGACGCGGCCTGGCTTGCGTCGATCAAGGGACTGGCTGCGGGCACCGTCAATCTCACGCTGGCGCTGATGGTGGGCGGTTCGCTGCCCGCCTTGCCGACATTGGCGGGGGCGATGGGCGTGGGCCTGCTGGCCTACGGCATCAGCCTGGTGATGTTCATCGTCGGACTGCGCCATCTCGGCACCGCGCGATCGGGGGCCTATTTCTCGGTGGCCCCGTTTTTCGGCGCGGCGCTGGCGATCCTGCTGCTCGATGAGCCGATGAGCGCGAGACTCCTGATCGCCGGAGCTTTGATGGCGTTCGGTGTCTGGCTGCACCTCACCGAAGATCATGGTCACGAGCATGTCCACGATTCCGACGAGCACGAACACGAGCACAGCCACGTCGATGGGCATCACCAGCACGATCACGAGTCGCCGGTCGCTCCCGAGGTGAAGCACTCGCATCGGCATCGACACCTGCCGATGCGGCACGCCCACGCGCACGTGCCGGATATGCACCATCGGCACGATCACTGATGTTGGAGACTGTTGCGCGCCGTGACGGGCGCCGATTCAACTGCTACCGTAATGTCATGCTGGATCGTCTGCGCGCCCGCGCCCCCTACCTCGTTCTACTGCTCTGCCTGATCGTGCTGGCCGTGCGGCTGAGCGGCGCGCACGCGCATCGGCATGTGCCGAACGGCGGGGACGAGTTCGCGCACCACGACGCACATGCCGGGCATACACACCATGCCGAGCACCATGATGGGCACGAAGGCCATCACGCTCCGGATCACGGGAGCGCGTCGTCGTCGGAGCACGTCGACGTCACGACGGTAAGCGCCGTGAACTCGCTCGGTCGCCTGGTCCAGCTCGATGGCGGCGCGGCCGCACTGCTGATGGTCGTGGCGTTCGTCCTGCTTACGCGGCGACCGCAACTCCCTGCGCCCACATACCGTCCGCCCGACAGACCTTTGCAACGGGCGTATCTGCGCCCACTGCTACGAGGGCCGCCCCCAATCTCCGTCGTCTGAATCGTGCCCGGCGCATAGCGCCGAGGTTCAGCCTGCGGCGCACTGCGCACGCGGGAAGACTCCCGGAGATTTTCCATGTTGTGCCGCATCCTGCGCGGGTTGTTGCCCGCCGCCGTCCTGGCCCCCGCCTGTCTGTGGGCCATTGAACTCGATCCCCACGCCGGACCGCCGCTGAGCCTCTCGACGGCGGTGTCCCGCACCTTGCAAAGCAGTCCCGATCTCGCAGTCTTCGCCTACGAACTTCGCGCTCAGGACGGCCTCGTTCAGCAGGCGGCGCTGTCGCCGAATCCGGAACTGGTGCTCGACGTGGAGGACGTGCTCGGTACCGGCGAGCGCAGTGATCTGTCCGCCGCACAGACCACGCTGAGCCTGCGCCAGGTGCTGGAGCGGGGCGGCCGGCAACGCCGCATGGACGCTGCAAGCGCCAGCCGCACGCTGCTCGATGCCGAACTCGCGGAGCGCCGGCTCGATGCCGCGGCTGAAGCCGCCCGCCGCTTCTTCCGGGTGTTATCCGACCAGGAGCGCCTGCGCCTCACCCACGAGTCGGGCGTGCTTGCCGAGCGTGCCGTCGAAGCCGCACGCAAGCGTGTGCAGACCGCCAAGGCGCCCGAAGCCGAAGTCATCCGCGCCGAGGCGGCACTCGCCCGAACCCTGCTCGATCACGAAGATGTGGAGCACGAACTGCTGACCAGCCGACACGAGCTGGCCGCGCTCTGGGGTGAGACCGAGCCGACCTTCGGGCTTGCCCAGGGCGAACTGCTGAAGATGCCGGCGCTGGAACCGTTCGAGGCTCTTGCGGCGCGCATCCAGAACAATCCGAGCCTGCTCAAGTTCGTCTCACAGGAACGCCTGCGCGAGGCCGAACTTCGACTGGCCGAGCAACGCCGCAAGCCTGCTTGGACTGTCAGCGCGGGTGTTCGCCGCTTCGAGGCGGGCGACGATTTCGCAGCCGTTGCCGGTCTGACCATCCCGCTGCCCTGGAAGGACCAAGGGCAAGGCGCCGTCGCCGCTGCCGAAGCGCAACGCGCGCAGGTTGGGGCCCGTCGGGATGCCGCCGGGATTCAGGCGCGGACGAAGCTGTTCGCCTGGGTGCAGGAGCTGGGTCATGCGCGCCACGTCGCCAAGACCCTGGATGAAGAGGTGCTCCCGCGCGCCGCCGAGGCCCTCAAGCAGACGGAATACGCGTATGAGCGTGGCCGTTATGGCTATCTCGAGCTCGTTGCCGCGCAGCGGGAACTGCTGGAAGTGAAGCGCGCACGCATACAGGCCGCGATGGATGCCTACGGCTATGCCACCGAGATCGAACGCCTCACGGGCCAAATGCCCGCATCGGAGCCCGGCGTAGCGCCGGTCGTCCCTGCCATTCCATGAGAATTCCCATGAATAAAATTCTTCTTCTCGGCCTCGCGTTCGCACTGAGTGCTTGCGGCGCGCCCGACGCCGATTCTGGTCCTGCTTCACATGCGTCCAGCGGCGGCCACGAAGCTCCCGCTGCACCAGAACCGGTCAAAGGTCCGAATCGTGGGCGCATGCTGCAAGACGGCGCTTTCGCCATCGAGCTTGCGATCTTCGAGAGCGGTGTGCCGCCTGAGTACCACGCCTGGCCGACCCTGGACGGAAAGGCGGTTCCATTGGCGGACGTGAACCTCGTGGTTGAACTGACCCGACTCGGCGACAAGACCAGTCAGTTCACGTTCAAGCCCGACGGGGAGTTCCTGCGCGGAGACGGCGTGGTCAAGGAGCCGCATTCCTTCTCGGTGAAGGTCAGTGCGACGCATGCCGGCAAGATTCACATCTGGACCTTCGACAGCTTCGAGGGTCGCGCAACCATCGCATCGAAGATCGCCGAGGCGGCGGGGATCACAACCGAGATCGCGGGCGGCACGTCGCTGACCGAAACCATCACGCTGTATGGGCGCATCGTCGCCAATCCTGAACGTCAGCGCGAAGTGAGCGCGCGATTCCCCGGACTGATCCGCACGGTCGGCGCGAAGCTCGGCGACACGGTGAAGGCTGGCGAAGTGCTCGGGACCATCGAAAGCAATGACAGCCTGCGCGTCTACAACCTCACCGCGCCGCTCGCAGGCGTCGTGACCGCGCGCGATGCCAATCCGGGAGAACAGACCGGCGAGCGCACGCTGTTCACCATCACCGATACGAGCGCCGTGCTGGCCGAGCTGTCGGTTTTTCCGCGTGATCGTGGGCGCGTGAAGGCTGGCGCCGCGGTGCAGCTGCGCCTGGCGGATGGTGACGCCACCGCCGCAGGGAAGGTGGATCGTATCGACGTGAAGACAGGCGCGAATCAGGCGGTCATGGCCCGTGTCGCGCTGACAAGCGCGGATGCCGCATTCCTCCCGGGCATCTTTGTGTCCGGTGCCGTGGCGGTAGCCACGCGCGAGGTTCCACTGGCCGTGAAGACCGTGGGCCTGCAAGCCTTCCGCGATTTCACCGTGGTGTATGCGCAGGTCGGCGAGACCTACGAGGTCCGCATGCTCGAACTCGGCGCGCAGCACGGCGAGTGGACCGAGGTGCTCGGCGGTCTTGAAGCCGGTGAGCATTACGTCACCGAGAACAGTTATCTCATCAAGGCGGACATCGAAAAGTCCGGCGCTTCGCACGATCACTGAACGCCCGCCATGATCGAGAAACTCCTGCAACTCGCCATCGCCCGCCGCTGGCTGGTGATGGCCCTGGTCCTTGGCGCCGCCGCGCTCGGGCTCTACAACTTCACCCGGCTGCCCATCGACGCGGTGCCGGACATCACCAACGTGCAGGTGATCGTCAACGTCGAGGCGCCGGGCTACACGCCACTGGAAGCCGAGCAGCGCGTGAGCTTCCCGCTGGAAAACGCGATGTCCGGCATGCCGAAGCTTGACTACACGCGCTCGCTGTCGCGTTACGGGCTGGCGCAGGTGACGGTGGTGTTCGAGGACGGCACCGACATCTATTTCGCTCGACAGCAGGTCGCCGAGCGACTCAGCGCGGTGCGCGGGCAGTTGCCGCAGGGACTGGAGCCCACGCTGGGACCCATCGCGACCGGCCTCGGCGAAATCTTCATGTTCACGGTCGATGCCGAGCCGGGTTCGCGTAATGCCGACGGCACGCCGATCACGCCCACCGATCTGCGTTCGGTCCACGACTGGATCATCCGGCCGCAGTTGTTGCGCGTGCCAGGCGTGGTAGAGGTCAATCCCATCGGCGGATTCAAGAAAGAGATCCTGGTCGCGCCCGATCCGGCGAAACTGCTCGCCTACGGCGTGAGCTACGAGAACGTGCTCTCCGCCCTGCAAGCCAACAACGGCAACCGCGGCGCCGGCTTCATCGAGCGCAACGGCACGCAACAGCTCATGCGCATCCCGGGCCAGGCCGCCGACATGGACGATCTCGGCAACGTGGTCGTCAAGCAGCAGGACGGCGTGCCACTGCGCGTGAAGGATGTCGCGTCGGTGAGCATCGGACAGGAACTGCGCGCCGGTGCCGCCACCCAGAACGGGCGCGAGGTCGTGCTCAGCACGGTCTTCATGCTGATCGGCGAGAACAGCCGCACGGTGGCTCAAGGCGTGGCCGACAAGCTGGAGGAGATCAAGACCAGCCTGCCAGAGGGCGTCGTCGTTACCGCGGCCTATAACCGCACCGTGCTGGTCAACAAGACGCTGGCGACCGTCGAGAAGAACTTGCTCGAAGGTGCACTGCTCGTCGTGGTCGTGCTGTTGCTGCTGCTCGGCAACGTGCGGGCGGCGTTGCTGACGGCGGCGGTCATCCCGCTTGCGATGCTGATGACCATCACCGGCATGGTTCAGAACCAGGTCAGCGCCAACCTGATGAGTCTCGGTGCGCTCGACTTTGGTCTGATTGTCGATGGTGCGGTCATCATCGTGGAGAACTGCCTGCGTCGGCTGTCGCACGAGGCGCGGCAGCGTTCAACGGAGCTACCGCTACGCGAGCGCCTGGACCTGGTGTTCGATGCCACGCAGGAGGTGATCCGGCCGGCGCTGTTCGGAGTGTTCATCATCACCGCCGTGTACCTGCCCATCTTCAGCCTGACCGGCGTCGAGGGGAAGATGTTTCACCCGATGGCGTTCACCGTCGTGATCGCCCTGGTGAGCGCGATGGTCCTGTCGCTGACCTTCGTGCCGGCCGGTGTCGCGCTGTTGTTCCGCAAGCCGGTTTCCGAAAAAGAGAACCTGCTGATGCGCGGCGCGAACCGCGCCTACCGACCGCTGCTGGAAGCGGTGCTGCGACTGCGCTGGGCGATGCTCGCCGGTGCTGCGGTGTTGGTCGTCGTCTGCGGATGGCTGGCGACGCGCATGGGCAGCGAGTTCCTGCCCAATCTCGACGAGGGCGACATCGCGATGCACGCGCTGCGCATTCCGGGCACCTCGCTGTCGCAGGCCGTGTCGCAGCAGCGCCAGCTCGAGGAAGCCGTGAAGCAGCTGCCCGAAGTCGAGCGCGTGTTCGCCAAGATCGGCACGGCCGATGTGGCGACTGAAGCGGCGCCGCCTAGCGTGGCCGACAACTTCATCATCCTGAAGCCGCGCGACGAGTGGCCTGATCCGCGCAAGTCCAAGGCCCAGTTCGTCGCCGACCTGGAAGCGGCGGTCACGCCCATCCCTGGCAATCGCTACGAGTTCCTGCAACCCATCCAGATGCGCTTCAACGAGCTGATCGCCGGCGTGCGCGCAGAGCTGGCGGTGAAGGTTTTCGGCGACGACCACGACACGCTGGTCGCACTCGGCGCAGAAATCGGCAAGGCCGTGAGCAGCGTCGAGGGCGCCGCCGACGTCGCCGTCGAACAGGCTACCGGCCTGCCGGTGCTCACCATCCAGCCCAAGCGGGAGATGCTCGCGCGCCTCGGCCTGAACGTCGCGGACGTGCAGGACCTGGTTGCCACTGCGCTGGGCGGAACAGCTGCGGGCCGGTTCTACGAAGGGGATCGCAGCAGCGAGATCATCGTGCGACTGCCGGAGCGGCTGCGCACCGACTCCGAAGCCTTGGTGAATCTGCCGGTACCCTTGCCCGACGGGAGCTACATCCCGCTCGGCGAGATCGTGGCAACGAGCAAAGATGTTGGGCTCAATCAGATCAACCGCGAAAACGGCAAGCGTCGGGTGGTGGTCACGGCCAACGTCCGTGGACGTGATCTCGGCTCGTTCGTGCAGGACGTGCAGGCGGCCGTATCCGATCAGGTTGAACTGCCGGCTGGCTACTGGATCGATTACGGCGGCACCTTCGAGCAGTTGCAATCAGCCACGAAGCGGCTTGCCATCGTGGTACCGGTGACGTTGGTCCTCATCGCAGGTCTGCTGTTGATGGCGCTGGGTTCGGTGCGTGACGCCGCAGTGATCTTCAGCGGTGTTCCATTGGCGCTCACGGGCGGCGTTCTGGCGCTGTGGCTACGCGATATCCCGCTGTCGATTTCTGCGGGCGTCGGCTTCATCGCCCTGTCTGGTATCGCAGTACTCAACGGTCTCGTCATGGTGACTTTCATCCGCGACCTTCGCCAGAACGGCAGGAGTCTGGACGACGCCATCGTCGAAGGAGCCATGACGCGCCTGCGCCCCGTGCTGATGACGGCCCTCGTCGCCGGTCTGGGCTTCGTTCCGATGGCCTTCAACACGGGCATCGGCAGCGAAGTGCAGAAGCCGCTGGCCACTGTCGTGATCGGCGGGATTCTCTCGTCGACGCTGCTGACCCTGCTCGTGCTGCCTGGGCTCTACCGCTTGCTCGCACGCAGGGACGGCGCCCTGAAACCTGCTGTCAGCCCGCCTTGATTTCGATTGTCCTACTCACCCCAAAGGAGTTCCTCATGAAACTTGCTGCTGCCGCATTGCTGTCCCTGATGGCCACCACTGTCGCGGCGCACGGCGATCACGACCACGACACCGGCCCCACGACTCCGCCGCCACCCAAGGTTGGGGCGAAGGTGGAGACGCCGAAAGCGGGACCCGTAGCGTCGCCGTCAGGCAAGTCCGCTGCAGAGCCGGAAGCCGAGGCGGGCAAGCCTGGACCCCAGAAGCCCTGACGCGGAGTGACCTCCCGGCGAAGCCCTGAAAAGCTGGGCCGGGAGGTCCGGAAATTTCCTCAAGAGGAATGCGCATGCTTGTTTCAGAGCGATCAACGCTCCGTGTCGTAGGGGCGATGATTCCGTCCATCGTCGTCATCTCCCTGTTGATGCTGTTGACGCCATTGGCGAATGCGCATGGCGTTGCACAGGGCGATCAAGCCTTCATCGAAGGCAGCAGCGGTTGGCACCTGATGCCGTATCTGTATCTCGGCGCCAAGCACATGGTGACGGGCTACGACCACCTGTTGTTTCTGTTTGGCGTGATCTTCTTCCTGTATCGCCTCAAGGAAGTCGGTCTCTACGTCACGTTGTTCGCGGTCGGACACAGCAGCACCCTGCTGTTCGGCGTACTGAGCAGCACGCACGTCAACCCCTACATCGTCGATGCGATCATCGGCCTGTCGGTGGTCTACAAGGCGCTCGACAATCTTGGCGCGTTCAAAACGCTGCTCGGCGTGCAGCCCAATACCAAGATCGCAGTGCTGATCTTCGGTCTTTTCCACGGCTTCGGCCTGGCGACCAAGTTGCAGGACTTCTCGCTGTCCAATGACGGCCTAGTTCCGAACATGCTTGCGTTCAACGTCGGGGTTGAAATCGGCCAGCTCCTTGCGCTGTCGATAATCCTGATTGCAATGGGCTACTGGCGACGAACATCTGCCTTCGCTCGGCAGGCATTCGCTGCCAACGTCGTCCTCATGAGCGCGGGCTTCGTCCTCACCGGCTACCAGATGGCCGGCTACGTCAAAACCAATTTCTAGGAAGATCAATGAACGCATCATCGACCAGCCTCCGAGCGACCTTACCGCAACTCCTCAAGGCGACTGCACTAGCTGCAGTCGTCGCTTGCGCGATCCTGATCACGGCCGTGCTTCCCGCCGAGTACGGCTACGACCCCACGGGGATCGGTCGGTTACTCGGCCTCACGGTGCTTTCCGAACAACACGAGAAGGATGCGGATGTGCTCATCCCCTCAGCGGATTCCACGGTTGGCCATACGGTGGTTCAGTACGAAGTTCCTTTCCACAACGATGAGAAAGCGCTCACATTGCAGCCGAACGAAGGGGCCGAGATCAAGGCGGTCATGCGCACAGGCGAATCCATCGTGTTTGGCTGGACGACGGACGGCGGCGCGGTGAGCTTCGACATGCATGGCGAGAAGCTCAACGCCAGCGATGAATTCAGCAGCTACTGGAAGGATAAAGACCAGACTTCGGCGCACGGACGTTTCGTAGCTCCGTTCGACGGCACGCACGGCTGGTACTGGAAGAACCGTGGGACTCGACCCGTAACCATCACGGTGAAGGTCGCTGGCTATTTCGAAAAGCTCTACATGCCCGGCTGAACGTCGTCTTGTTCATGCCCACCTCCGGGCGACAATCAGCATTTGTCCCAATGAGTGACGCTGCATAGCGATGCCCGGTCAGACAATCGACAGGCTGACGGGGATGCGCAACAACACCCGGCGGTCCTGATCCAGTTCTTCCGGGCGTAGAGCCCGAGACGGCGGCGCTCGGCAGAAGTGAGCTCGATGGATTGCCAAAGAGGGCAGTGAAGGGCTTCCGGCCGCCGGTCCTCGACGCAATGTCACCGGACCGTCGCGCGGCTCAGAACACGGCGCCCGCCAATTCCTTGAGCTCGGCGATCATCTCGGCCTCGCTGCCTGCCTGCAGCCATATCACAGCGCCGTTGGCACCCGTCTTGGCCAACTCGGCCATTTCGGCCGCGGTGCGGAAATGACCCGTCGGTGAGAACAGCGTGACGTCGATGCTGGCAGGGTCGCGGCCGGCGAGCTTGGCCAGCCGTGTGATCTCCGCCCGGCCGCTCGCGATCCCCTGGAGATCGGCCGTGAACGGCAACCAGCCGTCACCCCATTCCACGGTGCGCTTGAACACCAGGGGCGAGCCTACCGAGCCGAGCAGGATCGGCGGGTGCGGACGTCGCGTGGGGCGTGGCAGGCAGATCACCGGCGGGAAGTTGAAATACCGACCTTGGTGCTCGACGTATTCACCGGTCCAGAGTTTCTTCATGACGGCGATGGACTCCGTCGTCTGAGTCCAGCGATGAGCGAAGTCACCTCCCAGAACACGGCACTCGGCCTCGTTCCAGCCGCCCCCGATGCCGAACAGCACTCGCCCGCCTGAATAGTGATCGAGGCTCGCCACTTCCTTGGCGGTGAGCAAGGGATTGCGTTCGGGAATCAGCGACACACCAGTGCCCAGGCCAATCGTGCGCGTCGTCGCGGATGCTCGCGCGAGTGCGACAAAAGGATCGGGCATCTTGAACAGGTAGTCGGGCGATGGCTCGCCGGGCCGTTTGCCGACATAAAGATCGGTCGATCCTTCAGGGATCACGGTGTGCTCGGGCACCCAATAGGAGGTGAAGCCGAGATCTTCCGCGCATTTCGCAATGACTGCGGGATCACCGTGCTCCATATCCGGCACGATCTGGAAAACTCCGACACTGAGATTCTGCCTGGTCTTCTTTGCCATCTCTCGTTCTCCTCGTTCTTTGATGCGACGGTGACTCAAGTGTGCGTCAGGGTGTTGTCCATAGCTTGGCCGCTTGTCTTGTCGTCGATGGAATGGCTGCGACGGATCGGCCGCCATTGGCTACCGGCCGCTTCTGACAGTAACTCATCGGTCGCTGACAACTTTGCTGTCACTGCTTCGACGGAGCGACGCACCCGCTCGAGGGCCCGTCCCACGGTGCGTTTTCCGGAAAGCGACCTTAGTGTTCAAACCTGAAGCAACCCTGCACGGAGCAGCGAACGATGACGACCCCGCGAACATTCGATGAGCGAGTCCTGGAAGAGGTCCGGCCCGGGCTCGAAGTCTTCAAGGTCGCATTCGGGGGCATTGCTGATTTCACGGTGGAGAACATGCCGGGGATCCGCGCGCACCTGGATCCCATTTTCGAGGCGGGTCGCGAGGCGGCGCCGCGGTTCGACGACGTCGAGATGTTCGAACGGCACACCGACGCAGCGGGCGCCGGGCAACCTGCGGTGAGCCTGCGCGTCTACCGGCCGAAGTCGGCACGCACGCCGCTCGCCTGCCTCTACTGGGTCCACGGCGGCGGCATGGTCGTCGGCGCGGCCCGATTCGACGATGGCGAGTGCAGTGCTTACGCGCATCACGTCGGGTGCATCGTGGTGTCGGTCGAATATCGTCTCGCCCCCGAGCATCCGTACCCGAGCGGTGTCGAAGACTGCTACCGCGGCCTGCAGTGGCTCGGACGGAACGCGGCCGCTCTGGGAGTCGATGCGAGCCGAATCGCCGTCGGCGGACGCAGCGGGGGCGGTGTGCTGGCGGCCGCCACCGTACTCATGGCGCGCGACCGTGGCGGGCCGGCCCTTCGATACCAGTTGCTGATCTACCCGCAGCTCGACGATCGCAACAGCAGCCCGTCGGCGCTGGAGTTCGAGGACGTCGTGTCGTGGGGAGCCCGGACGAATCGATCCGCCTGGAAGGCCGTCCTCGGCGACAAGGCGGGCGGGCCGGACGTTCCGTATTACGCAGCGCCCGCCAGGGCCGTGGACTTGTCTGGCCTGCCGCCCGCACTGGTGCAGGCCGGAGAGCTGGAGGTGTTCCGCGACGAATGCATCGACTACGCCTTGCGGCTGATGCGGGCAGGCGTGCCCTGCGAACTCCATGTGCATCCCGGGCTGTATCACGCCAGCGACATGTTCAACCCCGGGGCGCCCAGCAGCCTTCGCATGGCGCAGGAACGCTACTCCGCTCTGACCCGTGCGTTCGCGAGTTAGTGCGGCCCGGTGGTTCGCGGCCTGCGCTCACGCAGCAACGTTGAGAGGGCTCCCGGAATCGTTCACGCCGAACTCATGCGCCGACGCGCTCGCGAAGTGGGCCCTGTAACGGCGGAAACACCGCGCGCCCGCCGTCAATCGCATCAACGCGCCCTCCGCGATGGCAACTGCGCAGCTGGGATCACGCGCGACGAGAGGACCTAGCACCTCCCGATTCCAGGCTTCCGAGTGGCGCACGTCCAGTCCTGCGTGGAGCTGGAAATAGCGTCGGCCAGTCGGGCTGACGCCCAAGCGGCAGAGCCCCTCGTTTACCCGCGACACCCGGCCCGGCGCGGTGAGCTCCACCACGCCAAGAGCGCCGATGGACTGGTATGCATAGCGACGGGAAGCCGCCAACGCGAGCATCAGGTTCGCCAGCGCGAGGGACTCCCACACGGTCTCGTCGGGATCCGGCACGACGCCCAGTTCTTCGACGGCGCGATCCAGCATCGGGCCATGCATGCCCTCGAGCCGTCCGCGACCCATCTCGTCCCAGTAGTTGCGGGCCATCTCCAGCTTGGGACCCGCCGGCAAGCGTAGTTGCGAGAGCGCAACAAGGTCATCGAACCCCGCTTCGCCTGCGGCTTCCTGCTTGATGAACCAGCGGATCGACTCCAGGTCCGCGTGGTGGGCGAGCCAGGGGAACAACGAATCACCCTGACCGGGACCCACGTGCACCAGATTCTCGAACCACGCGAGGAATGCCGTGGGCTCTGTCGGCACGTCGCGCGTCAGGACCGCGACCGCGTTGCGCTCGCTTTCCACGAATCCGACTTCCAGCTGTCGCAGTCGCGCTTCCGCCTGCAGATCGCTTTCCCAATCGACGCTGGGCGTGGCAAGTCGCATGCGGTCGTGGTTGCGGCGCATCAGGTCACGGTGGAACGCTGTCTTCCACCGGCACGGCTGGTCGGTGATGTAGTCCATTTTGTTCGGTAGTCTCGTCGTCACGCGTATCTCCAATTAAAAGCGGCGTCTCGACGCCTGGCCGCTCGTGGAGCACGCGGTGTGCCCGATACACCGGAAAGGACGGTGCGGACCTCGTAATGAAATTCAGCCGTTCCTCCGATTGGATCGACGGTGTTCATGCCCGGCACGCGCGTCAGTGACGCTCGGCCATCACGCGACGCTTGACGCTCGTTGCAGTGTCCTTGCCGACGTAGCGCGAGAACTCTTCCTCGTAACGGCGCGTGAGCCGCGCCATCGTCTCGGGCGAGGCCTCTTTCTGCAGCTTCACGAACCAGGTGTCTTCCTCTTCGTACATGTGGTGCGCCACCGCACCGCGGATATGCGCGACCTTGTCCGCGTAGTCCTCGCTCATCGGATCGAGTTCCTCGAGCGCGGCGGTTTCGCCCTTGGCAGCGCTCTGTTCCTGGTACGCGAGTTCGGTGCGCGCCTTCTCGCCGTGCGAGGCCATCGCGGGGTAGAGCGTGACTTCCTCTGCGATCGCGTGACCTGTCAACAGGATGGCCAGCCACTTCTGGGCGGCGCGTCGACGAACCGCGTCGGTGGCCTGCTCCAGCACGTCGAACGCCTCCTCGATCTGCTGGTGGTGATCGAGAATCATGGCGAACCAGCTGCCGGGTTCGGCCTGTTCAATCGCTTTTTCGCGCGCTTTTGCGCGGGCGCGACGACTCTCGGGCGGGGTGACGGCGGCAATAATTTTGTCGACGATGGACATGGCTTCCTCGATAGGTGGCTGGATGGGATGGCGACAACCGCGTCGCTCACGTCGGCCTCCGCAAACGGCGGGCCTGCCATGTCGAGAAGTGGACGGGCTGCGATCCCGTCCGCTTCGAGTCGTCGACAAGGTCCTACGCGGCCGTTGCCTCAGAAACCTTGCACGCCGATACCGGCTCCTGCGCAGCCGGGATCGGCGTCGGCCCATCCCCGGCCTGCGGAAGAACCGGGTTCTCGAAGCCTGCGACCGGGACGCCCGCCGGCTGTGCAACCGCGATGCCTGTCGGATCGACCGGCTGTTGCGCCTGAGAGGCGTTGCGATAGTCGGCGAGCATGTCGTGGACGTGGCGCAGCTTTTCGACGATCGGGCCTTCCAGTACGAACGGGTACCCATCGGCCAGACCCAGGCTGCGATTGAGATTGTTCAGAACGTAGGTCAGAGAGATCCAGTCCGCGAAGAGCTGATCGAAAGGCCGATCCCACGCGTCGACGAAGCCGGGCGGTTCAAGCTGGGGCTCGTCCGTCCGCATCGGCTTCAATGCGATGCCGCAGGCCGCGGCGGTGTCCAGCGCATCGATCATGTGGAGATAGTGCGCCCATGTCTCGGCCCAGTCCTCCCAAGGATGCGTGCTCGCGTAGGCGCTCACGAAGCGGGACTTCCAGTCGACGGGCGGACCGTTGTCGTAGTGGTGCTTGAGCGCGGCCGCATAGTCGGCGCGCTCGTCGCCGAATTGCTCACGATAGCGCTCGAGGCGATCAGAATCCTTGACCAACACATCCCAGTAGTAATGTCCGATCTCATGCCGGAAATGGCCGAGCAGGGTGCGATAGGGCTCGTGCAGCATGTGGCGCCGGCGCTCGCGCTCGACGTCGTCGGCCTCCGCGATGTTGATCGTGATCACGCCATCGGCGTGGCCGGTCAGGACGGGCTTGCCGTCTTCCGTCATGCCGTCCCCAAGAAAATCGAAGACCAGTCCGAGGGCCGGATCTTCCTGGCGGTTCCGGACCGGCAGGCCCAGATCGAGCAAGGTGTGCACGAGCCGCCGCTTGGCAACTTCGAGCCGCCGCCATGCGTCGAGTGTCTGATCGTCCTGGGGGTCTGGTCGTCCCCGCGTGAGGCGGCAGCACAGGCAATGCTCGGAGGACGCGGCGACCTCGACTGCCCAGTTGCAGATCCCGTGGGTGGCGTAGTTCGAGCAAAGGCGGTAGCGACGGTCGCCGTCCTTCGCGGAAAGCGATTTCCATTCTCCCGCTTGCTCGGCTGGCTGCATCGCGACCAGGTCACGAATTCCGGGAAGGTATGCCAGGGCATGACCGCAGGAGACGCAGTGGGTGTTCTCGAAGAAGATCAGATGCTGGCAGTTGTCGCAGTGAAAACTTTTCATGACGCTCGGAAGTGGAGGCTGGGGATGAGGCGCGCGCGGACTGCAAGCGGCGTGCCCGCTCGTCACGCCTTGGCGAGCTGAGCTGAATCGCCGACTTTCCGTGTCCGTCGCTGGCGCAAGGCTTGGCCAGCAGCTGCGATTTGAATTGAACGCGATGCCGATGCGTGCAGTTCAGCCGGCGTCTCGCGCTGACAGCTGTATTACTGGGCGGTGCGTCAATCGAACCGAGGCCAAGTGCTGGTCATCGTCGCTCAATTTCGAGTTTCGAAAGCGGCGTGTCGCCGGCACATTTGTTGGATTCCATAGGAGGTTGACCTACGCCCATACGCCACTCAACGAGGAGCGGCATGTACGACCCCACGTATTCGGAGACATTGTTCGATTGGATTCCATCAGGCGCGTTCGAGACAACGCCTGCGACGGCCCAGGCCCTGAAAGACCGCCAGGCGGGCAATGCGGCGAGGTGGTACCAAGCCGCATTGCCGCGCGTGCGTCCACTCATTCGGGCGAGGCAGCTCGGTGAACCATGCTCCGGCGACCCGCGCCAGTTCGGCGAGTCGGAGTGCGGCATGGACGGGACAGGGCCGCGCCGAGAGCCAAACAGGCCGTAATTCTGAAAGCAGGCGTGGCCTCCGTGCTTCCGCGCCAAGGGACCTCGTGGCGGAGGCGGGGGCAGAGAGCAAGGGCGCCTCACAGCGCCCCTGCTCCCAACCGACGCCGCCGATTACGCGGCCTGCCTCTCGACGATGGACGGCTTGGAGAAGCCGATGTTGATACGGCGCGGCTTGGCTTCTTCCGGGATGTGGCGCTTCAGCTCCACATTCAGCAAACCGTTTTCCAGGCTGGCGCTCTTGACCTCGATGAAGTCGGCGAGGCGGAAAGACAGCTTGAAAGCACGTTGGGCGATGCCCTGGTGC